>PVBE010457899.1_pt1 | contig 14213 bp, 13 predicted proteins | sample 1631181 | NCBI WGS metagenome assembly PVBE01 (sample SAMN08397723, study PRJNA350692) | Marine metagenome, whole genome shotgun sequencing project. | isolation source: water | place: Pacific Ocean | collected 2012-04
CAAAATTGCCGATACACTTGGTGGTACGGCGGCGATCACCACTGCCGGCGACACTCGTTTTGGTATCGCGTTGGATGATCCGCCTGAGGGCTGGCGGGTGGCCAATCGCGACAACGCCAAGCCTGTGATGGCGGCTTTGTTAAATGGCGATCCTGTGCGCCTACAGGATGAAACCGGTGACGGTGTTGATAAAAGTTGGCTCATGGGCTCGGGGCTGACGTTCGCGGATGATGCCGAGAATTGCATCCGGCTGACCCATGCCCGCCTGTCGGAAAAAACTGATGACTTAATATTATCGTCTGGCACTTTGGCTCTGGGTATTGGCTGTGAGCGGGGCGTCGCCTCAGAAGATCTCGCTACATTTCTGTTTGATGTCTTCAAAGAACACGATCTCGGCAAACACGCTATCGCCTGTATTGCAACGATTGATCTCAAGGAAGACGAGGCGGCAATTAAGGAAATGGCGCGGCTCGGTAACGTGCCGGTACGATTGTTCGATGCGGCTCGGCTTGATGAAGAAACGCCCCGAGTCACTGATCCGTCTACTTATGTCTTTGAAACCATCGGTACTCATAGTGTATCGGAGGCCGCTGCCTTGGCGGCAGCTGGACCCGATGCCGAGCTGATTGTGCCAAAACAAAAACGCGATGGCATGACCTGTTCGGTAGCGTTATCACCCTCAATTATTGATCCGGAAACCGTTGGGCGCGGCTGTGGCCGGTTGAGTGTCATCGGCATTGGGCCCGGCACCAATGATTGGCGGGCTCCGGAGGCCACCAATGAAATTGCTCGCGCCACTGATATTGTCGGCTATAAGCTATATCTGGATCTGCTCGGGCCGTTGATGGATGGCAAAACCCGTCACGATTACGCGCTTGGCGATGAACGCAACCGGGTTGCCGAAGCGTTGAACTTAGCGGCCAGCGGTAAAGAAGTCGCGTTGGTTTCCAGCGGTGATGCTGGCATTTATGCCATGGCGAGCCTAGTGTTTGAATTGATTGAGCATGGCGCCAATGGTGAAATTCAGCCCGCCTGGCAGCGTCTTGAAACCCATGTGGTGCCAGGGATTTCCGCCCTGCAAGCGGCCGCCGCTAAAATCGGTGCGCCGTTGGGTCATGATTTTTGTACGGTCTCGCTGTCGGATTTGCTGACACCCTGGGAAGTGATCGAGCAACGCTTGCGCGCCGCTGCTGAAGGGGATTTTGTTATCGTGCTCTATAACCCGGTTTCCAAAAAACGCCGGGAGCAATTGGGCATCGCCCGGGATATCGTGCTGACCTCCCGGCCTCAAGATACGCCAGTGGTATTGGCGCGCAATCTAGGGCGTTCGGAAGAGAAAGTTGAGGTGATCACCTTGGGCGATCTTAAAGCTGATAAAGTCGACATGCTGACGCTGGTGCTGATTGGCAGCAGTGAAACCCGCGCCTTTGAGCGCGGTGATGGCGGCACTTCGGTTTACACACCACGGGGTTACGGCGATAAAAAGGAGAGTTTTTAATGACTGTCCATTTTATTGGCGCGGGCCCGGGAGCGCCGGATCTGATCACGGTCCGGGGGCTTAATCTGATTAAATTCTGCCCTGTGTGTTTGTATGCCGGTTCGCTGGTGCCGCCAGAAGTGGTTGCGGCTGCCCCGGAGGGCGCGGAAGTTATTGACACGGCCCCTCTGCATCTCGACCAAATCATCGAGAAAATTGAGGAAGCTCATAGTAAAGGCCAGGACGTCGCCCGGGTGCATTCGGGAGACCCCTCAATCTATGGCGCTATCGCCGAGCAGATGCGGCGCTTGGATGCGCTCTGCATCGATTATGATGTGACACCGGGCGTACCGGCTTTTGCCGCCGCCGCCGCGGCGCTCAACCGGGAACTGACCCTGCCTGAAGTCTCGCAAACGATTATTCTAACCCGCACCGATGGCAAAGCCTCGGCCATGCCCAAGGGTGAGGAGCTGGCGAATTTGGCAGCCTCGACGCCAACCCTCGCTATTCATCTCTCAGTACGTAATCTTAAAAAAGTCATCGCTGATCTCGTGCCCCATTATGGCGAAGACTGTCCGGTCTATGTTATCTACCGGGTGAGCTGGCCGGATCAGCAAATCATTTCCGGCACCCTTGCCAATATTCGCGCCAAAGTGCGTGAGGCCAAAATCACCCGCACGGCGCTGATCATGGTCGGTCATGTCTTCGGTGATGATGATTTCATCGACAGCCGCCTCTATGCCAAAGACCACAAGCACGTGCTGAGGCTGAAATAAATTTTTAAACACAGAGTCTGGATCAAGGGGAGGGTGAAATTAATAAGCCCCCTCACCCAACCCTCTCCTACAAGGGGAGAGGGAATTTAGACGATGTCCCCGTTCTCCTACTTCCTTTTACCAATCGCCGGGACTTTGCGTTGGGTGCGGCCGGAATAGGCGCTGAGGGGCCGGATCAGGGCATTGCTGGCGTTCTGCTCGAGGATATGAGCAGACCAGCCGGTAATGCGCGCCATGACAAAGAGTGAGGTGTAAAGATTGATCGGGAAACCCATCAGGTAATAAGCCGGGCCCGAGGGGAAATCCAAATTCGGATGGATGCCTTTCTCATTGACGAAAATATCGGCGAGGATGTTGTAAATCTCCAGCCATTTGGTGTCGCCTGACCATTTGGTAAGGTCTTTAAGACAGGACTTCATGGTGGGAACACGGCTGTCACCGTGTTTATAGACCCGATGGCCAAAACCCATGATGAGCTTCTTCTTGGCGATGGCATCTCTGATCCAGGCCTCGGCGCGGGCGGGGGTGCGGATCGCTTTCATCATATCCATCACGGCCTCGTTGGCGCCGCCGTGGAGCGGGCCTTTCAGCGCCCCGATGCCGCCTGCAACGGCAGAATAGATGTCCGACCGCGTCGAGGTAATCACCCGGCTGGTGAAGGTTGAGGCGTTAAAGCTGTGCTCGGCATAAAGAATGAGAGAGACATCAAAGGCTTTAGCGACAACTTTTGGCGGTATTTTGCCGAAACACATGTGGTAAAAATTTTCTGCCATCGAGAGATTGGTCTTTGGTGCAATCCGGCGCTGGCCGTTGCGAAAGCGGAAATCAGTGGCGATCATGGTCGGAATTTTTGCCAGTATATTAATCGCGCGTTCCATATCGGCTTTGGCCGGCTCACCACCCCAGGCAACTTCCGTCGTTCCGAGATAGCTGACAGCGGTGCGGATGGTGTCCATCGGGTGGGCTTTTCGTGGGAATTTTGAAATCACTGAGATATGGCTGGAAGAAAGTTTACGTAGGGAACGCTCTTTCTTTTTGAAGGCGTTGAGTTGTTTGCGGTTCGGCAGATCGCCATTAAGCAAAAGATAGGCGACTTCTTCGAAAGAACAAGAGGCGGCCAAATCCTGTACCGCATAGCCGCGATAGGTCAGCGAATTAGTTTCCGGCATGACCTTCGAGACAGCTGTGGTATCAGCTATAACTCCGACCAGACCTTTGCGGATATCAGGTTCAGCAGCTTTTTTGGTTGCTTTTTTAGCTGGTTTTTTTGCTGTCTTCTTAACTATCTTTTTGACTGCTTTGGCCATAATAAATTCTTCCTAATCAAGGTTTAGAGTTTGAAATTGTGTAAGTTTTGATCAAATTTATTGTAGACTTCGTATTTTATGACTTCGTATAAACGCTTGCGCGTCTGCATTTTGTCAACCTGGTTTTCGAGCGAACCCTCTTCCTTGAGAGCCGCATAAGCGCTCTCTATTGCACCCATGGCAAGGCGTAAAGAGGAAACCGGATAGATCGCGATATTGTAGCCGAAATCGATAAGCTGCTGTTTGGAATATAGCGGCGTTTTGCCGAACTCGGTCATATTGGCGAGCAGGGGCACGTCGATGGCCGCGCGAAAAGCCTCGTATTCTTCCGGAGTGTTAAGGGCTTCCGGAAAGATCGCTTCCGCACCGGCATCTATATAAGCCTTTGAGCGTTCAATCGCCATCTCAATGCCTTCCGATGCTTTGGCGTCGGTGCGCACCATTAATAAAAAGTTGGGGTCGCGCTTGGCATTGACCGCAGCTCTAACTTTTTGGCACATATCTTTGGTTTCGATGAGAATTTTATTGTCCAGATGCCCGCAGCGTTTGGGGCTCAGCTGATCTTCAATGTGGCAACCGGCAATGCCAAGTTCTTCACATTCCTGGATCGTGCGGGCCGTGTTAATCGCTTCACCAAAACCAGTATCGAGATCGATCAGCGCTGGCAGTTCTGTCACTCGCGCGATTTGGCGGCCCCGCTGGGTCACCTCGGTGAGGGTGGTGAGCCCGATATCCGGCATCGCCATTGCTGCAGATAACGCTCCACCCGAAATATAAATGCCGTCAAAGCCCTGTTCTTCAACAATGCGGGCAACAATGGGCTCATGGGCGCCTGGCATTTGCAAGAGTTTGCCGGAGGCCAGTTCCTGCCTGAAATCAGCACGTTTTTCAGCTGCTGTTTTGGTGCCAAATAACATTAGAATATCCCTTTCGTATCGGGGGTGTTGCTATCGACGTCGATAGCATCAACTTGAACATTAATTTCACCGACACCAGCCGTATCCAGATCGGGTAAATTCTGCACGAGATCGAGAAAACGAATGCTTTCGGTGTTCGAAATAATACCTTTGGTTAAGGTTTTAAACTTGTTGATATAGTTCTCCCGGGCAAATGGCCGGGCACCGGCTGGATGGGCATTGGCGACAGCCAGCTCATCGACAATCTTCTCACCGGATTTGAGTGTCACTTCCAAACGCCCGCCAAAGGCGCGCTTGTCTGGGTCCGGATCATGATAGCGCGCGGTCCATGCCGGGTCTTCTTCTGTCGAAATCGAATGCCAAAGTTTGACCGTATCTTCTCTTTGGGCGCGTTTCGGCGTGTATGAGCGTACGTGATGCCACTCGCCATCCTGCAATGCGACAGCTAGGATATACATGATCGAATGATCAAGTGTTTCTCGGCTGGCGTTGGGGTCCATTTTTTGCGGGTCCTTAGCGCCGGTACCGATGACGTAATGGGTGTGGTGGCTGGTGAAGAGTTTAATCGCTTCAACACCATCCCAATTAGAAATGTTTTCACGCACGCGGAAAGCCAGATCGATTAAGGCTTGGCTTTGGTATTCGGCCGAGTGCTCTTTGGTATAGCTTTCCAAAATTGCCGCTTTGGCTTCACCGGGGCCGGGCAGGGGAACTGTGTAATTGGCGTCGGGTCCGTCCAAAATCCAGGCTATGACGCTGTCTTCGCCTTCATAGATCGGCGAAGGTGCCCCTTCGCCCCGCATGCAGCGGTCAACTGCTTCGATGGCTAATTTTCCAGCATGAGATGGAGCAAAGGCTTTCCAGCTGGAGATTTCACCCTTGCGGGATTGGCGGGTGGAGACTGTCGTGTGCAAAGCCTGCTGCACCGATTGATAAATCGTATCCGTATCAAGCCCCAAGAGCGTGCCGATACCAGCTGCTACCGAGGGCCCCAAATGAGCAACGTGATCAATTTTATGTTCGTGCAGGCAAATGCCTTTGACCAGATCAATTTGAATTTCATAACTTGTTGCGAGGCCGCGCAATAAATCCGCACCCGACTTATCCAATTGCTGTGCGACGGCGAGGATCGGTGGGATATTATCGCCAGGATGCGAATAGTCGGCGGCCAAAAATGTATCGTGAAAATCAAGCTCGCGAACCGCCGTGCCGTTGGCCCAGGCAGCCCATTCGGCATGAAAACGCTGATCGTTGGGCATGCCGAAAATAGCAGCGCCACCTGCGCGGGGGTGGGCGATGGCTTGGGCGCGGGCACTTGCAACCGGATGACGGTTTACCGAAGCGATGGCGACGGAGGCATTATCAATAATGCGGTTGATCACCATATCGGTGACAGCATCGCTAACCGCGATTGGATCAGCTGCAACTTCGGCTATTTTCCAGGCGAGTTGATCTTCTTTGGCCAGAGGCTTTTCTGACGGATAAACATTAACGGTGTGATTGGGCAAACTGTTAGGACCTTTTCTTCTCGACGTTGAAATAGGTGTTGGCCCCTAAATCTTCGACTCTAATTTAACTGGTGACATGACTTACATCATTGGGAACCCGATTCCCAAGCGAATTCCGACCAATAAAACGAACTTTTTATAAAAAGGAAATGATATCGGTTAAGAAGCGTTAATTTTAGACATTCCAAAAATCCTTGGATAACCTTAAAAAACCTATTGACTCTTAATCGGTATTAAAGTACCGTTTTACCAAAATTAGTCAAAAGGCCCTATAATTTGCCAAATTCAAGAATAAATTAGCCGCCAGGAACATGACCACGATCATAAATCCGGCAAATAGAAATTAGAACGGTAAGTTAAAGGAATTCGCATGTCAGATAAATCGTACCGCTGGGAAATGGTCGAAGCGGGTGCACCGATGGAGAAAGTTGATTTCGATCCTTTCTCGCCCGGTGACGGTGAAGTCGTGGTGAAAATTGCCGGCTGCGGCGTCTGTCATACTGACCTTGGTTACTATTACGACGGCGTTCAAACCAATCATGAATTACCAAATGAGTGATAGTCCTGTCAAAGTCTGGATTGATCGAAACGGTAAATTACTTCGCCTGAGACTCGCCCGTCCGAAAGCGAATATTACCGATACGGCTATGTTGGAGGCCATTAGCAGTGCGCTCGAGGAGCATGCGTCAAATCCCGGTATCAAAGGGGTGGTGCTCGATCACGAAGGCCCGCATTTCAGCTTCGGCGCCAGTGTGCCGGAACATCTGCCGGGCCAGTTCGGCGATATGCTGAGCGTTATGAACAAGACACTGTTGACCATGTTGCGGCATCCCGTTCCTATCCTGGTGTCGGTGCAGGGTCAGTGCCTGGGCGGCGGTCTGGAAGTGGCTTGTGGCGGCAGCCGGATTTTTGCCTCGCCTGACGCCGTTTTTGGCCAACCCGAAATTAAAGTCGGCGTATTTGCACCTTACGCAAGTTTCTTTTTAATCGAGCTAATTGGTCAGATTCATGCCGAAGATATGTTATACTCCGGCCGGTCGGTTTCCGCTGAAGAAGCCAGCGCCATGGGTTTGGTGGCTGACTTGTCGGATGACCCGGAAGCCGCCGCTCTTGCATATTTTGACGAACAGTTGGCGCCCGTCAGCGCCAGTGTCCTGCGTTTCGCCGTTCAGGCAGCGCGGGAAGACTACGCCGATCGCTTTGCGGCAAAAATGGTAAAACTCGAAGAATTATACACGTCAGGACTGATGGAAACCGAGGACGCGGTTGAAGGTTTGAACGCATTTTTGGAAAAACGTTCAGCAGTCTGGAAAAATCAATAGGACCGAAATTTTAGGAAATTAAGTCCACAAGGAAAGATGAGTGATATGTCTGTAAAAGAAATTATCGACCGTTGCGAAGAAATATTTGAAGATTTGAACTTCACATATGCGCGGGAATGGAAAGTTGCCGAGGATGGGCGCAAAGTAGTCGGTTATATGCCGGTTTACGTGCCGAATGAAATAATTCACGCTGCCGGAATGCTGCCCATAGGCATTCTGGGTGGTGGCGATGCCATGGAAGTTATCCACGGTGACGCTTACTACCAAAGCTACATTTGCCGTATTCCGCGCTCGACCGTCGAACTAGGCATTATGAAAAACCTCGATTTTGTTGACGGTATGTTATTCCCAAGTATTTGCGACGTAATCCGCAATCTCTCTGGTGTGTGGAAATTGCTATTTCCCGAAGTTTATGCCCGTTATTTCGATACGCCGCAGAACTTCCGCAGCGATATTGGCGGCGAGTTTTACAAAAACGATCTTCAGGAATTGCGCGAAGGTCTGGAAAAACTTGGTGGCAGGGAAATTACTGATGATGATCTCAGAAATTCGATCCAGGTTTACAATGAGAACCGTGACTGGGTCCGGAAAGTCTATCAATTCCGTTCGGATCAGCCTTGGAAAGTACCGGCTTCTGAAGTCTATCTGCTGATGCGGGCCGGCGAAATTTTAACGCCGGAAGATCATACGCAGATGATGAAAGATTATCTGGCCGCCGTCGAAAATGAAGAACGCCGCATGAAAGATAACTGCCGCGTCGTTCTCAATGGATCCTTTTGTGAACAACCGCCGCTAGGTTTGGTTAAATCCATCGAACTAGCCGGCTGTTATGTGGTTGATGATGACTACATGATGATCAATCGGATGATTACTGAAGACATTCCTACCGATGGTGATCCGCTGCTTAATCTCTCTGAAGCTTTCCTCAAACACTCATTGGATCTCGCCTCAAAATTCGAACCAAGCGAAGAAAAAAAGGGCAAGTTTATAGTTGAGTTAGTCCGTGAGAGGGGTGCTGAAGGCGTCATTTTCTCCGCCCCAAGTTTCTGCGATCCCGCATTGCTGGACCAGCCGATGCTGGCCCATGTTCTCGATGACGCCAATATTCCTTACATCTCCTTTCAATATGCCGAAAATTCCGGGCAAATGCAGCCTATCAGGGAACAAGCCGGAACTTTCGCAGACTCAATCAAACTATGGAGCGCAGCATGAGTAACGATAACAATCCCGAAGTCAAAAAAGATACTTCAATGTTGAAGCAGAAAGAAATGATTGCCGGTAATTATGAGAAACTGACCAATGCCAAGGAACTTGGTCTAAAAACATCTTCGACATTTGTTCCCGGTAATCTTAACGAGTTGACCCGTTGTTTTGATATTGTCAACAATTTGCCGGAAATCAATGCGCTCGGTAACGCCATGCGCAAGCAGTCCGGTGCAATGATATCTGACGCCGAGAAGATGGGCCATTCGGAAGATGTTTGCACCTATGTGAAAGCTGACATCGGCATGATGGCCAAGGGCAATATCGCGCCTAACGGCAAACCCATGCCGAACCCGGACATGTTATTGTTGTCCTACACCGGCTGTTACACCTTCCTGAAATGGTTTGAATTGCTGCGCGAGCAGTATAAATGCCCAACAGTTATGCTGCATGTTCCTTATCAGGGTGACGGCAAAGGTCAAATTACCCAAAGTATGCGTGACTATGTGGTTAAACAAATCAAGGAAGAAGTCATTCCTACCATGGAGCAGGTTTCCGGCGTTAAGTTCGACATCGACAAATTACGTGAGTTGATGCGGAATTCCGCTAAAGCCGAAGACAATTTGGTTTGGGTGCTGCAATCGGCCAAGAAAAAACCATCTCCCATCGATGGATATTTTGGTGCGGTCTATTATATTGGACCAATTTTCTCGGCCTTCCGCGGCACTACAGACGCTGTAGAATTTTACGATCTCCTCCGTGGTGAAATCCAAGAACGCACCGACAAAGGTTTAGGTCCGGTTACGCCGGATGGCGAAATGGGTAAGGAAAAATACCGCCTGGTTACAGAAGGCCCGCCGAACTGGACCAATTTCCGCGAGTTCTGGAAAATGTTCTACGACGAAGGCGCGGTTTGTGTCGCCAGTTCCTACTCTAAAGTGGGTGGCGTATATGATTATGACGGTTTCCGCCATGATCCGGAAAATCCGATTGAAAGCCTGGCTGAATATTGTCTCGGTTGCTACACCAACCGGAACCTGCCTGAACGCACCAAAATGATGGCTGACTATATTGAGGATTATGAGGCCGACGGTCTGTTGATCAACTCGATCAAGAGCTGCAACAGCTTCGCTGCCGGCGAATTGCTGATGCTGCGTGAAGTCGAAAATCTTACAGGTAAACCAGGCGCATTTATTGAAACCGATCTGGTCGATCCGCGTTATTTCTCATCCGCTAACGTTAAAAACCGTTTGGAAAGTTACTTCCAAATGATCGAACAAAAACGCCAAGCGGCTTGAGTGTAGGAGACATTTAATTATGAAGTGTTTTATTGGTATTGATCTTGGTTCGACGACAACCAAAGCCGTCCTGATGGACGAGGATAAGGAAGTTTTGGGCCAAGGTATCACGAACTCTCGTTCCAATTACGATACGGCGGCTGCTGTATCCAAACAGGAAGCGATGATCTCAACCCGCTTTACTCTGATGCGCCGCGGCTTCGAGAACGTCGCCAGCGCCAAGGATTCCATGGATGATATTATGTCGTCTCTGGAGCGGAACTTCCGCCTTGAACAATTTCGCGAACAGTTGGATGATTTGCGGACCACCTGTAAAGGGTTCGTGACCGATGACCGTTTTAAAGCCAACGCCGATGCGACCAAAGCGGTGCTGGATACGACTTTCAATCAGCTCAATGATGAAGCTGCAGCGCTGTTCGCGCCAGGTGCTAAGCGGAAATCAGATTTTTTTCGTGATATCGCCGGTGGTTCTTTCATGAACATTGCCGAGGAAGAGGCAAAAAAAGCTGATCTCTCTTATGACCTGCTTCTCAATGTTTACGATAAGTCGATCATTAAGGTGGAAAACCGTCCGCCGGCAGGTGACATGAATAATAAATTCACCCGTGCCATGGAGAATGCAGTCGAGGAATTATCCGCTCTTAGTCTGAACGCAGACGATTTTGCTACTGCTATGACTGAAGGTCTCGACATTGAACTCGAGGAAACCTACGTCGTTGGTACTGGCTATGGGCGTGTGCGTTTACCTTTCCCGAAAGAGCACATCCGTTCGGAAATTCTCTGTCACGGTTTGGGTGCACATATTATGTATCCGAAAACCCGTACGGTTCTCGACATTGGCGGTCAGGACACCAAGGCTATCCAGGTGGATACCACAGGTATTGTTGAAAATTTCCAAATGAATGACCGTTGTGCCGCAGGTTGTGGCCGTTATCTCGGCTATATCGCCGACGAGATGAATATGGGTGTCCATGAACTTGGTCCACTCGCTTCTAAAGCAACCAAGGTCGCCAAAATCAACTCAACCTGCACCGTGTTTGCTGGCGCTGAGTTGCGCGATCGCCTGGCTTTGGGCGAAAAGCGTGAAGACGTGCTGGCTGGATTACATCGGGCCATCATTCTCCGCGCCTTGTCCATCATTTCCCGATCTGGCGGTATCACCGATGAATTCACCTTCACCGGTGGAGTTGCCAATAACGAAGCCGCGGTCAAGGAACTCAAAAAATTGATTAAGGAAAACTAAGGTGAAGTGACCATTAATATTGATCCCGAATCAATTTATACTGGTGCCTTGGGCGCCGCCGAATTTTCCCGTCGTGCAGCAAAAGGTGATCTAACGGGTGCAGAAGAACAGTTAGGAGCAGCATAATGGTTAAAACAATTGGAATTGATGTCGGCACCGGTGTTGTAAAGACAGTTCTTTTTGAGGTCGATGGCGAAAAAAACAAATGGATTGGTAAAAAAGCGGAACGCATCCGCAAACGTGACCCTTACAAACTCGCCGAAGACAGCATGGATGAGTTGCTCAAGGAAAATGGTCTGACCCGTGATGATATTGATTACACTGCCACAACGGGTGAAGGCGAAAGTCTTGAATTTCATACCGGTCACTTTTATTCGATGACGACCCATGCGCGTGGGGCGATTTATCTCAATCCAGAATCACGTTCTGTGTTGGATGTGGGCGCCCTGCATGGCCGGGCAATCCGCATCGATGAACACGGTAAGGTCCTTGAATACCGGATGACCAGCCAATGTGCCTCTGGTTCCGGCCAATTCTTGGAAAACATTGCCCGCTATCTCGGCATTACACTCGAAGAAATTGGCGAATTATCGCAACAAGCCGATGACCCGGAAGTGGTGTCAGGTATTTGTGCTGTTTTGGCCGAAACCGATGTGATCAACATGGTGTCGCGTAGTATTTCGGCTCCAAATATTTTGAAAGGCATTCACATTTCCATGTCCAACCGGCTTCTCAAACTGCTGCGGGCAACCAAGGTGATGGAGGGTGATGTTATGGTAACTGGTGGCTTGGCCTTGGATACTGGCCTGGTTGCTGCCATGGCCGAAGGTGTTGCTGATCCAAAGAACAAGGTTAATGTCACAATCAAAAGTGATCCGGACTCCATCTATGCCGGCGCCATTGGTGCCGCACTTTGGGGCGGCTTCCGCTATGAAAAACTAGCCAAAGTGGAAGAATTAAAACAAGCCTCTTAAAGCCGATAATATTTTATCGAAAAGGCCTGGTCATTATTGGTCAGGCTTTTTTTGTGCCTAGCTCGAAGTCATGTTAGAAATCGGCATGAGCAAAATTAAATTATTCCTCACGGCTGGATTGATCATCGTCATTCTAATATTTGTGTTCAAAGTTGAAATTGTGGAGGTCGGTCTGGATGAACCCGGCTATACTTATATCGGTTCGGCCTCGTCCGGTGTCCTTAGGGTCAACGCGGAAACTGGCGCTACCGTTCCCTGCATGATCTCTGACGGCAATAAGGCTCGGTGTTTGAGCTGGAAAAAATAACTTAAGCCGCGAGGGGCTTAAATGATTTGACCCCGGTACTTTGCTCGGCGCGCTCTAAACTGTAGGCATTAAAGGCAGCCAATGCTGGCGGAATCTCGAACTCACTAATCCCCTTGATATAGCTTGGTTTAGCTTGGAAGCGCTCATACCACTCCTTGAGATTGACGTGTAACTCAAGCGGTTAATGCATGAGATCCAGCCGTCTGACATTGGATACCAGACAATATCGGCTAGCGAAAATGTATTGTCTACCAACCAATATTTGCCTGCGAGCGCTTGATCGATCTGCACAAAATGGTCGTGCTGCAGTTATAGTTCCGACTCAATTTCTGATTTCTGAAATCCTGCGTCGGAACTCCAAACCCGCATAAATTCAACCAGTTCCACATTATTGTGTTTTTAGGAAAGTGCCTGGAAAGCTTCCGGCGGCATTTTATGCTGTTTGAATAAGAACTCGTGAGTTAGCATTTTGATACTGTGCTGAGTGCCATCTGCTTGCTGCATCCATTGGTGCATTTCAGCGACGGCATCCTCCGATACCGGGCGTAGGGGTGGTTTTGGGAAGGTCGTATCCAAGTAGTCGATAATATCGATGGATTCGATAATGACCTGACCATCTTGAACCAGTGCCGGGACAACGCCATCGGGATGAGTAGATTGGTATTCAGGAGTTGCGTGTTCTTGTTTTTTCAGGTCGATTTCATGGCTCACCCAATCCAGATTTTTTTCAGCCATAACGATGCGTACGCGCTGGGAACAGGACGACAGCTAAAAGTGATAGAAATGCAATCCTGTGAAGGATTTAATCTCTTCATTTGTCGATCCAATAAGTGGCATAACAAAAACTCCCTGTCTTTATAATTATTTTTGCGCATGCTAGGGCGGATGGATTAAAGTGTCGAATAAAGAATCGGTAAGGAAAAAAATATGCCCATTATTGAAGCTCGAGACCCATCTCTCAAAGACCTCTCCGGTCTCCATCTTTGGCATGGCGAATTATCAAGTTGCTCTCAGCGAGTGCGGATTACCTTGGCCGAGAAAGGCTTAGAGTGGGAAAGTCATATTATCAGTATTCCCGACAATGAGCATGCCACTCCTGAATATCAGGCAATTAACCCTAAGGGACTAGTGCCAGCGTTTATAGATAACGGCACTTTACTGATCGAATCCTGCGATATTATTGATTATCTCGATCAGAAATATCCGGATCCGCCTTTGCGGCCTGCAGACCCTGCGGGCGAAGCAACCATGGTCGATATGTTAATGGTGGCTGATAAAGCGCAGGCTGATCTAAAGCTGCTGTCTCATGAGTTTCTGTTCCGTCCGAGAAAACAGATGTCTGAGGTTGAGGTCAATGAATTTGCCGCCAATCATAATAATCAGGGTTTGGTTGATTTTGTCAAAGAATGGCAGGGCAGTGATATCTTTCCTAAAGAAAAACTGGACGTGGCCGTCAATCGGACAGATGAGGATTTTTTTAAACTGGATAAAGCGGTGGCGGATCGAGATTGGATGCTCGGGGCCGAAATGACACTTGCTGATATTGCCTGGATGCCGAACATTCACCGCATGATGCTGATGGACTGGCCGCTTGAGCGCTATAAGAATCTTTGTCAGTGGTTCGACCGGGTTAAAGCGCGCTCAAGCTATCAACAAGCTTTGGTCGATTGGGAACCTCCGGGCATGGAGGATAAATTTGCCAGCTATGTGGAGAACCGTAAAAATGCCACTGGCATTCACGTGACGGCATTCGGGGCTTTGGCGGCAACCTAATTAGTGCGTAATATCGTATTTGCTATTTGAAGAAACCAATCTTAGACTAATCGCTACGTCTTAAGCTTGGTAAAGTTCTTAATATCGAGAATATATGGTTGGCTGTAG
>PVBE012046519.1_pt1 | contig 14212 bp, 10 predicted proteins | sample 1631181 | NCBI WGS metagenome assembly PVBE01 (sample SAMN08397723, study PRJNA350692) | Marine metagenome, whole genome shotgun sequencing project. | isolation source: water | place: Pacific Ocean | collected 2012-04
CAGCCCGCCGGTGCAGTGCCGGAAAAGGGCTATTGGTGCCGGCCGGCCCTGTTTCTCAACGCCAGCCAGTCGCACCGGATCGTCCAGGAGGAAATCTTCGGGCCGGTGCTGGCCGTGCAAACGTTCCGCACCGTCGACGAAGCGATCAGCAAGGCGAACAACACGCCCTTCGGATTATCCGCCGGGGTGTGGAGCGACAAAGGCGCCAAGGTCTTCAGGGTCGGCAATAAAATGCGCGCCGGCGTCGTCTGGGCCAACACCTTCAACAAGTTCGATCCCTCGTCGCCTTTCGGCGGCTACAAGGAAAGCGGCGTCGGCCGTGAAGGTGGTGTGCACGGACTGTTGCCATACGTGAGGTTGACATGAAGAAGCCAGTCGAACGCATCCCGGTGCAGAAGACCTACAAGCTGTACATAGGCGGGGCATTTCCGCGCACGGAGTCGGGCCGGTTCTACAGGGTCGAAGACGGCCGGGGCAAGCTGCTGGCAAACATGTGCCAGGCCTCGCGCAAAGACCTTCGCAACGCCGTGGTCGCGGCGCGAAAAGCCTTTTCGGACTGGGCCGGGCGATCGGCCTACAACCGCGGGCAGATCCTCTATCGCGTCGCCGAGATTCTCGAGACCCGCCGCGACCAGTTCATCGCCGAGTTGAAGTCTCAAGGGCTGCCGATCGCGGCGGCCCGCAGTGAGGTTGATCAGAGCATCGAGCAGTTGGTCTACTATGCCGGCTGGGCAGACAAGTATCAGCAGCTGTTCAGCACCGTGAACCCCGTTAGCTCGTCGCATTTCAATTTCTCGATTCTCGAACCGACGGGGGTGGTCGGCATTTTGGCACCGGCAGCGCCGTCGTTGCTCGGGATTGTTGCGACCATGGCGCCGGTAGTGTGCGGTGGCAACAGCTGCGTCGTGCTGGCATCAGAGACAAGGCCGCTGTGCAGCATCACCCTGGCCGAGGTGCTCGAGACCTCGGACTTTCCGGCCGGTGTCGTCAATATCCTTACGGGTTCCCGCCGCGAGCTTCTCGAGCAGTTTGCCACGCACATGGACATCAACGCCATCGTTTACTGCGGCGACGACGCGGCCGAGCTTCGCGTTGTCCAGGAAGGCGCGAGCCTCAATGTCAAGCGTCTTGTGCACTGCACTGACACGGCGGCTTCCGACCCGTATCGGATCCTCGAAGCCCAGGAAGTGAAGACAACCTGGCACCCGATCGGGGCGTGAACCAATTGCCACCCCCCTGCTCAGGGTCTTCGGGCCCGGCACTTCAAGCCGTATACTGCGTTGCGGCAGTCGTGCCGCCGCGGCCGGTCCAGTTCGTATGGAAGAAGTCGCCGCGCGCCTTGTCGACACGCTCATAGGTATGGGCGCCGAAGTAGTCGCGCTGCGCCTGGAGCAGGTTGGCCGGCAGCCGTGCACAACGATAGGAATCGTAATAGTTCAGCGCGGCGCTCATGGATGGCACCGGCACGCCCAGGTCGACCGCAGTCTTGATGACCCGGCGCCAGGCATCCTGTGATTTCATGATGATCCGGCTGAAGTGCGGATCGAGCAGGAGATTGGCGAGCCCCGGGTTGCGGTCGAAGGCGTCCTTGATGTTCTCCAGGAAGGCGGCGCGGATGATGCAGCCGCCGCGCCACATCAGGGCGATCTCGCCGTAGTTCAACTCCCAGCCGTGCTCCTCGGCCGCCGCGCGCAGCAACTGGTAGCCCTGCGCATACGAACAGATCTTCGAAGCGTACAGGGCGTCGTGCAGATCATTGACAAATGCCTCGCGATCACCGTCGAAGGTCGTGTCCGGGCCGTGCAGGACCTCACTGGCCGCAACGCGCTCCTCCTTCAGCGCCGAAATGCAGCGGGCAAACACGGCCTCGGCGATCTGGGCAATCGGCACACCGAGATCGAGGCCGGATGTCGAGGTCCACTTGCCTGTGCCCTTCTGGCCGGCGGTGTCCAGAATGACATCAACCATCGGTTTGCCGGTGTCGTCGTCTGCCTTGGCGAGGATATCACGGGAAATCTCGATCAGGTACGAATCGAGCACGCCCTCGTTCCACTTCGCAAAGACCTCGTGCAGCTCCGGGGCACTCATCCCGAGCCCGGCCCCCATCAATTGGTAGGCTTCGCAGATCAGCTGCATGTCCCCGTACTCGATGCCGTTGTGCACCATTTTGACGTAATGCCCGGCACCGTCGCTGCCGACCCACTCGCAACACGGTGAGCCGTCCCCGACCTTGGCGGCGATCGCCTGAAAAATCGGTTTCACTTCCGGCCACGCCTTCGGATCGCCGCCCGGCATGATCGACGGCCCCTTCAATGCGCCTTCCTCACCGCCCGAGACGCCGGTGCCGATGAAGCTGATGCCCTTCCCGGCGAGGTCAGCGGTCCGGCGGATGGTGTCGGGATAATGACTGTTGCCGCCGTCGATGACGATGTCGCCCTGGTCGAGATGCGGCAGAAGCTGCTCGATGAAGGCGTCGACCGGCGGACCGGCCTTGACCATCACCATGATCTTGCGTGGGCGCGACAGCTTCGCGACCAGCTCCTCGACGCTGTGGGCACCGATGATGTTCTTGCCGCTGGCGCGGCCGGCGAGAAAATCGTCGACCTTGCCGGTGGTCCGGTTGAAGACACATACCGAATAGCCGCGGCTCTCGATGTTCAGCACCAGGTTCTCGCCCATGACGGCGAGCCCGACCAATCCGAAATCAGCTTGTTCACTCATGAAAGACAGGAAGGTTGGAAGATTGAATGAATGGTAACGATAACTTTATGACTGCCACGGCGGATTTTCCGGCAGTGCCTCGTCGAATGCCGCCAGCAGTTGTGACTGGTATTCTCCGGCGAACGTACCGTTGAAGAAACGTTCCAGGCCTTCGGCATTGAGCCCGGCCCAGGACTCCTCCTCGCGGCCTGGCACGATCGGGAAGAACATCGCGTCATTGCCTTTCGCCGCCTTGTAGTCGCCGGGTGCATCACCGATCATCAGGATCCTTTCGGCGGCGTAACGGTCGCTGGCAGCGTGCTTCAGGTGCTCGGTCTTGGTGCCGTGCTCCTGGCCGGCGATCATCTTGATCAGGTGATCTATCTTGTTCTCCTCCCATTCGCGCACCAGCGCCTCGAGCGGCGTCTGCGAAACGACAATGGCATCGGCTTTGCCCTGCACGGCGGCGAGGAAATCGGCAACCCCGGGAAACGGCGGCAGCCCGTGAACCATGTCGGTGACGCGGGCATTGTTGTCGATCGACCAGGCGTAAACCATCTCGAGCTCGGCGTCGCCCGTAGCGTCTACTTTCGCTTGCAGCGCCGGATTGCCGAGCTTCGACTCCTCTTCGATCCAGGCGCGCAGTTGCGGCAATTGCGGAATGTCGGCATTACGCGCCTGCACCTCACGCCGGTGGCGCAGCAGGTCGAGCGAGAAGAGGACCGCGAGAAAGCGGTTGCAGCCACGGGTCTTGGAATAGAGGTTGACGAATTCCCAGGTCTCGCGGGCGTACTTGCTGACCTCCTGCAGGCCGTAGTACTTGATGAAGTTCGGGCAGAAGCATTCCTTCTGCTTGATCTCCATCGAATCGAAGACGCAGCCGTCACTGTCGATGCCGATGAAAAAGTCGGTGTCCTTGGAGACACCCCTGAGTTCTGTAATCGGGTCCATTGTCAAGGTCGGTGCCGCTTCGGCGCCAGCGCCGGTGTGAGGTTTCAGGTATCAAGCGGTTTTAGACACCGCTGAAGGCGTTGAAGCCGCCATCGACGGGGATGACGGTGCCGGTGACGAAACTCGCGGCCTCGTCCGAGACCAGCCAGAGCAGGCAGCCGATCAGCTCGTCCGCACGCCCCATACGCTTCATCGGTGTCTGGCCGACAATCGTGTTGCCGCGCGGCGAATAGGTGCCGTCGGGATTGGTCAACAACGCCTCGTTCTGCCGGGTCAGAAAAAAACCGGGGGCGATAGCGTTGACGCGTATGTTCATCCCCGCCAGGTGGACGGCCAGCCATTCCGTAAAATTGTTCACCGCCCCCTTGGCGGCGCTGTAGGCGCCGACCTTGGTGAGCGGCGTGAAGGCGCTCATCGACGAAATGTTGATGACGCAACCGCTCTGGCGCTCGGCCATGCCGCGGGTAAACACCTGGGTAGCCGCGACGGTGCCCTTGAAATTGACGTCGAATACGAAGTCGATACCCTCGGGCTCGAGCTCGTAAAATGTGCGGACGCCGTCGGCCGGCTGCAGATGTTCGGGTTGCATCACTTCGACCGTTGCGGTTCCGGACGGTGCGTTGCCTCCGGCGCCGTTGATGAGGATGTCGCAAGGGCCGTATCCCGCCTCGATCGCCGCATTGGCAGTCACCATGCTGTCACGATCGGTGACGTCGCAGGCATAGGGCCTGGCGCTGCCGCCCGCGGCCGTGATCCGGTCAGCGACGGCCACGGCGTTTTCGAGTTTTCTGCTGAGCACCGCGACATTGGCGCCGCACTCGGCGAGGGCCTCCGCCATGGCACCGCAAAGGATGCCACCGCCGCCGGTGACCACGGCAGTTTTGCCGGAAAGATCTATCTTGAATGGAATCACAAGGCACCTCTTCGTTCAACTGCAGGACTGGTATGATAGCCGGGTTTCCGGGAGTTGCGAGAGCGGGTAGAAAGCGGCGGGGGACCTGGTGGGCGTTACAGGACTCGAACCTGTGACCTCTACCGTGTGAAGGTAGCGTTCTAGCCAGCTGAACTAAACGCCCGGATAATCCGTGGAAGGGCTTACGGTAGTTGCGGTTTATCCGGAATGCAAAATCTTCCGTGGAACCGTGAAACGCAGTGCCGCGGGGGATCGAGGTTTGGCCGGCAGTCGCCGCGGCAGCCGACGGGCGCCCAGGCTGGCGTGGGGACACCGCACAAGCGGCCGGGGCAGTGGCCAGGCCCATTGAATATCCGGGCTTCCCGTATAGATTGGCGAGTTGCGTTCACGACCAAACTCAACCTCGAATTCTGCCGCCACGATGACCGACCCGCTTTCCATCGCATTCGCCCGCCTGCCGGGAATCGACGCCCTGCGCGACCGCGCCGCAGCCATCGACGTTGCCGCAACGCGGGTCCCGGTAAACTCGCATATCCATCTGCCACCGAATTTCTCCGCCTTCGACAGCGTGGCACAGGCAACGGATCTGGCCGCGGCCCAGGCGGTCGGCGTGCTCGGCGTCAGCAACTACTACGACTACAGCATCTACGGCCCGTTCACCGAACAGGTTACGGGCCAGAGTATTTTCCCGATGTACGGTCTCGAGATCATCGTGATGATCGACGACCTTCGCGACAGCGGCGTCAAGGTCAACGATCCCGGCAATCCCGGCAAGACGTACGTATGCGGCAAGGGCATCACGAAGTTTGTCAACATGTCCGACCGCGCCGCGGCGCTGCTGCAGCAAATCCGCGACGCCGATCGCGGCCGCATGGCAACGATGATCGAGAAGCTCGGGGCCGTCTGCAATGACCGTGGCTTCGACACCGGACTCAACGAGCAGGGTGTCGTCGACATGATCGTCAACCGTCACGGTTCGCTGCGGGAGACCGTTTACATCCAGGAGCGCCACATCGCCCAGGCCTTCCAGGAGGCGGTTTTCGACCGGGCCGATTCAGCAGAGCGCCCGGCAATCGTCGCGGCGATCCTCGGCCAGGACGCCAAGGACGCCGATGACCATGTCGGCATTCAGGGCGAAATTCGATCGCACCTGATGAAGGCCGGCAAACCGGCTTTTGCCGAGGAGTCGTTCGTCACCCTGCCCGAAGCAACGGAATTGATCCTCGAACTGGGCGGCATCCCGAGCTATCCGACGCTGGCCGACGGAACATCACCGGTCTGTGCTTTCGAAGATCCGCCCGACAAGCTGCTGGCGCATCTGCGCAACTACGATTTCCACGCCGTCGAATACATTCCGATCCGCAACACCGCACCTGTGCTCACCGACTATGTCACGGCGATGCGCACGGCGGGCCTCATCGTCACTGCGGGTACCGAGCACAACACGCTGGACCTGATCGGCATCGAGCCAACCTGCGTCGGCGGCGCGCCGATACCGGAAGCAGTCAAAGAGATATTCTGGGAAGGCGCCTGTGTCGTCGCGGCGCATCAATATCTCGGGTACATCGGCGAACCCGGATTTGTCGACGGCAACGGCGTGCCGAACCGCAGCCACGCAACTGCCGACGAGCGCATCGACGCCTTCGCCCGATTCGGCGCCGCCGTGATCGAGGCCTACCGCAACCCATGAATTCAGCAACTTAAGTTCCGTCAATCCAGCCCAACCACCCATTCCCGAATCATGCACTGGCCAACCTTTGATCCAAGCGACGAGCCTCTCGACGTCATCACAAAGATCTCCCACTTCTACGGTGACGGCGTCGAGTTTGTCATCGCCGGCGGCGGCAACACATCGTACAAGAACGACGAACGTGTCTGGGTCAAAGCCAGTGGCGCCTCGTTGGCGACGGTGTCGCCGGAGGGTTTTGTCGAGCTCGATCGCGCCGCACTGGCGGAAACTTTTCTACAGGAGTTCGGCGACGACCCGACGGCGCGCGAGGCGCAATACAAGGACGCCTTGAACGCCGCCCGGATTTGTCCGGAACTCGGCCAGCGCGGCTCGGTCGAATCGCTCATGCACCATGCGATTCCAGGGCGCTATGTGGTCCACACGCATTCGACCCAGATGAACAAGCTGACCTGCTCGGAAGCCGGCGAGGATATGGCGCGGCAGCTCTACGGCGAAGACAACATCATCTGGATCCCGTTCGTCGATCCCGGGTACATTCTGTCGAAGGTCATCCACAAAGCACTGGGCGAGTACACCCAGGCCACCGGCCGCGACAAGCCGCGGGCGATCCTGTTGCAAAATCACGGCATCATCGTGATGGCCGACGAACCAGATCAGATTCGCGAGGATACCGACTGGCTCCTCACCTGTCTGGCGGATCACATCGACCATTCCGCCACGGTGATTTCACAGCGCCCCATCTTCATGCCTGCGGAAGCGACTGTGTCGGTGATAAACCTGGTCGCGCCGGCACTGCGCCTGCTGCTGGCCGAAGACGGCATCCCGAAGATCGTCAAATTCTGCGACTCCCCGGTGGTCCAGGAGTTCGTTTGCGATCCCGACGGAAAAACCATGGCCGGGAGCGGGCCGCTGAATCCGGACCAGATCGTCTACTGCAAATCCTTTCCCCTATGGCTCGACATCGATCCTGCAATCACCGGCAACCAGTTGACGGAGACCCTGAGAGCCGCCATCGCCGCTCATGCTGAAAAGACCGGGTTCCCGCCGAAAATCGTGCTGGTGAAAGACCTCGGGCTGTTCTCGGTCGGTGACGATTCCAAGGCTGCCGAAACGACACGCCTGATGTACACCGACGCCATCAAGATCATGCTCACGTCCCGCACCCTCGGCGATATCCACTTCCTGTCACAGCGCGACCGGGAGTTCATCGACGCCTGGGAAGTGGAACAGTTTCGCCGGAAAGTCGCCGCCGCAAAGGGGTTGCAGGGGCGCATGGCCCGGCGCGTCGTGGTCGTGACCGGCGCGGCGCAGGGCATCGGGAATGGCATTGCGGGGGCGCTCGCTGAAGAGGGCGCGCATGTCGTGCTCATGGACGTCAACGCCGAGGGGGTGGCGCAGGCCGCCGAGGAACTGGCACTGCGCCACGGTGCCAGCCGCGCCATTGGCGTTGGTGCCGACGTCTCCAGCTCCGCGGCGATGGCTGACGCAATCCACAAAGCCGTGCGAACCTATGGCGGCATCGACCTTTTCGTGTCGAATGCCGGGGTCCTGAGGGCTGGCAGCGTCATCGACATGAACCCCGACGACTTCGCTTTAGTGGCCGACGTCAACTACAACGGCTACTTCATTTGTGTCCAGGCAGTGGCGCCGATCATGGCGACCCAGCACCACGCCTCCAGCGACTGTCTAAGCGACGTTATCCAGATCAATTCCAAGTCCGGCCTCATCGGGTCCGACCGCAACGGGGCATACGCCGGCAGCAAATTCGGCGGCATCGGCCTGACCCAGTCCTTCGCCCTGGAACTGGTGACCTCCGGCATCAAGGTCAACGCCATCTGTCCCGGCAACTTCTTCGACGGCACGCTGTGGTCCGATCCGGAAAAGGGATTGTTCGTGCAGTACCTGAATGCCGGCAAGGTGGCCGGCGCGAAAAGTGTCGAGGACGTGCGCCGGTCATACGAGGCGAAAATCCCGATGGGCCGCGGCTGTACCATGGAGGATGTCGTGCGAGGCATCCTGTACCTGGTCGAGCAACGCTACGAAACCGGCCAGGCCCTGCCGGTCACCGGCGGCCAGGTCATGCTGTCATAGGAGTGGCGCGGCGGTCGCCCTCCGGATGCCGTCTCCCACCTTCTGTAAATCTTAAACCTGAATTGCCAAAATGGCCATCCCCGCAACACAGTACGCCGTCCAGCTGGTCGGGCCGGACGAGTTGACATTGAACACATCGAAACCCGTGGTGCATCCCGGGCCGCATCAGATTCTCGCCAAGATCGAGTGTGTCGGCCTGTGTTTCTCGGATCTTAAACTGCTGAGCCAGTTTTCCGGGCACGCACGCAAAAGTGAAATCGTCGACGGCCTCGCCAAGGAGATTCTCGACGAGATCCCGAGCTACGTGCCCAACGACGAGCCGACCGTGCCCGGGCATGAGGTGGTGTGCCGGATCATCGAGATCGGCGACCAGGTAAAGCACCATGAGATCGGCGAACGATGCCTGGTCCAGGCGGATTTCCGGCAGTTGCCGACGGCCGGCTCGAACGCCGCCTTCGGTTACAATTTCGAAGGGGCGCTGCAGGAGTATGTGTTGCTGGACGAGCGCGTCGTCGTCGATCGCGACGGCGAGCGTTTTCTGATCCCGGTCGCCGAACATCTCGGCGCCTCACAGGCGGCGCTCGTCGAGCCGTGGGCCTGCGTCGAAGATTCGTACGTCGTCGTCGAGCGCACCACCGTCCTGCCCGGCGGCCGTCTCTTGATCGTCGCGGCGGCGGGCCATGAGATCCAGGGTGTCGAAGCCAGTTACGGCAATGCTCCGCCGGCCACGATCACGGCGGTCACGGCCGAGTCGCAACGCGATTCCGTCGCGGCACTCGGCAATGTTACTTTCACCGATGACATTGCAGACGCCGCCGACGAGGGCTTCGACGACGTCATCTACTTCGGCAGCAGCAAAGCCGACCTCGATGCACTGAACGACAAGCTGGCCGTACGCGGCATCATCAACATCGTGCTGGGCGGCGAGTCCATCGGTGAACCGGTCCACGTCGGCGTTGGCCGGGTGCACTACGGCTTTACACGCTGGGTCGGCACGACGGGCAGCGACGCCTCCGAGGGGTACGGGCGGGTTCCGCAGCATCCGGAGGTACGCGACGGCGACAGTGTCGTGGTGGTCGGTGCCGGCGGGCCGATGGGGCAGATGCACGTGATCCGCAACATCTGCTCCGGACACAGCGACCTTTCCGTGACGGCCACCGACCTCGATGAGGCCCGGCTGCAGGCCCTGGCGCACAAGTGCGAGGCGATAGCAGCCGCCAACAACGTCGTGTTGCGCATGGTCAACACGAAAAGCGAAGAGCTCGACGACACCTTCAGTTACTGGGCGTTGATGGCGCCGGTTTCGGTGCTCGTCGAGCAGGCAATCGCCGGCAGCAAGCCGAACGCCCTGATCAATATTTTCGCCGGTATCCCGGCACCGGTAAAACACCATCTCGACCTGGACACCTACATCGCCAACGGCCTCTACATGTTCGGCACCAGCGGCTCGAGCATCGGTGACATGAAGATCGTGCTGCAGAAAGTCACCGACGGCCAGCTCAATACCAACAGCTCCGTCGACGCCATCTCCGGCATGGCCGGTGCCACCAGCGGCATCGATGCGGTCAAGAACCGGACGATGGCCGGCAAGATTATCGTCTATCCGCAGCTCCACGACCTCGACCTGACTCCGCTGAGCCAGCTGGCCGAGCATTTGCCGACGGTCGCCGCCAAACTCAACGACGGCCAGTGGTGCTCGGAAGCGGAGGCAGAATTGCTGAAGACAGCTTCGGCATAGTCCAACATCGGAAATCGCATGGGCAAGAACTTCGTCGGTTTCGGGTTTGGTCCGATCCAGTCAGCGCTGGTCGTTTATGAGGCACAGTGCTCCGGCAACTTTTCGTCGTTGACGGTTGCCGAGGTCGATCAGGGCCTGGTCGACGCGGTGCGCGCCAACGATCGTACGGTGCACATCAATATCGCCCACGCCGACCGCGTCGAAAGCGCCGACCTGACCGGCCTGCAATTGCTCAACCCGACGGTCGAGGCAGACCGTCCCGCACTCGCCCAGGCCGTTCGCGACGCCGACGAGCTGGCAACCGCCGTACCGAGCGTCGACTTTTACGGGAAGGGCATCGCCCAGGCGCTGGCGGCGAATATCGATGACCGCAAGCCACGCATCCTCTACGCCTGCGAAAACAACAACTACGCGGCGCGGCACCTGAATGCTGCGATCGCCAAGTTCGGGAACATCCCAGGAAACTTCCAGATCCTCAACACCGTCATCGGCAAGATGAGCGGCCTCATTGCGGACGACGCAACGATCGAGGAACTGGGACTGGTCCGCCTGACGCCGGGCAGCGACAAGGCGGTGCTGGTCGAGGCGTTCAACGCCATCCAGATCGACCGCATCACGCTCGACGGCTTCACCCGGGGAATCCCGGTGTTTGGGGAGAAGGCGGACTTGCTGCCGTTCGAGGAGGCAAAACTGTTCGGGCACAACGCCATTCACGCACTGCTCGGGTACCTGGCCGCGGAGCGCGGCTACAGCGCCATGAGCGACATCGCTGCGGACCGCGAGCTGCTGGAGATCGGCCGCACGGCGTTCATCGACGAATGCGGCGCCGCATTGATTGCGAAGTACGCAGGTACAGGTGACGAATTGTTTACGCCGGCAGGGTTTCGAGACTATGCCGAGGACCTGCTCATCCGCATGCACAATCCGTTTCTGCAGGATGCCGTGGCGCGAATTTGCCGCGACCCACAGCGCAAGTTGTCCTGGGGCGACCGCCTGGTCGGCACCATGCACCTGGCGCTGGCACATGGCATCGAACCCCGCAACATGGCACGCGGCGTTCTGGCGGCTTTGAGATTTCGGCAGCCGGATGCTGAGATCACCGCACCGGGCGTCGCGGCGACACTGCGCGAAACCTGGGGCACCTCGGCCGACGAACAACACGCGGACCGTATCATCGAACTGGTGCAGGCGTGGGTTGGGTAATCCCCCCGGGGACGCGGGGAAGGTGGTTATAGTGTCGTTTGGGTGTATATTTACATGGTCACCCAGGAGGGCTCCCGATGAACGTGCATATCCTTTACTGCAACCAGTGAAACTACGAGCCGACAGCTGCCGGTCTGGCAGCGGAACTCGAAAAGGAATTCGACGCAACCGTTGAACTCGAAGCTGGCGGTGGCGGCGTGTTCGACGTCACCGTCGATGGCAAGCAGATTTTTTCGAAGCACAAAGTGGACCGTTTTCCAGAACCGGGTGAGGTTGTCGGGCTGCTGCGCGGGTAGCGGGCAATACATACACGCGCCGGTCCGGAAAACTTCGCAGTACTGGTACCGTGCGCCATTTTATGCGGAAAATATTCGCCCGGCAGCACTAATTCAGGCGCGGGTCGTCGGGGAAGTTTGCGAGGATTTCGTATTCGTGCCCCATGGTGCGGATGATCCGCCGCCAGTGATTCGGTGAATCGTCGCAGAAGATCGTATCGCTCCGGCCTTTGATCAGATACCAGGAATCGCGTTCGATCTCGTCGGCAAGCTGGCCTTCGCCCCAACCGGAATAGCCGACGAAAAATCGTATCTTGTTGAGGTCGACGCTGCCCTGCTCGATCAACTTGCTGAGTCGATCGAAATCGCCGCCCCAGAACACCTCGGGCGTGATTGGCCGGCTGCCGATGTCGAGGTCGGAGAGCGTGTGGATGAAGTGCAGCGAGTTTTCCTGCACCGGTCCGCCGCAGTACAGCGGCGCATCCCAATCGACGATCGACTCGATGATGTCGCGCATCGTTACCGGCAGGGCATTGTTGAGCACCAGTCCGAACGTGCTGTCGTATTGGTGATCGCAGAGCAGAATGACGCTACGGCTGAAATTGGGATCGAGCAGGCTCGCAGAAGCTACAAGTATCACGCCGGCGTCCGGCTTAATATCGCTCTTGTTCAAATTCATCGTGCAGCGATTCCCGTGCTGTGCGGTCAGCGGATGAGACGTTAAGTTTACGTTTGTTTCACGCGAAATCAAGAGTCTGCAAGGGTTATCGAACCGTGAAAAAGACCACACGCATCCACCTCGCAACCTGCCTCGTCACCGCTGTGCTGACGGTCGCCATCTACTGGCCGACGCTTGACCATGATTTCGTTTTCGACGACGCGCAGAACATCCAAAACAACGCCCTGATCAAGATCGACTCATTGTCCTGGAGCAACCTGAAAGCGGCGGGTTTCGACAGTTTTTCCTATCGCCGGCCAATCGCCAACTGGAGCTTCGCGCTCAATCATCTGGCGCACGGTTTGGAACGCCCGGGCTATCGCCTCGTCAATATCGCCATCCATATCGTCAACGGCTGGCTGGCCTATTGGTTCGTGTTTCAATTGCTGATCGTCAACAGCTACAGCCGCAAGACCGGCAAATCTGAGCCGGACACGCCCGAATCCCGTCCGGCGTCCGGTCGTCGTCATGCCGCCTGGCTGGCAGCCTCCACGGCAATCGTGTGGATCGTGCATCCGGTGCATGTCAACGCGGTGACCTATATCGTGCAGCGCATGGTCAGCATGACCACGATGTTCATGCTCGCCTCGCTGTGTCTCTATATGTACGGCAGGCGCGAGGGCAGCATCTGCCGCCGCAGGATCGCCTGGGCGACGGCACTGATCTGCTGGCTGCTGGCTTTGGGGACCAAGGAGATCGCCATCACGCTGCCGGTCCTGGTCTTTATGGTTGAGTGGTTCTTCTTCCGCAACCTGAGTACGAGCTATCTGGTCAGGAATCTGAAGTTCTGGCTGATCCCGGCGGCCATTACCGCGGGAATCGCCCTGGTCTATCTGAAAATGAACCCGATCGAGCATTTAACGGCGGCCTATGAGCTGCGCGACTTCACGATGAGCGAGCGTATGATGACGCAGTTCCGGGTCGTGATTTTCTATCTCACGCTGATCATCCTGCCATCGCCCGAACGACTGACGCTGGACCATCACATCGTCACATCGACGTCGCTCATCGCGCCGATCACTACGCTGCTGTCGGTGCTGGCGGTCATCGGCGTTCTGGCCCTGGCTGTCTACCTGGCGAAACAGCACCGGCTCCTGGCATTCTGCATTCTGTGGTACTTCATCAACCTGGCGGTGGAGTCATCGATCATCGCCATTGAAATGGCCTACGAGCACCGGCTGTATCTGCCGATGCTGCTGGTCATCCTGCTGATCATCGTGCTGCTCGACCGGCTGCGACCGCCGTTGATCGTCGGTGGCGCGGTGACTGCCATTGTCGCGGCGTTGCTCATTTTCTCGACGGTGCAGCGCAACAAGGTGTGGGAGACGACATTCACGCTGTGGCAGGATTGTGTTCTCAAGGCACCGAACAAGGCGCGGCCGCGGTATAATCTGGGTAACGCCTACTTCGAAGAAGGAATGAAGCTCCGACTCAAAGGCGCCGATGGTACAGGCCAATTCCGAAATGCGATCAAACGTTTCGAGGAAACGCTGAGGATCCAGGAAAACTATGAAGATGCCATGTGCAATCTCGGCGTGTCGCACGCCGAACTGGATGAGCATGACCAGTCGATCGCCGCGTTCGCCCGGTGCGTTTCGTATTACCCGGAAAACGTCAAGGCCATAATCGGCATTGCCGCCGAGCTTCGGGACAAGGCCGATAAAAAGAAAAAGCAGGACCCGGAACGCGGCGAGCTTTTCGCAGCGGCCTACGGGCATCTGCAACAGGCCCTGAAACTGGCACCGTATCACAGCACGGCCAACGATCACATCGCGTACATCTACACCAAGCGCGGTGACAACACGGCGGCGATCGACGCCTGGCGCAACTCGGTCTCGCGGTTGCCGAAAGCCGACAGGCTCGCCAACCTCGGGCTGCTGCTGACCCAGGCGGGTGAGTACCGGGAAGCGATCGAGATGCTGGAGCGGGCCCG
>PVBE010924970.1_pt1 | contig 14211 bp, 10 predicted proteins | sample 1631181 | NCBI WGS metagenome assembly PVBE01 (sample SAMN08397723, study PRJNA350692) | Marine metagenome, whole genome shotgun sequencing project. | isolation source: water | place: Pacific Ocean | collected 2012-04
CGCGTCCGCCTCGCTGCTTGCGCGGAAAAATGAAATTGCCGGGCTGGAAAAAGAACTCGAGGGGCTCGGCGGGAACGTAGACAAACTCAGCCGCGAAAAGGGGGACATGCAGGGAGAGCATACCTCGTTGCAGGCCGGCTTGCAGCAGGAGCAAAACGAGCTACGACAGCAGGAGGTGTCCATCGCGTCGAGCGAGGGTGAACTGAAGGCGCTGGAGAATTCGCAGCGTGTGCTGGCGCAGAAAATCGAGGGCGTCACCTTCGAGTTGGAGGGCCTCGCCGGTCAGGAGTCGGAGGGCAGCGGCAAGCGCGATCAGTTGGCAGCCGAGCTGATTTCGCTTGAGGAAAGGGAGGTGGCCAACAGCACCCTTTTGGGCGAGGTGACCGGAGTCGTCGAGGGGCTGCGCGGCAGGCGCGACGCCGCCAACGCGGAGCTGACGGAGGCCAAGGTCGAGCTGGCGTCGGAGGAACAGTTGCTGGCATCGTTTCGGCGGCAACTCGAGCCGCTCAACGTCCGCATCGGAGAACTTGGGCAGCTCGTTACCCAGCGCCGAGGCGACATTGAGGCGGCTGGGAATAAAAAAACGCAGACCGAAAAAGAGATAGCCGACTCGACGCAGCGCATTGGGGTCGTTCGCGTTGAGCGCGAGCAGTCCAGTGGTAAAATCGCCGAGTTGCTGTCACAAAAAACTGAAGCGGATCAAAAAGTGGAGGAGCGCGAGGAGGCGTTGCGCTCCATCCGCGAGGAGTTAAGCACCTCGCAGGAGCGCCGTTCGAAGCTCGAGGTGGAGCTGGCGCAGAACAATATGATGGTCGAAAACCTCTGCGAGCGAATTCAGGAGAAATATCAGGTTGTTTTGCAGGAGGTGGAGCCCAAGTGTCTCAAGGTTAGCGGAGACGACTCCGACAGCATCAAGGTGGAGATCGCCACCGATGAGGAGACCGAGGGGTTCGAGACCGATTGGGGGCGGGTGGAGGAGAAGGTGGCCGAGTTGCAGGATCGGATCGACCGCATGGGGCCGGTGAACCTGGTAGCCATCGAAGAATTCAAGGAGACCGAGGAGCGCTACGCAGAGTTGACTCATCACCACGACGACCTAGTCAAGGCCAAGGAGCAGTTGCTTGAGATCATCGATCAAATCAACATCGAGACCACGGAGATGTTCCGGGCGACGTTCGAGAAAATTCGTGCCAACTTTCGTGAACTGTTCACCGAGGTATTCGAGGGCGGCAAGGCGGATCTGGTGTTAGTGGACGAGGAGGACGTGCTCAACAGCGGCATCGAGATTGTGGCGCGGCCCCCGGGCAAGAAACTCCAGAGTATCACGCTGCTCTCCGGCGGCGAGCAGACAATGACCGCCGTGTCGCTGCTGTTCTCGATTTACCAGGTCAGCCCGAGTCCGTTTTGCGTGCTGGATGAACTGGACGCGCCGCTGGACGAATCAAACATCAACCGCTTCATCCGCGTGCTCAAGCGGTTCATCGACCAGTCGCAGTTTCTCATCATCACCCACAACAAGCGCACCATCAGCATGGCCGACACGTTGTACGGTGTGACAATGCAGGAACACGGCATCAGCAAGATCGTTTCGGTGAAATTTCAGCAAACCGAGCGGGGCGAAGACGCCGCCCGGGCGCGTTCGACCAAGCCCCCTGCCTCCCGAGGGCAGGGGGCCGGCGATGACAGTGACGTCATCTCAATGGGCAAGTAGTCAAGCACTTGGTCAAGCGCGGGATGGGGAAAGGGAAATATCCAATGTTGGACAAGGAATGTCCAAATCCCAAGTAGGCCATGCGGAAACGCGACAGCAGCTTGGAGCGTGCGCGCTGTGCGCCGCTCTAAGACAAAACCGAAAAGTCCACCATCGCCCTCGCGCTGTTCCCCACTTCACACTTGGACATTCCTTGTTCGGTATTCGACATTCACATCCCTCTCCAATGTCGAAAAAAGAACCGGCTGTTTTTCAGATCGTGCCGAAGATTGTCTTGCCGGTGCTCTCGAGGTCGTCGCAGGCCTCAATGAGGCGGTCGGCGGTGGCTTGTTCGGCTTTCTTGAGGTAGGAGCGCGGGTCGTAAACTTTCTTGATGCCAACTTCGCCGTCGACCTTCAGTACGCCCTCGTAGTTTGCCAGCATATGATCCGCAATGGGGCGGGTGAAGGCGTACTGCGTGTCGGTGTCGATGTTCATTTTGATCACGCCGTACTCGAGGGTTTCCTTGATTTCGTGCTTGGCGGAGCCGCTGCCGCCGTGGAAGACAAGATCGAACTTGGCCGCCTCGCCGTGTTTGGCGACGACGGCATCCTGACCCTGCTTGAGGATGTCCGGCCGCAGCTTGACAGCGCCGGGCTTGTATGCGCCGTGCACGTTTCCAAATGTCGCGGCGAACATGTATCGGCCGATACCGTTGAGACTTTCGAACACGGTGAGCATGTCTTCCGGGGTGGTGTAGAGTTTCTCCGCCGGCGTATCCTCGGTGCCGGCTGAGCCGTCTTCCTCGCCGCCGACAACGCCGGCCTCGACCTCAAGGATGATTTCGTTGGCGGCACACAACTCGAGATACTCCTTCGAGATGGCCATGTTCTCCTCGAGCGGCAGGATGGAGGCGTCGAGCATGTGGCTCTGGAACAGGTTGGCTTGTCCGTTGGCGCGGCGCTGGGCTGTCTCCTCGATGAGCGGCTTGAGGAAGCTGGCCGCCTTTTCCGGTTGGCAATGGTCGGTGTGCAGGCCAATGAGGATGTCGTACCGCTTGGCCAGCCGGTGGGCGGCCTCGGCGAGCACGATGCAGCCCAGCACGGCGTCATTGTTGCTCAGGCCGGAAGCGAACTGGCCACCGCCGGTGGACATCTGAATGATGCCGTCTGACTTCGCGTCGGCGAACGCCTTGAGTGCGGCATTGATCGTGGTGATGGAGGTGATGTTGACTGCTGGGTAGGCGTAGTCGCCCTGTTGGGCGGCGTCCAGCATTGCGGCGTACTGCTTCGGTGTTGCAATTGGCATAATTTATTTAGGGTGCATTTTCCCTTTCCGGTAGACCGGGTGAAGGCCCGAACGGGCCAAGGAGCCACGCATGGTAGCGTGACTTCGCCCTTTTGCAAGGTTACAAAAAATCGTCCCTTTCGCAGTTTTTTAGTTTGGCCAAGCGGCAAAATCCAAGTCGATCTTGACAGGTTAGGCCGGTCTCCGCAAAAACGGCGGTTCATGAAAGTTCGATTTTACGGTTTGAATCTGCTGCTGTCGCTTGGCTTGGCTGGCTGTGGCTCTGAATCACCCAAACAGGACGTCACCTCCGGCAACTCCGCTAACAACGGCGATTCATCGGCAGTCGTCCTTGCCCCACCCGCGACAGGAGGATCAAGTTCCGTCTCGTCTCAACCCCCAACTCCAACCGCAACACCCAAGCCAACTGCGACACCCAAGCCAACCGCGACACCCAAGCCAATCGCGACACCCAAGCCGGAGCCGAAAGAGGCAGCGCCACCAAAAGACATTTTTCGCAGCGCCGGGAGCGGTGATGTTGATGCTGTGAAAAAACTTCTGGCAAGCGGCAGCAAGGTCAATGCACAGGACAAATCAGGCAAGACACCTTTGCTGTGGGCGGTGCGCAGCCAGAAACACGCAATCGTGTCCCTCCTGCTCGCTCGCGGCGCCAACCCGAACCTCGCCGACAACTCCGACGTGACACCTCTCTTTTGGGCCGTGCGGAGCAGGCGCCCGGAGATCGTGAGCGTCCTTTTGGGCAAGGGCGCGGATATCGAGTACAAGGACAAGCGAGGCAAGACCGCGCTCGACTATGCCAGAGACGAAACAATCATCGCGATCCTGCGCCGCCACGCTTCCGAAAAACAGTAAACGCCCCGGCTGCGAGCCATGTGATGAATGACATTCGGGTGGGTATTGTCGGTGCAGGGGCCAACACGACGGCCAAGCACATTCCGTTGCTGCAGGCGATTGATGGCGTGGAGATCGTCGGCGTGGCTAATCGCAGTGAGACGTCGTCTGCCGCCGTGGCCAAGCGCTTTGGGATTCCCAAAACTTACGGGCATTGGGAGCAGGCGGTCGCCGATCTTGACACGAATGCCGTCGTCATCGGCACTTGGCCGTATCTGCATTGCCCGGTGACACTGGCCGCGCTCGATGTCGGCAAACACGTGCTCACCGAGGCGCGCATGTCGATGAACGCCGTCGAGGCAAGGCGTATGCTGGACGCCAGCCTGGCCAAGCCGACACTAGTCGCACAGATCGTGCCGTCACCGATCACGCTGTTCGCCGACGTGACCATCCAGCGGCTTATTGCGGAAGGTTACCTTGGCCAACTACTCGCAGTGGAGAGCCGTATTTGCGGCGGTTTCCTTGACAGGGAGTCGCCGATTCACTGGCGACAGAACACCGAGTTGAGCGGCAACAATATCATGGCGTTGGGAATCTACTACGAGGCGATCATGCGCTGGGTGGGCCGGGCGACGAGAGTGATGGCTCGTGCGAAAACGTTCGTCACGCAGCGGTTGGGCGAGAGCAGCGAGTCGCAACCAGTCGGAGTGCCGGAGCATCTCGACGTCGTCGCCGATCTCGAGTGTGGCGCGCAACTGCACCTGCAGCAGTCCGCCGTCACCGCGTTGCTGGAGGACGATGCAGTTTACCTGTTTGGCAGCGAGGGCACGCTACGGTTAACTGGCGACAAGCTGTTCGGCGGCCGCAAAGGCGACCGACAACTCGCTGAACTCTCCATCGCCGATGGGGAGAGGGGCGGGTGGCAGGTCGAGGCAGACTTCGCCGCCGCCATCCGGGGTGAACGCAGCGTGACACACACGACGTTCACTGATGGGGAACACTATATGCGGTTCACCGACGCTGTAGCGCGAAGCATCATCAACGGTCGGCTTGAGACAGTCTGAGTACCGCTTGGCCAAGCGCATTGGTTGGACTTGATTTCGAGAGGCCGATCACCACAATGCGCGCCGGTTATTGATATGAGCGACGATAATACATCCCCTTCCGCTGGCGTGGTTTACGACAAGAAGAATCCGTTCCCATCCACTCTCAAGCGTCGTGTGCTCTTGAACAGGGAAGGCTCGGCCAAGGAGACGTACCATCTTGAGTTGTGTCTGGATGGCTCCGGACTGGAGTATCGCCCGGGTGACTCGCTGGCGGTCCTGCCGGACAATTCCCCGGCGATGGTCGGGCAGGTCATCGAGGCGGGCGGATTCGACGGCAGCGAGAAGGTGGAGTTGAAAGGCGGCACGGCCAAGCCGCTTGTCGAGGCGTTCGCATCCAGCCTGGACATCACCGGTCTCACCAAGTCCGTCCTCAAAAAATACAACGCCTTCGCGCAGTCGGAGAAAATCGAGGCGTTGCTCAACCCGGGAAACAAGGCGGCGCTGGACGATTACCTGTGGGGGCGGGAGGTCATCGACCTGCTCGTCGATTACCCCGTATCCGGCCTGTCGCCGGCGGACTTTTGTGGCACGCTCAGGAAACTGCTTCCAAGGCTTTACTCCATTGCCTCCAGTTCCAAGGCGCATCCCGGGGAGGTACACTTGACCGTCGCCGTGTTGCGCTACCATAGCCACGGCTGCAATCGGGAGGGCGTCTGCTCCACCCTGATGGCTGATCGCGTGGAGATCGGCGGCCTGCTGCCGGTGTTTCTTCATTACGACAAAAACTTCAAGTTGCCGGAGGCCGGCGCCACGCCGATCATCATGGTCGGCCCCGGTACCGGCATCGCGCCGTTCCGGGCATTCGTTGAGGAACGCGCAGCCGCAGCCGCCACCGGCAAAAACTGGCTCTTCTTCGGTGACCAGCACCGGGCGACCGACTATCTCTACGGCGACGAGTGGGACCACCACCTGGCCGAGGGCAGGCTATCGCGCCTCGACCTCGCCTTCTCGCGCGACCAGGAACACAAGGTATACGTGCAGCATCGCATGGCCGAGCACGGTGCAGAGCTGTACTCATGGTTCAACGACGGCGCGGTGTTTTACGTCTGCGGCGATGCCTTACGCATGGCCAATGACGTGCAGGAGGCGCTCGTCGCCATCGCCGAAAAAGAGGGTGGCAAATCCCGAGAAGATGCCGAGGCATGGGTCAGTCAACTCAAAGCCGACAAACAATACCTCAAGGACGTTTACTGAGCGCTTGGCCAAGCTTCAGCCCGCCGGTTCGTTTTCTTGGCCGCAGGCGCTGCAGTAGGGGAGCAGCGTCTGGGTGACTTCGCCGCAGTCGCCGCATTTGTCGAACAATCCCTCGCCGCAGGAGGGGCAGGTGTAACGGGACGACTCCGTTTGACTCGGCGCCTCTCTGTGAAACTTGGGGCCGCGCTTGGTCCAGACCGCTTGTTGGAATGCGCCGCGCAAAATCGGGAAGTCGCATGCCGGGCAGCGATGGTTTTGGTACGCCTCTCGGTGGCGCTTGAGCAGCATGGCTCGGCGCGGTCGCGCCGCCGAACGGATTGACCAAGCGAGGAACGCTCCCAGAATGCCGATCGCCGCGAGGATGGCGATGTACTTGAAGAAATCGCGCGGGAAGTGATCCCACATCACGAGCCACACCATCCAAAACGTCGCTGCCAGCGCTGCCCCGTTGAACGGTTGGTAGATGCTACCGCGCTTTTTTCTCACCAGCCATGCGGAGAGCAGCAGCAGCGGCACGACGAGTGCCAGCTTGAGCGAGGCAATCTTCAGTTCGTACGCGCTATTGGCGGCACTGTACTCGGCCAGTGCCTTGTCCCTAAACTCACTCAACTCGGCGTTGATGCCGGCGATCGATTCCTTGAGTTGATGCCGCTCGTCTTTGAGCGAGATGATGGTCGCGTTGGCCGACTCGAATTCGTCCTGCGCCTTGTAAAAGCGGCTGCGAGCGTTCTCCATCGCCTGCCGATCCACCTCGCTCGGTTGTCCGCCACCCTCAAGGCTCAGTCGCTGCAGGTCGGCGATCTTCGTGAGCGCCGTCTCGGCGTTGCTCATGCTTTGTTGCAGTGTGTCCTGAATTTCCTCCTGCCGCTTGATCGGTTTCTCGATTCTGGTGAGTTGCTCACGCAGGTGGTCTGCGGCGGCTTGCCTTTCCGTCGGGATGTGGCGTTTTTGGATCATGTTGTAGTCCGGCCCCGGCAGGTTGCCGATGTCGTTGAGCAGGAAGCTTAGCAGCCAGATGAAGAAGATCGTGAGCAGCAGGCTCAGAAAACTGATCGCCAGCCGGAGCGGTCCCGGTGCGTTGCGCTTGGTTGCGGAATCGACCACGCCGGACGATCGTCCACCGCACCCGCCCGGTCAAGTCGCCAAGTGCTTGGCCAAATGGAGAGTGGCTTGCAAAGGGCGGCCGGTTTGCGGATGTTGGTCGCAGTTCAACTCCAGAGTCATGCCTCGTTTTTTTGTTCACTGTCTGTTTTTTTCCGTCGCAGCGCTGCCCATGGCCAAGCCGGCTGCCGTTGCAGCGGCGAAGAAGCCCAACATCGTCATCATCGTTGCTGACGATCTGGGCTGGGCGGATGTCGGGTTTCATTCGGCCCGAATCCCGACGCCCCACCTCGACCGGATCGTCCGCAAGGGGGTTGAGCTGGATCACTTTTACGTGTTTCCGATGTGCAGCCCGACGCGCGCCGGACTGATGACCGGCCGATACCCGATTCGGTTCGGCATGGCTCGGGCGGTGATCACGCCGTGGCGGCGTTTTGGCCTGGACCCCGGCGAACTCATGCTGCCGGAGGCTCTGGCCGAAGCCGGCTATGAGCATCGCGGTGTTTTCGGCAAATGGCACCTCGGCCACAGCGAGACGAAATGGCATCCGAACAACCGGGGTTTCACGCATTTTCACGGCCACTACAACGGCGCGATCGACTATTTCGCCTTGACCCGCGAGGGTGAGCGCGACTGGCATATCAACGAAAAGACCAGCGGCGAGCAAGGCTACTCGACTGAGTTGATTGCCGGCGCAGCCAGCCGGTTCATCGCGCAACACGCCGGGGGCGATGCGCCCTACTTTTGTTACGTCCCGTTCAACGCGCCGCACTCGCCGTTTCAGGCGCCGGAAAAATACCTGAAAAATTTCGCTCACCTGGCCAAGGGGAAAGCTGGCGGCAACAACAGAAACCTGCGGCAGAAGGTAGCGGCGATGGTGTCGTGCATGGATGACGGCATCGGGCGGATTCTCCGCGCGATCGACGACTCGGGCGAGGCGGACGACACGCTGGTTTGGTTCTTCAGCGACAACGGCGGCGTGTCGGCGATCAGCGACAACAATCTGCCGTTGCGAGGCAACAAACTCGACGTGTGGGAAGGCGGTGTGCGCGTGTCGGCGGCCGTGCGTTGGCCAGGTGGCGGCATCCGCGGCGGTGGCAAAATCAGTGTGCCGTTGTCCTGTATCGACGTAATGCCCACCTTGGCCAAGCTCACCGCCGGCGAGTCATCAGCCGGCCTTGGCAACAAGCCGTTCGATGGACAGGATGTGCTGGAGGTGCTGCGGGCCAAGCGCGGGCGGCTCGATCGCGAGCTGTTTTTTTACCACGGCCAAGCGGGTGAGGAGCGGGAGAGGATCGCCATTCGCACGGCAAAGTGGAAGCTGCTCATTCACGGGCCGAACATCGGTGGCGGCGAGTGGCAAAGCGCAAATCACGAGCGGTTCCTATTCCGGATCGACCGCGACCCGAACGAGACGACCAACCTTCTGGCGGAACACCCTGAGATGGCCGAGCAGCTCGCGGCGAAGTTGGTGGCGCATCGCAAACTGCAGCCGGCCAACAGCGTGAAGGTTTTCAACGCGGGCAGGAAACAATTCAAGGCACCCAAAAATTGGGTGATCAGGTGAACACTCTTTTTGCGCGAATTTAACCTTGTTTTCGGTTTGCTTGAGGTTCATTTTCTTCGCCCGGTCAACAGCCGCAACCAACCCGATATCACGGATATCTATCCGCAATGAGTGAAGCCAAAAACACTGATCCGCTAAATGAGCTGGATCTAGACTTGGAGTTTCTCCCCGCTTGGGCGCAGAAACCGAATGACGCCAAACCGTACGCCGACTTTGCCGGCGAGGAGAAACCCCGTTCGCGTGGCCGCAGCGACTGGGGCAGCCGTCCTCCGCGGCGCGATGATAACCGCGGTCGCGACTCGAAAGGCCGCGGCGACCGGGATCGCAAACGCGACGGCGACCGCAGGGACGGCCAGCGTCCGAAATTTCAAAAGCGCGATGGCAAGCGGCCCTACGACAAAAAGGGAGGCCCCCGTCGGGACACTCCGCCGCCGCGCCCGCCGTTGGAGTTGGATGTGGCGATTCAACCGGAGAAAAATGGCGTCGAGTCGCTCGCGCGGCAGATCAAGCACACCGGCCGCGCCTATCCGCTTTTCGACATCGCGCGGCTGATCCTCGCCAAGCCGGAGCGCTACCTCGTCATCCTCAAGACCCGGAAGAAAGATGACGGCTCCGTTGCCCAGCCGCTGTTTTTTTGTCAAGTAGACGAGACGGTTTGGCTCTCTGAAGACCAGGCGTCGGACCACGTGTTGGCCCGGCACTTCGACACATTTTACAAGACAGAAAAAACCGAGATCGATCCGCCCAAGGGCACTTACACTTTTGTGGCGCAGTGTGGCATGAGCGACGAAATTCTCGGGCCGCCGAACTACCATGGCTATCAGGACAAGCTTCGCGCCCTGCACTCGAGTCGGTTCGCCCGGTTGCCGTTCGACGTCTTCAAGTCCCGCGTGAAAATCGTCCACGACGAGGAAGTCGTGAAACAGTGGCTCGACGAGCAAAGCTGGAAGACCGAGTACATTGCCATCAACCTGCCGGAGGAGGCCAGGCTCGAGTCGCGCGCGGCCGTGCGCGAGCATTTCCGGGAGCACCATCTGGCCAACGTTATCGCCAGCGTGGACGACGTGGCACTCAAGGCCAGTGTGTTCAACAAAAAAACCCCGCCGCGCATGCAAAATCTCGTCCGCTACGCACTCGATGACCAGCGGCGCTTTCCGCTGAAAGTTGTCAACGTGCTCAGTCAGGAGTTCAGCAGCCACGGGCTTCAGTTTTTCAAGCGCAAAAAAAGCGTCACCCACGTCTCGGTGTCGCGCCCGCACCATCTTGATCTCGAAAACACCCCGGTCAGCGACAGCATCCGCGACATCGTCACGTTCGTTATCGGGAATCAGGACTGCACACGCCGGATGATTCTCGACCAGTTTGCGCCCGAGCCGGAAAAACCGGAAAACACCGAGGCACCCGCAGAGGGCGACGAGCCTCAGCCGGATACCCCGCTCTCCCCCGAACGCACCGCCATGCTCAGCGATCTGCACTGGCTCGTGCACCAAGGCCACGTCGTCGAGTACGCCAACGGCCAAATGGAGATCGCCCCCAAGCCGCAGCCGCCCCAGCAGAAAAAGAAAAAACCGAAGCCGGAAAAAAAGAAGCCCAAGGCCGACGAGCCGGCTGCTGCTGTAGCCGACACCCAAGCTGACGCTCCCTCCGCCGAGGAAGTCAAGTCAACCAATACGCCGGAATCCAGCGCAGCCAAACCAGAGCTCAACGCAGCCAAACCAGAGCTCAACGCAGCTGAACCGGAGCCCAACGCCGAGCCACCGGCTCCCGAGGTCAGCGACACGGACGAAACTCGCGATCCGCCCCCCCTTGGCCAGGCGGATGAGCAGGCCGAACCGGCTGAAGCCGACTCCACCGCTGAAGAACAACTGGCTACTGAAGAAACATCGATTGCCGACGAAAGCCCGGCAAAGGACGATACCGCTGCCGAGGAAGCCTCCGCCAACGCGGCCGAGTAGCGCGTTTCGATGGCCAAAAAATCCGCATACGCCGCCGCCGGGGTTGACCTCGCGATCAGTAACCGGCTCAAGGACGACCTCCCCACACTGCTCGCATCGACCCAACGCCCCGAGGTGCTCGTCGAAGTCGGCGGCTTTGGAGGGTTGTTTGCGCTCAACATCCGCAAGTACCGAAATCCCGTGCTCGTCTCCAGCGTGGACGGCGTCGGCACTAAGCTCAAAGTCGCCTTCGCCACCCGGCGTCACGACACCATCGGGCAGGATCTCGTCAACCACTGCGTCAACGACATCGCCGTCATTGGTGCCGAGCCATTGTTCTTCCTCGACTACATCGGCACAGGCACGCTGCGGAAAAAAGCCTTCACCGATATCGTCCGCGGCTTCGCCATCGGCTGCCGCGAGAACAACTGCTCCCTCGTCGGCGGCGAGACGGCGCAGATGCCCGGCTTCTACCAGCCCGGCGAGTATGACGTCAGCGGCACCATCGTCGGCGTGGTCGAGAAAAATCGAATCCTCGATGGACGCAACATCCGCCCTGGCGACAAGCTAATCGGCATCGCCGCCTCCGGCCTGCACACCAATGGCTACTCGCTGGCTCGCAACATCCTGTTCGACAAAATGAAGCTCAAGCCATCGAGTCGCCTCCCCGGCCTCGGCATCAGCGTCGCCAGCGAGTTGCTCAAGGTGCACGTGAGCTACGGGCCGCTCGTGCAGCGGTTGCTAAAAAAATTCAACCACGGCGCACGCCGTTCATGGGGCGTCAAGGGCCTCGTGCACATCACCGGCGGAGGGTTTGTGGACAACATCCCGCGTGTGCTGCCGGAAAACTGCAACGCCGTCATCATGCGCGGCACATGGGATGTGCTGCCGATTTACGAACTGCTGCAAATCAGAGGGAAGGTTTCTGATGCCGAGATGCACCAAGTGTTCAACATGGGCATTGGCATGGTGGTGATCGCCCGTGAGGAGGAGTCCGTCCGCGTGCTTCGCTCCATCCGCGCGCAAAAGATGAACGCCTGGGAAATCGGCTTCATCGACAGCGGCAATCGCCGGGTCCAACTCGCCTGACTTCGGCCAAGCGCGGTCAACAGGCCGGGCGGACGAGGAAGGTTGAGAGCACCCCCGCGCCCTTGGGGAGTTCGCGGATGCCGGCGTAGTCGCACCGAAATTCATCCGTTTTCGCGATGGCGGCCAAAGCTGCGAACGCGTCGCTCGCAAAGATTTGTCCCTCCTCGGCAACCGGTTCAATGCGGGCGGCACGGTTGACGTGTGCTCCGTTGTAAGTATCTCGTCCAAGCAGGGGATCGAAGCACTTGTACACCGGCCCCGCGTGCAGGCCAATGCGGATGCAGATGTCCCGCTGCAGGCCGGTGGTTTTCCAGTCAGTCTCGCGTAGGGTGTTTTGCAGCGCGAGCGCGAAGACTCCTGCCGTCTCGACATTTTCGAACACGGCACAGATGGCGTCGCCCCAAGTGTTGACGTAGAGCGGCCGGGCGTCGCTTTTCTCCTGAATCGCTGCCACGCGGCCAAGGAACTCGCGGATGAACGGCGGGATGCACTGCTCCGGCCAGCTGGAAAAACCGACCACGTCGGCGAAGAGCATGGCGCGGATTTCCTGCGGCGTGCGGTCGGCCGGCTCGGCGGTGATGGCCGGTTTCGGCGTCGGCGTGGCCGAGGTCAGGCCGTTGGCCAGAGCGTCGGCGAGGATTTGATCCATCGGCATGATCTCGACCTCGTGATGGATGGTGTCGCGCCAGTAGTTGTGAACCGACTCTGTGCCGCCACCGCCGTCACCCCGTTTTCCGTCCCACAACAGGATGGGCGTGATGTCCATACCGAGAAACTGGCTCTTGAGGATGGCTGCTCCGGCAAGGACGCGATTGCAGTAATCGTAGACCGCCGCGTCGTCGGGATCGCCCTGATCGTTCAGAGTCCGCACACTTGCGGCGTTGTCGAGCACGCGATGAAACCGCTCCACCAAGTCGTCCCGCGGAACGAGTCGCACGCTGTACTCGATGAAGGTCTCGATGTCGAACGGCAAAAAAATGTGCACCTCGCCGCCGCGCTTGAGGATCGATTCCGCAAACAACATGTCGCCGCCGCAGGCGAGTGAACTGTAGCCGATCCGGACATCACGCCGTTCAATGCACGCCTCGATCTCGGTACGAACCGTCTCTTCGAGCGCGGCTGGAAACCGCGCGGCCGGCCGGTCCGGCCGGTCGAGCATGTGCCCGGTGAACAGTCCGATCCGCGGCAGTACGAAGCAGTCGTCCAGCGCGTGTTCATCCTCTCCATGGCACTGTAGCAGAAACCGCGCCTGACCTCGCGTGCGGCTCACCTCGGCGGCGCCCGGATCACTCTCGGTCGTGGCGCGGGTGTAATTGATCCGTGCGGAATCCAAGTCGCCGGAGACCAGCGCCGCCTCGGCGGCGGTGGCCAGCAGCCAGTACAATTCCGGCGACGCCGGCCCGGCCTTGGCCAAGCCCTCCTCACAGAGGATACCGACCTCGTTGGCGATCCGCTGGGCGGTTTCCGTTTCTCCGGCCACGAGTGCCATCGAGGCGGCGTTGATGCCGGTGTAATAGCCACCGGAACATTCGTAGCCCTTGAGATAGTCTTTCAGGCTGCGGCGCAGGTGATGCTCACGCTCTTCCTTCGTCGGGGCGATCATCCACAAATCCTTGTGCGTGCGCGCGAGGATGCCAAAAGTCTCCTCGTCGTTCCGTCCCTGTTCGCGAAGCTCGACGAGAATGGCACTGGCGCGCCTGGTTGCCCCGGTGCGCGCCAGTGCCAACGCCTGCAACTGCAACAGCCGCACATCACCGGCAAACACCCTTAGCCCCTCGCGGGCGATGTCGTAGGCAAGGAACGCCTCGCCCAGTTTCAACGCTTCGCCTACCGCTTGCCGGTAAATCGCAACGTCTCCCGCCCAAGCGGCGTGTTGCCGTTTTTCCCAAATCGTGCGCAATCCGGCCAAGCTGCCACTCGTTGCACGGAGATCGGCCAAGGCTTCAGCCGCAGCATTATCGCTGGCAGGCGAGAGGGGGGATGGATTGTCGCTCGATTTCACTGAACGCCCAAAACCGTGCCTCAAACCAAACACAAGGAGCAAACCAAAACCCGCTTGGCCAAGCGGAAGAGATGGGGCGCACTGTTCCCAGCGAGCAGAGGATGAATGCCTGGGAGATCGGCTTCATCGACAGCGGCAACCGCCGTGTCCAGATCGTCTGACCTTGGCCAGGCGCTTGGCCGCTTCAATTATTCCGCCAGCGAAAACGAGGCGATCTCCCTGTCGTTCCGCACTAGCACGTTACGGTTCGCAAACGCCGGGTGCGACCAGACCACATCCCGACCGGCGGCTCGTCCCGTGGGTTCGATCAGGTGCGCCTTGTCCAGTTCCTCGTAACCGCTCGGCGTTAGCCTGGCGATGAGCAGGTTGCCCAGCTCGTTGAACAGGAA
>PVBE011274037.1_pt1 | contig 14209 bp, 10 predicted proteins | sample 1631181 | NCBI WGS metagenome assembly PVBE01 (sample SAMN08397723, study PRJNA350692) | Marine metagenome, whole genome shotgun sequencing project. | isolation source: water | place: Pacific Ocean | collected 2012-04
CCCGCGGTGATCGGGTGGGTGGCCTATGCCATGGTCCGCGGCCTCGCGCGGGGCTACGAAGCACAGGTCGGCGCAGCGAGCGATCCGGTGGCGCAGCGCGGCCGCCTAACGCGGATCGCGATCCTGTCGCGGACGGTGAAGGTGGGGATCATCATCGTCACCGTTTCGCTGATCATGCTCAATATCCCCGGTGTCCGCGATGTCGGCACCACGATGCTGGCCTCGGCGGGTCTCGCCGCGCTGGCAGTGGGCGCCGCCGCGCAGCCCGCGCTCAAATCGCTGATCGCGGGGCTGCAAATGGCGCTGACCCAGCCGCTGCGGATCGGCGATCTGGTCAAGGTCGACGACCAGGCCGGGCGGGTGGAGGAAATCCGCATGAGCTTCGTCACCGTCCGTACCTGGGACGAGCGCGTGCTGGTCGTGCCCACCAGCCGGTTCCTCGACGAAAGCTTCGAGAACTGGTCGCGCGTCGACGAGAAGCTGACCGGGCCGGTAATGCTGCATCTCGACCCGATCACCGATGTCGAACCGATCCGCAGAGAATTCGAACGCTATGTCTCGGCGCATGAGCTGTGGGACGGGCGCAATCTGCAATTGCTGATGACCGACGCCTATCCCGAGAGCATCGAACTGCGCCTGTCGATGAGCGCCGAGACGATCGGCGACTTGTGGGCCCTGCGCTGCGGCGTGCGCGAACACATGCTGGCCTGGGTCAAGCAGAACCAGCCCGATGCGCTGATCCGCCACCGGCTCGAAGTGCCCGGCGGGCATCTCAAGGCCGCCGAGCCGAACACACCGTAAGCCGCGCTCACCGGCAGGTCGCTGCACGCGCCTGCGGCCGGCCGGTAGCGATCAGCCGGTGGTGTCCGGCCCGTGCTTTTCGTCGCGCGTGCTTTCGACCATGCCTTCGTAGAGGAACCCGATCGGTCGCACTTCGGCCGCGCGCTTCTTCAGCTCGCCGCGCATTTTCTTGTATTCGGTTTCCATCTTCGGGGTCACCGTTGCGCGGCTATCCTTCAGCGCTTCTGCGAAATCGAGCGCGGCGACCTCCTCTACATCGCCGCCGACGCGGCGCAGGGCATTGAGGCCGGCGCGGCGGACGACATCTTCGAGGTCCGCGCCCGTGAACCGCACGGTCTTGGCGGCGACCGCCGCGAGATCGACATCGGCGGCCATCGGCATGTCCTGGGCATGGATCTTGAGGATCTGTTCGCGTCCCGGCTGGTCGGGCGTCCCGACATAAACCAGTTCGTCGAACCGGCCCGGGCGCAGCAGCGCGGGATCGACCAGCGTGGGGCGGTTGGTCGCGCCGATGACGACGACCGACTGCAATTCCTCGAGCCCGTCCATTTCGGCCAGGATGGTGTTGACCACGCGGCCGGTGACCTGCGGTTCGCCTTGCCCGCTGCCACGCGGGGGCAGCAAGCTGTCGATCTCGTCGATGAAGACGACGCAGGGCGCGACTGCGCGGGCGCGCTTGAACATGCGCGCGATCTGCTGTTCGCTTTCGCCATACCATTTGGACAGCAGGTCCGAGCTTTTCATCGAGATGAAGTTCGCCTTGGCTTCCTTGGCGACGGCCTTGGCCAGCAGCGTCTTGCCGGTGCCCGGCGGACCATAGAGCAGGAAGCCCTTCGCGGGCCGGATCCCGAGACGATGGAACGCCTCGGGGTTCTTCATCGGCAGCTCGATGCCTTCCTTGAGCTTTTCGATCGCGTCGCCCACGCCGCCGATATCGGACCAGCCGACCCGGGGCACCTGCACCATGACTTCGCGCATGGCGGAAGGCTGGATGCGCTTCAGCGCCGAGAGGAAGTCTTCGCGTCCGACATAAAGTTCGTCGAGCACTTCGGGCGGAATCGTCCGCTCGTCGAGATCGATCTTCGGCATGATCCGGCGTACCGCATCGATCGCGGCCTCGCGCGCGAGCGCGGCGATATCCGCACCGACGAAGCCGTAAGTGGCGCGCGCCAGCTCGGCCAGGTCGACCTTGTCGCCCAGGGGCATGCCGCGGGTGTGGATGCCGAGGATTTCGCGCCGCCCCTGTTCGTCGGGCACGCCGATCACGATTTCGCGGTCGAAGCGGCCCGGCCGGCGCAGCGCCTCGTCGATCGCGTCGGGTCGATTGGTTGCGGCAATCACGACGAGGTTCGAACGCGCCTCGAGCCCATCCATCAGCGTCAGGAGCTGCGCGACGAGGCGCTTCTCCGCCTCGCCGGGGACGCGGTCGCGCTTGGGCGCAATCGAATCGATCTCGTCGATGAAGACGATGGCAGGCGCGTCCTTGGTCGCCTGCTCGAACACTTCGCGCAGCGCCTTCTCGCTCTCGCCATATCCGGACCCCATGATCTCGGGGCCATTGATGGTGAAGAAATTGGCATCGCTTTCATTGGCGACCGCCTGCGCCAGCCGCGTCTTGCCCGTTCCCGGAGGACCGTGCAGCAGCACGCCCTTGGGTGGATCGACGCCGAGACGGGTGAACAATTCGGGATAGCGCAGCGGCAGTTCGACCATCTCGCGCAATTGCTGGATGGTGTCTTCCATCCCCCCGACATCGTCGTAATTGACCACCGCGCGGGCATCGCGGGGCGCTTCGAACTCGGCGCGCAGCTCGACTTCGGTGTTTTCGTCGATATGGACGATGCCCTTTGGGCTGGTGGACACCACGCTGAGCCGGATCTGGGTGAGCGCATAGGCCGGGGCATTGAACATCCGGCGCACTTCGGGGGGCATGTCCTGGACGGGCTGCTGCCCGGTCGTGGCGACGAGATCGCCCGCGACGAGCGGCTTGCGGAAGAAATTGCGCTTGAGCGCCTGCGCCGGACCCTGCAGCCGCATCTCGCGCTGCGCGGGCGCGAATACGACACGCGTGGCCGGGCGCGATTCGGCAACCGAAACATTCACATGCTCGCCCGAGCCGGCTTCCGCATTGCCGCGCTGAAGCCCGTCGAGCCGGACGACGTCGATGGTCTGGTCTTCGTCATAGGCCGCCATCGCGACCGCCGCGGTCGTGCGCTTGCCGGCGATTTCCACCACATCGCCTTCGGTGATGCCCAGCGCCTGAAAGGCCGATCGCGGCATGCGGGCGATACCCTGCCCGCTTTCCTCCTGCCGTGCCGCTGCCACTTGCAGCCTTACCTTCGTCGTGTCTTCCGTCGTTGCAGCGTCAGCATCGGCCATGTGAGCTGGGCTCCCGTTCCTGTTGGTCGTACAGCCCAAGGTGGGGCCGGTTCGTACCGATGCAATGAGCGGGTGCGGACAGAAGGTCCCGCAGGCAAGAAAAAAGCCCGGCTGGCGAACCAACCGGGCTTGGAAGTCTTGGGAGAGGATGCCTGAAAGGCACGAGCAGATATGCGTGGCCGCCCACTTTTGTGCAAGTGCGAAAAGAACAAGTTTTGTTGCAAAATCCGCAAACAGTCGATGCAAGGAACTGCAACCTCTTGATTTTATGTCCGGCATCCTCGGCTGATGAGAGCCGCCGATATTGCAACGCACAAAATTCGGCGGTTTTCTGGCGTAGTCGGCAGCGGCGAAATCGGGGCATGACCGGGTCTCCGCTGGAATGGCGGCGCTGCACGCTCTAATCGTGCGAGCCGGATGGATTGCCGACGCCCGCTATGGCAGAGAGCCGCGTCCGCACCATCAGCCGCCGCTCTGGAGATTGCCTCATGACCCGTTTCCTCCTGCTCGCCGCCGGGGCGCTTGCCTTGGGCGGCTGTTCCGCTGCCGGCCCCCGCCCTTCGGCGGCCAGCGCGCCGGTGAATGCTGGCGAAGACCGGCCCGCACCCGATACCATGCGCTGGCTCTACGGCTCGGGCGAAGCGGCCGCAGCCTCGATCCAGACCTGGCGACAAATCGCCGATCACGCGATCGCAGTCGCGCGCCGGCCCGGGATTCCGCAATCGGTTCCGCAGGGCCTGCCGGACGCGGTGGGCGGCATAGGCACGCCGTCATGCGAGACGGATGACGGCGGCATCAAGCCGCTTGCCGCCGTGTTCGATGTCGACGAGACCGTCCTGCTCAACACCGGCTACGAATACTGGCAGGCGCTGAGCGGCAAGCCGTTCGATCCCGCCGAATGGGCACAATGGTCGGCCGAGGGCGCGGGGATCGCACAGCCCGTTCCCGGCGCGGTCACTGGCTTGCGCCGCCTGCGCAACGCGGGCATCACGGTGATCTTCAACACCAATCGCAATACGCAGAATGCGGCAGGCACGGTGGCGGCGCTGGAAGCCGCCGGCGCGGGGCCGGCCGTGCATCTCGAAACGCTGTTCCTGCGCGGCGACGATGCCATGGGCGGGCGCAAGGACGGCCGCCGCGCGCGGATCGCGCAGAGCTATTGCGTCATTGCGATGGCGGGCGACAATCTCGGAGACTTCGCCGATGTCTTCAACGCGGACGAAAGCGCCATCGCAGCGCGCCGGGCAATGGTGGCGCGGGGCACCTATGCGCAGCTGTGGGGCAATGGCTGGTTCCTGATGCCCAACCCGGTCTATGGCGCATGGCAGGAAGGTACGCTGGACGAGGTGTTCCCCCCCGACGCGCGCTGGCAGCCTGCGGCAAGCGACATCGCGCAATGAGGGCACCGCGCTAGACATCGCTTGCACCGCACCGGCTTGGGCATAGGGTGGCCGCGGAAGAGGAGACACCCATGACCATGAACCGCGTTTGCGCCCTGACCGGCGCCGAATTCCCGCTGTTCGCCTTCAGCCACTGCCGCGATGTCGTCGCCGCGGTCAGCAAGGCGGGCGGCTTCGGCGTCCTCGGCGCCACCCGCTTTACCCCCGAACAGCTCGAGGAGGAGCTCGACTGGATCGATGCCCATGTCGATGGCGCGCCCTATGGCGTCGATGTGCTGGTGCCCGAGGTGGTCGATCCGGCAGTTCGCACGCTGGCGGACAACCGGAGCCGCGCGCAGGCCATCGATCCGGCCTATCAGGGTTTCGTCAATTCGGTGCTGGGCGATTACGGCATCGCCCCCGAGCCCGAACTCAAGATCCTGCCCGAACGCATGGGCATCACGCCCGAAAACGGCCTCGCCTTGATGGAGGTCGCCTTTCGCCATCCGATCAAGCTGATCGCCAATGCGCTGGGTATCGCGCCTGCTGCCATGATTGCCGAAGGCAAGCGGCGCGGCGTCCCCGTGGCGGCGCTGGTCGGGGCGAAGGAACACGCCATCCGGCAGGCCGAGGCGGGCGTCGACATCATCGTCGCGCAGGGCACCGAGGCCGGCGGGCATTGCGGCGAAGTGTCGACCCTTGTGCTGATCCCCGAAGTCGTGCGGGAACTGGCGCGGCGCGGGCACGATATCCCGGTGCTTGCCGCGGGCGGGATCATGACCGGCGGACAGATGGCGGGAATGATGGCGGCGGGCGCGCAGGGCGCGTGGACCGGATCGGTCTGGCTGGCGACGCCCGAGGCCGAGACCAGCGAAGCCTTCCGCGACAAGATGGTCGCCGCGCGCAGCCGCGATACCGTCCGCTCGCGCAGCCGCACGGGCAAGCCTGCACGCCAGCTGAAAACGCCGTGGCATGCGGCCTGGGAAGATCCGCAGGGCCCGGGAACGCTGCCCATGCCGCTGATGGGCATGGTCTCCGAACCCGCCTTCGCGCGGATCGAACGCGAGGCCGCTGCGGGCAATGACAATGCGCGCGAACTGGTCAGCTACGTCGTCGGCCAGGGCGTCGGGCTGGTCGAACAGGTACGCTCGAGCCGCCAGGTGGTGCAGGACTTCCGCGAGGAATTCCTCGAGGCGGCAAGCGGCCTGGCAGCAGCTGCGGGCATCGAGTGACTTGACCCCCGCGCGCTGCCCGCCCAAGCCGCGCGGCATGTGGCTCGACGCTCCGCGCAATCCGAATGCCCCCCTCGCCGGGCTCAAGGTCCTCGAACTGGCGCGGGTGCTCGCCGGCCCCTGGGCGGGGCAGATCCTCGCCGATCTCGGGGCCGACGTCATCAAGGTGGAAAGCCCCGATGGCGACGGCACGCGGTTGTGGGGCCCGCCGTGGATCGAGCGCGAGAACGGCGACCGCGAGGCGGCCTATTACCATGCCGCCAATCGCGGAAAGCGCAGCATCGTGGCCGATTTCAGGGACGCGGGCGATCTTGCGCGCGTCGCCGAACTGGCCGCCTCGGCGGATGTCGTGCTGGAGAATTTCAAGACCGGCACGCTGGCCAAGTTCGGGCTCGACTACGCCGCGCTGTCCGCGGCCAACCTAGGGCTCGTCTATTGCTCGATCACCGGTTTCGGCCAGACCGGGCCGCGCGCGCATGAGGCGGGATACGATTTCGTCGTGCAGGCGATGAGTGGGTTCATGGCGCTGACCGGCGAACCGGCGGGCCAGCCGATGAAGATGGGCATCTCCATTTCCGACCTCACCTGCGGGCTGTATTCGGTGATCGGCATCCAGGCCGCGCTCGCCATGCGCGAACGCACCGGTCGCGGACAGCATGTTGACATGGCGCTGCTCGATTGTTCGGTCGGCCTGCTCGCCAGCCAGGCAACGCATTTCTTCACCACTGGCGAGAATCCGCCGCGGATGGGCAATGAGCATGCCCAGGTGAGCGCCTATGGCGTCTTCCCGGTTGCCGATGGCAAGGTGGTGCTGGCGCCTGCGAATGACGGGCTGTTCCGGCGGCTGCTCGCGCTGCTCGGGCGCGGCGACCTGCTGGGCGACGAACGCTTCGCCACCAATGAAAGCCGCCTCGCCAACCGCGCGGAGCTCGACGCCATGATCGCTGCGGAGACCGGCAAGTGGCAATTGGCGGAACTGCTTGGCGCATGCGGCGAGGCGGGCATCCCCGCCGGACCGATCAACCCGATCGACGCGGTGTTCGCCGATCCGCAAGTGCGCGAGCGGGGCATGCGGATCGAGCTGGACGGCATCGCCGGCGTACGCAGCCCGTTCACTTTCTCCGGCGCCGAACTTGCGCTCGACCACCCCAGCCCGCGCAAGGGCGAACACGGCTAGCGCGCCCGCCGCGTCCGGCCGGGAGCGCGGCTAGCCTGCCAGCGCGGCCTTCAGATCCTTGCCCAGATCGAGGCGTTCCCAAGGAAAATGTTCGCCATCGGCCTGCCGCCCGAAGTGGCCATAGGCGGCGCTCTGGCGGTATATCGGCTTGTTGAGGCCAAGGTGCGTGCGGATCCCGCGCGGGGTCAGCCCGCCCAGCTTTTCGATGCTGCGGATCGCATCCTCGAGCGCTTCGTCGGTCACCCCGGTGGCGCTGGTGCCATGCGTATCGACATAGAGCGAGAGCGGCTTGGACACGCCGATGGCGTAGGACAGCTGGATGGTGCAGCGCCGCGCAAGCCCCGCCGCGACGATGTTCTTCGCTAGGTAGCGCGTGATATAGGCGGCCGAGCGATCGACCTTGGTCGGATCCTTGCCGCTGAACGCACCGCCGCCATGCGGGGCCGCGCCGCCATAGGTGTCGACGATGATCTTGCGCCCGGTCAGCCCGGCATCGCCGTCGGGCCCGCCGATCTCGAACGCGCCGGTGGGGTTGATATGCCACTCGGTCTCGTCGGTGATCCATCCGTCGGGCAGGATGTCGCCGATCACGCCTTTGACATAGGCCTTGAGCTCGGCCTCCCTGGCGCCTTCGTGATACCCCTTGGCATGCTGGGTCGACACGACGACGGCAGTGCAGGCCACCGGCTTGCCGTTCTCGTAGCGCAGCGTGACCTGGCTCTTCGCATCGGGTTCGAGGAACGGCGCAGCGCCGCTCTTGCGATCCGCCGCGAGCCGTTCGAGGATCTTGTGGCTGTAGTCGAGCGGCGCAGGCATGTAGTCGGGCGTTTCATCGCAGGCGAAGCCGAACATGATGCCCTGGTCACCGGCGCCTTCGTCCTTGTTGCCCGCCGCATCGACGCCCTGCGCGATTTCGGAAGACTGGCCGTGCAGGTGGTTTTCGAAGGTCAGCGTCTGCCAGTGGAACCCGTCCTGCTCATAGCCGATTTCGCGCACCGTGCGGCGCACCGCTTTCTCGATTTCTTCCTTCGCGCCGGGGGCCCAGCCCCCGTTTTCGGCCCAGTCGGGATTGTTGGCGTTGTACATCGGCGCGCAGCGGATCTCGCCCGAGAGGATCACCCGCTGGGTCGTCGTCATCGTTTCGCAGGCCACGCGGGCTTCGGGATCCTTGGCCAGCATCAAATCGACGATCGCATCCGAAATCTGGTCGGACACCTTGTCGGGATGGCCCTCGGAGACGCTCTCGGAGGTGAAGAGAAAACTGGTGCGCATGAACGAGCAAATCCCGATATAAAGAAATCTTTATGTGTTCTGTGCGGGGTAGCCTTCCGCGCGGCGCATGGCAACCAGCGATAGTGCCAGCAGTGCGATAGCCCAGACGAGCGTCAACCAGTGTCCCGCCTGCGCGAACCATGTGGGCGGCGCCGGTGGCGGCACCACTGTATCGATCCGCCCGGCCACATTGCGCCCGATGTGGTCGCGCACGACCCCGCGTGCGTCGATCACGGCGCTGATCCCGGTGGTCGTCGAACGCAGTACCGGCAGCCCTTCCTCCGCCGCGCGCATCCGCGCCTGCGCCAGATGCTGCGGCGGGCCCCAGTCCCCGAACCAGCCATCGTTGGATGGGTTGAAGATGTAATCGGGTCGGTCCGTGCGGTCGACCACCTCGCCCGAGAAGACGATCTCGTAGCAGATCTGCATCCCCGCCCTGCCGAAGGGGCCGAGATCCTGGCTCAGCGGACCGGGACCGGGAATGAAATCGAGCGTCCCCGCGACGAGCCGCGAGAGGCCGAGCGGTTCGAGCCAGTCGCGCATCGGCAGGTATTCGCCATAGGGGACCAGATGCGCCTTGGCATAGCGTTCGCCCAGCCGTCCGGCCGGATCGATCGATGCGATCGAATTGTACGCGGCCACAGCGCGTTCACGGCCCTCGACCATGTCGATCTCGAGATCGACCATCCCGGTCAGCAGCAGGCTGTCGGCGCCGATCACGCGCCCGATCCTGGCGCGCGCGAAGGCCGGGTCGCCCCCGGCGGTCATCTGGGTGTAATAGCGCTGCGGATAACCATCGCGCAGATAGTCCGGAACACCGCTTTCGGGCCACAGGACGAGCCGGTTGGGACGCGCTTCCCGCGGCACGCTGAGCGCGGCGATGCGCTGGAACTGCTCTTCGAAGCGCGCGGCGTCATTGATCTCGTCCTGCCCCAGATTGGGCTGGACCAGCGTGAGCGGCACCGTTCCTTCGCGCGGCTCACCGGCCGGCAGATAAACCAGTATGGCAAGGGCAGCTGCAGCACCTGCCAAGGCAAGCCATCGCCGGGTGCGCAGCAGGTCGGCAAGCAGCACCGCGGCGCAGGCCATCAGCCCAGACAGCGCGTAGCTGCCGGTAAAGGGCAGCGCCGCCGCCAGTCCGGGGCGGTCCCACGGGCCCAGCACCATCATCGACAGCGGACCCCAGGCATAGCCGCTGAAGACCCAGCTGCGCAGCCATTCCGCGCCGATCCACAACGCGCCGAATACCAGCGCGAAGGTGAGCAGCCCGCGCCGGCGCGCGGCGCACCACGCGACACAAGTCGCGAGCGCGGGCCATATGGCGAGGTAGAGCGACAGCAGCGGCGCCGCGGCCCAGCCGAGAATGGCAGGCATTTCCGCCTGATAGGTAAAGGCGGTGGCGATCCAGTTGTTGGTGATGGTGAAATGGGCGAGGCCGAACAGCCAACCGGCAAGCAGCGCCGAGCGCCATCCGGTGGCGCGCCACGCCAGCCAGCCGAACGCGCCGACCGCCGCAAGCCCCACAGGCCAGAGGTGGAACGGCTGGAAGCCCAAGGCCGACAGGCCGCCCAGCACGAGGGCGGCGATTTGCGGGTGAGAACGGGCCAAGCCGGGGAGTTTCTCCATCGGCTTGCCCCTTAGTCAGTCAAAGCAGAGGTGCAAGCGCGATCAGCCGACCGCGCCCACTTCGCTCTCATCGTCCTGCTTGCGCTTGCGGCGACGCGGGGCCGGCTTGTCGTCGCCCGCGGATTCGCTTGCGCCGATCGAAGGCGGCAGCACCGCCGCGTCGATCTCGCCGCCGGCGGGATTGGCGTCGTCGGCCTTCTTCACCTTGCGCGGGGCACGGCGCTTTTTGGGCGCTTCGTCCTCGTCGTCGCGGCGCGTGAAGGGATTGTCCGACGATTCGAACTCGCTGTCGTCGTTCTGGTCGTCGTTCTTCGGCCGGCGCGCGCGCGGCTTGCGATTGCCATCTTCGGCATCGTCGCGGCGATTGCGCGGCTGCCGGCGATTGCCGCGGCGATCGTCGCCATCGTCTTCGTCCCCGTCGTCATCCGACTGGTTCTGGCCGCGATCGTCCGGCCGCTTGCCCTTGGATTCTTCCTGGCGGGCCTTGTTGTCGGCGAGGACGCGGAAATAATGGTCGGCGAACTGGAGATAGTATTCGGCCTGGACCCGGTCGCCATTGTGCTGGGCGTCCTGGGCAAGCTTCTTGTACTTTTCGAGCAACTGCGGAGCATTGCCCCGGGCACGACTATCGATCCGATTGGCCGAATTGGCCCCGCCCTGATTGCGGTTACCGCGTCCACGACGACGGTTATTGCGATTATTGTTCAAGGGTAGCTGGTCCTTATTCAATGCGCGGCGCGCACCTTACAACCGGTGCGCATATGGCCGCGTGACCCCTTGCGCGACTGCGCTTGTCGCAGCTCGCGTGCTCCGTTTTGTGCAAGGTATACGGGGCCGAAGCCTCGTACCGTAACTGCAATGTCGGAGCTGGAACCGGTGGGAAGCGTTACCCGCGCACCACTGGCCTGTGGCCAGAGGTAAAGGGTCGAATCGGCTTTGCCAAGCCCTAAGTGAGAATCAGCGCCCGGTCGCGTCCGGCGATATCGCGGCGCAGCGCCACCGTATAGCCCGATTCGCTCGCCAGCGCACGCACCGCCTGCCCTTGTGCCGCCCCGATTTCGAGCACTGCGACACCGCCTGGCGCAAGCAGCTTGCCAAGCTGCGGGATGATCGCGCGATAGTCGTCAAGCCCCTCGGGTCCGGCGAACAGCGCGGAAGCCGGCTCGTAATCGCGCACATCCGGATCGAGCCGGGCGCCGGTTTCGACATAGGGCGGGTTGCACAGAACGAGGTCGAACCGGCCGAGCGCATCGGCCCAGCCGCTGTCCAGCCAGCTCGCTTCCCTGAACTGCGCGCGCTGCGCCAGGCCCAGCGCAGCGCTGTTCCGCTGCGCCATGGCCAGCGCCTGCGCCGAGGCATCGATGCCGATCCCCGTTGCCGACGGGCGCTCGTGCAGGAAGGCCAGCAGCAGCGCCCCCGAACCCGTTCCCATGTCAAGCACGCGCGCGTCGGCGGCCGCGTGTTCGAGCGCCGCCTCGACGATCGTTTCGCTGTCGCCGCGCGGGATCAGCGTGGCAGGCGATACTGCGAAAGGGAGCCCGTAAAACTCTTGCTCGCCCAGCAAGTGCGCCACCGGTTCGTGCGCGGCGCGCCGGTCGACCAGCCGCGCGAATGCGGCGGCATGCGGGGCGGCATCGTCGCGCATCCGGGTCAGCAGCATCTGCGAGCGCGACGTCTCCAGAACATGCGCCATCAGCAGTTCGGCGTCGAGCCGCGCGGTATCGCTGGTCGCGCCCAGCCGCTCGGCCGCGGCGCGGATCGCAGCGGCCACGCTGGCCGGTCCGGGCTCAGTCACTCAGCGTGGCGAGCCGCTTGGCCTCGTCCTCGGCGATGAGCGCATCGACCAGTTCGCCAAGACCCGGTCCGGCGATGATTTCGGGCAGCTTGTGCAGCGTCAGCCCGATCCGGTGGTCGGTCACGCGGCCTTGTGGTAAATTGTAGGTGCTGATGCGTTCGGACCGGTCGCCCGAGCCGACCATTGCCTTTCTCGCCTCGGCCTCGGCGCCCTCGGTCGCCTCGCGCTGCTGTTCGAACAGCCGCGCGCGCAGCACCTGCATCGCCTTCTCGCGGTTCTTGTGCTGGCTGCGGCCGTCCTGGCAGGTGACCACCGTATTGGTCGGCAAGTGCGTGATGCGGATTGCGCTGTCGGTGGTGTTGACGTGCTGTCCGCCCGCCCCGCTGGCGCGGTAGGTATCGATCTTGAGGTCGCCCGCGTCGATCTGCACGTCGACCTCGTCGGGTTCGGGCAGCACGGCCACGGTCGCGGCGGAGGTATGGATACGCCCGCCGCTTTCGGTTTCGGGCACGCGCTGCACGCGGTGGACGCCGCTTTCGAACTTGAGCTTGGCGAAGACCCCGTTGCCGGTGACATTGGCGACCACTTCCTTGAAGCCGCCGACCTCGGACGCGCTCATGCTGACCGGCTCGACCTTCCAGCCCTGCTCGGCGGCGAAGCGTTCGTACATGCGGTAGAGATCGCCCGCGAACAGCGCCGCCTCGTCGCCGCCGGTGCCGGCGCGGATTTCGAGCATGGCGGGCTTGGCATCGGCGCTGTCCCGGGGAAGCATGGCGATGGCCAATTGGCGCTCGGCCGCGGGCAGGCGCCGGCGCAGCTCGGCCAGCTCCTCCTCGGCCATCGCCTTCATTTCCGGATCGGCGAGCATCTCCTCGAGGCTGGCAATCTCCTCGCGCGCCGCCCGCACTTCGGCGGCGACCCTGGCCACGGGCTCGAGCTCGGCATAGTCGCGGCTGGCCTGGACGAAGGCGTCCCCTTCCAGCTGGCCCGACGCCATCCGCGCCTCGAGCTCGGCGAAGCGGTGGGCGATCTGGTCGAGGCGTTCGGCGGGGATGCTCATGAGCGGCCGAGCAGCGCCTCGAGGCGCGCAGTGGCGGCATCGTCGGCCTTGATCCGCCGCGCGGGCGCGCCATCGCGCAGGTCGAAGGCAACGATCGCCTCGGCCCCCGCCTTGACCGCCTTGTCGAACCGCTTGCGCGGGCTGCCGGATGCGAACAGTTCGGCAGTGAGGCCACCGCGGCGGAGCGTGCCGAGCGCAGCGATCGCGGCGTCCATCGCGCCGTCGTTTTCGACCACGACTATGGCGTCCGCATTGGGTTCGGCCCTGTCCCCCACCAGCATGGCCAGCCGCTCGATCCCCGCGGCCCAGCCGACCGCCGGGGTGGGCGCGCCGCCGAGGCTTTCCATCAGCCCGTCATAGCGCCCGCCGCCCAGGATCGTGCTCTGGCTGCCGAGCTTGCCCGCGGCCTCGCTGCCCTCGTCGGGAATGAATTCGAAGGCGGTGTGGCGATAATAGTCGAGCCCGCGGACGAGGCTTTCGGCGCGCTGCCACTTGACCCCTGCCGCATCCAGCCCGCTGGTGACCGCGCCGAAGAAGGCGCGCGCATCGTCCGACAGGAACTGGTCGATCTTGGGCGCGTCGGCGACGAAGGCGCGGTCGCGGCGGTCCTTGCTGTCGAGAATGCGCAGCGGGTTCTTCTCCAGCCGCTCCTGCGAATCCTCCGACAATTCGTCCTTCACGCCAAGGAAATACTCGACCAGCGCGGCGCGCCAGGCTTCGCGGCTGTCGCCATCGCCCAGCGTGTTGAGATGCAGCGTCACGCCGGTGATGCCGAGTTCCTTGAGCAGCTGGTCGGCCATGGCGAGCAGTTCGACATCGGCCTGCGGTTCACCCGCGCCGATAATTTCCGCGTCGATCTGGTGGAACTGGCGATAGCGCCCTTTCTGCGGGCGCTCGTAACGAAACAGCGGGCCATGCGTCGCCAGCTTGACCGGCGCGTGCTGCTGCCATCCGTTCGACAGGAAGGCGCGCGCGATCCCCGCGGTGAATTCGGGGCGCAGCGTCAGGCTCTCGCCGCCGCGATCGTCGAAGGAATACATTTCCTTGCTGACCACGTCGGTCGTCTCGCCGATCGCGCGGCTGAACACTTCGGTCTTTTCGAACACGGGCATTTCGACGCGGCGGAAGCGATAGAGCTTGCGCACGCGCTCGAATGCCTCGACGACGAATGCGAATGCCTCGGCGTCGGCGCCGAAGATGTCTTGCGTGCCGCGAATTGCCTGGGGTGTCTTTGCCATGGCGCGCGCTTAGGCGAGGAAGGCGGTTGCCGCAATATGACGGGGACGCTATCGGCGCGCGCAAGCCTTTCCGGCGCGAGAAATCGCCCGCCAATCAAAGAAGACAGTCCATGCGCATCGAAAACATCCCGACCGGAGACAATCCGCCCGAGAGCCTCAATGTCATCATCGAGGTGCCGACCGGCGGCGAACCGGTGAAATACGAATTCGACAAGGCCAGCGGCGCGCTGTTCGTCGACCGCATCCGGCA
>PVBE011421379.1_pt1 | contig 14209 bp, 14 predicted proteins | sample 1631181 | NCBI WGS metagenome assembly PVBE01 (sample SAMN08397723, study PRJNA350692) | Marine metagenome, whole genome shotgun sequencing project. | isolation source: water | place: Pacific Ocean | collected 2012-04
AAATCAAAGCAGAATTCACTGGCGGTATGTGTAATAGAGGCAGTGTTGGCATAAACACCTCCCAGCATGTCGTCTGGAAGTTTGAGATGCTCATACATATCGGCAATAGCCGGTTCGTGTTTGCTAGCCGCGGACGCACCTGATGGTGGTGCAGTTGGCGGGTCGCTTTGCGCAGCTTGTGGTTCAGACTTGCGAGTTGGATGGTGAGGCGAGGTTCCAAAGGCCTCCGTATATTTTCCAATGGCTTCACTGAGAGCCGTAGCAAATTGTACTGCGACCGGACGAGGCATCACCACACGAGCTGCGACCCGGCTCGGACGCACCATGGACTGCAGAAAATCAATCGTGAATTCATGAGGACTTCCCAACACAATCGCCGCTGTGGCAAACACACCTTGGCCCACAGAGTCAGTCACTCTAGCCGTGACCGATGAGTGTTGAATCTGCTGAAGAGGTTTTTTCTCTGGTTGCTCAGAAGGATCTGTGCTCATTGTCTCTTGCTCCAGCGTAATAATAGTTCTTGTTTTGCGTGGTTGCACACGGCCATTGTTTCTTCGAATAGTTTACGCATCATGTTGGTGTTGTGAGAACAGATGCACCATGTGTGAGTTCTTTCACTGGAATCCCTTCCAATCGTGCAACAAGTTCACGCATTCCATCGTGTACAAGGCCTGCCTTGGAGCATGGATCATTCAACGATCCAGAGAGGGCCCCAGTGTGCGATATGACCACCTCATGAATCGGTAGTCCTTCAGCTTGGGCTGCCCGTACGGTTGCAAGTGTTCTCCCAATCATGCCTAGTCGAGCATCATCCACAATGATCAGTGGAAAGCGGAGGTCACGGGCCACATCACTGTTGAGAGAGTGTCGCCCAAGTGGTGAAAAGAGACCGCCCGCACCCTCAACAACAAGGAAGTCACTGCATGTCAGCCACGGGAGAATCCCATCCCTTAGGAGCGTTTCATCAACCTGTTTTCCGCTCATCAAGGCTGCCTGTACGGGAGCAATGGCTGCTTCGAATGACTGTGGGCAGACCGTATGAAGTGAAAGTGGTTTGCCAGCAGCTTCCCAGAGTTGCTCGATGTCACTCCTTCCATCAAAGACAACTCCACTTGCAACAGGTTTATACACTCCAACGCGTTTTCCGGTCGAACACGTTGCTTTTGTGATGGCAACTGCCACTGCAGTTTTTCCAACACCGGTATCCGTGCCAGTAATGAACAGCCCATTTGTGTGCATGTGATTACTCCGTATTCAGTGCTGTTTTATACTACTTCTTTTCTAACGAATGGGTTTTTACTCCGGCTATTCTATGTTGCAATGCCTTGATTCAATTTCAGTTGGCTCCACCGTTCGAATTTCATATGTAATGAGTTGGGCAAAAAACCGGACTAGTCTGGCACATGCTTCAGTTGTTGGGCAGCATCTTCCGGAGAGAGTGTATTGATGTGGCAGCCAGTACCGAGTTCAAAGCCTGCAAGGGGAGCAATCCTTGGAAGTATTTCGAGGTGCCAGTGCCAGTGTGTTTTGATAACTGAATGATGGTTAACAAACGGAGCCTGGTGAAGCCACCAATTGTAGTCAACCTGAGGAAGGACAGATCTGATTTTAGCAATGACGGTTCGAGTGAGAGTGGCAATCGCATCCGCCTTCGATGAGGCAGTCAATGAAAAAAAAGGATCTGGTTCGCAAGGGAGAATCCATGTCTCAAATGGTTGTCGCGGAACTGGTGAAAGGATGGCGATGACATCATGCGCTCTGGCAATGACACAATCTTTTTTTTCAGCATGAGCGATCAGCTGATGAAAGGACTGAGGATTCTTCACGAGTGATGCCATTTTCAATTCAATCGCTGGTGGTATGAAATCAAGGCCAACAATCTGACTATGGAGATGTTCAAGTGAGGCTCCAGCTGTTGGGCCAGAGTTTTTGAAGATGGTTGCCCATTGAATTCCATCAATCTCATGAAGCATGGCAAGCCGCTGTTGAATCAGTTTCCAGACGTCTCGCCAGATTACTTCGTCTCCTTCCAAAATGCATCGGAGATGATCCCGAGACTCGACAATGACATCATGGACGCCATGTGCGGGACGCGTAGCAAGCTCGCTTGATAACTGCTTCAATAATTCAACGGCAGGGTATCGATTTGGAATAATTCGAGCCTGCCATGGCAGGTTTTCCTCCTTCGGGATTCTCAAAATATGCGGAGGTGTGCGAGCCTCATTTCCCGCACAAAAATGGCAGGATTTGGAGCGTGTTGATGCTGGCATGTGATCTCTGGGGCGATCAGCACGTTTTGGTGCGACCACAACAGTTCGTCCGGACAGCATGTCGCGTCGAATCGATGGTTCTCGGGAAGATTGATGGTTCATACAGGAGGTCTGAAGGAGAACAATGACAGTATCACATGAATCCGTGGTGCCATATTGAACCGTCGTTGAAGCACTCGTACACTTTGTTTCTGCTTTTTTCCCATTAGGAGAACATTCATGCTGACTGTTGGCGACTCATTTCCAAAATTTTCCTGCCAGGCGTGTGTCGGGACAGACAAGGATGACATCAAACTACTCTCAAGTGCCGACTATGAGGGAAAGTGGACAGTTTTCTTTTTCTATCCAAAGGATTTCACGTTCGTATGCCCAACGGAATTGGCTGAATTCAATAAGCAACTTAAGAACTTTACGGATCGTGATACAAGTGTTGTGGGAGGAAGTACGGATAATGAATGGTCGCACATGATGTGGCGACGCTCCCATGCTGATCTGAAGGACCTTGCTTATCCACTGATTGCTGCACAGAAACTCGCGCCAGAGCTAGGCATTGTGGAGAAAACAGAAGGGTACTGCCAACGGGCCACATTTATTGTCGATCCGCATGGAATGATTCAGTGGGTCGATGTCAATCAGGGCCGGGTTGGTCGAAATGTCGCAGAAGTGTTGCGTGTTCTCGATGCTCTGCAAAGCGATGAACTCTGTCCATGCAATTGGAAAAAAGGTGATCCCTACGTGAAGGTGGGCTAGGTTTATCCCTGCTACGCACATGAGTCGCTGTTGGACCCACAAATTTGCCGATGCATTTCGTGGTCTCTGGCGAGCCGTACGGACCCAGTCGAGTTTTGCAGTCCATATTTCATTGGCAATCATTGCGTTGGTGATGGCAGCTGCGCTGTCTGTGTCTCCAATCGAATGGTGTCTCATCGTCCTCGCGATTGGTTTTGTATTGGCCGCTGAGGTCTTCAATACTGCGATCGAGTCACTTGCTCAGGTGCATGACGTCGGTCACCATCCTCGCATTCGTGACGCACTCGACATGGCAAGTGGCGCTGTGCTCGCTGCTGCCATCACATCCGGAGCGATTGGCTTGACTATTTTTATGCCAAAACTCTTTTGGCTGGTTTTTGGGAACTGATGACCATCAGTTGTTTCGGATGTCATAACAGAACATGTTGTCACCGTCGCGGATATACAGCATGCCATCCACAATCACTGGATGCGCCCAGCACGGACGATCACCACTGTCCGGTATTTGAAAGCTGGAGATCTCCCTGAATCCAGCTGGATCTGCCTTCACAAGCGCAACAATGCCATTTTGATACTGAATATAAAGGTGGCCATCAGCGGCGACGATGGCTGCCGATTTCTGTCCACCGACTGTACTTCGTTCTTTCCAGACGACATTGCCTGTCTCGAGTTCTGCACAGATGATGATCGGCTGATCATCGGCGCACCCATAGAGATGATCATCCATGAGAATGACACCACCATGCTTGTTTGCCAATTCCTTGTTGAGTGGAAAAACTGTTTTTGAAGTAATTGATCCACCTGGGCTAGGAATCTGTTGAATAAGAGCCCCTCCTCGCTTATAGCCCGCCACAACGTAGACCAGATCGCCTTTCACAATTGGTGTGGGGATAACAGCCGTTGTCTTTTCGATCGGGAATGTCCATTGGAGTTTCCCCGTTTCTGCGTCGACTGCAAACGCTCCAGATGCAGTCGTCTGGACATAGATTTTCTTCCCATCAACCTCACTGATCACGATTGAGGCATGACCAGCACCACGATCGTCAGGAACAGAACAGGTCCAAAGAGGTTCTCCATTGAGTCTATTGAGGGCAACCATTGTCGCCTGAGGCTTTCCAGGTGTGCAGACCAGACGGTCGCCATCAATCAGAACGGATTCGCTGTACCCCCATGCATCACCCTTATCACCACCGAATGCAGCTCTTAAGTCAATGATTTTGCCAACGGTACCAGTGTTAGCGTCACATCCAATGAGCTTGCCATGAGGAGTCAGAACGTACACGATTCCTTCGGCAATGGTTGGAGTGCTTCGAGAACCCTGCCAGTCATCTTTTCCATTATTCCAGGCTTCTCCTGTTTTTTCATGCCAGATGGGTGCGCCCGTTGCACGATCAAAGCATGAAAGATATTCATCTTTATCAGAGGCAGTAGAAGGGCCATCGCCTAATGTATAAATTCGATCTCCAGCAATCGCGAGACTTGCATATCCGCGTCCAGCACCGGCTGAACGCCAGACAAGTTTTGGACCTTCTTCAGGCCATGATTCGAGAAGATTGGTATCAGGCGCAACGCCAGTACGATTGCTGCCTCGAAACGTTGGCCAATCAGTTGCGAATGCGGCAGTACAGCAGAGGCACAATGCCCCTTTTCCAAGGATGGAAAACAGAGCCTGAAACGGCTTGGAAAGCCCCATAGTTGAGTACTCCAGAATAATATTGAGTCTGATATCTGAGAGATTACGATTCTGGCATGATTCTGGTCAATTACACCGTCAAATAACAGGGTACACTAGAGATATCAGATCTATGTGGAAGCAGGATCCATTCGAGAGAGAGGAGTTGAGACTGTGTCGGACAATGTCGTGCCAGAAGGGCTTTTTGGAAAACGCAAGACGGTGGAGCAGGTCGAAGAGGGGCATGAACTTGCTCCAAAATTTGACCCAAGCGGTTTTATTCCATGTGTCACGACAGATTTCCAATCGGGTGAGGTTTTGATGGTTGCGGTGATGAACCGCGAAGCCTTAGCCAAAACGATCGAGACGGGCGAGGCATTTTATTATAGCCGAAGTCGCAAGCAACTCTGGCATAAGGGTGCTACCAGTGGACTCATACAAAGAGTTGTTGAGATGCGAATTGACGATGATCAAGACTGCATCTGGCTGCGGGTGGAAGTTACTGGCAGTGCGAGTTGCCATGTTGGATATCGCTCATGTTTTTATCGGAAAGTACCCGTCGGAGCAGAACGGAAAGAAGACGCGTCGCTCAAGTTTTTGGAAAGTGAAAAAATATTTGACCCTAAAAAAGTCTATGGTGATGCACCGAATCCAACACAGTTATAACCATCTATTCATTGACACAAGGTCACTACTTTGATGACGGAATCCCCTACAGAACTGTCGCTTATTCGCCAGCTCAAGTTCTGCGCTGGTCACCGGCTTTACAAGCACGAGAGCAAGTGTGCATTTTTTCACGGTCATAATTACCGTGTTGATGTCGAGGTTATTGGCAAGGCTGGTGGAACAGAAGTTGACGCCGTTGGTCGGGTCATTGATTTTGCACAAATCAAGCAAAGGATGCTTGGATGGATCGACATGCATTGGGATCACGCGTTTATTGTTTTTGAAGAAGATCACAACGCTCTTACTGCTATTCGGATGGTCGAACCGACGAAATACTTTGTCATGCCATGGAATCCTACCGCTGAGAATATGGCCCGATATATTCTGGAAGTCGTGGGGCCAGAGGTTCTTGATGACCTTGGAGTCGTTGTCCGGAAAGTATGTGTGTGGGAAACCGAGGAATCGTGTGCCGTAGCATCCCTAAACTGACTTAAGTCTGGAACGATTATGCCTGCCTATCCCACTACGCGTCTTCGTCGAAATCGACAGTACAGTTGGCTTCGCCAAGTTGTTGGTGAAACAACACTTTCACCGTCTGATCTCATCTGGCCCGTTTTTGTTCACGATCATGAATCCAGTCAGCCTGTTGCAAGTATGCCTGGTGTTGAACGATTGCCAATCGATGGTGTTGTACAAGCAGCTGACGAAGCACGGCAACTCGGTATCCCAGCCCTCGCGCTGTTTCCGGTGGTTGAGCCACGACACAAATCAGAAGATGCCCACCATGCGTATGATCCGGAGAACCTTGTATGCCGGACCGTTCGGGCCGTTCGAGATCAGTGTGGTGATGCTGTTGGGCTTATTTGTGATGTTGCGCTCGATCCATACACAAGCCATGGACATGATGGACTCTTGAGAGACGGTCGAATTCTCAACGATGAAACAGTTGCAGTTCTTACGCGACAATCAATAGCGCTCGCTGAGGCAGGCTGTCATGTTGTGGCCCCTTCGGACATGATGGATGGTCGGGTGGGTGCTATTCGCAAGGCACTTGATGCGGATGGCCAACAAGACGTCTGTATTCTGTCTTATGCTGCAAAATATGCCTCAGCGTTTTATGGGCCATTTCGGGATGCACTTGGAAGTGCACAGTCTCTGGGTTCAGCAGATAAGAAGACCTATCAGATGGATCCTAGTAATACGGATGAAGCTATCCGTGAAGTCGCCCTCGATATTGATGAAGGAGCAGACATGGTCATGGTGAAGCCGGCAATGACAAGCTTGGATATCATCTCGCGAGTAAAGAACACCTTTGGTGTACCAACACTGGCCTATCAGGTGAGTGGAGAATACTCAATGATTATGGCAGCATCATCAAACGGTTGGATTGATGGTAAGCGTGCTGCGCTGGAGAGTGTACGTGTGATTAAGCGTGCTGGGGCTGATGCAATTCTTTCTTATTTTGCACCAGAGATCGCTCGAGCTATGGCTCAATAGAGCATGTCACTCAACGAGGTACTCATCCTCGTCATCCTCGTCATCATCTGTTTTTGCAGCTGCTCGACCATCAATGCTCCATGGCCCTGGACCGTTGGCTATGAGAAAGACCATGGTACCCATAAGAGAGACATTTTTCATGAACTGAATGATCTGTTCTTCTTGCGCGGGATCATCAGGAGCCATTTTCCAGAAGTCATGAAAGTAGTAGGTTGCTGCAGCGAGAAATATCAGGAGTAACAATGCGCCTGTGCGTGCTCGGTATCCAAGCACGATCGAGACCCCTCCAAGAACCAGAAAGACAATCGCTCCAGCCAGAAGAATCTTTGGTTGGGGAATACCTTCCGCTGTCATGCCCTGCACAACATCGTTGAACTTTGGAATTTTATCTCCAAAAGCACTCGCCAGAAAAATGGCTGCAATCATTGTTCGGCCAATAAAGGCAACAAGTCCGCGGATGAACCACATGGGCAGACACTCCTGAGGTAAAAGCTTGTCGAATCCTACCGTGAAGGGCGAAAGGAGACGAGACGAGTTGGATCTGTCTCGAGCCGTGGGGCATCGGAAAGACCTGTATGAATAAGATCAATACAGTACGGAATAGCTGGAAATACGGCATCCAGACACTCATGAATACTCTTGGGGCGACCTGGTAGATTGATTACGAGGGAGCGTTCACAGATGCCGGCTGTTTGTCGAGAGAGGATCGCGGTTGGAACATACTTGAGCGATACTTGTCGCATACGTTCTCCAAAACCCGGTAACATGCGTGTGCACACCATTTCGGTGGCTTCAGGTGTCACGTCACGGGGTGAAGGACCAGTACCACCTGTTGTGATAATGAGGCAGCTACCAGCAGTGGCCATCGATCGGATGGTATTCGCAATGGTCTGACTATCATCAGGAACGATTTTTTCTAGTGGTGTCCATGCGTGGGTCAGAACCTCGTTGAGATACTCACGAATTGCAGGACCACCTTCGTCAACGTAGTCCCCACGACTCGCTCGATCAGACACGGTCAGAATGCCGATCGTGACGGTACTCATATCAGATCAGGCCACGTTGCTCGAGAAGTTCGATAATAGTGTCCACGCACTTGCCCACGGGCCATTCATGGCTAGGGATCACAAGGTCTGGATCGGCCGGTTGCTCATACGGCGCAGAGATTCCAGGAAAGTTTGTTATCTCCCCAGAATCTGCAAGTGCGTAATGCCCTTCAGTATCTCGCTGCCGGCAGACATCAAGTGGTGCAGAAAGGTGAACCACGAGAAATCGTTCTGCTCCCACTCGTTCGCGTACCTTTTGCCGAACAGATTCACTCGGGGCAACAAACGCACCGATACAAATAATACCAGCATCATTGAAGAGTCTTGCAACTTCAGCACTTCGGCGGAGATTTTCACTTCTATCGTCTGCATCAAATCCAAGGTCACGACTCATCCCCAATCGCATGGATTGCCCATCCAGTACGGTTACGGCTCTTCCCATCTCAAAGAGACGCCGTTCAACAAGCATCGCGATCGTTGATTTTCCTGAACCTGTGAGTCCTGTGAGGAGAACCGTCACTGGTTTTTGTCCAAAGCGTGCTTCACGCTCGGCGAGTGTCACCCCACTGGAGGTTTCATGAAGATGCTCAGCAGCTGGTTCATCATCCCAATGGTCCTTATGACCATCCTCTGGTTCTCGGTCAAGGATCATTCCGGCGCCGACCGTTGCGTTCGTTACCCGATCAATCATGATGAAGCCACCCGTTGATCGATTTCTCCGGTATGCGTCATGCGCAACAGGACTTGTCAAGGTAACACTACATCGTCCTATTTCATTTAAGGCAAGCGTAGGGGCGGGCTGGCGATGAAGCGTATTGATGTCGACTTGGTAACGAAGTGTTGCAACAGAACCTGGAGCAACTTTACTTGTCTGCTTAAAAAGGTATTGCTTGCCAGGAACAAGTGGATCTTCACTCATCCATACAAGCATTGCATCAAACTTTTGGTCAACCTTGGGGACATTTCCAGAACGGACAAGCATGTCACCGCGACTCGAATCAATTTCATCTTCAAGCGTGATCGTGACAGACTGTGAAGCAAATGCTTCATCTAATTCACCATCAAATGTCACGATGCTTTTTACACGGCTTTTTTTTCGCGACGGTAGTGACATCACTTCATCACCTTTGCGAATGATCCCAGAAGCTATTGTGCCTGCAAAGCCACGAAAATTAAGGTCCGGACGTAGAACATATTGAACAGGAAAACGAAAATCTTCCATATTCCGGTCAGAGCCGATGTACACGGTTTCTAGCAGTGGCATCAGTGGTGAGCCTGTATACCAAGGTGTGTTTGGACTCAGGCTTACAACGTTATCTCCCTTGAGCGCTGAAATCGGCATAAAGTGGACATCAGGCAGATCGAGGCGAGCAGCGAAATCAACGTAATCACTCTTTATTTTTTCAAAGACTGCCTGATCGTAGTCAACGATATCCATTTTGTTGACCGCAACGACAATATGCTTGATTCCCAGAAGAGAGACGATAAATGAATGACGCTTCGTCTGAGGCAAAACACCATGACGTGCATCAATAAGAATAATTGCAAGGTCAGCGGTTGAGGCACCGGTCGCCATGTTTCGTGTGTATTGCTCATGGCCAGGGGTATCGGCGATGATGAATTTTCTTTTGTCAGTTGAAAAGTATCGGTAGGCAACGTCGATTGTAATCCCCTGCTGGCGCTCATCCTCGAGGCCATCGGTAAAGAGCGCTAAGTCAACTTCTTCACCGGTTGTGCCATACCGGGATGTGTCCTTCTTGATCGCTGCAAGCTGGTCCTCATAGATCATTTTTGATTCATAGAAAAGACGACCGATGAGTGTGCTTTTTCCATCATCAACACTGCCACAGGTGATGAAGCGAAGTAATTCCTTTTGTTCATGCTGAGCAAGATATTCATCGATGTCAGACGCGATAAGGCTTGATTGATGGGACATGATTTAGAAGTATCCCTCTTTCTTTTTCTTCTCCATCGAGCCAGCCTCATCTGAGTCAATGAGTCGGCCCTGGCGTTCAGAAAATGACGTGAGAAGCATTTCCTGAATAATTTCAGGAAGGGTTGTCGCAGAAGAATCCACAGCGCCAGAGAGTGGATAACAACCGAGAGTGCGGAAGCGTACTCGACGAACCTCTGGTTTTTCATCAGGTTCAAGTTTCATGCGGTCATCATCAACCATAATCATCACACCATCCCGCCAGACGATTGGTCGCTCAGCCGCAAAATACAATGGCACGATGGGTATCTGTTCAAGATGGATGTATTGCCACACATCCAATTCCGTCCAATTTGAAAGTGGAAAGACTCGAATGCTTTCATTTTTTTTCACTTTTGTGTTGTAGAGATTCCAAAGCTCAGGACGCTGATTCTTTGGGTCCCAGCGGTGAAATTCATCACGAAATGAAAACACTCGTTCTTTTGCTCGAGATTTTTCCTCATCGCGACGGGCTCCGCCAAAAGCGGCATCAAAACGATATTTATCGAGAGCCTGGCGGAGAGCCTGTGTTTTCATAATGTCGGTATGAACCTTGCTGCCATGCGTAAAAGGACTGACTCCGGCCGCACGACCCTCTTCATTGACGTGTACAATTAATTTGAATCCAAGTTCTTTTGCGACGTACTCATCACGTAGTCGATACATTTCCTGAAACTTCCAGGTGGTGTCGACATGCATCAGTGGAAAAGGAGGCTTTGCTGGATGGAAGGCCTTTTCAGCAAGGCGAACCATCACGGCTGAGTCTTTGCCAATTGAATAGAGCATGACCGGGTTTTCAAACTCGGCGGCTACTTCACGGATAATGTGAATGCTCTCGGCTTCGAGTTGTCGGAGGTGCGTAAGGTTGTAGGACTTCATGGATCTTTTCAGTGGAAAACTGCCAATCTAGGCAAAAATAGGAGGTTGCGGCAATCGAGAATTCTTTCTTTTGTTCCTTGGGAGGTAGTCGCGGTAGGCCAAATTGGGGATACTGTAGGCTTTCCGACGGTAGCTTTGGCGTCTCTCAGGAGTTTTAGGAGGAGTTTTTATGTTGTATTCCACTCAATTCTTTGGATGGCATATTGCCTCTGGAATGGCTGCTGCATGTGTTATTTTGTCTTGGAGCCATTCTGCTGCCGAGGCTGCACGCGTCCCGCGTTTTGAGCGAGTGGCTGCTCGTCGTTTGGTCCGCATTGAATCGATTGAGCGACGGGCGGAAGTAGCCGAAGAGATGCCTCCCCGGCCATCAGAGGTGCGTCGCTTGCTTCGTCGAGGAGTGCCGCTTTCAGAAATCACATCTCGAGCAAAAAATGGTTCGAATGCTTCACCAGCTCAGAACCGCAGAGCCAATACTGCTTCTTCACAAATGTCCAAACGTGCACCAACCCTCCAACAGGATAAAACGTTGCCACGGAGCAGCATGCAGGCCGCAGAAGGGGATGTCCCAACTCCATCTCGTCGTATGCCGCCAAAGCCTTTGGATCAGAAGCCTCTTGCTGATGCAAAGCCTACACCAAGATCTATACAAACGGATCAAAGTGTGACACCGGCCACTGTGTTTGAGGATGGTACAAAAAGTGTATTAGTTCGAGATAAACGATTGGACTTTCCAAAAGAGACGGCGGAACTGTTACCAACGCCTCAATAATATTGTCTATTTCCTGAGGAGAGTAAAGGCAATGAAGATAACTACAACCAGTTATCAACCGTCTGCTGCAGATGAACACTAGCTGCCATTCCCCTGAGTTTGTCAATTGCACGAGTTTGAATCTGTCGAATACGTTCTTTACAAACGCCCATTTGTGATCCAAGCTCGCGGAACGTCCGAGGAGGTTTCCCATCAAAACCAAATCTGGCAACTACAATTTGTTTTTCCCGAGGTTCGAGATCAGTGAGAAAGGACTGAAAAACTTCTTTCAACTCACTAATCTGTTCGGACGAACAATATTCATGTCCGGTTTCCAACTCAGGTCGATCTTTTGCAACTTCATCTGTTGGCACAAAACGTGATTTCTGCTGACGAGCCTTTTGAGACACTCGGAAAAAATGACGCTGAATCGCATAGGTTGCATAGGTACTGAAGCGATTGCCGAGAGAAAAGTTAAATTTTTCTACCGCTCGCATGAGAGCAATGTTCCCCTCGCTTACGAGTTCTTCGAAAGACGTATTGGGATCAACGAATTTTTTCGCTATCGATACGACAAGTCGAAGGTTGGAAGAAATAATAATGGACTTTACCGTTTCGGCGTCGTTCAATAATGATTCAACACTCTCTATCTGCCGAAGCGTGCAGTGTGTTTTACTGAGACGCCTTCGATCAGCGTTCGCACGATACTTGAGCCAATTCATCCGACGGAAATAAAAATATTCTTCATCCTTGGAGAGGAGACGAGTTCGATAAAGGCTTGCGAGATACGGAGATAGACCTGATGGAATGGTTTTGGAATCAAACGATTCAAGAGGAGTCCTAGATTCGCTTGGCGGTATACTTGCCAATCTTTTCGCATTTGCATTACGAAACTGGCGGCATGGAATGAAGCTGATCTGACGACCAAAGAGTTGTTTTCTTCTCTCGCGAAGCATTTCTGAACGACGAGTTTTCTGATCACGAGAAGATAGCGTTTTCGTCCCGGAAGATTGCTTTATTGCAGGAGACGATTTCGAAAAATGGGCGGTTGCAATCAATGGAGAACTCCTCTTTTGAGCTGTAGTGATTACCTTTGTAAATAATGAATCGTTGCGTCTTCGTAGGTAATAACCGCACAATCGTTGCGGCCGTAACACGTGAAAAACGTCTTTACGTGTAATTTTTTTGTAGGTTTTGTTGGTCGTTGTGACAAAGGAGACGGAATGGCTGGTCGACTCGTTCTTGTTCTGGGAGATCAACTCGATCGGAAAAGCTCAGCCTTCGATGGCTTTGATCGCCAGGGTGATTACGTTTGGATGGCTGAGGTTGCAGAGGAGTCAACCCACGTGTGGACACACAAAACGCGCATTGCAGTATTTCTTTCCGCCATGCGACATTTTCGGGATGCTCTTCTGAAAGAAGGATTTCAGGTTGATTACACAGAGCTTCCACACAACCCTTCAGCGCGTGAGCCGAAAACACTATCAGCTGCTTTGGAGCAAAGTATTAAGCGTTTATCAAAGAAAGGCTTTGTTCCACAAGAACTTGTTCTTGCAGAGCCTGGTGAATATCGCGTGCAGGAAACACTGAGGACAACGGCGAGAAAACTTAAGCTGAAACTGGATGTGCGTGTCGATAGGCATTTTTTCTCCTCACGTGAAGACTTTTCTTTGCATGCCCAGGGGCGCAAACAATTACGACTTGAATACTTCTACAGACCATTAAGAAAGAAGTATGACATTCTTATAGATGACGGAGAGCCATCTGGTGGAAGATGGAATTATGATGCCGACAACCGAGGATCATTTTCAAAATCTGGACCAACAGCGCTTCCACAACCACGGTCTTTCAGACCAGATACAGTCACGCGGACTGTCATCAATCTCGTTGATACTCGATTTGCATCACATCCTGGTGAACTCAGTCACTTTGATTGGCCTGTCACTCCTGCCAATGCCCGAATGGCTCTGAAAGACTTCCTGAATCACCGTTTAGTCAATTTTGGACGGTATCAGGATGCCATCTGGGTCGGTGAGCCATGGCTCTATCACTCCCGCCTTGCTCAAGTCATGAACATGAAACTCATCAATCCAAGGGACGTGGTGGCGTCGGTTGAGAAACTCTGGAGAGAGGATCGTGTGCCGCTTGAAGCTGCAGAGGGATTTATTCGTCAGGTGATTGGCTGGCGTGAATATGTGCGAGGTGTGTATTGGCATTTCATGCCCGAGTACAGAGAACGAAATGCGCTCGGCGCAGAACTGCCCTTACCTGAGTTTTATTGGACAGCGGATACAGAAATGAACTGTCTCCGTGATGCACTTGGGCAAACTCTCAAATATGGATACGCGCATCATATTCAACGACTTATGGTGACAGGGCTTTTTGCAATGATGCTTGGTGTCAGGCCACAGCATGTGCATGAATGGTATTTGGCTGTCTACGTTGATGCAGTAGAGTGGGTAGAACTGCCAAACACATTGGGAATGAGTCAGTTTGGAGATGGGGGTGTGATGGCATCAAAACCGTATTGTGCAACTGGGGCGTACATTGATCGAATGAGTAATGCCTGTCATGGTTGTCGATTCAAACCAAAGGTTGCAATTGGTCCAGAGGCATGTCCATTCACAACGCTTTATTGGGATTTTCTTGCAAGACATAAGAAGATGCTTTCCAAGAACACGAGAATGACCATGCAACTGAGAAACCTTG
>PVBE011315773.1_pt1 | contig 14208 bp, 25 predicted proteins | sample 1631181 | NCBI WGS metagenome assembly PVBE01 (sample SAMN08397723, study PRJNA350692) | Marine metagenome, whole genome shotgun sequencing project. | isolation source: water | place: Pacific Ocean | collected 2012-04
TGAGTTGCTCCTCGCTTAACTCATCACTCATGTAGTATGTCGTGATGGTTCTGGTGTGTTTGACCACACTCTTAGGTTCACCAGTTTTCATTTGTTTTTCCTTGGTTTCTTTTCCATTCGCAAAACAGGCACAGCAGTTCCGTGTGTATGGTCTTTAGCTGTCTGATATTAAAAGCTTTCTCAGGATAAACACTCTTACACCACGGACATTTCTCATACTTAACCCGTTTCATTTGTTGTCTGCACTGAAGCAGCATGTCTTGTTGATGTTCATCTTATGGGTTCCATGCTCCTGATGTCGCCGTGCCAGTCGGCATATATTGGTTCCATTTTCCTTGGCCACTCGTTGACGTTCTTATATTTCAACTTGAATTTCTTCATTAATTTATTGATGAAATAATCAGCGTCACAATCCTCCTCAAGATACAGTTGTTCACCGTCTCCTGATTGACGCGAGTACTTGGATACCTCTGCGATATCACAACCAGTTAGCTGGAAATCTTTTCTGCTAACCTTAATCCACCCATGTCCAGCGTCATAGTGGAATTCCAATAGGGGGAATGATTCAGACATGTTGGTTGTCCTTACTGAAGCAGGCGAAGCTGACCGACGGGTCAATGCCGTCACGCCTACAGTTCTCGTCCCACTCACGGCGCTGCTTCGCCTCGAGCTTGACCCGGTAGGTCAGGCGTTTCCGCGCCGCCTTATCCATCTCCAGCCCTTCAACCGTCCAGCCAACAACCACATCCTTGTCGGTCTTGCCTTGCAGCGTCTTGCACAAGGACGCCACCTCGTCGCAGTCAATCAGCTTCCGCCGTTCTTCTGCCAAGTAATACAATCTGGAGACAGGCAGCAACATGCCGCCGCCCCCACATTTCTTGTACTCTTCGGTGTCTTCCCCTGCGGGATACCACCACACAAAATGCCCAAGGGGATTGAACCCAAGGGCATCGCTTATCCTGTCAAATACAGACTGAGGGATGGCGGTGTCAATGACACCACTCAACCCACTAGCCTGGAATAGTTCTTCGCTGTTCATGTCTGTTCCTTTTCAAAGGCAATGAGTGCCTCAGTACTTGGCCCAATTCCTTCCTTAATGAGGAAGCCTAATTGCCCGACAATGCATTTGAACGCATTGCTCTCACGCAAGGTCTGTTGATCCAAACCCTGCACCGCTGCCGCCAACTGGTTGACTATGCCCAACGGGTTACATGCCCCGCTGTTGCAAGCTGTCGCCAGCTTGTTCAGTTTTTCTGTTGTCATGGCTAGTGTTTTTGTACGTCTGTCATGTTCCAGTATTCTGTCCACCCCTTGCCGCAACCCCCATCAAGGGTGTAGCGGGAGCGGTCAAGGTTGACCGCTGGTGTGCAGACAATTGTCCGAGTGGCATAACTCTCGTCACTCGCCATCAGTAGCGGCATAATCCTTATGCCCTTCTCATTATCGCAGTAAGGACATGACATGATGCCCTTATCTCGATTGTGCTTGTATGTAGCTTTGGTTTTCTTGTCCATAATTACAGGGATTTTCTTAATTTATTAGCCCAGTCCGAAACCCAGGCGTCTGTCGGTATCTCTTCACCAACTGACACAATTCCAGGTAACACCATCTGCCCCTTGAGTATCCTCTGCTGCTTGGGCTTGGCTTTCCTGGTGCGTGTCCGGTTCCTCTTCCGTAGCTGCATGGCTTTACCTTACTTTTAAGGTGATAATTGGTTCATCAATAAAACAGGATGAAACCCAACCCAGTGCCTGCCAGCCAGGAAACGACCGCCACCACAAGATAAATGAACGCCTTGATCATAACGTGTTTAAGTAGGCATTCTCTATCCTCGGAGTGGGGTCGAAGATCACCTCCACACCTTCAACCTCGGCACACATCCCCATCGTATTGCAATGGTTCACTATGTCCCTGGCACCCGCACTGGTCGGCACCTGGCCCATGTAGGAACCGTTGGCGTATAGCTCGCGGCTCCTCGTTTGTGTCACACCACTCTCTGGCGTGTAGTCGTGATCGATAACGTCAATCACCCTGCAACTGATACGTTCACACTTCGGGCGAACGTATTTCTCTGTTTGTTCTTGTTTCATTTTACATGTCATTGAATGCCCGCTTTCTACTCGTTCGCAGTGCGCTGCCGCCGTCACACCCCTGGAGTGTCACGATGGCAAAGCACCCAAAGGGAAAGGGCGACACCAGGAGTTCCCCAGTGCCGCCCTTCCTTCAGGCCACAGTTATAAACAAACAAACTCAACAGGTTCAGCATGTCACCAGTGTCATCGGGCGATTGCCCCTCAACTGGATTCCGCTAATCGTGGACACACTTCACCTGTGTAGCTTGTTGTGCGTATTTAAATCATTGACTGCTCGCATTCGTTTTACCGAATCCCTCTGGCTTTTGCTACGTCTCGCTCAACCGTAGTCCTTCCAATGATGAGCCTAGCCCACAGCGATGCGATCGCATCCATTCAGCACCACACGCATCCTTGTGCGTTGGCCGTTTACTGTTGGCTATTAGCTTGTCAGGCGACGGCAGGGAACACTTTTCCCATCCTACACCTGACTGCTGCACGATTTATTTGGAACAATCCTTTATTACGTCAGCTTATCGGTTCACTTTACCCGAAACGAATGGTCAACCCTATTTGTCGGCGGGATTAATCGCGATAGGTCTTGAACCAAACACCCAGAAAGCGTGAACACCTGGAATCTAAAAGATCCAGATGATCAAATTTTCAAGGGCGAAACCAGGACACAAGCCACCATCAACGGTTTGTCTATCGAAAAAATAAAAGGAAAACACTCGCAACCAATGACCGAAAACTAATTGAATTAATTTTAGGTACAATTCACCGGTTGCCGTTTTGAATTTCTTTTTTCAAAACCGTTTTGGCGGTTGTTTTGGTTTGGCATTGCCTTGGCATTGCCTTGGCCTTTGTTGGCCATTCACCTAATTCGAAAGCTTGGGGCAAAACCTTTGCTTTCATTGCTTCAAATCACGACGCCCTTTGCAGCGTTGTCGATTGGTTTGCCTGTTCGCGGTTCGCATGGCCATTCAAGCCGTCAAACCTACCGTTGCCAATGGATTGAAAGGCCAAGCCTTTCGCGGTTAATTCATGCGGTTGTTTTCTATAAAACGAAAACAGGGTTTTAGCAATCGCCTTTGCGGAATCGCATTTTCAGAGTGGGGAAACCGCCCCAAGCTTTGGCAAGCTTGGCCTTGGTTTCCGCCCTGTTTTGATTCCAAGCGGATTGTTTACGCAATGAAAGTGAAAAGTCTTTTCTGGTACTTGGGAGGCATCGCAAGCCTTGGCCGTTTTCCCAGCCTTTTCGCTTTATATTTCAGAGAGCAAAACAAAGCCAAGCCTTTCGACTTAGCTTTGCTTTGCCCCCGCCGAAGCGGGAACAAAGACAACTAATTATAATGCCAAACGCCGCTCAGCGATTGACTGTAGAAAACGGCTTTCATCCTTCGCAAAGGCTTCGCTCCGCTCCGCTTTGGTTGTTTCCCTGCGGAGTCTTCCCCGCATTGCCACGTTAGGAACATAGGATTTTGACAACCTATCGTAAGACGCGGAAACCTTGCCGATTTTCACCGACTCAAACCGTCCGCTTGTCAACATATAGGCGTTTGCGACTTTGTTCAAAACGGCTTGTGCCGCTTCCCTATCAAGCTGTCCGACTGTCGGCATATTTTTTGCCGTAAAGTCTTTCAGATTGCAGCCTTCCCAAAACACAAAGCCAACCGACTTGCCGCCATGTTTAATGGTGATTAATTCGGTTGTGCTGTGCTTGGCCTTTTTTGCCTTTGCCCGTGCCGTTCTCCGCTTGGCCGTTTTGGCTTTGGCCTTTTTGGCTGCTTCGGCCAGTTTCTTGGCTTCGGCGATTGCCTTGGCTTTCCGCTTTTCGGCGACGGCTTCGGCCTTGGTTTCGGTTTTGCCGTTTCTGTTGGCAGGCAATCCGGTTGTGGTTTCGTTCGACTTGCCGTCCGCTACAGGAGCGACAACCGCTTTTGTGTTTTCTATTTCTTTGGTCATGTTATTTTTTATCTTATTTTGCGATAAACCGACGCGGCTGCTTGGTCTACAGCCCACGCCTACCCTATGGGAAAGGCGAGTGTAACCTTACACAGTTTAAGGTGACCACCACGGGCCAGGTTAGAGGGGCGGTGGAGGGGGGAACAGGATCAGGACCTAATATATATATACATCCCTCTTCTCAACTTTCGGTCTTTTTGGGCTTTTACTTCTCGCTGGTGCTGTGGAAACAGCGAAAAACTGTGAGCGTGGGATACTTAACCTGTTAGAATCGCCGTTGTGACTGCCAACAGACACACAGACACACAGACACTCAGACGCACAGGGTAACACAGACACACAGAAGCTCAGGAAACACAGAAACACAGGATGTTCCTCTGTTGATGGTCATGTAATTTGGAAATGCGATTGTTAATTAACAGGTTTGAGGGGTGGATGGACGTAATGCGGGAGGAATTTGGGGTATTAACGTGGGGCAAGCGGTGGTTGCTGGTGGTTGAGATCCTGAGAACGCTGTTCTTGGGCCGCTTTGTGGGTCGTAAGGAGTTTTTTCGGAAGATGAAGGGGTGTGGCGGGTGTATGATGTATGATCGCGTGATGAAGAGGTGTCGCCCTTGGACGGGACACCGTGCTGGGTGTGGTTGTTACATGCCGTACAAGGTTATGTTTGGGGGAAGGTGTTGGGCTGACGAGAATGGGGTGAGTGATGAAGACATCGGGTGGGGCGACGTTGATTGAGTTGATGTTGGTGGTATCGATAATAATGATATTGGTATCGATGTCATTACCGGCCATGCTGGAGGCGCGGAATCAGGCGCAGAAGGTTTCTTGTCGGGTGGGGCTAAGGTCATACGCCGTGAGTTACAGCCGTAGGGGGCATTTGTTGATTGTGATACCGCAGGAGGCGAACTGTTTAGAGTGTCATTCCCCTCCGTGATTCACAAGGATGTCGTGATATTCCTCTTTACATTCTTCCACCCAGTCGAAGACGAGAGTTTTCCCCCATTCATGGGTGGCTGAAGCTCTGAGTTCGGCTTTAATTTCGTTTGGGTTATCTTTTTCGTGGCAGAACGTGGCGGTGGCCACAACGCCAATATAGTCCCTATAGTTACAGGTACTGCCTTCCCACTGGGAGGCGAGGCAGTTGGCCATTAGTATATATTTATGGACATTGGTGTTCGCCACACATTGATTATATCATTGTCGGGCCTGTTCTCGCAGAAGTTTCTGTAGGCGTTGGTTGGTATTGAGTTTAATGCGGCGGGATTTTTTCCGTATTGTTCCGTCTTTGGAGATTCGTTGAGGGACGGGGAGGGTTTTTAGAGTGCCGATATTTGAGAGGGTGACGGATTTTCCGTCTAGGAGGGCTTGGGCGACGAGGTGGTTATGGTATTGGATTGAGGAGCGGACGAGGTCGAGGGGAACGCCGAGTTTTTTGGCGATATGTTTGCAGTAGGTTGAGGATCTTATTTTATCAGCGGTAGTGGGGGGGGAAGTGGGGGGTGAATTCATTGGGTTCTGGGTGACGCATTTGGAAGATGGGGTTACCTAGCAGGGTGTCTATATCGAGGGCGTCTTGCCAGCAGTTTTCGCAGAGGTGGCCATTCACGGAGGAGTCGTGGTGGTGGCATTTTTTTTTCTTCCCACACAGCCAGCAGTGAGCGGTTATGCTTTTGGTATTTCTGACGATGGAAGATCTTTTGATGAAGCCCATTTTGCGTGATTACTTCCTGCCTTTTTTTAGTTTTTTATATTTTTTCTTCAGGCGTTTATATTTTGATTTGAGGGAGTGGATATCGGCCTTATGGGCGTCCTCGTCGTCCATGATGTGGCAGTCTTCGCACCGATCGGGGAGACATTTCTCATTTCTCTTAGTTTGTGCCATTTTTTTTCCTTTAGGTTTTTTGTTAGTTCGGGTGAAAACTGGTGGACGCCGATGATGGCGCATTTGACTTCGGACTGGGTGGCTTTTGGGTTATTGAGTATTTTGGTGGCATAGGCTGTCCAGTAGAGTTTTTTTTCTTTTCGATGGTTAATGTAGTCGTGGTAATTCAACTGTTAGCGGGGTTTATTGGCGTTGACTCTTCCGATCTTGATGCGGAGTGCCTGGACATAGAACCAGGCGTCTATGATTTCCTCTTCAAGGTCGGCTAGGGAATCTCGTTGGGTGATTAGACCGCCGTGTCGGGCCTGACCGTCGTCGTATTTCTTTGCGGCGAGGGCGTCCCAGCGTTTCAGGGCGAAGTTTTTTATGGATTCTGGTGTTTGTAGTGACATTTTACGGGGGTATTTAGATTTCGTGAAAATTGATTCCGAGGTCCGCGGCAAGGTTTTCTATATCTGGGGATACGGGGATAAAGGTTCCGCATTTTGAGAAATTGGCTTCGGTGGTTCCGAAGAAGGCTCCGCTGATTGAGCCGTAAGGGAGTGCGAGTGCGCGTTTGATGCAGTCGCTGTCTACGTCTAGTCTTGCGATTTCCAGGGTTACCTCCAGTCCGCCCTTGTGGAAGAAGTAGATGAGTGATTGGATATCGGAAGGTTCGGACAGGCCAAGACCGAGTCGGCCAGTATTGCTTTTGAATTTGGAGTAGACCTTTTCGGTGGCGACGGTCTTGTTTTCGATGTAGCCCGAGGCGATGCACATTTGGTAGTCCTCTACTGCTCGAAGAATCACCATCAGCATAACCATGCGGCACTGATCTTCTATGAGGGGCAAATCTTCTGTGAGCATACATTCCTAATTCGTATCTGGGAATCTGGCTGCTGTTTCAAACAAGGTAAATTCCTTGAAGAACGTCAGGTCACACATAGACCCTGATTCCCCTTCCCTTACTTTGGCTAGATCAAGTCTTACTGGTACGATGTTAGCCTCCTTTGCTTCCTCTGGGTTGTGGGGTGTGAGGAACCCCACCACATCCGCGTCCTGCTCCAAGTTTCCGCTATCTTTGAGATCCGACAAGCGGGGTCTTCGATCTTGCCCTTCAAAGGAGCGGGACATTTGGGCGAGGGCTACGACGGCGACGTTGAGTTCTTTTGCCATCATCTTGAGGGTTTCGGAAACGTAGCCGACTTCGTAGTTTTTCTTGTCCAGATGCTTTGGTCCGCGGACGAGTTGGATGTAGTCGATGAATATGACTTTTATCTTTTCCTTGCGAACCATGCGTCTTGCGCGGGAAAATATCTGGTTAATGTTGATGCCACCCCTATCGTCGATGACTATGGGGGCAGCCATTAACTGAGGTATGGCCGCTGCCATTCTTTTCTGCTGTTCTGCGGAAAGCCTTTCTTTATTTTGCATGACTTTGCGCATATTGACTTTGCATAAACCGCCGATCATTCGGGTATTGAGTTGGTCGCGGGTCATTTCGAGGGAGAAGATACCGACTGGGGCGGGTTGTCCGTATTTGGGAAAGACGAGGTTGGCGGCGATATTGAGGGCGAAGGAGGTTTTCCCTATGCCTGGTCTGGCGGCGAGGATGATGAGTTGCCCGTCTTGCAGTCCGCCCGTGAAGTGGTCATAGTCTATGAAGTGGGTAGGGATTCCGGTTTCGACTTTTTCGCCTGCGGCGGCGCGTTCCATTCGATCAGCGATGCGGAGGTAGGAATCTCGCTGGGTTTGCTCCTTCTGTTCATTTTCGTTTGAGAGGCTGAATATTTCGTTTTCGACATCGTTGACGGTCAGGTCTAGGGAGGAGGTGTCGGCATAGGCGGCGTCAAGTATCCGTGTTGCCCCGCTAATGGCCTTTCTGGCGAATTTCTTTTCTCGGAGGATGTCGTACCAGTACGGGAGGTTGAGTGCGCTGGGGGTGCTGTCCTGAAGCCCTGCGATGTATGCTGGCCCACCGCAGGATTTGAGTGTTTTTTTTTCGCCCAGATAATGAGTGAGGGTTTGCAGATCAACGGGCTTGTTTTCGCCCGTCATGGAAACGAGTGATTCCCACAGTTTTTGGTGTTTCAGGTCTGCAAAACATTCTTCGGTAACTCGCGGTTCCAGTACCATTGCCTCGTCCATTGCACCTAGAAGGATGCATCCAAGGAATCCCTTTTCGGCTTCATCGCTTCTTGGTGGTTGGCGGTTATGCATCCCGTTGTTTCTTGAGTTCCTTGATTTGTTCGGAAATCCGCTCCCTTTCCTCCTTGGCGTGGGTGCGCATGAGTTCGTCCTGAAGGCCACTGATGACTTCATCGAGCTTCCATTCGGGGATTCTGCCTTTGCCGGTGGCGACATTGTTGAAGTCTTTCTTCTCGAAAACGCCGCGCCAGTTGTTGAGGATTGAGTATTCGAGGCAGGCTACCGCTTTCCCCTTCTTTTCCGACTCCCAGCCGGACAGTTGTTTCAGCAGCCTATTCAGTCCAGCGTCGGTGTAGGGCTTGCAGCCTTTGGCCTTTCTGTGGCCTAGAAACTCCTTGAGGGAACTGACAGTTGAATCGTCCCTGATGTTTTCTGGGAGTACTGAACGGTCTACAAAGTTATATATATGTTTTTTACTTTTACTTTTCTTCTTAACTAACTTTGTTGACGTTTCACTACTTCCATCAGTACTTTGATCAGTACTTCCATCAGTACTTCCATCAGTACTTTGGACGCGCAATTCGTCGGGATGCTTCACATCTGAGATGTCCTTGATTTGGTAGGTAGGGGCAGCGGTCTGTGACCCGTTCTTGAAGTCGATCAACCCCTGATCGAAGAGTCTCTCCCTCGAAAGCTGAAGCTGGCGCAGGGAGACGCCCAACAGGTTCATCAGCCATTTATTGGAGAGGGTGAAGCTCCCCCCGCCAAACCTGACGCTGCTGTCCAGCAGGCAGTAGTAAAGGTCGCAGTCGGTTGGTTTGAATTCGATGCCGTTACGCCGCCATGTCCAGAACTGGAACAGGCAATTAGTCGCTGACACCCTCCTTCTCCCCTTCCTTTATCTCTGGCTTCTCCCCTGCCGCACCAAGGGCGTCGTTGAGCAACGTCCATCCGTCGCACCCGCCAAGAATTGCCTCTGCCCCAGGTGTGGCGGCGATGTCGTAGCAGAACGCATTGGCTGCCACCACCAGTGCCGCAACGACGAACTTGTCATCCGCGTTCAGGTCGGTCTTGTCTACCAGGCGCGGTAAATCCCTTACAGCCGCACCGTTGGCCAGATGGGCCATTAGGTTGAACGACTCCTTGGGGCATCTCTTCTTGAGTACCTCGTTGACCATTTCACCGTTCAGGTGAAGTAGGTTGCTTCCTGTTTCTGTGGTTGTTTTATTTTCGTCTTTCAATGTTTCACTCATGTTATTTATTTATCGTGTTAAGGCGTTTAATTTCCCTCTCTGTTTTTATTTTCTCTGACTCTAGGCCAGCGAGTTTTGCTTCCAGCATGGCGCGGGTTAGTTGCTCGCTATTACACTTATCAAAATAGTCTACCATGAACTCAATAAATTTTGTTTGGCTCATGCACAAATTTTTAGACAAACGCTCAACCCCTTGCTTGGTGTCTTCTTTGACCCTGTAGGCCACTGGAACTCTAATCTGTTTCATGTTCTACAATAGCGTATTCGTTCTTCCTAACCTTTTCGTACATATCTATGACTTCGTGTGCATCGTAACCTCGCGCCTTGTCGCTAACAAAATCTGGCGGAATGTCCTTCTCCTTGGCGAACTCAAGTTGCGAAAGGTAAACTCGCCTCTCAAAGCGGGAGATATACGGCTTTGCGTTCCCGTCTTTCCACGGTCGCTCTGGAAAATATTCAAACCCGTGGGACTGAACCAACTCGTCGTTAACGGTATAATTGGGGGGAACATGAATGTTGAACGTCTGCTCCAGCGTCCACCCTTTTTGGTTTCTCCGATCTACAGCGGAGGTTAAAGCTGGCAACCTAATCCCATCGATGTTCAGCTTTTCCATTAAGGAGTGTAAAGCGGAGAGGCTTTCGCCTGAAACCTTGCCTACGCCGGGAATCGAAACGCATAGCTTGTCTTCCCGTTTGGCTTGATCTGCCAGCGCAAATAGCCGCTTCACCAAGTTGGTACTCGCACGGAAGAACTCCCTCTTTTTGCTTACGCGACGGCCCTCAAGGAATCGATGTAGCTTTGCTTCAACTTTCACGGGGTCATCTACTTCGATGTTGCAGACAAGCTCAAACGGCGTTGGAACATTTGTGTCGTACAAATCCGCAAGCCTCTTGCTTACGTTGTTGGTTTGACCAATCTTTACAAGAAGCGTTGTGTCTCCGTCAGCCTTCTCCCCTTCAGCATCCATCCACTCCCCACCACGCTCATCAATGTCGTTAATCGATGGATTCGTTACAGCATAGACGTATCCGCTCACTCTTTTTCCTCCATCATGTCCAGGTGATCTCCGTTCACCATTGAAAAGAAATCATCGACACTCATGCACATAAGCCAGTCGCAGTAATCCTTCTTTGCCGCCACCACCCCAAACTTCTGCGGCAGCTTGTCTCTGGTCGCCTGATCGAGTGCGTCCCATACGTTTATTCGCTTCCCAGATTTAACCTCCCAATGAAACTGAGGTAGGGAGGGAGTGACGACATCTGGTTGCTCGTCACCCCCTTTGTCCCTGCCCGCATTCTGACACCCGCGCTTAGAAGGGTAGCCGTGTTCGGTACATACAGCCGCCCACTTCCTCTCGTTTGTCTTTCCCTTGGCCTTACTGTTGACTTTGCTCAAAACGGAACGTCGTCGTCCTGTTGTGGTTTCGGCTGGGGCTTCTCTGTCTCCGGCTCCTCAACGTGTTTGCCGACCGTCCTGTCACCAATGATCAGCAGCTTTTTAATGTTCAAAAGGAGTTTGCTGCGGGACTTGCCCGTCTCCTTCTCTTCCCACCGCTGCTGCTCAAGTTCGCCCTCAACAAGGACTTGCATTCCCTTGTCGCAACGGGTGGCAACCGCCTCCCCCCGCTCGCCCCATTGTTGACACTCGATGAAGCTAACCTTCTCCCTCCATTCGTCCGTCTTCTTGTCCTTCCACGACTTGTTTACTGCAACGCTAACTTCAGTAACTGTCTGGTTGCTGTTCGGTATTGTTTTTGTTTCCGGCTTTCGGGTCAGGTGACCCATGATCGTTGTTATGTTATAATCTGCCATTATTCTATTTTCTTTGTCTTGTCTGCAACCACCACAGAGTATTCCTTGCCTCTGGGCAGAAAGTCTTCCGACAGGTCTTCACCTGTTATCTCTTTGTAAATTTCTTTTGCCTTGGGAACGGTGATGCTGCACTTCTTCAGCACATCAAGGACAGCGAAGTTCCTCTGAGCCGCCTCCATCGAAAGAGCCGGAAAGAAATCGCTGCCTACAAACTGCCTCCCCTTTCTGTGTGAGAGCTTGAACCCTGGTATCTCCCCACCCTCTTCCATCGTCGATTTGGTGAGCTTGTCCACCCCCTCAACCCATGCCTTGAAAACAGGCAGAACCTTCTTGGCGGCTGCAAGCCGTTCCGGTGAATCGAAGTTGCACATCAGGCCGCCCTCAACGGCCCTGACCATCAACTCGTTGACGCCCTCACAGGAAGAGAGGTTCCTGCACCACTTGCAGTATTCGTTGGCTGAAGGCTTCTTGTCCTCGTCCTCGATCAGCTTGAACATTCCGGCCACATACTCTTCAGCCTCTTCAGCCGTTATCGTCCAGACATCCGCCCGTTGTGTTTGACCGTACAAAACGTGACATGTCACCTCGTCCTTGAAGGTGGACTGCATGTAGGCGGCGGCGTAACCGTTGAGTTGGGGGCGGTAGTACCCTTCGGCTGATTCCTTGTAGTCAAGGATGTGGTTGCCCACGATTACGTCGGCGTAGCCTGAGTAGAGCAGCTTCTTGCCTCTCTGAAAGGATACCCGTTCCTCCAACAGGCACTCCTGCCCGTCAGCAATGTCCACGATATAATCGTAGGCCCAGTCTACTCCTGCATTGAGTGAAGGCTGCATTGATCGATTTGGTAAACTGTCCTTCCGTACAGTTCGGTTTTGTTTTTCTCTTCGAACACCTCATCCGCCGTCGCATATCCGACGATCTCAAACTCAGGAACCTCCCCGATCATCAGGACAAAATATTTTGTGGAGGATTCCTTCTTCTTCTCGTTGACGATGAGCTTCCCTGTCTTGTAGGAGGTACACTTGATATCGATCTCATCGCCCTGTGTGTTTACGAAGTCGCTCCCTCCCGACCTTGGGCTGACACTTAAATCTGGGAAGAGGTTTCGGTGTTTGCCAAAGGCCATCTCCGCGCCGACACCGCGCAGATCAGTGTGGTAGGTGGATTGCGGCCCTCCTTTCTTGTCAACGACCCCCGCCGCCCTGTTGACGCAATACCTCATAACCGCTGCGATGGTCGCCATAGCCGCCTCGCCCTCATTGAGTTTGACCGTTACAGACACTCTTGTTGTACTCCTTTAACTTCTCCTCCAATTGGTCGTGGCTGTTAGTCCCTATGACGGCCCATTTCGACGGTGTCGGGTCAGACTTATACCGGCTGCACTTTCTCCACTTAGCCCAGTTGCTTGGCGAATGCGGGTGGTGGCTTCGTTCCTCAGACATGTTTAAATGAAATGATGGCGGGTGTTCATCAACGGATGCGCCACGGTAGGGTGGCCCACAAGGGGGTCGGGGTTGTGATAATGCATCGAATTCCGACCACCCACGGCAGTTGAGGAGGTGCTTACAATTGCCGGATTCAGCCACTTGGCCCACCCTGTTCGGAGTTCTCTTCCGACTCTAGTCCCGCCAAAAATCATGCCGCCTTGATCGCTTGTACAAACTTGTCGGGAGCCTCAATCGCTCGCTTCGCGATTCTCTCCTCCATGTTCCTCCATGTCTGGTTCGCCTTGATCCTCTTCTCCCTCTTCAGCCAGCCATCGACCGCCCCCGCCGGAAGCCCACCAACGATGGGTTCAAGTTTGATCTGAAGCAGATCAGGCAGGACGTATTCCTTCGGGGCTTCGCCCACCCCGCACCAGGCTGTCAGTTTTTCCGCCAACTCTTTTCCTGGTTTATCGAAAACCTGACCGGAGAGTTCAGCCATGCGGCTCTTGGTGATGACCAACTGGTTGTCGATGTTCATCTCCCCCATGATGTCAAACTCGAACTCAACCTGATCGCGCTGCACGGGAGCCATGCCCAGCCGCGTGACACTGAACTTGCCCTTGTCGTTCTTGCCAGCCTCGTACTGCTGCTTTTGACGCATGGTCGCGACAACATGTGCGTCACACGAAAGGATTGCGTTGATCAGCTTGTTGTGAATAGGGGTGATCTTCCCCCACGCGATGTAGGAGTTGTTTGACTTGGACTTTGCCGCCTCCTTGTCCGCCAACTCCAAGCACCCGTTCTTTCCCGTCCAGGCGTGGGACAGTGAGTCGATGACGATTACATCGTAATCCTTTTCCGCAGCCTCCATCGCAGTGATGAAATTATCAGGATGATGATCGTTCAGTTCCAATACATCGAAATCAAATAAATCAGCGTACTTTGAGGCTGACCCTTTTTCTGTATCGATGAATGCCGTTTTCCCCATTGTCGTAGCGATAATCAATGAGGTGTATGTCTTGCCGGAGCCGCTGACTCCCGCTAATGCCAGTCTTAACTTGGCCTGTTCTTTTGTTGCTTTTTTAAACATGAGTCGCCTTGAATGTTCTTTTCCTTATGAATGTATCTATGTCTTCCTTTGAGATTCTGATGGTACGGTAGCCCAGCTTCTTGAATGTAATATGCAGCCACTTCCTTAACCGTCATTTCTCAAAATATTTCTCAATCGCCTTCCGAATGAACTTAGAGATCGTCCCCTCCATCTTGGTTCCCGCATTGACGAGCAGTTCCATATTGGCATCTATAGCCACCCCAACAATACGGGCTTTTTTCAGCTTTTCCTCTCTTGCCTTTTCCTGCACGACGCAAAACCTACCATTTTTTAATCCCAGCACAATAACAATTTTTTAAAAGAGGTCGCATTCTTTTAAAAATAATGTTGACAAGAGTGTGATCTATAGCGTTTCCTCCGTTTTAGCGGGGTTCTTTAAAAGAAAAAACCCTTAAATGTTTTATCAGATTTTATCTGAAATCCCAATCTTCGCTTTAGCCTATCAAGTCCCAGCGACCCTCATATTTAGAGTATTTTGATTTGGACGCGGCGGCTATCTTGAGGGAGGATGTCTTGATATCCTCAATCGGGATTACCCAGAATCTGCGGGTGTCCA
>PVBE011025040.1_pt1 | contig 14203 bp, 14 predicted proteins | sample 1631181 | NCBI WGS metagenome assembly PVBE01 (sample SAMN08397723, study PRJNA350692) | Marine metagenome, whole genome shotgun sequencing project. | isolation source: water | place: Pacific Ocean | collected 2012-04
CGATCCTGGTCATGCCGATGATGCTGCCGCCGATCGCTGTGGCCATCACGTTCCGTATCCTCTATCAGCCGCAGTTCGGAACCCTCAACGTCATGCTGTTCCAGTTCTTCGGGCTCGATCCGGTCATGTGGACGGCAAGCATGGAGATCGCGCGACCGGCGATCATCCTGGTCGATATCTGGGAGAACACGCCTTTCGTCTTTCTCCTGACCCTGGCCGGACTTGCGGCCCAGCCGCGCGAGCCGCTCGAAGCGGCCGCGCTCGACGGCGCCAACGGCTGGCAAAAATTTCGCGACGTCACTTGGCCTTATCTCCGGCCGTTGGCTGCGATCATCATCTTGTTTCGGGTGATCGATGTTTCGCGCCTATTCGACCAGGTCGTTGTGCTGACGCGCGGCGGTCCGGCCAACGCGACCGATACGATCACCTACTTTATCTACCGAGTCGGTCTTCGCGAGTTCGAGGTCGGACGGGCGGCTGCCGCGTCTATCCTGATGCTGGCGGCGACGCTCCTATTCAGCGCTTGGTTCATCGTGCGGATGCAGCGCGAGGAGAGTCCGACGTGACGGCCGTCGCAACCGCAGCCCCGCGCCGCGGGATTCTGGAGAACATCGGCCTCCAACGCGATACCGTGACGAAAATCCTGGTCGCGCTGGTCATCATCGTTGCCCTGGTCTGGACGGTGTGGCCGATCGCCTACCTGTTCGGGAACTCGTTCAAAACCCGGATCGACATGTTCTCCTTCGACCTGATGTTCTTCCCGATGGACAGGCCCACGACCGAACACTATGAGAGCGCGTTCCTCGAGCGTGATTTCCTGTGGTACCTGCGCAACAGCGCCATCGTCGCCGCGGCGACGACCATCCTATCGCTGGTTATCGGCACCATGGCGGCGTTCGCGCTGGCGCGCTTTCGTTACCCCGGGAACCTGAAGTTCCACCTCTCCTTCTTCATCCTTTCGGTGCGCATGATGCCGCCGATCGTCTCCATCTTGCCGTTGTTCGTGTTCTTCACCTGGATGGGGCTCCACAACACCAAGACGGCGCTGATCATCTCCTATACAGGGTTCAACTTGCCGTTCGTAGTGTGGATGATGAAGAGCTATTTCCAGGAGATCCCGCACGAGCTGGACGAATCGGCGATGGTGGACGGCGATACGCGCATGGGCGCGTTCTGGCGGGTGATCCTGCCCGCCGCGCGCCCTGGGCTGGCGGCGACGGCTATTTTCTGCCTAATTCTGTCGTGGAACGAATTCCTGTTCGCGCTGATTCTGACCGAGACCAAGCATTACCAAACGCTGCCGATCGGCATCGTCGGGCGGATCACCAGATTGCAAGTCGAATGGGGCGAAATGAGCGCGACGGGGTTCGTATCTCTTGTTCCCGTCATCATTTTCGCGTTTATTGTGCAGCGCCATCTTGTGCGTGGGCTGTCCTTTGGCGCGGTCAAGACGTGAGGCGGAGGACCTAGGCCATGGCCAACGTATCGTTCAAGGGGATCACCAAGCGCTTCGGCACCTTGGTCGCGGTCGACGACCTGAACCTGGACGTCGCCGACAGCGAGTTTCTGGTGCTGCTGGGCCCCTCGGGCTGCGGCAAGACCACGACGATGCGCATGGTGGCGGGCCTCGAGACCGAAACCGAGGGCGAGATCTATATCGGCGACCGCTTGGTGAAGGGTCTTTTGCCGAAGTACCGCGACGTGGCGATGGTATTTCAGTCCTATGCGCTCTATCCGCACATGACGGTGTTTCAGAACATCGAATACCCGTTGCGGATTCGCAAGCGCCCGGTGGCGGAACGCAAGGAGACGGTGCAGAAGGCGGCGGAGCGGGTGCAGCTCGAGGACACGCTCGACCGGCTGCCGCGGCAGCTCTCGGGCGGTCAGCAGCAGCGCGTGGCCCTGGCCCGGCTGTTGGTTCGGACGCCTCAGGTGTTTTTGATGGACGAGCCGCTATCGAATCTCGACGCCAAGCTCCGCGTGCACATGCGGGCAGAGCTCAAGCACCTGCAGCATGAGCTTGGGATCACCACGATCTACGTGACCCATGACCAGATCGAGGCGATGACGCTGGCCGACCGGATTGCGGTGATGGCTGAGGGCGTCGTGCAGCAGCTGGCGGCGCCGAAGGACATCTACAACGATCCCGCGAACCTGTTCGTGGCCGGCTTCATAGGCTCACCGTCGATGAACTTCATGCGCGGCGAGTTGAAGGACGGGACGTTCGAGGGCGCCAATGTGCGCGTCGAGGGGGTTGGCGGGGGCACGCACGGCACCGCGATCCTGGGCGTGCGACCCGAGGACGTAACGCTGGTCAACGGCGAGGGCGCGCATTTCTCGGCGCCGATCTACTCGGTCGAGCTGACCGGCGAGGTAACGCTGGTGACGGTGCAGATGGATGAGGGTTTCGTGGTCATTCGCGCAGGCAATGATTTCGTCGGCAAGATCGGTGATTCCGTCAATGTTCGCATCTCCACCGACCGCACGTTCTTGTTCGATTCAACCACCGAGCATCGAATCCGCACCTAATCCGCCGGCCACGAGCTTCGGTCGGCGGGTGGCACTCTTGAGAACCGACTAGGGTGGAGAGCCTTCGACTTACCGCCGAGGACCAGGCGCTCGCGAACGAGTTTCGCGACAACCCCTACGGTCCGCACAGGCCACGGCTTGCCAGTATCGTCGGCGCCTTTCGCGGCCCGCCGCTGGCCGGCAAGTATGTGCTGATCGACATCGATCCCCATCGCGAGTGGATGCTCGGCCGCCTGACCGGCGATCCCGATCAGCCGCTCGAGGCGTTCGAGGGTTGCCGTTTCGCCAGCCTGGCCGAAGCCGAGTGGGAAGTGTTCAAGCTGCGCTGGAAGGAGTACGCGGGGGAGGCGCTGCCGGGGGAGCCGGTGCTGGAACCGGGAACCCCGCAAGCCGCGCCGTGCTCGATCGCGCTGACGGCCTATGCGGACCGGATCAGTGCACGGCCCGGAGAAACCATCCATTTCATGGTCAACGCCGGGGACGGTGCAGACTATGAGGCCGAAATCGTGCGCCTGGTTTGCGGCGACCTGAACCCCGAAGGGCCAGGGTACAAGGAGGAGCTGGTCAAGACCGCGGCGAGCGGGCGCTACGCGGGCCGCAAGCAAGCCATCGCCGACGGCAGTTGCGTCGTAGTGGGCGATGCCCCGCCGTTGCACGGGCTTGCAAGCCTAAGTGTTTCGGCGATGCTGTGGCCGACGACGCCGGGGCGGGGCGCCGCGAGCGTGATCGCCAAGTTCTCCGAGACGGAAGGTTGCGGCTTCGCCCTGATGCTCGACGAAAACGGTGCCCTAGCGCTTCGTGTGGGCGACGGCGAGACGGTCGACACGGTCTCGACCGGCGTGGCGCTGCGGCCCCGAGAATGGGTATGGGCGGGCGCATCCTTCGATGCCGAGAGCGGCCGCGCAATGGTGTTCCAGGAGCCTGTGCGGAAGCTGCCGGTGGCCTCGACCGAAGGCGCCGCGGAGCGCGAGCTTGGCGTGCGAGTCGGCGAGACCGCGGCGCCCTTGACGATGGCCGCCCACGCAATGGGTGGCGAAGGCGAGCCCTCAGGGATGACCGGCTACTACAACGGCAAGATCGACCGCCCGCGATTGGTGGCGACGGCGCTCCCGCGCGAGAGCCTGAAGGCCATCCGCGACGAACCATTGGCTGAGCCGGCGCTGATCGCGGCGTGGGACTTCTCGCGCGAGACCCCGACGACTCGCGTCGTTGACGTCGGGCCGAACGGGTTGCACGGCACGACGGTGAACCTGCCGGCGCGCGGCATGAAGGGTTGGAACTGGTCGGGCCGCGAGATGAGCTGGCGTCACGCTCCGGAGGAGTATGGCGCGGTTCATTTTCACGACGACGACTTTCACGACGCGGGGTGGTCACCCGATTTCGAGCTGTCGGTGCCGGACCTTCGCAGCGGCCTCTACGCGGCGCGGCTGCGGAGCGGCGAGGCCGAAGAGTACGTCCCATTCTACGTTCGCCCGGCGCGAGGCAAGCCGGCGGCGAAGATCCTGTTCCTGGCGCCGACCGCGAGCTACATGGCCTACGGCAATTTCCTTTCGCCGTTCTACAATCCCGAAAACGAGAACATTCTGGGGCGGCTGAACGTCGCACGGCCCCAAGACATCTTCCTGATGCAGCACCCCGAGTATGGCCGTTCGCTCTATGACCGTCACTCCGACGGCAGCGGCGTCTTCCACTTCTCGCGTCTGCAACCCAACGTGACGATGCGGCCCAAGTCGATGCGCAACGACGGCGGCGGAGGCTCCTCGCTCCGCCAGTTCAATGCCGACACCCACCTCATCGACTGGCTCGAAGCCCAGGGCCACGAGTTCGACGTGGCGACCGACGAGGACTTGCATGCCGAAGGCCTCGACTGCCTGAGTCCCTATCGTGTCGTCGTTACCGGCTCGCACCCCGAGTATCATTCGACGCGGATGTGGGAGTCGATCAAGTCCTATACCGAGACCGGCGGGCGGCTGATGTACCTCGGCGGCAACGGGTTCTACTGGCACATCGCCTGGCACGAAGAGCTTTCCGGCGTCATCGAGGTGCGCAAGGCCGACGGCACCCGCGACTGGGAGGTCGAGCCCGGCGAGCTCCACCACGCCTTCTCCGGCGAGGCCTCGGGCCTGCTGCGGATCGCGGGGCGCCCTCCGCAATCGCTCACCGGCGTCGGCATGGCGGCGTTCGGCTTTGGCCCCGGAGCACCCTATCGCCGCACCGAGGCAAGCCACGATCCACGGGCCGCGTTCATCTTCGAGGGCGTGGGCGCGGACGAGACCATCGGCGATTTCGGCCTGATCTGCCGGGCCGCGGCGGGCATCGAGATCGACCGCGCCGAGCCGACGCTGGGCACCCCACCTCACGCCCTGGTGGTCGCCACCTCGCAAGGCCTCCATTCCGACATGTTCCGGGTCGCGATCGAAGAGCTGATGGCCAACGACTACGAGACCTCGGGCACGATGCACGATTGGGTGCGGGCCGACATGGTGTATTTTGAGATGCCCGAGGGCGGGGCGGTTTTCTCGACCGGGTCGATTACCTGGTGCGGGGCGCTCTGCCACAATGGCCATGACAACAACGTCTCGCGTATCACCGACAATGTTCTCAGACGATTCGCTGCCGAGGAATGACATGGAACCGAGCGGACATCTGACCGACGAGCATGTCTCGTTGTACCGCGAGCGTGGCTACGTCGTGGTCGAGAACGTGCTGAGCGCGGCGCAGCTGGACGAGGTGCGCGAGGAAACCGAGGCGATCATCGCTGACGCCCTGGGGCTGCGTGAAAGCGACGACGTCTACGACCTCGAGGAGACCCACACCGAGGCGCGCCCGCGGCTGCGCCGCATCAAGTCGCCGCACGAGGTGCGCCCGTTCTTTTGGGATTTGGTGCGGGCTCCCAACCTGGTCGCCCCGGCGGCGCGCCTGTTGGGTCCCGATATCCGCCTCCGCGGCAGCAAGATGAATATGAAGGCCGCTGGCTTCGGCGCCCCGGTGGAATGGCACCAGGACTGGGCTTTCTATCCCCACACCAACGACGACGTCTTGGCGGTCGGCGTCATGCTCGACGACATGACGGAAGACAACGGGCCACTGATGGTGATGCCGGGAAGCCACCGCGGACCGATATTCGACCATCACAACGGCGGCACTTTTTGTGGCGCGCTCGATGCGTGGCGGAGCGGGCTCGACTTCTCCGGCGCGGCAACGCTGACCGCGCCGGCGGGCTCGATCAGCCTCCACCATGTGCGTACGGTGCACGGATCGGGCGTTAATCGCACGGCGCACGCCCGGCGCCTGTTGCTGTATGAGTTGGCCGCGGCGGATGCCTGGCCGATCGCCGGGGCGGCGGGGGCGACCGAGGAAGCCGAAGGGTTTGAGTCGCTGATGGTGGCCGGCAAGCCGTGCTTGCAGCCCCGCCTCGAGGCCGTTCCCGTGCGCATGCCGCTGCCCAAGCCCGTGGACATGAGTTCGATCTATCAAGTGCAACGCGGTACCGCCGAGCGCTTCTTCGAGGTCTACCGCGAGAATGCCGAGGTCACGACATGACGGATATCGCAAACGTAAGGCTAGGCCGGTCGAACCTGGAGGTCCCGAACATCTGCTTCGGGTCCGGTCCTTTGGGTGACTTGCCCAACAGCTACCGCTACAGCGTCAGCGCGGAGCGGGCGCTGGAAACGGTGCGAGCGATATTCTCCGGCCCGGCTCCTTTCATCGATACCTCGCGCAACTACGGTTTCGGCCGCAGCGAAGATCGCATCGGCAAGGTCATTCGCGAGCTTGGCGGGCTTCCCGAGGGCGCGATTATCTCGACCAAACTCGACCGCGAGCTCGATACCCACCGCTTCGATGCCTCGGTGGTTCGGCGGTCTCTGGAGGAGACATTAGAGGCGCTGGCCATCGACCACGTCCAACTTCTCCATCTGCACGATCCCGAATACGCGGAATCGCTCGACCAGGTCACCGGCCCCGAGGGCTCGTTGTGCGAGCTGTTCAAGATGAAGGAGGAGGGTCTCGCCGACGCCGTCGGGTTGGCTGCCGGCGCCGTCGACGTGATGATGCCGATCATCCGCGAGTGGGACTTCGACGCGATCCTCTGCCACAACCGCTTCATGCTCACCAACCGCAACGCCGAGGCGATGATGGACTTGGCGGTCGACAGGGGGATGGCCTTTCTCAACGCCGCCCCCTATGCCGGCGGTACCCTGGCCAAAGGATCGGAGGCCTGCGAGATCTACGTCTACCAGGATGCCACCGAGGAGGTGTTGGAGCCGGTCCGGCGAATCGAAGACATCTGCGCCCGCAACGGCATTCCCTTGGGCGCGGCGGCGCTCCAGTTCTCGATGCGGGATCCGCGTGTCGCGTCGACGGTCGTGGGCATCAGCAAACCCGAGCGCGTCCAAGAGACGCTGGATTGGGCGGCGTGGCCGATCACAGAGGAGGTGTGGCAGGAGCTGCTGGCGCTGCCCTACACCACCGACGATCCAGAGGCGGCCCGAGTGCAAGTACTGGGATGAGCTCGGCCACCGCAGACATGGTGCTGCCGACGGCCCTGGTGGGCTCGATCCCCAGGCCTTCGTGGTACACCCGCAGCCTGCACGGCCAGGACTTCAAGATGGCGCTTTCCGACCGCGGCTTCCGCGAGCAATACATCGATGCGGTCGGCGCCTACGTCAACGATCAGGAGTGTGCCGGGCTCGACATCATCGTCGATGGCGATGCCCGCTTCGACGACGACGTCGGCGGTCGCGGCTGGTTCTTCTACATGATCGACCGCTTGGGTGGCTTCTCCGAGCGCACCGATCACCAAGACAACTGGGCTGAGATGACCCGCCCGGGCCGCATCCTGTGGGAGCTGATGGAGGCGTATCAGGCGCCGGTGTTGACCGAGAAGGTGAGCCTGCGCTCGCCCCTCCAATACGCGGCGATCTGGCAGGTGACGCAGAAGCTGACCGACCGGCCGGTGAAGTTCGGGGCGATCGCTGTGGATTCAGTGTTCCATATGATCCAGAACCGCCACTACGATTCAAACGTGGAGTTCCTCAACGACCTGGCGGACATCGTCAACAAGGAGTACCGGCAACTGGGCGCGGTTGGCTGCCCGATCATTCAGATCGAAGAGCCTATGCTGCACTTGCTCGATGTGCCTTCGGCCGGCGACCTCGACAAAGAGGCGCTGATCGAGGTCTTCAATCGCCAGGTCGACGGCGTCGATTGCGAGATCTGGTGCCACACCTGTTGGGGAAATCCGGCCCAGCAATCGGTCAAAGATGACACGACCACGTACGAGCCCGCGCTCGAGGACCTGTTCCGCGTCAACGCCGACGTCGTGACCTTCGAATGCGCCTCGACCGGCGGCAAGGACATTCCGGCGATCGGCGCGTTCAAGACCGACAAAAAGATCGCCATCGGCGTCATCAGCCACCTCAAGACTCAGGTCGAGACGCCCGAAGAGGTGGCGGCGCTGATCCGCATGGCGCTCGAGCACATCCCACCCGAGCGGCTGATCGCAACCACGGACTGCGGCTTCGGCCGGGAAGGGCTGTCGCGCCGCATCGCCTTTTACAAGATGGTCGCGCTGGTCGAGGGCACGAACATCGTGCGCAAAGAACTCGGCCTGCCCGAGGCGGAAGTGCGGGCCTCGGACCCGTGCTTCGCCTTCAGCTACGAGGGCTAGCCGGCGGCTTTGACGGCCGCCTTTCCCGCCTCCAACGCTGCGACCGCGCCTACCGCCAGAAGGTCGCCGTCCTCGGTCGTGAGCACCATCGTCGCCCCGCGCCGCGCCAACTCGGCGCCTTGCTCGGGCCCGCCGGCAACGCCCATGCAGGCGGGAATGCCGGCCCTCTTCGCGGCGCTGATGATCTGATCGACGCCCGCGGTCACCGCGGGGTGGTCGAACTGGCGCAGCACGCCCGCGGTGCCTGAAAGGTCGGTGGGGCCGATCAGGACCGCGTCCACGCCCGGCACCCCGACGATGTCGTCAGCGATCTTCGCCGCCTCGACATCCTCGATCTGCGGCATGACGATGAGGCTCTCATTGGCGTTTTCGGCGTAGCCGCCGACGTCGCGGCCATAATCCGAGGCGCGCCACGGACCGAAGCCGCGCACCCCGTCAGGCGGATAGAGGCACGCGCCCACGAACGCCTTGCACTCCTCGACGTTGTTGATCATAGGCGAGATCACGCCGTCCATCCCAGCATCGAGGACTTGCTTGATGAACACCGCGTCGTTCCACGGCGCCCGCACGATCGGCACCGTGGGACTGCCGGTAAAGGCCATCAACGTGGTCGGCAGGGTGGCGAGCGTGTGTGCGCCGTGCTCGGCGTCGAGGAGGAGAAAGTCGAACCCCGCGCCAGCCATGATCTCGGCCACGAACGGGTCAGCCAGGCCGATCCAGGCGCCGTAGGTGACCTCGCCCTTCTTCCACCGCTTCTTTAGGTCGAGACTGCGCTGAGACATCGTGATTCCCCCCGAATCGTTTCTTGCTCGCTTGGGCAGAGAGTACGGCACGGTGCCGGTTTGCGCAAAGAGGCATTGGGCGGGCGCTCGGCTTGGGTTTGGCCGCCGAATGGCGGACAATGTCCGTATGCATGTGAGCGAAGCGCAGGTCGCATCGCCCAGTCCCGCATCGCGCACCCAGATCGCGGCGTGGTTGTTCGTGTGCTGTGCGTTCGTCTTCGCGATGGTGGTACTGGGCGGCGTAACGCGGCTTACGCACTCGGGCCTGTCGATTGTCGAGTGGGCGCCGGCGCGCGGGATCGTGCCGCCGCTCGATGCCGGCGCATGGGAGACTGCCTTTGCCGAGTACCGCGCCACTCCCGAGTACCAGACGATAAACCAGGGCATGACGCTTGCCGAATTCCGATCGATTTACTGGGTCGAGTTCGCCCACCGCGCGCTCGGTCGCGCGACCGGCGTGGTCTTCCTCGTGCCCTTCGCCTACTTCCTGCTGGCGCGGAAGATCGACCGGCGGCTGGGCTTGCGGCTGGGGGCGGTCTTCGCCCTGGGTGCGGTCCAAGCGGCACTCGGCTGGTTCATGGTGCAGAGCGGGCTCGGCGAGCGTGCCGACGTAAATCCGCTCCGGCTCGCCGCCCACCTCGGCCTGGCCGTGGTGATCCTGGCCGCACTGGTTTGGTACGCGCTCGGTTTCTTGGGCGCGCCGCAAGAGCGGGGCAGCGGCGCGGCGGCGAGCCTGTGGCGTCGCGCGGCGCTGCTCCTCGGGCTCAGCTTCGCGACAGTTGTCGTGGGCGGCCTGGTGGCGGGGACCGACGCGGGCCTGGTGTACAACACCTTTCCCCTGATGAACGGGCGTCTGGTGCCGGCCGAGGCATTCGCCGGGCCGGCGTGGTGGGAGGAGCCCGCGGCGGTGCAGTTCGCCCACCGAGTGCTGGCGCTCCTTACGGCACTGGCGGTGGCGGCACTATGGCTGCACGGCCGCCGGCTGGGGGTGGGAGGCCCGCTTCGGGTTGCGCTGCACCTGGTACTGGCGGTGGCGGCGGCGCAGATCGCGCTCGGCATATTGACCCTGGTGAACGCTGTACCGCTTGGGCTCGGTTTGGCGCACCAGGCCGGCGCGATGGTCCTGATCGCTACCACCGTCGCGGTCTTGCACCGCGCGCGCTGATGCACGCGGTCTTGCTCATCACTGCGCCGAGCACCGAGGAGGCGCGTGCGATCGGCCGTGCGCTCGTCGAATCACGGCTTGCCGCGGGGGTCAACGTCGTTCCCGGCGTCCAGTCGGTCTTCTGGTGGGAGGGCGCGGTGTGCGAGGCGGACGAGGCGGCGCTGTGGGTCAAGACCAAGTCGGCCTTGATCGACAAGGTCGTCAACAAGGTGCGCTCAATGCACTCCTACGACTGCCCGTGCATCGTCGCGTTGCCCATCGAGGGCGGCCACGCCGAGTATCTCGACTGGATCGAGAACGAGACCGGCTAGGCCGCTTCGAGGGCTTGGTCGAGGTCACGGATCAGGTCGCTGACAGTCTCGAGGCCCACCGAGAGGCGAACGACGTCGGCGCCGGCGCCGGCGGTGATACGCTGCTCCTCGGTGAGCTGGCGGTGGGTGGTCGAGGCGGGGTGGAGGATCAGCGAGCGGGTATCGCCGATGTTGGCGAGGTGGGAGAAGAGATCGACGCTCTCGACCAGTCGTATGCCCGCCTCGAAGCCGCCCTTGACGCCGAAGGTGAGCACCGCGCCGGCCCCGTTGGGCAGGTACTTGGCGGCGAGGTTGTGGTACTTGCTCGAAGGCAAACCCGCGTAGGAGACCCACTCGACCTTGTCGTGGCTTTCGAGATACTCGGCCACGGCTTGGGCGTTGGCGCAGTGGCGTTGCATGCGGATGGGTAGCGTCTCGATGCCGGTCAAGACGAGGAAGGCGTTCATCGGGCTTAAGGCGGGGCCGAGGTCGCGGAGGGTAACGGCGCGCGCGGCAACACAGAAAGCCATGTCGCCGAAGGTCTCGTAGAAGCGCAGGTTGTGATAGGCCGGGGTGGGCTCGGTGATGGTCGGGAACTTGCCGTTGTGGCCCCAGTCGAACTTGCCCGATTCCACCAGCACGCCGCCGATCGAGTTGCCGTGGCCGCCAAGGAACTTGGTGAGCGAGTGGACGATGATGTCGGCACCCCATTCGAACGGGCGGCAGAGGTACGGCGTCGCCAGGGTATTGTCGACGATGAGCGGGATTTCGGCCTCGTGGGCGATCTTGGCGATCGCCTCCATGTCGAGGACGATGCCGCCCGGATTGGCGAGGTTCTCGATGAAAATCACCTTGCACTTGGGCGTCAGCGCGGCGCGGAAGTTCTCGGGATCGTCGGGATCGACGAAGTGCGCGGTCCAGCCCATCTTGCGAAACGAGTGGCTGAACTGGGTGATCGAGCCGCCGTAGAGCTTGTTCGCGGCGACGAACTCGTCGCCCGCCTCGAGTAGGGTGTGAAAGACGATGAGTTGGGCGGCGTGTCCCGAGGCGGCGGCAAGCCCGGCACGGCCGCCCTCGAGCGCCGCCACCCGCTCCTCGAGGACCGACGTCGTCGGGTTGGTCAGGCGCGAGTAGATGTTGCCGAAGACCTGGAGGTTGAAGAGCGAGGCCGCGTGATCGACGTCGTCAAAGACGTATGACGTGGTCTGGAAGATGGGCGTCGCGCGGGCGCCGGTGGTCGCGTCGGGCGAGGCGCCGGCGTGGATCGAAAGGGTCTCGAAGCCGTACTCAGAATCGCTCATGGCCTAGATGGCTCCTCGCCGTTTGCTTGAGATGACGCGGGTGTTGATACCCAGCCAGGCGATCTCGCCCGAGAGGCGCCCGTACTCGATCTTGGGGCAACGGTCCATGATCACGGTCAGCCCCGCGGCCTCGGCGCGCTCGGCGGCGGCGTCGTTACGCACGCCGAGCTGCATCCATACGATCTTGGGGCGGATGGCGATGGCCTCGTCGGTGATTGGCCCGGCGGCCTCGGAGTTGCGGAAGATCTGGACCATGTCCACCGGGTCGGGGACGTCGGCGAGCGTGGCGTACGCGGTCTCGCCCAAGATCTCGGTGCCCGCCGCCTTGGGGTTCACCGGGATGATGCGGAAGCCCTTCTTCTGAAGGTATTTCATCGCGTAGTAGCTGGGCCGCACCCAGTTGGCGCTGGAGCCGACCATGGCGATGGTCTTGACCTCGCGCAGAATCTTGCGGATCAACGAATCGGGGTAGGAGTCGTGGTCCATCAGCGGTCCTTCCACACCGCGGGGCGCTTTTCCAAGAAGGCGTCGATGCCCTCGGCGGCCTCGGCGGCGAGCATGTTCTCGACCATCACCTCGCTCACGTACTCGTAGGCCGCCTCCAACCCCATCTCGGCCTGGCGGTAGAAGGCGCCCTTGCCCATGGCCAACACGCGCGCCGGCTTGGTGGTGATGGTGCGCGCGAGCGCGGCGACCGCGCCATCGAGCTCGGCCGCCGGCACCGCGCGGTTGACCAGCCCGAAGCGGACCGCGGTTTCGGCGTCGATGGCTCGGCCGGTGATCAGCATCTCCATCGCCTGCTTGCGCCCGAGATTGCGGCTGAGCGCGACCATCGGCGTCGAGCAGAAGAGGCCGATGTCCACGCCCGGCGTCGCGAAGGTTGCGGTCTCGGCGGCGATGGCGAGATCGCACGTCGCGACCAGCTGGCAGCCGGCGGCGGTGGCGACGCCCTGGACCCGCGCGATTACCGGCTGCGGCAGGCGCACGATCGCCAGCATCACCGTCGTGCACTGGCGGAAGATCGCCGTCACCGCCTGGCGATCCGGGGCGGCGCGCAGCTCGTTGAGGTCGTGGCCGGACGAGAACACCGGACCGTTTGCCGCAATTACCACGACGCGCACCGTGGGGTCGCGGGCGATGCCGGCGAGCGCCGCCTCGAGCGCGGCCATCAGCTCGCGCGAGAGCGCGTTCCGCCGCTCGGGGCGGTTCAGCACGAGCGTTGCCACTCCGTCCGCGTCATCGCGCAGAAGGACCGGCGCCTCGATGGCTTCGGATTCGGCCGCCGTCATGATTCTCCCACGTCGATGATAGCTTGTGGATTGGGCCGGTGCCAGCACCCCGGCCGCGCGTTGACAGTGCTTCGCGCTGTGGCATACTGCGCCGCTTCGCGCAGCGATGCCCACTGGAACCATGAAGACATACTCGGCAAAGCCCTCCGAGATCGAAAAGCGCTGGGTCGTGATCGACGCCGAGGGCATCGTTCTCGGCCGCCTTGCGAGCGTCGTTGCGAGCCGGCTGCGCGGCAAGCACAAACCCGCCTATACCCCCCACCTCGACGATGGCGACAACATCATCATCGTCAACGCGGAGAAGGTGAAACTGACGGGCCGCAAGCGAAGCGACAAAGTGTACTATCGGCACACCGGGTACCCCGGCGGGATCAAGAGCCGCACGGCGGGCGAGATTCTCGACGGCGGCCACCCCGAGCGCGTGGTGCACAAGGCGGTTCAACGAATGATCCCGCGCGGCCCGCTAGGACGGCGCCAGATGTCCAACCTGCGTGTCTACAGCGGGCCCGCGCACCCGCACGACGGCCAGAGCCCAGAGGCCTTGGACGTCGCCGCGATGAACGCGAAGAACACGAGGGGCCGTTAGCCGATGGCAGACGAACCACGCACGTTGGAGGACCTCAAAGAGGCGATGGAGGGCACGGCGCCGCCGCCCGCCGAGCCGCCGCCCGAGCCCGAGGCCGGTGTCGAACGGGAGGCGAAGATCGACGCGCTGGGACGCGCCTATGCCACCGGCAAGCGAAAGAACGCCGTGGCCCGGGTGTGGATTAAGCCGGGCTCGGGGCGAATCACGGTAAACGGTCGCGAAGTCGAGATATTTTTCGCCCGTCCGGTGCTGCGAATGATCATCAATCAGCCGTTCGTGGCGGCCAATCGCGAGGGGCAATACGATACCTGGTGCACCGTCAGCGGCGGCGGGCTGTCGGGCCAGGCCGGCGCGCTTCGCCACGGCATCAGCCGTGCGCTCAGCCATCATGAGCCGGTGCTGCGCAGCGTGCTCAAGGGGGGTGGCTTCCTTACCCGCGACGCCCGAGTGGTCGAGCGCAAGAAGTACGGTAAGCGCAAGGCGCGGCGCAGCTTCCAGTTCTCCAAGCGATGATATGCGGATAAAAATAATCGTTTAATATCAGGAGGTTGGAGATTTTCCAACCTCTTTTTTTCATTCACAAAATAGTC
>PVBE011521454.1_pt1 | contig 14202 bp, 12 predicted proteins | sample 1631181 | NCBI WGS metagenome assembly PVBE01 (sample SAMN08397723, study PRJNA350692) | Marine metagenome, whole genome shotgun sequencing project. | isolation source: water | place: Pacific Ocean | collected 2012-04
CACCACGTGTCTGTTGCTGAATTGGCCGCCTTTCTCGCAGGGGACTTTGATATTCCCGTGATCAAGGATCTCCGGAAGATTGATTTATATGAGGAGGCTGCCAAAGCCCTTCCCGAGAAACTGGCCCGGGCCTATCAACTTCTTCCGTTGGCGCGGATGGGGAAAATCCTCTGTATCGCACGGGGTGATTATCTCAATTCCGCTGGGATATCAGCAGTTCGGAAAGAGACCGGTCTTCAGCTGAAAATATTTCAGGTAGAAGAACCTCAATTGAAAGTTGCCCTTGATCGGGTATACGGTGGATCGCAGTCGCCTATTCCGGCCCCGAAGAATCTGCCTGAGGATGAAACTCGAGTGATTGAGTCTCTTCCTTCTTCTTCTTCGATAAGTTCGATTCCTCTGATCTCCATTCCAACAGAGTCTCGAAATGATAAATCAAAAACAAAACAGAAGGTGTCGGTAGATCCGGAAGAAGAAGTTCTCCTTGTGGAAGATTCAATGGAACCTTCCAAAGGTGTTCTTGAAGCTTTGGTCGTGGCTCCTCATGAATACGGTGCGGCTCAAAAAGATCATGCAAGTGAACTCATTCGGAAATTTGAGTCGACCTTTCTTGAAGAAACCGTGCTCACAGCGCAACCTCTGTTATAAAGAAATCCCTCTTTATCAGAATTGGCATAAAAATGCCTTTAGAGTCATTTCTACCCCCTTTTTCCTTGACAGTTATTTTGTCTCTCTTTATGATTCCTGCTCCTAACGCGGTTTTACGGCTGTTTTAGTAAATTTTTACTCCCATATGGGAGGAAAGGAGTCATCCATGGGTGACATGCTCGTTGTTCAGTCCAAGGTTCGTGAACTGGCTAAAAAATCGAAGCTCCGTCTTTCTGGTGACGCGGTCGCTTCTCTCTCGAAGCGGGTCGAAGGTCTTCTGAAAGAAGCCGGCGTTCGCGCGAAGGCGAACAAGCGCCTGACCATCAAAGCCTCCGATATCTAGGCTTAACTCTCGGGAGAAACATTTTTGGCCCCGTGTCTTCGGACGCGGGGCTGTTTCTCTTTTGCCCCCTTAGAAATCCGCTTGACTCGCATTTTTAGCCCTAGTATTATCTAACGCTTCGGGACATGACCCGGGCGCTATGTACTGTTCGAAGGCCTTTACCCGTTCTAATTAGGTCCTACTTAGAAGGGAACGCGAGTGCCAGACCTCGCCATTCAGGTTCAAATCGTTAAAGAACTGTCCAATACAGCGCTGGTCGTCCTTAATGGATCGATCGACGCAAAGACGGTCATTACCTTTCAGACGCATCTTAATACCGTCAAAGAACGCGGAATGAACCGCTTCATTCTCGATATGGAGCAGATTAAGTACGTCAATTCCACAGGGCTTGGATATCTGATTAACCTCTCGGACTCTCTCGGGACAGATGAGGGGGGGATCACTCTTGTAAAAGTCCAACCCAAGGTGAAAGTCGTTTTTGACATGCTGGGATTGAATGCCTTCTTCAAGATTTATCCAACGAGAGAGGATGCCCTCTCGGCTCTCACACGAGTAAATAAGGGCACGGAGCCGATTCCTTCCAAAAAGAGTTCGACGCGAACAACCCAACAGCCTTCTGCGAAACCAGATCCGCCAAGGAGGGCCCCTTCTGGTGCGAATCGGATTTTGTGTGCAACGTGTAAATCCCAGATCGCTGTCAGGGAGCCGGGGACGTTTAAGTGCCCCCGATGCCTCTCGCTCTTTAACTATTCGGGGAACGGGAAGGCTAGTTTTCTCCCAAGGAGAAGTGCTCCCCCGGTTCAGATGTCGCTTCATTTTGGAATGGAATGTACAGATGGCCTTATAGGATTTGTGAAGGGTCTTGCCCTTGCGCGAGATCTTGGTCTGGGTGATGACGAAGCGAACGAACTCGAATCAGCTGTACGGGAGACCGTTTCGATTCTGCATGACCATGCCTATGGAGGGAATCGAAACAATATTTATCACGTGCAAATCATTACCTCTGAAAATAAGATCGAATTGCGGTTTGCAGATTATGGCGCCCCACTTTCGGTGGATCGCAAAGGGGCGGATGGTCAATCGATCTTTACCCGATTACGGGGACAGGTTGATCGTTTTGAACTGAAGAATCACCCCAAGGGAGGGAATTTTATTATTATCTCCAAAGGGATCAAAAAGGAGATTGGAGCGTAGATGGAAACCCTCTTTCTTGCATTGGTAAGTCACGTTGAGATTCTCATTGTGGCCGGTATCGTGTTATTTCTCTTTGGGGCAAGTAAAATCCCAAAACTGATGCGCAGCATGGGATCCGGGCTCGGTGAGTTTAAGAAAGGCCTTAAAGAGAGTAACGAAGAGACCATGCCCGGAGAAGATTCCGATTCGGAAAAGAAGTCTCCCGATTCGGAAAAGAAGTCTTCCGATTCCTGATTCTATCGAGTAACCACAAGTCTTCCTCCCCCATGCCCTCCCAACTCTACATCGAGAAGAAGCCCAAATTCGCGGATCGTCTCAAAGAAAGTAAGAAGTTGCTCGAGAGGAATAAACGCCAGGTAATCTGATCCGGAAGGATCGGGGACGAGTGGAATCATCTTTGCAAAAAGAGTTTTTGTCTCTTTCCGGAGGACTACCTCCACTTTCGGATGATCCCCCGCATCGAGAAAATGGAACAGGGCGGCCTCATTCCGAATGGTAGGGAGTACAATTTTCCTCGTTGCACTGACAAGCCAGGCTGAGTCTCCAGAGCGTATCATCCAGAGCCCAAGTCTTGCAAAGAAGGTGTACTGGTCTGTGGTGGATAGCTCGCATTTCTGGAGAGCCGATGAAAGGGGAAAGTGACGAGTTCGTAAGGGAATCTGAACACGCACCCGATCCTTCTGGGGAGGGACGTTGATCTGCTCTGCAAATGGGAAGAGAACCATTCTGTGGCTGGATGGGCTCGTTCCCAATTGAGGGCGTAGACGCGCCTCCATTTCTTTCGGATCTAATTTTTGGTAAAGCCCTGACCCCGCTGGCATATAGATATGGTGTACGAGTTCAGAGAGAGGGTAACGAAAATATTCAAGTTCATAGGTGTGGGGGAAATGGAGAAGCCGGATTCGAGTTTGGAAGGATATCTCTTCTCCGGGAGATAAAAGTGCAAGATTATATAATTCCTGCTTCCGGGAAGCCCTTTTCCGGTTATGTTGGAAAGTGTCTTCTTTTGCGTTATAAGTAACGGCTCCCGGTCTGGAAATTTGCCATTGGATGCCAGAAGAGGCCCCTTCTGGATAAAACTGGAGAAGAAGAATATATTCTCCGGTTCTGTTCCTTACCTTCATTTGAACGCGCCCCAATTCCCCTTCAAGATTTTCGGTAAGAAGTTGCGTCAAAATTTCAATCGAGCCGTTTTCTTGTTGAGGGCGTGGAGACGAGGCGATCGGGGTGGTGCACCCCGCCAGGAGGATACCGATAAGGGATAAGAACCGAATCATAATTCTTCCAAAAAAAAGCCCGCCCTTTCCGAAGAAAGGGCGGGATCGAAGTCAAACTCCACTTTACTGCGTTTTGCTAGCGGCTAATGTCCAGAGAGCATCGTTGTTCGATACCGCGAGAACATCTCCACTTTTCCGGAGTACGTTTCCGCCTTCGGATCCATCATCACTGTGGTTGGTGGTCTTGTCCGCACCGACAGGATCTCCATCCCTCGCCTTGTTCACGTTATTGACCGGACCCCGGTAATCCGTAGCCCCGGGGCTCGGAATTGATTCCAGTGGACATTCAAAGATGTCTACCATCGTGGTATCAATCAGGGGGGTCTGAGGGTCGGAGAGTTTCAGCCAGAACTGACCGGAAGTCTCCATCGGCATGAACTTATTCGTTCCGCCATACGCGACGGAATAGTTGTACTGCATTTTCCACAGTTGACTCAGGTTGTTGCCACACGTTGTGACGCGGCCATTCCGGATCGCCCGTGCAATTGCGGGGAGCAGCAGGGCTGCCAGAATCCCGATAATAACTATCACAACGAGGAGCTCGACAAGAGTGAACCCCTTTCGTTGATTCATTGGCTGCTTCCTTTCAGCGGCACAAGAAGATGTGCGGATCCCCCTCATGGAGGATCCGCCATCCAACGTGTGCTTTGTTAGTTGGTTTTACTTGCTGCCAATGTCCAAAGCGTGTCGTTTTGACCAACCGTCTGAACGTCGCCAGATTTTCGCAGGACATTTCCACCTTCCGAACCATCATCACTGTGGTTGGTGGACTTGTCCGCACCTACCGGATCTCCGTCCTTCGATTTGTTCACGTTATTTGCGGGACCCCGGTAATCGGTGTCTCCGGCATTCGGAGCTCCCTCAAGAGGACACATGTAAATGTCACCGAGAGTGCTGTCGATCAACGTTGTCTGGGGATCGGAGAGCTTCGTCCAGAAGTTGCCACCCGTCTCAAGCGGAAGAAGCTTGTGTGATCCACCATACTGGACCATGTAGTTGGCCTGCATCTTCCAGAGTTGGGACAGATTGTTCGCGCAGTTGGTTACACGGGCGTTTCGAATGGCCCGGGCAATGGCTGGTAGAAGTAGAGCTGCAAGGATACCAATGATGACAATAACTACCAGCAGTTCAACCAACGTAAAGCCGCGTTTCTTTTCCATAACTTTCATTCACCTCCCTTCAGGTGTATTTTTCCTCGCATTCGTTTCCCGAACATCGGAAACAACATTCGAATGCTGAATTTAAGGATATCGGCCTCTTCATGGAGGGTCAAATCAAAAGGTCAGGGATTATTAATTCCCTCAGGTGTATCGGAACGATCCGATTTTTTATGTGAGTGCCGCATGGGTCCTTCTGCTTTGCAGATGGGACAGAATCGGGTGCGGTAACATTCGTGTATTTTTTTCGATCGTTCTTGTCGGCAAATGGCACAAAAGAATGATTTGGGGCAGGCGTGGGTTGTGATCTGTGATTCCAGCTCACATTTTGGGCAGAAGTAGGTCCGAGCATTACAATCATGGGGGCCGCTTATTCCGGCTTCCACTTTACAATTATGACAGAAGACCGTTTTGGCACAGACATGTCCATCCCCTCCTTCAATTACTCTTCCCGGCCGTGTGCAGGTGATTCTCCAACATATTTTAGTGAATCCGCAGCTGTGATTTTCCCCCACTTCCCGGGCGCATTCGACGCAAGACTGGGTTCGGGAACAGACATGATTTTTGAAAACATCTCGCATGCAGGTGTCACAATATCGGGATTTACCGCATACGTGGTTCAATCCGGATATCGATTTGCATTTTTCGCAGGTTTTCCTTCCCTTCTCTGGTGGTATGTTGGTTCCGCCGGTAGGGGGAGGATCTTGTGCCTTTTCCCCGCAGGCGGTCAGTATCAACAGGAGAAAGAAGATCGGGATCTTTATCATTTGGGGGTTCCCAGATGTTTGCAGAGTTGATTCCAGGCGATCTCCAGTTTTTCTTTTGTATTGGCTTCCAGGTTGAGCCGGAGAAGAGGTTCCGTATTGGAAGGGCGAAGATTAAACCACCAATCCGGATATGCGATGGTGATCCCATCCAGACGATCCTTCTGTCCATCGTGGAATAGTTTTTCCATCCGGTTCATCATCTCTTCTTTGTCCTCAATATGGAAGTTTACTTCTCCCGTTGCATGGAGGCGACGAAGAGGGGCGGCCATCTCTTCCAGGGATACGGACCTTTTTCCGAGAAGATCCAATACTTTTGCGAAGGCGACCATTCCACTATCGGCAAAATAATGATCCCGGAAATAGTAGTGCCCTGATACTTCTCCTCCGAAGACGGCATTATGGTTTCTCATGGTCTGCTTGATGAAGGCATGCCCCACTCGTTCCCGAACGGGGGTTCCCCCTGCTTTGGTAATTTCTTCCGGAAGTACCCGGCTGGACCGGAGGTCGTAAATAATGGTCGCTCCAGGATTCGCTTTCAGTTCCTCTTTTGCAAGGAGGGCGGTTATGAGATCACTGGCTACTCTTTTTCCCCTGGAATCGAGGAACATGGCCCGGTCTCCATCTCCATCAAAGCAGACCGCCAAGTCAGCATTTTCCCGGACCACCGCTTCTGCTGCATCTTCAATATTCTTATCTACCAGGGGATTGGGTTCATGGTTTGGAAAGGTTCCATCTGGCTCACAACAGAGACGAACGAAATCGATGGGCAGATCGCCAAAGATGGTATCGAAATGCGCCGCAACGGCTCCATTCGCACAATCGACAACGGCTTTAATTTTGGGAATGTCCTTTAGGAAGCTTCGAATATGGTTCCGATAGTCAGGAACAATATCTATTTTCTCGAGATTTCCCTTCCCGTTTCCGAGCGGGGTTTCGGTTCGTTCTCGTACCATCTCAAGCCCGCTTCCTTCTCCGAGGGGAATTGCCTTTTCACGGCAGATCTTGAATCCGATCCATTCTGGAGGGTTGTGGGAGGCGGTGACCATAATTCCGCCCGCAAGTTGTAGTTTTCCTACGGCATAATTAAGCATAGGGGTCGTACAGAGCCCGATATCGACAACATTCGTCCCCGCCCGTTGCAATCCCTCTATGACCGCCTGAGATATCGAGGGGGCGCTGGCTCGAACATCATGTCCCACGGCGATCGTCTTCCCCTCTGAATTGGCTTGGAGAACGAGAGCGGTGCCATGGCCGATCTTTTGGGCCATGCTTTCATCGATCTGATCGGGATAAAGGCCACGGATATCATAGGCTTTAAATATACTCACGTGTCTGAACTCCTCTTTTGGGTAGGACCAATCTATCTACTATATATAGAGATAGGTTGAAAGGAAGGGCTACACTTTTTTCACTCCGGAAATTCGGGAAGGTTGCCAGAAAGCGGAACGGATGATGTCGAGCAGGAAAAGAAGCAGTGCGGTGACCAGGAAAAAGATTCGACCGCTTTTCCAGGCGTTTTCTTTTGATGGTCCTCTCTGGAGATCCGTTTCCTTCAGGATAAATTTTCCGGATGTTCGATTCGAGATCTCCTTCAATCTGGTGAGATTGGTTCCAAGCCGGGAATATTCCGTGGCGTAGGGAATCGAGACCTCCACGGATCCTCCTCTAAACCCAACGGGTTGAAAGGAAACGACTCCTGGTTTTGGCAGCGGGAGGGTCTTCCTCCACGTTGATGCGGAGGTTTTCAGGAGGAGAAGATTCTTCTCCGATGTTTCGGAAGAGTTTCGATATCGGATGGGAAGTTCAACGGGACCTTCTTCCGGCCCCCTTGCCGTTATCGTAATGAGATCTTTTTGAATGTGAGCGGCCAGTTGATAGGGGGAGAGGGATCCTGGTGCCAGGGAATGGATCAAATCGAGGAGGGAACTCTTCGTGTTCTTCATCTGGCCCCTCCATCCTTCTCGAAGGGCGAAGGGAGCGGCCCCACACCATCCTCTGCCGGTGGGACGAATCGCCAGGAGAGGATATTCTCCACAGGAATCGAGGAGGGTGGCGGTTTCTTTCAGAGTGACTCGGTTCATTTTTTCAGGGAGTCCCAACACTTCCGAAGGGGTATTGGGCGAGAAAATGAGGTTTTGGGATTTCAACATCCATTTTTGTATCTGTGTTGCGAGGTCAGACCCTTCGATAACCGGTTGTGTTGGTCCCAAAGCGGTAAGGGCTTTTCCCGCGGATGAGCCTGTATGGATCGAAATATATTTTATTCCCTCTCTTCGGAGTTTCTTTCCCAGAGAGAGGAAGGCGGAAATGTCTTCTTCCGTATTTCCGTCTGAAAGAAGAATGATCGCTTTCCGTGCAGAGGTTGTTTCGGCCAACAGTCTCATTCCTTCCTCGACCGTGGGGAGGAGTACCGTGGGTCCATTGGGTTCTTCTTTCCGAAGGAGTTTCGCCAGGGCATTTCTATCTGTAGTCAGGGGGGAGAGGACTTTCCGATCATCAGAAAAGGTGACGACAGACGCGCGGTCATCCGGACGAAGAGAACGAAGGACTTTCAGAATGGCGTCGATTGCGGTATCCAGTTTGCGCCGATTCTGGCCGGGGATTTCGGCGGCCATGCTTCCCGATCGGTCGAGGAGAAAGAGAAGGGAAAGCTTTTCGTCGGGGGAGGCCCAGGTCGGAAGAATGGTTTCGATCGAAGTTCCAGAATATCCTCCCGGGGAGAAGGAGTGAGGCCCTCCCATCATAAGAAGTCCTCCTCCCGATTCGGTCACAAACTGGCAGATTCGATTCTGTTGGTTTCGGGTCAGTTTCTCTGCGGGGAAGGAGTCGAGGAGGACGAGATCAAACCCGAAGGGATCGACGAAATGGTTCTTTTCGATAACCTGGAGTGTCTCTTCTGATTGGAGAAGGGTCGAAAGTCCGGAAGGGGTTTCGTGAAGAAGAAGAATTTTTCGTCCCTCCTTCCATGGTTCGATAATCCATGGGGCTCGATTATTCTGGTTGCAATCATCCCTGGGAGAGAGTTCCACAACAAGTTCTGTACGTTTTGTAATGCGGAGACTCGGAAAGGTAATGGTTCGCGGTTGGTGCCGGACAAGATCCACTTGTTTTTGGCCATGGGCTTTCAGGGTGACGGTGATCCGGGTATCGATGGTGGAGAGGAGGTCTACTTCGAGGGTGAATTCCTTTCCTGGATTGATCCGGCTGGGCGCACGGAGCGCTGTGATTTGCACGTCGGAAGGCGTTCGTGGGCCGAGAGCAACGGTATGAATGGGGATCCCTCTGTTCTGGAACGTCAAAAGTACTTTTTCAAGATCTGTTTTCGATCCCGTTCCATTTCCATCGCTCAGAAGAAGGGCATCGTTGGGGGGGTGCAGCAGTGTGAATTCCAGGGCTTTCGCAAGATCCGTCCCTGGCGAGGTCTGAAATTCCGGGAGGGTATGCGGAAGGTTTGTGGGAGAGCCTTGGAAGAGAACCCCGGGTGATTGTGCAAAGCCGATTACGGTTACGTGGTCGAATTGTCGGGCATCGGTTCGAATGAGTTTCCAGCCATCCTCCGGGCGGAGGGAATCAGACCCTCCTGGAATACGTACGGAAGGGGATTGATCGAGAAGATAGGTTCTGGATCGAGGGCTGTCTCCGATGGGGATCGGAAATTCGAAAACAGCGCCAAGAAGAGCGAGAACCGTGAGACTTTTCAGGATCAGAGAAAAGGTTTGGTTCACCGTGACATCCAACGGGAAGAGTTTTGTGTTGTGACAAGGGTATACATCCAGAAGGCATAATCGTCATAGAACGAAGGGTCCTGGAAAGCGAGCCATCCCCATGAACCTCGATGGGCCATGACCCGGACACCGTCATTAAGGGCCGCATGTTGATTCTGCTCCAGGATGGCTGCCGCCAGATGATGGAGTCGGGCCGGGTGTTCCGAGCGCGCCGAGGGATCGACCTCGCTCATTCGGGCGCGGGAGGTGACCCGGAAAGCATGGTTGGGGGTGACATAGACATCAAGTTGCGGTTCGCGGCAGACAACGGAGGCGAGGTAGAGATAGGGGGTCGACCACGGGATCGGCTGCTGTTCTTCCCCGACGGTTGGGGCCATTCGGGAGGGATTCCAGGAGACCTGGTCGACTTCGATGGGAGTTGGGGGCATCGATCCTGGACCGTACCGAACGAGAAGTCCCTTTGTACCGATGCGCCGGAGGGCACGATAAACATTGTCGGCTTGTTCACGGGTAAGATTCTTTGCGATCATCCCCCGGCTCGCATTCAGTCGTTTCGAGATGAGGGAAGGGGACTCCCCGGTAAAGGGGGCCGCTCCGTTGGCGATTGCTCCGATCGTGTGTAATTCTTCCGTTGTTCGAATCACGGCGTATTGATGCTCCGTTTCCCGGACGACTTGAATATCGACCGGTTTCTCTATGGATGAGAACGGTTGAAAGTTCTCCCGGGTTCGATGTTGGGCTCTTCTTGAGGTCCCTTGCAGCCCTCGCGGACGGTGATGAGATTCGATTTCGAGTCCAAACCTCTGTGGAATAAGAACATATTTTACAAGCAGGCCGATCAGAATCCCGGCGATGAATCCCCCGATATGGGCCAGGTAAGCGACCCCACCCCCCAGGCTATCCGCAGTGAGGTTGGCCATGACAATTTGTTCCAGAAACCAGAAACCGATCCAGGCCCACGCCGGAATGTAGAAAACCTGGAGGAAGATAAAGACCCAGAAGAGCATCTTGATCCGATGGGTGGGAAAGAAGACCACATAAGCGGCGAGCGCTCCCGAGATCGCTCCGGAAGCCCCGATGGTGGGGACCAGTGAGTTTGGGTCGCTCGCAACATGAAGAACACAGGCGGCGATCCCGCAGAAAAGGTAGAAGAAGGCATAAGGGATATGCCCCAGTTTATCCTCCACGTTGTCGCCGCAGATCCAGAGGAAAAGCATGTTCCCAAGAAGATGGAAAATGTCGGCATGAAGGAACATGCTTGAAAACATGCTTCCCCAGGTGGATGGATCTACGAGGGATACCTGCTGTGGAATCATGGCTCGACCGATAAGCATCGTTTCGGTGGGAGAGGGGAAACAGTAAAGAACGAAGAAAAGAATGTTCAGAGCAAGGATGGTGTAGTTGACGTAGGGAGTTTTCTCGCGAGGGTTTTCGTCTCCGATGGGCAGAATCAGCATGCGACGATTATGGCACAGGAAAAAAAGAGGTGCAAGAAAGCGAACGAAGTGTATTGGCGGGAGCGCATGGGAATCGAACCCACCTTCCAGCTTGTGACCGGAACCAAGGTTTTGAAGACCCGGGGGACCACCAGGTGCCCTTCCACTCCCAAAACAGGACGGACGTTATTATGAGAGGGGGCGCGGAGAGGGCGCAAGGAAAATAGGGGGTAGGGATTTAGGTGGTCAACTCTTCCAGAACCTTTTCGGTATCGGAATCTCCCTTGAGCGCCATCGTAAAGAGGTCTCCCGGTTGGACTTTGGTTCCTGCATGGCAAAGGATCGTTTCCTGTTTTCGAACGAGGTAAAGCGGGAGAGCGGTTTCGAGTCGTTCCTCTTTTCCGATCTCTCTCCGGCTTGCTCCATCATCAGGAACGGGGGCTTCCACAATCCGTGCCTCTCCTGTTCTCAGGTGTGTTTCCCAATAGTCAAAGGGAATGGGACGTCCGAAAAGAATCTCGGCGCCTGCCTTTTTTAGAAGAGGATCGAGTGATTTCTGGTCCTGCGTGTTAAATCCTACCCAGAGATGGTGTACATCAAAGTCGTGATGTGCGAGGTACGCGATACGCTGGTTTGTATCGGTATTACTGGTGACCGCCAGAAGAGAGTCGGTCTCTTCCACTCCCGCTTCCTGGAGGATCGATCTTTCCGTGGCATCCCCTTCCAGGCAGTGAAATCCGGCGGCCCGTGCACGTTCAATATTGGCGTGGTTGCGATCGACCAGGATGATTTCCCTCTCTTTTGTTCTAAGCCCATTGGCGAGTGCCACGCCGAGAGGGTTGGCTCCCACTACGATAATTCGGGTGACATCTGCCGTCGTGATCCCCAGCAGGCGTGCAAAGATTCGTGCCGTACCTCCTTGGAGAAAGACGGTCAAAATGATCGTCAAGAATACGAGCGCTTCGACTTTCGCTCCCTCTGCCGCATACCCATTTTTTGCCAGGATAAGGGCCGCGAGCGAAGCCACCGATGCGGCCACGATTCCCCGGGGGGCGACCCAGGAAAGGAAGATCTTCTCTTTCAAGGTAGGGGTTGCCTTCCGAGTGCAGAAGAAAACGCCCAAAGGGCGGATGACCAGCATCAGGGCGAGTACGGTAATAAGGCCGGGGGCCCCAAGGCTTTTCATGGCTTCAATACTAAGATTGGCCGAAAGAAGGATGAACAGGACGGAAAGCAGCAGAATGGTCAGTTGTTCCTTGAATTCCCGCAGAGGTCTCTCATACGAACGTATTCCGTGCTGGATGGTGAGCCCGGCGGCAACCACCGCCATGATTCCCGACTCATGGAATAGCATTTCCGAAAGTTCATAACATCCAAGAACAGAGGCCATGACGATCAGGTTCTTCAAGGGTTCTGTTACACGGGAGGGAATTTTGACAACGTATCCGAGAAGGAAGCCAAAGCAACCACCGACGACAAGGCCCGCTCCGATCCGTTGGCCGAAGCCGATCACTCCATCCAGTGTGGCCCCTTCCGGTTGAACCGCGATTCCGAGGCAAACGACGGCAAGAATGGCGCCTATTGGATCGGCTAAGATCCCTTCACTTTCGAGGATCGATTTGATTTCTCGGCGGACGCGAAGTCGTTGGACGATCGGGCGGATCACCGTCGGACCGGTTACCGTTACGAGGGCACCGAATAGAAGAGCGAACCGGGGAGGGAGTCCCGCTACAAGGTGGGCAACAAGTGCGCCTCCGATAAAGGTGATGAGGACTCCAACCGTGATTAATCGTCGGACGCTCTTATGGACTTGGAGGATATGCTTGATTCGAAGCGTCATACTCCCTTCGAAGAGAATGATGGCGACCGCGAGTCGCACGATCAGTTCCAGGCCCCCCTTTAGATTCTTGGGGTCAAAGACCGCAAATCCGTCCGGTCCAAGCGCGATCCCGAAACTGAGAAGGAATACGATACTGGGGAGCCGGAAAAGGGATCCGAGGATCTGTGCAAAGATACCGGCGACCAGGGCCATGACCAGCATCTGAGAAAGGGACGAGGTATCCATTACAGAGCAATATATCGGCAGAAAGATCGGAATCACAAATGAAAACCGTTTTCCTTTTGACTTCGTGGAGGGGGGGTGTTAGAAACGCCCTTGATGCGGTATTTCTCCTTTGTCTTTTGTGCGATCGTTTCCTGCTCTTCTCCCGAGCGGGGTTCGGATCCTCATCCTCCGAAATCTCCTGTGACGGAGGATGCCGCCGAAGTCTCTCCGGCGACTTCCCGTGTCGTGAAAGGGGTTCCCACGATGCGGGATCCCAAACTGATTCCGGGAGATTCTCTTAAAATTCATGTTTTTCGGCAGCCCGATCTGGCGTTGGAAATTCGGATTCCGCAGAGCGGAGTCTTTTCTTATCCGCTTATTGGTGAGGTGAAGGCGGCCGGGCAGACTTCGATTGATCTGGAGCGGGATATACGAGCCCGCCTGGCAAAGGATTACCTTCAGGATCCGCATGTGACGGTAACGGTAGTGGAATATGTTGCTCGGAAAGTCTATATCCTCGGCGGCATTGAAAAACCGGACCGGTACACCCTGCTTCCGACGGAAAAGATTACTCTTCTTCAGTTGATTTCGGCTGCGGGTGGGTTTACCGACCGGGCCCACAAGCATCGCGTTCAGATCGTCAGGCGAACCGGGAAGTCGGGAAGAGAAGTGATTCGACTCTCCCTTGCTGATGTGGAACGGGCATTGGAGAAGGGAAATGCGGAGGCAGATCTTGAACTGCAACCGGATGATCTTGTGGTGATTCCCTCTGGAGCCCGGGCGGTCTATGTTCTCGGCGCCGTCAAATCTCCCGGATGGTTCGATATTCCGAGCGATACGCGAATGACCGTTTCGATGGCGATCAGCCGTGCAGGAAGTTACACCAAATTTGCTTCTACCGGATCGATTCAGGTTCTCCGGCAGACAGCAGACGGTGAATCGAAGAAATTCCTCGTCGATCTCGATGAGATTGTGAATGGACGACTCGACCTCGATATCGAACTGGACCCGGGCGATGTCGTTTGGGTGCCCGAGCGTGGTATCTTCTAAACCCGTCTCTATCCTCTGGATCCTTTTTCTTATCCTCTGGGCCGGGACACAACTCTTTTACGGTGCGGTGCGGCCTGGGGCGATTGCGATTACGGCTTTCGGTCTCTCTTCCTTATATATGGTGGCCGGATGGATTTGTCCTGGTGAGAATCGGTTTTCCCGTGTGACCGGTACCTTTCTTCTGGGAGTGACTCTTCTTTTTGCCCTCTCCTTTCTTCCGGTTGCCTCTTTCCTTTTTCCTTTTACTCATGCTCTTCGGGATACGCACGGGATAGAGGGGCTATGGCCGGCAACGGCGGACACGTTTCTGACTCTTCGATCTTTTGTGCAGTTCTGGGTCTATGCCCTGGCGGGACTCCTTACCCTTCGGCTCATGAGAGCGGGGTTGTCTTCCCAACAGGTTTTGAAGGGGGTTGTTTTCGTTCTGGTATTCCAACTTCTCTACGCGATTGTCTCGTTTCTTTCCGGATTGCATTCTGTTCCTTTCTTCGGGGAAAGTGCTTATCCCGAATCGGCGACCGGGACCCTCGTAAATCGAAACTCCTTTGCGGGACTTGCCGG
>PVBE010192957.1_pt1 | contig 14200 bp, 10 predicted proteins | sample 1631181 | NCBI WGS metagenome assembly PVBE01 (sample SAMN08397723, study PRJNA350692) | Marine metagenome, whole genome shotgun sequencing project. | isolation source: water | place: Pacific Ocean | collected 2012-04
GAGCAACTCATCGATAGAATCGCACCCCGTCGGTAAAATCTCCAAGAGACTCAACTGTCGCTCGATCTCCGTCCCGTTCACCGCGTTGGCGCACGTCTCCGCGTACAACTCCTCCGCCGCCGCGCGTCTCCCGCCGCCGCCCCCACCACCACCCCGTCCCAGCGTCCCGTTCCCTCGTCCACCGCTCTCCGAACAACCTTCCCCACACAGCGTCTCCACCGTTCCCAGCGCTCGGCGCAACGCTCGCTCGCCCCGTCGTCGTCGCCCCTCCTCGTCCTCGTCCTCTCTCGCATCCTCCTCGCACTCGCGTTCGACCGCGCGCTCCCCGGCGCGGTCATCGTCGTCGTCGTCGTCATCGCACTCCATCGTCGAGAGACGAGACGAGACCAATCCTCGCGACGTCGACCGCGCGCGAACGAGTGCAAACGAACGTCGTCGTCGTCGTCATCATCATCATCATCATCATCATCACGCATTCATCGCATCGCATCCATCGTCGTTCCGTGTGTCTGTCCAAATATATGTGTGTCGTACTAGTACTGTACACTCGTATACTCGATCAATGTGCATTCAGAGTCTGCATGTCAGACCACCACCGACACGCGCACGTCGTACTGTACACTCCCGCGCGCCCGTGTGTGTGTTTTTTTTTGTCCTTCGCGTCGCGCGGTCGATCCGCGCGATCGATCGAGGCGGCGGCGGGACGGGACGGACGCGCGGGACTCGTGGACGCGGGTGCGCGCGTCGAGCGAGGCGCTCGCGAGGATCGATCGATCGACGCGATCGAACGCGAGAGAGAGAGCGCGCGACGATGACGCTCGTGGAGAGCGCGAGCGAGGGGGGAGGGAGCGCGAGCGCGGCGGTGACGGCGGCGTGTCGAGTCGTGGGGGTTTTGATCCACGGGGAGACGGAGCGACCGGACGAGGACGACGGTGCGGAGGAAAAAGCGCGGGAGGACGGGGAGGCGGAAAAGTTTGCGAAGGCGCTGTGCGCGAAATCGCGAGGGGAGGTGTTCGAGCAACTGGTGGCGCACGCGGAGACGCTCTTCTCGGATGGGGGCGATAAGGAGGCGAGCGGCGTGGTGGCGGTGATGGCGAATCTGGCGGGAGAGGATGCGAAGGCGGTGAAACGCGTGATGGAGTGCGTGACGGCGAGCGTGAGTGAACGTGTGGGGTTGCGGGTGCGGTGTGCGATCGCTGTGTACAACGATGCGCGCGGGGCGGACGTCGGGACCAAGCTCGAATTGTTTGAAAAGGTTGCGGCGTATTGCGTCTCGGCGGGTCAAAAAGGCGTGTTGCCGACGCTCATCGCGCACGCGGGCGATGCGAAGGCGTGGGGGAGCGATGTTAAGATTCAACGCAGGGTGCTCAAGTTGTCTGTGGATCTGCTTCGCGAGTTGGGCGACCGCGAGGAGGAGTTGTTCTCGACCATGATCAAGTATTTAGCGACTTTTGAGAACGATGCGGGAGCGGTCGGAGAGGCGGCTGAGATCGCCAAGGAGACCGCGCGCGCCTTCATCGCGTCGCCGACGATGTTCCACGGTGACTTTTTAGCGCTCAAGGGTGTGCAAGGTTTGCAATCCTCGGACGCCGCCGTCTTCAAACTGTTGTCCACCCTCCTCACCGGCTCCGTGAGCGACTATCTCGCGCTCGTCAAGTCCAGTGGGTCCGTCATCTCGGATTTGGGCTTAGATGCCGACGAGTGCATGGCGAAGATGCGCACGATGGCTTTGTCGGCGCTCGGGAAGAAGGGTGACTGCGCGTACTCTGAAATCAAGGAGGCGCTCCAGTGCGAGGAAGCCGAAGTCGAGGAGTGTGTGGTGCGAGCTGTCGGTGCGGGTGTCGTCGATGCGAAAATGGATCAAATCAACAAGCGCGTTGTCTTCACCAGATGCACCGATCGCGTGTTCAGCGGCGCCGAATGGCAAGAGCTCGGAGCGAAAATTTCGTCGTGGCGAGGAAGCATCGACGCTCTCCAACAGAGACTTTCCGCCAACTAGTCTCTTCACCATTAGTCGATTGAAATGAAATTGATATTGATCAACACAAACAGGAATCTATCAACTAACTACCCAACTTACTATTCCCACAATAAACACACGCCATTTTTGCACGCGCTCGCGAGCGCGCCCGAGGCGCTCCACGCGCACGTCGCCACCGCCGCGTCGTGGCCGTGAAGCGTCATCATCAAACGGCCGTCCTTCACTCGCCAAATGAATACTCCACCGTCTGCTCCACCGGAAGCGATATGCGCTCCATCCGGTGCGACACATGGATTGCTCCAATCTGTTCCCACTCGATACTTGGGCGCAGAGAAGCTCTTCACGACGTCCATCGTTCGAATATCGATAAGTTTGAGCGTGTTATCTCGACTGTTCGTCAAAATCTCGTTTTGATTCGGCATGAAGACGATGGACGTGACTGGACTCGCGTGAACGATGTTTTCTCGATCCATTCTGTTCGTGCGAATGTCCCAAATACGAACTGCTCCATCAAAGTGACTGGAGATCGCTTGCTGCTCGGTGGCGTCGTAACAGACGGAGTACACGTTACTCGGGGTCAGCATGGAACCTGTCGCGTGTCCTCGATTGAGATCCCACACTTTTATGTTTCGATCCTGGGAACACGAGATGGCGCGTTTACCGTCTATGTGGCTGATACGAGCCGACGTGACCTTTTGAGCGTGTCCTGTAAGCCTGTGCTTCACGCAACCGGTAGCGACGTCCCAAAGCTGGAGCGCGCAGTCTGTCGACGCTCCCAACACGAGAGAATCGTCGGCAGAAAACGAGACGTCCAACACAGCTCCAAGCATGCCCGACAGATCGCCGGTTCGGATGCCCGTGTTGGTGTCAAACATGGCGACGAGATTGTCCTCTCCCGCGCAGGCGACGGTGAACCCGTCGTGCGATAACGCAACGCGGTGCGTCCCACCTTTATTTCCCTGTAAAATGTGGCGCTTTTTCGAAGGTATGGCGTTGTTCATCACCATCGACATCGATAACGCCTTCATGCTCGTCGCGGAAGCCTCCGCGAGACTGTCAGCCTTGGCTGTCAACTCGGCGCTCTTCTTCTGACGCATCAAATCGTCGTAAAGATCATTCAATTCATTCATCTTTTCGGCTTCCTTCATCTTGAATTCCATCAGTCGTTTCAAGAGATCTTCGTTATCGCTCTCCAGCTTATCCACTCGTCCTATCACGGCGTTCTTGAGCGCCGTTTGCGATTCCGCCTCGTCCAGCGCTTGCGACTCCGCCTTGCGCGCGTCCGCCGCCACCTTTTCGGCGTCTTGGACTCGTCTCTGCACGCGCTCCATGTCCCCACGAAGCGCGTCCAGCTCTCGCTCCACCTGTGCTCGAGCCATCTCTTCCTTCTCCAGCGCTTCTCGGGTTTCCATAATCTTTTTATTCGACTCGGAGCGCTTCTTGTACGCCTCCGCCACCTCCGCCTCGAGCCTCGTCGCGCGTTCCTTCTCGTCAACCTTCCCTCCCGAGGACGACGCCCCCTCTCCCCGCGCGCGCGTCAGCGCCAACTCTTCCTCGAGCGAAACCGCGCGCGCTTCGCTCTCCCTCGCGCGTCTCTCCGCCTCGGCGCGACGAGTTTCGACGTCCGCGAGGCGCGCGAGCAATTCATCCTGTTCGCGGAACAAATCGCGCGCCAACGCCGTCGATCCGCGCGCCGATCGAGCGTCTCGCTCGGCGATGCGCTCGAAAACGATGTCCTCGACCGATCGCTCGGCCGGGTCCGCGACCGCGCGCGCGACGTCTCGCACCGCGGACTCGGCGGACATCCCGAGCGCGATGCAGTGAGGAGCTCCACTCGTCGACGCGCGAATCGCGCGCGCGCTCGCCCTCGAGACTCGAGCGCGCGGTTCAACACCGATCGACGACGACGGTACCATCATGGGCGCGCGCGAGGGCGCGTCGAGCGTCGACGGTGGGTCGGATGAGAGAAAAGATGACGCGTCATCTTCCGTAACCACCGAAGTGCGTCGCCTGCGCCGCGCGCTTCACGACCGCGGTCGCGCGCGGACGCTCCGCGCGCGCGCGTTCGCGTACGATTTCATCTTGAAGGAACGTCTGGGGCGAGGCGTGAGCGTGAAGCGACGGTTGGTGCATGCAAAGCTGCGGGACTGTCTGCGCGCGCTCGAGACGTGGCAAAGTCGCGCGGGTCGCCTGGAGGTTGATCTCGAGCGCGCGCTCGCGGAAGACGACGCGAAATCGTTGCAAATAATTGAAGGCGACATCACGCGGGTTTTGGCGGAGTTTGAAGCGTATTTAGAGGAGAGGGAGGTTTTGGAAGATTTACCGAAGAGCGTCACCGGCGGAGACGTCTCCGTTCCTGACGCGGCGAACGAGTCTCGTTCGACGCTCGAGTTGATGCGGTGCGTGCGAGAGGATGAAAACGTCGCGGACGATGCGGTGCGTCTCGATGCCGTGTGCGAGAGACTGCGCGAGCTCGAGACCGACGATGGGTGGAGAGGAAAGTTGTTGGCGGAGGTGGACGGCGCCGCCGCGGCGCACGGTTGGAGCTCGGAAAACTTCTCGTACGGATCGACGCCGTTTTCCTCGTGGATTGAGTTATTCGTGCGGTGCCCAGAACTGAAAATACGCGCACAAACGCTGGCAACCGATGGATTGGCGTACGTCGTCTTCGGAAGCAGCGCAGGGTGGCTGGTGTTTTACGGCGCGTTTGCGCTCGGCGCGTCGAGTCGCGGATTTGAAATTCTGCGCACGCTCCACGACGCCGCGACGAGCGCGCGCGCAGAAATCGACCCCGAATGGAAGGACTCGGTGAACATCGAATTCAACCACGCGGACATGCTCTCCGCATCGCTGGAAAACGTCGGTTTGATCGTTCTCACGTCGCTCTGTTGGGACGACGACGTGCACGAAGCCGCGTGCGCGAAACTCGACGCGGAGCTCTTTTCCGGCGCGTTCGTGATCGATTACGGCGATAAACTCGCCGCATTCGAGTCGTTCACGACAGTCACCGATGACCCCATTCGTTTACCGGTGAGTTGGGGCGCGTCACAGCGCTTTTACATCTTCAAAAAAGTCGCCTAAGATGACATTTTCATCCTCGGCGCGTCGGCGCGCAAACAAACCGACGCGCGCGTCGAGGGACTGTTTTCCCAGGGTTGTGGGAAATGGCGACCGACACTCTTCACCCGTTCATGCGCGACGATGCGCGCGGTGAAACGTCGATGCGGGGCGATGCACCCGAGGTGACGAGCGTGACGATCGTGCTCACCACCTCACCGTGTCGTTCGCACCCGAGCACGATGCTCATCGAAGAGACGGTGTCGTCCATCGCTCGACACGCGGGCGCGTCTCCGGCGACGGGGACGCGTCTCTTGGTCGTCTGCGACGGCGTCAAGGTGCGAGCGAAGAGTAAATTTAGGAGCGGACAGGTGGATGAAGACGGAGCGGCGCGGTACGAGGCGTATCTCGATCGATTGGCGTGGTTAGCGCGCGATGAAACGGGCCCGTTGCGAGGCGCGGAGATTCTTCGACTCGAGGAGCGTCACGGATTCGGACACGCGTTGAAACGAGGCGTGATGCGCGTCACGACGCCGTACGTGCTCGTCGCGCAGCACGATCGAGTGTTCACGCGCGATGCGCCCATGCGAGCGGTTCTGGACATCATGGAGACGGACGAGTCCGTCGCGTGCGTCGGTTTCCCGACGAAGACGACGTTGTCGCACGACAAGTCGCATCGAAGTCGGTTTCCCGGGTACGGCGCGTTTGATCTCCCCCGTCGATCGTACGACGAACACCCCGGATTGGAGCTCGTCCCTCTGACGCAATTCTACGATTCCATGCACGTCGCTCGAACCTCCTTTTACCTGAGCTTTGTCTACGGACAAAAGCGCTGGGCGAATCTCCCCGTGGGGGCGTTCATCGAGGACACGTTGGGCCAAAAAATGCTCGAGGACCTTCGTCGAAACGGACCCTCGGCGCACGCCAAATATTGCACCTTCATCGTCGAGGACGACGATAAAACCCCCATGGCCGGTCACATCGACGGTCACGAGCCGATCGATCCCACCTCTCCCGCCTTTGCGCGACGTTTCTCCCGCGCGCGCGTCCGCTCGGAGTCCGACTGGCGCCTTCGTCCCGACGTCGTCGGCGCCGCGCGCGCCGTCGAGCGCCTCCCATCCCTCGGCCACTTCACCGAGCGCGCCCGGTACCTCAGATCCATCTCCCGCGAGGATTTACTCCCTCCTCCGTCGTCTTCTAGGAATTAGGTTGATAGCACGCACGCATTCATTCACGTGTGCGCGTCCCGCGAGACTGTTGGTTGTGTTTTGAATCAGCGTCACGGTTCCCGCGCGTCACACTCGCGCGCGCGACGCCCTCGGCGACCCGCGTTTCCCGCGCGCGATGGCGCGAACGAGCGACACAAAAAACCTTTCGCTCGATTCCTCCCTCATGCCTCGCGGGAAACGCGCGCGCGGGACGAACGCGCGCGATGACGACGCCGATGAACGTCTCTGCTGGGCGCTCGAGCGCGTGGTGGCGGATCCGACCGTTCCGGACGATGTCAAGGGGCGCGTGCGAGAGCACTGCGTGAAAACGATGGAGGCGGGACGCGTGGAGGCGTACGCGAGGGGGTCGTCGTGCGCGCGAACGGGGATGTGCGTCTTGGCGTTGTCCACGTCGCTGCGCGAGATGGATGAGACGGAGGCGGCGGCGGCGGAGCGTCGAGACGACGCGAGGAAAGCGGGGATGGAGGGGTGTGTGAATGCGTTGGAATCGTACGACCCGGCGCCGGTGGAGGTGAAACGAGCGGAGATGGCGGCGCGCATGGAGTGGGCGTTCGGGACGATCAGGGGGGGGAGGGAATCGCCCGAGGGGAAGAAGAGCGGGAAGGCGTCGAAGACGACGCGCTGGAAGGCGATGGAAAATTTTTGGTCGCGATGGCGCTCCGTCGAGTCGAGGGCGGCGAACGGGGCGTTGGACGCGAGCGAGGATGATGATGATGTGAAGAAGACGTACGAGTTCGTGCGCAAGGCGGCGGTGAATGGGGGGGAATTACCGTCGAATTGGGAAAAAATGGTGACGTCCCGGGAGGACGTCGTGGAGCGGTTAGAGACGCTCTGCGACGACTTGAAGACCAAGGTTGGGCAGAGTTTTTTGAGCCGAGTGGACGCGGCGATCGACACGGAAGCGCCCGGCGTCGTGATAAATCGTGGTTTGATCGTACAAAGTACCAGTACCATGAGCGCGGACGCGTACGGAAATTTACTTCGCTCGGGTCGACGAGCGCCGCCGTCGCCGTCGGCGGAGGCGGGCAAGGCGACCGCCGCCTCTCCGCCGAAACGAGTGCACATCGGCGTCGAACGCAAGAAGAGCGCTAGAACGGTGGAGTGGGAGTCTCAAAACGATGATCGCGCCGAACCAGAGGAGCAATCGACGTCGTTTCCACCGCGGAAAGCGTCGAGTAAAGATGTCGTCGAGCCGCTGGCTGAGTTGTCGTGGGGAGAAGTCGGCGAGCGGACGCCCAAACACAACGTCGTCTCGTCACCGGCGCCCGGAATCGTCAGACAGCGAACGAGATGGTCGAAGGAGGAGGAAGAGTACCTTCGTAAGGGCGTCGAAAAGTTTGGTCTCGGTTCGTGGGCGATGATCCTTCGCGATCCCGGTTTCCGCAAGCACTTCGCCGAGCAACGAACGAGCGTCGATTTGAAGGATAAGTGGCGCGTCATGATGCAAGCCGACGCGCGAAAACGAGCGGACAAAGACGTTCAAACCGAGGTCGACGCCCTGGCCGAGGCCATCATGCAGATTCGCGACTCGAGCCCGAAACAAACAAGAACGAGACGATGACGACGCGATGCTCCCGGGCGCGGTAGACTCGACTCTCCCGAACACCATGTAACAGCGACCGCACTCACCGCCGCGCCACCGGATCCCATGGCGTCGCTCGGTCGTCTGCGAGGACGACTCAACTCGTTTCGTTCGGCGTCGACGACCGCGTCGAACGGGTTGTTAGCGCACGAGGCGCACGGGGAGGATCGAGGGAACGGACGCACGGCGTTCCTTCTCCACGGTCTTCTCGGCGCGGGACGGAACTGGCGCACGTTCGCGAAGGGGCTTCGAGAGCGTCTGGGAGCGGAGGAGTGGCGCATCGTTCTCGTGGATCTTCGCGGACACGGAGGGAGCGCGGAGATCGGGGCGACGGGGACGGGGACGGGGACGGGGACGGTGCGAGACGCGGCGAGAGACGTCGATGACTTGGCGCGAGCGCTCGGCGCGCCCTCCGTGGTGATCGGACACTCGCTCGGGGGGAAGGTGGCGTTGGAGTATTCGAAATTAGCGACGGTGGCGGCGACGCAGGTGTGGTCGCTGGACTCGGTGCCCGGAAAAGTGTCGGGAGACGCCGACGCGCACGGCGTTCAGGAAGTTGTCGACGCCGTGCGGCGGTTGCCGGCGAGGATTCCGTCGAGGCGTTGGCTCGCGCGCGAGCTCTCGCCGCAATTTTCGAGTGCTATGATCGACTGGATTGGAAGTAATCTTCGCAACGTGGACGATGAATTGGAATTGGTGTGGAACATCGACACCGTGCGAGACCTGTACGGGAGTTATCGAAACACCGACTCGTGGCACTCGCTCGAGGCGCCGCGTTCGGATATGTTTGTCGTCAAGGCTGAAAATTCCACTCGCTGGTCTCCCGAGTGCATAGAGAGATTGAAATCGACCTCAACGAAGTTCATGGAGCTTCCGCGCGCCGGACACTGGCTACACACGGATAATCCAGACGGGTTGATGGAGTTCATCGTCGGCGAAATTCGATGACGAACGACGATTTAGGAGTAGACATTGTTGTAGTGTACAGTAAGCAATTCACAAGTATTTTACATTTCTGTTCTACACATCGGACACCTGAGCGGAGTGGATGTCGCGCTTTGTAGCGCGGAGAGTAGACACGACGCGTGGTAGAGATGCTGGCAATTCGGCGCGCGCATCAACTTCTCCCCAGCGCGAATCTCACCCAAACACACTGGACAATCGCGATCGACGGTGGAGTCTTCGTTCACGTAGACGCGCTCTTCTAGGTCACGTAAGGTCGCATTCTTTCGATCCTCTGCGACGCGTTCGGCGGTGGTGTAAAGAAGTTCATCGCTCTCCCACAAATTGGCGCCGAACCGGCGCGCGTCTTCCGTGAACAAATCCACATCTGTGGCGTTCAGATCGACACCAAACCTCGGGGTACCGTCTCGAAATAATAACGCATCGCTAGAATACAGGTGCGCGTCATCTCTGAGAGAAGAAGAAGATTGCAGCGCTACCATTCCCAGCCGCGCTGCTACTTCCAACAACACTTCCGCATCCAAACCGGCGTAGCACTTTTGTTGTTCTGAAAGTGGACGGAAATCCCAATTACTTCGCTGACATCGCTTATCGAGAGCGTAACCAAGCGTGTCCGCAACGACAGACGCCAAGGAGTTCATCGTTTCGCCCTGCAAGTCGATGACGTTGGCATCGACGTATGCTCGCGGAAGATCGCTCGAGTTTGAAATTGGCACCCTCTTACTCAACACTCGTAACCGCTTCCAATCTTGTTCCGGAGCAAACGCAATCTTTCGCAGAGCTGCATCGCCGAAAACCTCGTTCACAAATTCCGAGACGTCTTTTTTCGGGAGACGAAGAACGTCGATGACGAAAGTGTCGCGCGTGTGAACTGGAGAAATTTGGAGCAAAGACATCGGCCGCGGATCGCGCCACTCGCAATCGAACGCGAAAGCGTCGCAGTACGGCGACGAAAGCGTTTCCTTCACCCGCGCTAAACCGTTGACATCTTGAATGAGAATAATGTTCTTCTTTGGCACCAGTATCGGAAGATCTGTCGATATTTCCAAGCTTTGCAAAGTCTCTCTGACATCGACAACGTTGCTCGGAGTATTGGATGAGAAAATCTCGCGCAGTTTCTCACTCGTCGACGCGTACGCCTTCGCTTCGAGGTAATCGCCTCTCTCCAACAAATCTTCCATGAGAACCTTCTCTACGCACTCGACCACGGCGTCGTCGGCGATCGCGGTCAGATCGTTCTCCCACGATTCAGCAAAGCGTCGCGCAACTTTTGAAACGACGACGGGATCCAGAAGGGACGTCGCCTCGCTCAGCCCGGCGCACAAGGGTACCTTCCATGATTCAACTCGCGAACCGAAATCGGCTAACGTCACCGCGGTGTGAGCAATCGATGTCGGATCGTCTCCGTCAATATTTTCGCACATGCGTTTGGAAAAACTCGCAACAACTTTCAACACGTGGGAATCCGCGAGCGCGTTTGTATTCGTCCTGAAAAGATCGATGATGTCTCCCAATTCGCGGCAGTTCAGCTCCTCACACGCGCACACTATGGCGGTGATGAGTTGTGAATCAGTCGGTTCCGCATCATTCGTTTCAACTCGCATGGATTGACGAATCGTTCCGTATGTCGATGCGGCGCCGCAAAATTCAAACAACTGAGAAGGAGTCGCGGCGTTCCAAGCACCCTTTTCCATCGCACCCGCGACGGCGGCGGCTAAAATCTTACACGCACTCCGTCGGAGCTTCATGACTCTAACGAGAACACGATCTGATATGCCACAATCTTGCAGTCTCACACCCACCAAAGCGCGGAGCAAACGAAAATCAGCGTCGTCCGCCGCCGCGCTCGAGAGAACGTCCGCGGCGCGCGAAGCCACGTTTGGTTTTTCCCCACTCTTAGCGATGGCTGTTTCCGCACGTAAAATCTTCTCCATCAAATCGAGAATCTCATCGCTATCGCCGACCGCCCGAACGCTCAGAATTCGTCCGAATTCCACCCAAGTCTGCGCGGCTTCTCTTTCCTTTTTCTTCTTCGCCGCGCGCTTTCGTTCGGCGGATAAATCTATCCCGTCAGGATTCTCCCAACTCACGCCCTTGTTCAATCTAGAAAAATTCCTACGACGCGATTCGCGCGTAGAGACTCCACGTCCAGGCTCTGCCGCGGCTTCTGGATAAAACCGCGCGTCTAAATCTCCGTACTTTAATCCGTCGCTGTGAGTATCGCGGAAATTCCACCACGTTTTCTCTTGTTCCTCCGCTCGCTTGATCACCTCGATCGTCTCTTCCTTGCAGTGACTCAGCGCGAGCGAGAGCACGGACTGTCCTTTATTATTCACAATTTTCACCTTTGCCCCTCTCTCCACGAGATACGTGACGACGTCGTCCCTGCGACGTTTTCGCGCGCGTCAGTCGCCGAAAAGTGCATTCGCGACGCGCGCGCGAACGGTGTCCCGTCCGATGCACGACACGGACGCACCTCGAGCGCGTGAGCGCGTAAAAAATCGCTGTTTTCCCATAATTATGTCGACCGGTCGAAATCTGATCAATGTCCGCTCGACACGGGTCGTCGAGCAACGCGCGCACGACGTCCGGCGAGCCTCGCCACGCCGCCAAGTGCAACGGCGCCTTCCCCGACCGCTCCGCGCGCGCGCGCACGTACGCCCGTCGACGCTCCACCGCTCCCTCGGCGTCCCCTCCGTCGCGAACCGTCTCCTCGATGTGTTCCAACAGCGCGCGCGCGTCGTCCCCGACCAACAAACGCTGCGGCACCGTCGGCGTCGGCGGCGCCATCGCGCGCGCGACGCGGGGCATCGTTCGCGGACGCGCGTCGCGCGCGCTCCCGCTCGAGAGATGCGCGAGACGCGCGCGTTCCATGCGACGCGCGCGACGGTTTCGCGCGCGCGCGTCGGGATGAGGGGCGGCGTCGAATCGATGCATCATTCGCGCCACTCCGAGCCCGCGGACGAGGGAATGTCGAGCAAGGAGGAGGTCGAGCGTTTGCTCGTCGAGGCGCTCGCGCCGACGTCGGTGGAGGTGGTGGACGTCTCGGGAGACTGCGGGAGCGCGTTCGACGTGCACGTGACGTCGGCCAAGTTTGCGGGGATGAATCGACTGGCCAAGCACAGATTGATTCACGACGCGCTGTCGAGCGTGATGGGGAAGATTCACGCGCTGAGCGTGAAGACGGCGAAGGAACCGTGAGGGAGATGCGGAACTGGGATGAATCTGACTAGGATTGTAACGATAAAGCGACTCCTCCGCGCGTCGTTCGCGAGGAGCGCTCTCAACGCGCGGAGAGGAATTTTTCAAGCTTTTTCACCATGGACGGCGGCCAGCGACGAATGCGTCGGACGTAATCGAGATCTTTGTACTTTGCGCACCCGCTCTCTGTGTTACACGCCCGAAACCACGCGTCTTCGGCGTCTTCAAAATTCGTATCGTCGTTGAGAAGCACGGCGACGGCGACTCGGACGTCGGCGGAATTCGGTGATCGACGTTCGAGAGATTTAAACATAGATAACGCTTTCTCTTCGTTTCCGAGCTCGACTTCGGCCAGGGCCAAGTTTGAGAAGGCGTAGATGGCGCCGTCGAGTCTCTGCGTGGTGCTCGCGCCGCTTCGGAAACCTTTCGCGCTTTGAAAGAGTTCCGCGGCGAGCGCGTAATCATCCTTCGCCTTGGACCAATCACCGAGCGAACCGTACGCGTTCCCTCGCGAATTCAACACGTACGGATCCGGCGCGAATCCACCCTCTTCGCACAGTCTCAACACTCGATTGTAATCGTTCAACGCCTCGGCGAATTTATATTCGCCCTCAAACGCCAACGCGCGTCCCGAGTACACCCGCGCCAGCGCGCTCGGATCCCCCTCGCACGCATCGATCGCGACGCTATAAAATTTCAAAGCCTCATCAAACTGTTTCGCGTCCACCAACACCGTCGCCGTGGCTTCGATCCATTTGAGCCCCGGTTCGAGCGCGCGGAGCTCGCGAAGCGCGTCCAAGGCGCTCGAAAAGTCTCGTCGCGCGTACGCCTCTCCCAACCGTCTCTGTGCGTCATCGGACGACGCGCGCGCACCGAACGCGCCGAACATAACGCTCACGCTCGCGCTCGCGCCGAACACGGCGCGACGTCGCGACGAAAACGGTCCCGATGCATCGTCATCGTCATCGTCATCGTCATCGAGCGCCGAGACGCGCGCTCTCGCGCGCGGCGCGTCGCGGCGTCGGTTCCGTCCGGTCGCGCGCGACGACGACGCAGACGAAGAGACACGCGCGGATGTCGTCGTCGTCGCGGACGAACGCATGCTCGACGTCGAGTGAGGTGACTGCACTGGAATCTCAATTCAACTAGGAGACGAGACGCCGCCGCGCCCGTCAGAGGGACATTTCGTGCACCTCGCAATTTTTGAGACATCGCTGACTCTTGGACAGCACCTTGAAAAATTGAGAGTGGCCGACGACGACGAAGACTTTTTCCGGTCGCGTGAAGAGCCAGGATTTGAAGCGCTCGACGCGCTCCTGAAACGCCTTGTTGGGCTCGTACGACGACAGCTGACGCGTCTCGGCGCAATTCGGACCGCGGCGTTCGTCGCACCACCACCATCTGTCGTGCGGAATTTTGGCTAATGCTAGGGCTAATTCTGGGAAATCTTCCTGGAGGTGGTGACGCGCGCGTCCGACGTCGCCGGTGGTTTTCAATTGTTCCGTCAATTCGTGTTTGACGATTACTTTTTTCGCCCAATTTTGAAACTCCGTCTCGACGTCGAAATCCTCGGCGAGCGGCGTGTTCATATTGTCCAGATTCTCGTCGAAACACGCGTCGTCGGCGTCGTCGGCGGTCGGCGTGCGCTGTTGCTTACCCCTCAGCTTCTTCCATTGCTCCGCCTTTCGTTCGAATCCCGCTCGGCGTCCGATGATGCACGTCTGCATCGCGCGCGTCAGCGGCGACGTGATCCACAGCGCGTCTCTCGGAATTTTTGAAAACTCCACCCCCAGAGACTTGGCTTGCTTTTTCCCCAAATCCGTGAGCGGAGCGTCGTACATCTTCGGCTCCTCGAAAGAGCCCGGTCCAGAGTGCTGCGCGTTCCAGGTGCTCTCTCCGTGTCGCACCAAGTACACCGTCTTGCGCCCGGTTCGAAAGATTGGAAACACCTTCTTCGTCTGTTGATCCTTCTCCCCTCCGTTCACCGCGCGATCCCTGAGCACGTCGTCCCGTCGCGGGCTTCCCGACGCCCCGATATCCCCGTCACTCCCACTGTCGCACTGCGAATACTCTCTCGCCGGCGACATGACGTATTGCGACCCGCCGTGTTCGCCCGGCGACATGTCGCCCCACGCGCTCCTCGGCGTCTCCTCCTCCACCCCCATCGTCATCGTCGTCGCCCCCTCC
>PVBE010933596.1_pt1 | contig 14200 bp, 11 predicted proteins | sample 1631181 | NCBI WGS metagenome assembly PVBE01 (sample SAMN08397723, study PRJNA350692) | Marine metagenome, whole genome shotgun sequencing project. | isolation source: water | place: Pacific Ocean | collected 2012-04
CGGCGGACCTCGGCGTGGCGGTGCTGATGCTGGCGCCCGGCGTGTACGACGCCGTGCAGTACCTGGGCGTCAACATCTACTTCACCGCCGTGGACAAGGAGGAGCCCCTGGAGCTGTACCAGTGGGCGGGGCGCGACTTCCTGCGCCGGTTCTCGTTGACCCTCGGCGTCCACATCCTCTCACCCGGCCTGCACGGCGACGAGATCACCGGGCTGGTGGGCTCGCGCATGCTGATGGCGGGCGCCGGCCTGCGGATGATGGAGCACCTGCGCCTCAGCGGCGGCGCGGTGTTCTACGGCCAGCAGAACGAAAACCCCCTGGTGGACGAGATCGCGTTTCGCGCGGGCGGGTTCGTCGGCCTGTCCCTGGACCTGGACGTCATCGGCACGGTGGCGGGCTGGTTCAAGAAGACCAAGTAGAGCGAGGAGAGAGCATGCCTCCAACCATAGAGTTCATCGATCCACCCGAGCAGGGTCGCGAGTATGCGGTCTACGTCGTCCCCCATCTGCACCGGCCCGGACAGGGCAAGCTCTGGCTCCACGCCGAGGAGTACGGCGGCGACGCCACGGAGCTCAAATACTGGCGGTCCGTCCACGGTGAGACGGTCAAGGTGCTGGTGAATGTGGACCCGGGGGCCTGGATCCAGGCGACCCAGGAGGGCACCGAGCCGTCCCGACGCTGGGTCATCCCGGAGCTGAGCTGATGCGCCGCCTCGCCATTCATACCGCGCTCTGTCTCTGCCTCGCCGGGTGCTACGCGGCCCCGGGCGACCTGGGCGATGAGGAGGTGCTGCGCATCCGGCTGGCCAAGGCCGGCGGCGTGGCGGCCGACGGCGCCAGCTTCCTCGGTTTCAGCCTGCTCTTCCCGGGGGGCACCACCGCGGGTCACAAGATCAGCCTCACCACGACCCACGGCGTGCTCGATCCAGCTGGCACCACCGACGCGGCCCGCAAGACCCGCGACGTGTACACCTCCGGCGGCCATGAGCTGGCCCTCAAGCTCCAGGCAGGCAGGGTGCCCGGCGCGGGCGTGATCACGGCCGTGGTGGGCACCTCGCTCCAGGTGCAGCAGACCTTCAAGCTCACGCGCGCACTGCCGGACCAGATGGCGATCACCCCATCTCCGGGCAACACGCTGACGAGCACGACGACCAGGATCGACGTCTCCGTCACCCTGGCTCGCCGCGATCAGCAGGGGCACGTCTCCGCGGGCACCCGGGTGCACTTTTTGACCTGCTGCACCTCCTCCGGCACCGCAAAGGCATGCGACACGCGGCTGCTCGTGCCGGCCTTCGTCGACGCCACCGCCAGCGCACCGGACTCGGTCAAGGCGAGCGTGCTCCTCGCCGCCGGCGGCCTGTCCCTCGTCAAGCAGGCCGGCGGCGCGGCGGCCGACGCCACGCTCCACGCCCTGGTGCTGCAGCCCAACAAGAGCGGGCCCACCTGCGCGACGCTGTCGGGGACCACCAGCCCGGCCTCGCTGGCCGAGGTGGCCGCCGGCGCCTCCCTGCAGCTGACGTTGCAGCCCGCGGCGAGCAGCACCAAGTAGCGCGCCGTGGCCGAAGATCCCCTGATCATCTACCTGCCATTTTCGTTGGTGGAGGAGTTCAACCTGGCCCGGATCATCGCCAACGACGGACGATGGAGCTGGAGCGAGGGCTACGCGCTGCTGAAGGTGTTCTCCCTGGCCAGCCACGAGAAGCGCTTCGCGCGAGAGCTGCTCCGGCGCCGGCGCAACATCTGGCTCTTTCGTACCAACCAGCGCAGGTTCTGTGGCGACTTCATCACCGTGGACATGTCAGCCGCGACGCTGACTTTTCGCAAGGTGCATGTCATCGAGCTCAAGACGGGCGAGGCGGTGTCCCACCCTCCGGGAGGCGGGCAGCTGCAGAACAGCCGCCTGGCCCTGGAGGAGATCGCCCTGCGCCACGGCATCATCGAGCCCGACTGTGAGGCCACGCTGATCAAGGGCGGCGAGGAGGCGGTGCTCGATTTCCTCGGCGCCCCCATACTCTAGTCTACAGCGCTGATCGATTGTTTGATTCCTCGTAGCGCGGGGGCTTGTCCCCCGCGTAATGTGACGCGGGGGACAAGCCCCCGCGCTACTTCTTCCCAGGTGATCAACGCAAGTGAGCAGTGCGATAGTGGAATTTCCCGTGGAATTCCGCCACGACGATCTCACTTTTTCCTATGTAGGTGTATGTGTGCTAATGTCCTCCCCATGAACACACAGAAACTCGGTCGCATCAAGCTCGCCAGCCGTCCGGACCGCCGGTCGGTGCGAAGGCAACAGGTTCAGGTCCACGGCACCGCGCACATCAGGGGCGTGGTCTATGGGGCACGCTTACGGGACGTGAGCCAGGGCGGCAGCGCGCTGGTCATCCCGGGCGCACCTCGCCCAACGCTCAACGAGCGGATCTCCTTGACAGTGCAACAGTCGGGGGCGGTGTTGAGGATTCAGGCCGTGGTGAGGCACATGGAGGTGCTGTCAGAGGCCGTGGATCTGGGCGTACAGTTCCACAAGGTGCTGCGGAACACCTGACAGGACCCGGTCATCCAACGGATGACCGGGATTGGAGCAGAGGTCGCTGTCTCAGACGCAACCGGTGGGCTTCGGCAGCCCGGCGACCTTGCAGGCGCCCTTGGCCGGCCCGGACGGGAACAGCTTGTAAACGTATTTCAGCTTGAAACCCGTTTCCTTACAAAGCTTGCGGACCATGGGGGCAATACCGTTCTTCAGGTAATAGTCCCGCATGTAGTTGACGAGCTTCCAGTGGTCCTCGGTCATCTCGGTGACGCCCTCGGTCTCGGCGAGATCCAAGGCGACTTTCTCGTTCCACTCGTTTGGATCCTGAATGAATCCATCCTCGTCGATTTCGATATCTTTGCCACCGTAAGAAACCATAGGCATTGGACACCTCCTTCTGCGTTCGATGCGTCCTGAAAGGACTATGAAATCCTTTCGTTTTTTACCCGACAGCAGTTGCCGAATGGTCGATGCTTGCTGCGTATTAAGGTACAGCGCCGCCACAATGGATCAAGCCGCAGAAAAAGTGAAGAGTTCAATGTGTATTTTTTCACTATTGTGAGGGCAAGATCATGGCGTTGACTTCCCAGGTCATGGCCCGGGGGGGGTTCGCGATCAGTTTCAGGCTCTTCAGCGGTCTCCCTGCGAGATCGAAGAGGTACCACCCGCCGACGAATGGGCCCTCCTCCCGGCAGGCGCAACGGCCGGCCTCGCGGAGCCGCTTGCCGGCGCTGTCCACCAACGCCAGCTCAGGCGCCGGGGCGCGCTCCGTGGGCTGATTGTTGACCATCAGGACCAGCAACCTGTTTGACGGCGGGCGCCCGCCGCGCTCCAGGGCCAGGCGCCCCGTGGTCAGCGCGCGGGTGTCCAGGGCGGCGCAGCCGGGGACCACCATCAACGGCTCCCGCCGCCCTGCCCGGCCCGCCGCCGACATGCGCGGAAAGTCCGCCGTGGGATCGACGCCGTGGCGCCGCGGCGGTGGCCCTGCCGAGGGCTGCCAGCGGCTGGCCACGGCCAGGTCCTTGCCGAGCAGCCCACCCGCCGCCATGGAGCCGGGACGTCCCGCCTGGCCGCCGCGGAGCAGCTCGTCGAAGGTCAACGCGCGGTAGCGTGACCACATCTCGCGCTCCACGCGATCGCACATGCAGGGGTGCTCCATGGAGCGCGCCCGCTCTCCGATCACCTGGGCGCGCAGGTAAACAACGGCTCCGCCCATGATCGGCAAGCACAGCATCACGGCCCCGGCCAGCGCGGCCGTGATGGTCAGCGGGGACCGATCGGCGGCCTGCCTCCACCGGTTGAAACGCCGGAGCAGCCAGAGCAGGCCCACCGCGCCCAGCACGGCCCGGCCGGGGCCCACCAGCGCGAACCGTGGCCAGGTGTAGTCCCAGGAGAGATCAAGCCGCGAATAGATCAGCGCGGCGAAGACCCCGCCGCAGATGAGCCAGCACAGCGCCAGCAGGCTGGCCGCCGGCGGACGCTCCGACCGCCAGGCCATCAGCACCAGGCCCGCGCCCAGCAGCGCCGCGGGGTCCTTGATCAGGTGCAGCAAGAGCAGCGCCGCCCGACCGGCCGACAGGTGCTCCATCATCCACTGCCAGAGGTGCGCCCCCTGGGTCGCGTCGTGCCCCGCCCCCTGCGTCGCCGCGAAACCGCAGAGCGCGGCACCGACGGCCAGCACCAGCAGGCGACGCAGCGCCAGCTCACGCCCGAGGATCACCGCCACGGCCAGGGCCGGCGCCAGCGCCACCGCCGAGGCGTGGACCAGCGTGGCAGCGCCGAGGAGCAGCCCCGGCACCAGCATCGAGATCCAGGCTCGCGGCCGCGTGGCCCAGAGGAAGGTCACAAAGAGCGGCGGCAGCAGCTGCACCATGGTGGCCGCGTTCTCGCAGACCTCGGCCTTGGGCTCGGGATACAACACCAGCAGGGCGGCCGCTGCCCAGCGCACGTCGGGCCGCAGGCGGCCGCCCGTGGGCCACAGCGCCCAGACCAGCAGGCCGACGAGCTCCAGGGCGAAGTTGTTGAGGTGCGCGCCGAGCACCGGGTTGGCCACCATCCGCGCGGGGTAGTTGAGCCAGGCGTACAGCGGCCCGCCGAAGCGAATGCCCGAGCTGCCCAGCAGCTGGCCGCGCAAGGCCCACAAATCGCCGCCGTCCATGCGGGCGAAGGAATCCGCCAGCGCCTCCAGGTGAAGGATCTCCGCCGAGGCGTAGTAAACGGTGAGGTGGCGCAGGGCCAGCGCCAGCGTCAGCAGCGTGAGGATGCGCGGCTTCTTGTTCAAGGAGTTGCCTCTCTCCTGTTGTCCCTCCCTGGGAGCCGCCATATTACACCCGCCACGTTTCTTGCGTCAGACATCACTGCGTTGCTATCGTAATGAAACAGAATTTGCCGGGGACGACGCGTTGATGGGCCGAAAGATACCAGCAGATGTAATCGCCACGTTCATGGGGAAGATGCCCCTGTTCCGCAACTGCAAGCTGGACGAACTCATCGAGCTGGCCCACGGTGCGCGGCAGGTGCACACACCCAGGGGCGGCGCCATCGTACAGACTGGCAAGCCGGCCGCCGGGCTGGGGCTGCTGCTGCGCGGTACGGCCAGCCTGATGGTGGAGAACGTGGCCAGCGGCTCGCGCAAGCGCCTGGAGAAGCTCAAGCCCGGCGCCCTGTTCGGCGAAGTCGGCCTGCTGCTCGGCAGCGTCAACCCCCACTCCGTGGTGGCCGAGGAGGACTGCGACTCGCTGTTGATCCGCCCCGACCAGTTCAACAAGACCATGATGGACAACCCCGAGGTGAGCCTCTCCCTGGCGCGCAAGATCTCGTCCAGGCTCGTGCAGGCCACCTTCCTCGGCGCCGCCGGCGACCAGGCAGAGGCGCCGGCTCCCGCGCCCGCCCCGGAGGAGCCGCGCCCCGCGCCGACAGCCCCCGAGGGCGTCATCCCCTGGGTGGAGACGTCCAGCTATTCGCTCACCGACGAGGTGGTGGGCATGATCCCGCCCAAGCTGATCAAGAAGCACCGCATGCTGCCGCTGCGGGTGGACGATCAGGTGCTGACGCTGGGCATGGTCAACCCCCGCTCCGTGGAGGCCAAGCAGGAGCTGCGGCGCCTGCTGCAGGCCGTGGACACCGACGTGGCGGCCATCTCCGAGGAAGACTTCAACTCGGCGGTGGCCCGGCTCAAGCTCGTCGGCGGCGCCGGCAAGCCGCGGGCCCGCGCCGGGGCCGTGGCCGGCCAGATCGCCTACGCCGTGGACGTGGACAAGGAGGCCCACAAAAAGAAGGCCATCATCGGCAACGAGGTGATCAAGCTCTTCGACCAGATCCTGCTCGATGCCCTGGACATGGGCGCCTCGGACATCCACATCGAGCCCGGCTCGGTGGGGGTCAAGGTGCGCTATCGCACCGAGGGATCGCTGGTGGAGCGCAAGGAGGTGGTGGCGCCCACCTACGCCGGCCCCCTCATCGGCCGGATCAAGGTGCTGGCCGAGCTGAACATCACCGAGCGGCACAAGCCGCAGGACGGTCGCATCGTGGCCCAGCTCGGCAGCCAGGACCTCAACCTGCGCGTGACCACCATGGCCGTGGCCCGGGGCGAAAAGGCGGTTATCCGCATCATCGATCCTTCGGACGTCATGCGGCCCCTGCGGCAGATCTTCATCGACCCGCGCCTGGAGGAGGCGGTGCACGAGTCCCTGGCGCAGCCCTACGGCGCGGTCGTCGTGGCCGGCCCCACCGGCAGCGGCAAGTCCTCCACGTTGTACTCCATGCTCAACGAGCGGCGGGCCTCGCGGCCGGACACTTCCATCGTCACGGTGGAAGACCCGGTGGAGTTTTTGCTGCCCGACGTGACCCAGGTCTCGGTGCTGCCCCGCTTCGGCTTCGGCTTCGCCACGGCGCTGTACGGGCTGATGCGCCAGGACCCCGACGTGATCATGATCGGCGAGCTGCGAGACGGCGGGCATCATGGTGGAGGCCGCCCTCACCGGGCACCTGGTGCTCACCTCGATCCACGGCAACAACGTGGCCGCGGTGATCCAGCGCCTGCAGCACCTGGGCACGGATCCGATCCTGCTGTCCCAGGCGCTGGCGGTCATCGTGGTGCAGCGCCTGTCCAAGCGGCTCTGCCCCAACTGCGTGCAGGAGGGGGCCATCTCATCGGCGCTGATGAAAAACCTCGTCCAGCGCGGCATCGTCCAGGGGGCCACTTCCCGGCTGCCGCGGCCGGTGGGGTGCGATGGATGCAACAGCACCGGATATCTTGGCCGCATCGCGGTGCAGGAGGTCTTGCACGTGGACGACCGCATCCGCAAGGCCCTGAGCAGCGGGGTGGCGCCGGCGGAGCTTTTGGCCACCGCACAGGAGCAGAAGCGGTTCATCTCGTTCGCGCAGTCTGCGGCGTACCACATGGCGCGCCGCACCATCTCGCCGAGCGACGCGCTGCTCATCGTCACGGATTGACAGGAGGGTCGGGAGAGTCATGGATTGGTTTGCTGAGCCGCTGAACATGCTCATGGTCGCGGGGGCCGCCGTGGTGATCTTGCTCGTCCTCATGCGGGTCGTGCGCAAGGGCGGCAAGGCGGAAGACAAGATCGATCCCGAACTCAAGAAAATGCTGGACCGTAAGGACTACGCGGGCGCGGCGAGGCTGGAGCAAAAGAACGGCAACCTGGACATCGCGCTGGAGTACTTTCTGCGCGCGGGTCAGATGGAGCGCGCCGCCGGCGTGGCACGGGAAATGGGCCAGGCGCGGCAGGCGGCCGAACTCTACGAAAAGTGCGAGGACTACGGTCAGGCCGAGGCGATGTACCGCGAGGCGGGCATCGTGGTCAAGGCCGACGAGATGAAGGCCAAGATCGACAAGGTCGCTCAGCCGAAGCCCGAGGAGCCGGCCGACGGGTTGCTCACACCGGCGGAGCAGGTGGACCGTCAGGAGGAGGAGTTCCAGGAGCTGGTCCAGCTGGCGCGCGGCGGCGACAATGACGCCCAGCAGCGCGCCGAGGTCATGGGCCAGGAGATGGCCGAGACCCTGCTGGCGGCGGGTGAGACGCGCAAGGCCGCCGAGGTCTGCCGGGACGCCGGGCTGGTGGACCAGGCGATCAACCTCTTCGTCAACCTGCTGGGCGACCCCGGCGCGGCGGCGCCGCTGTTGGCCGAGCGTGGAGAGCACGAGCGGGCTGCCGAGCTCTACGAGTCGGCGGGGCAGCGGGAGCGCTCCCTGGCGGCGTGGTGCAGGTGGAGCGCGGACGCCGAAGATCCGCTGGCCAGGCTGGAAAGCGTCCAGCGGCTGGGGGACGACGCGGTGGTCACCTTGCTCGACGTGATCACCGAGCAGCGGCCGCCGGCCGAGGAGACCGTGGACCTGCACCTGCGCATCGCCGGCGCCTTCGAAAAGTGCAAGCGGCCGGAGTCAGCGTTCCGGCTGCTCAAGCGCCTGGCCCGTATCGACTCGGAGAGCGTGGAGATCAAGGACCGCCTGGGCCAGCTGCGGCAGGAGGTGGCTCGCGCCGCCAGAGAGAAGAATGAGCCCGAGGCGCAGGGTGAGCCGGAGCCCGCTGAGCAGCAGCCCGAGGAGCCTGTCGACGACGGCGCGCTGGACCTCGAGGAGCCCGACGGCGGCCTGCTGGAGCTGGAACCGTCAAGCGACGAGTCCCTGGACCTGCAGCTGGACCTGGAGCCCACCGGCGACGACACCCTGGACCTGCAGTTCGGGCTGGAGGCAGGCGGAGCCGACGACTCCGACCTCGAAGCCCCCGGCGACAACCTGCCCTCGGTGGTGCCCGAGATCCACGACAGCGCGACCCGGGAGGTGCCGGACCTCGCCACCGCGGCCAAGCTCTACGACCTGGACCTCGGCGGCGGAGACGAGGATGGAAAGGAAGAGGAGGCCGGAGGCGACGAGACGGTCATGGCGTCCTCGGCGATGAAGGATCTGGTGCAGGACGTGGCCAAGCGCGCGGCCGAGGAGACGGTCAGCGTCATGCGCAAGGAGCAGCCGCTGGTGACCATCGCCGGACCGGGCGCCGCCCCTCCCCCGCCGGGCCAGCAGCGCTTCGAGATCACGCTGCAGTACGCCAACGACGACGTGGCCGCCGCCGCCCGCAAGGGGCCCAAGGTGGACGAGATTCGGGAGCGCCTGCGGGACCTGGGCGGGGAGCCCAACGCCGAGCTGCTCTACCAGCTCGGCCTGGCCCAGCAGGTGGCGGGCCAGTGGGACAAGGCACGCCTGGCCTTTGAGCAGGTGGCCAAGGCCAGCCCGGAGCTGGGCGACGCCGCCGAGCGGGCCAGGGAGCTGAGCGACTGGGAACAGAACGTCTCGCGCTCGATGATGACCGCCGCGCGGGAGGACGGCCAGCAGCAGCAGCGCTACCGCCTGCGGGGCGAGCTCGGCCGCGGTGGTATGGCCGTGGTCTTCCGCGCCCAGGACGAGGCCCTGGGGCGCGAGGTGGCGCTCAAGTTCATCACCGAGGAGTACGTGGCCCAGGAAAAAGCGCTGGAGATGTTTCAGCGCGAGGCCCGCGCCTCGGCTCAGCTCAACCACCCGAACATCGTCACGGTCCACGACGTCGGCACCCTGGACGGCAGGGCCTTCATCTGCATGGAGCTGGTGGAGGGCGTGCCGCTGGACGACTTCATCGAGGGGCAGGAGCGGCTCAAGGTGCTTGAGGCGCTGGAGATCATCGAGAAGGTGCTCGGCGCCCTGGAGTACGCCCACAGCAAGCAGATCATCCACCGCGACATCAAGCCCTCCAACGTAATGGTCGGCGAGGGCGGCCTGGTGAAGCTGATGGACTTTGGCCTGGCCAAGTCCATCGCCGATGGCTCCAAGACCACCATGGTGGCGGGCACGCCCAACTACATGGCGCCGGAGCAGTTCACCGGCAAGAACATCAACGCCAGCACCGACATCTTCGCCGTTGGCGCCACCCTCTACGAGATGCTCTGCGGCGAGTCCCCCTTCGAGGGCGTACAGCGCGACAAGGCCCCGGTGCCGGTCAACGAGCGCAACGGCAAGGTGCCGAAGGTGCTGGGGATGCTGATCCAGCGCGCCCTCGAGCTGGAGCAGGAGCGGCGCCTCAACAAGGCCTCGGCCATGCTCAAGCCGATCCGCAAGATCCTCGCCTCGGTGGGCACCTTCATCCAGCGGCAAGCGACGGCGGACACCCTGGCGCAGATTCGCGCCTCCACCAGCGGGACCCGCGCGGCGGCGCCGGCCGAGCCGGCGACCATGGACGACGTGCCCGAGGCCGAGCAGGTGCGCGAGCCCCGTGATCGGCGGCCCACGTCAAAGATCAGGCGCAAGACCATGGAGCGCATCGCCGACGCCAGCGTGAGCCAGGACGACCTCGGCGGGCTGGCAGACCTGGCCAGCCAGGAGAACGAGGTGGGGCCCACGGGCACCATCCTCCACGGGGTCAAGAAGAAGGACTGACACCCCCTTGCCCTGCCCGGGCCCTCAGCCGGTGACGAAGAGGTCCGACAGCTGGTCGATGCGCTGGACCAGGGTCGCGTCCAGGGACTCGAAGCTGAAGGCGAGGTAGAAGTACTTGTCGTCGTGGCCCGCCAGGCGCACGAAGGTGGCGGGCAGGTCGAGGACCTGCTCCCCGTCGTCCGTGTCCACATGCAGCAGCACGCGCGTGCTCATCAGCTGGGCCAGGGCGATGCGCACCGAACGCAGCACGGCCAGGCGCACGCCGCCCTTGGAGATGTCCTGGACGTAGACCGCGATCTGATCTCCCCCGTCGTCGGCGTCCACCACCAGCTTGGCCAGCACCTGGATCTCGCGCCGCACGGAGCGGGCCTGCCAGTACTGGCCGATGAGCCGGGTCAGCTCCTGCTGGGCGATCTCGGCCTCAGGCCCGGTGAGCAGCTCGGTGAGGAAAGGAAACACCTCCGGGTCCAGCGAGAGGCTCTCGGTGGTCACCGGCCCGGTCGCTCCCACAGCCAACGTCACGTTGCTCTTGTTGTCGGTGTCAGCCATGCCTCCACTCTACCCGAGAACGTGTCGGCCTTCACCTACGTGCGACGCTTCTGCTGCTTGCGCAGCTGCTCCAGCAGGTCGTCGAGGCGGTCCTGGGGCAGCGGCCTGTAGGCCAGAAACACCATGGAGTGGTTGGCGCGTCCCGAGGAGAGCGAGCGGAGCACCGTGGCGAAGCCGAACATCTCGGCCAGGGGCGACTCGGCGGCGATCTTTTGGGACCCCTTGCGATAACGCCGCATGCCCGTGACCTTGCAGCGGCGGCGGTTGATGTCCGCCAGGATGTCGCCCAGGTAGTCGTCGGGGCTGGCGATCTCCAGCTTCATGCACGGCTCGAGGATCTGGGGTTTGGCCTTGCGGGCCGCCTGTTGGAAGGCCTGCCGGGCGCAGGCGCGGAAGGCCATGTCCGACGAGTCGACGGTGTGGGAGGAGCCGTCCAGCAGCACCACCCGGGTGTCCACCATGGGGAAGCCGGCGACCACCCCCTTGGCCATGGCGTCCTCGCAGCCGGCGCGCACCGCGGGGATGAACTCCTTGGGCACGCGCCCGCCCACCACCGTGGACTGGAAGTCGAAGCCCTCGCCGGGGTTCGGCTCCAGGCGCATGACCACGTGAGCATACTGCCCGCGGCCGCCGGTCTGCTTGGTGTGCTTGTGATTGATCTCGGCGGAGACGGTGATGGCTTCGCGGTAAGAGACGCGCGGGGCCGAGGTGGTGACCTTGACGTCGAACTCGGTGCGCAGGCGGTCCACCACAACCTCCAGGTGCAGCTCGCCCATGCCCGAGATGATGGTCTCGTTGGTCTCCTGGTCCGTGTGGCGTACCAGCGATGGGTCCTCCCGCGAGAGCTTGTGCAGGGCCTTGCCCATGGCCTCGTTGGAGCGGGAGTCGGCGGGCGAAACGGCCACGCTGATCACGCACTCCGGCAGGTGGATCTTTTCCAGCAGCAGCGGGTTCTCGGGGTCGCAGAGCGTGTCGCCGGTGTCGGTGGTCTTGAGCCCCACCAGGGCGACGATGTCGCCGGGGCCGGCCTGCTTGAGCTCGCGACGCTCCTTGGCGTGGATCTGCAGGATGCGCCCGATGCGCTCCTTACGCCCGCGGGTGGCGTTGAGCACTGTCTGGCCCTGCGCCAGGTTGCCAGAGTAGATGCGGGTGAAGGTCTGCTGCCCCACGAAGGGGTCGTTGTTCGCCTTGAAGGCCAGGGCCGAGAAGGCCTCCTTGCTGCTGGGCCGGCGGGTCTTGGGCCGCTCCGGGTCGTCGGGGTCCGAGCCCACGATGGCGCCGGCCTCCAGGGGCGAGGGGAGCAGGCGGCAGATGGCGTCCAGCAGCGAGTGGATGCCGCGGTTTTTGTAGGCGGCCCCGCAGAGCACCGGCGTGAAGAGCGAGGCCAGGGTGCCCTGGCGGGCGGCGCGCCAGATGATCTCCGGCTCAATGTCGCGCTCCTCGAGGTAGCACTCCATGAGCTCGTCGTCGAACTCGGCCAGCTGCTCGATCATGGTGGCCCGGGCCTCGGCGACCTGCTCCTGCAGCTCGGCCGACAGGGTCTCCACGGACCGCCACCGGTGCTCCTGGCTCCCCGGCGTTTCGTCGCCAGGCTGGTAGTAGCGCATGTTCACCAGGTCCACGGCGCCCTCGTACTCGGCCCCTGCGCCCAGGGGAAATTGCAGGGCGACGGGGTTGGCGTCGAGCTGCGACCGCATGGACTCCACGCAGGCGGCGAGGTCGGCGCCCTCGCGGTCCATCTTGTTGACGAAGGCCAGCCGGGGCACCTTGTAGCGGTCCGCCTGGTTCCAGACGGTCTCCGACTGGGTCTCGACGCCGGCCACGGCGCAGAACACCGCCACCATGCCGTCGATGACACGCAGCGCGCGCTCCACCTCCACGGTGAAGTCCACGTGTCCCGGCGTGTCGATGATGTTGATCCAGTGGCCGTCCCAGTGGCAGGAGATGGCAGCCGAGGCGATGGTGATCCCGCGCTCCTGCTCCTGCTTCATGAAGTCCATGGTGGCCTGGCCGTCGTGGACTTCGCCCAGCTTGTGGGTCACGCCGGTGAAGAACAGCACACGCTCGGTGACTGTGGTTTTGCCCGCGTCGATGTGCGCCGCGATGCCGATATTGCGCAGAGCGCTGGTTGATTTTTTCTTGGATTTTTCAGGCACGTCTAAAGCTTTCTATTTAAAAATGGGGGGTATTAGTACGCACGTTTGCGATGGAAAGACAAGCGCGCGAAATGAGACAGTTGGGCCAGCTCGACGCGAGCGCGGTTGACGGCCATGGCCGCCGGGGAGCCGAAGAGCCTGCTGCAGCCGGCGCAGGCGGAGACTCGGCTCAGCGCCTCGAGGTCGCCGTGCAGCAGCGCAGCGCGCAGCCTGTGCATCGCCGCGCCGTTCCATTGGCCACGCAGATCGCCGGTGGCGATCTGCCCCACGCGGTGGCGCAGCTCCGGGTCGATGCAGCAGGGGGCCACCTCCCCCGCCGAGCCGACGAAGCAGAACTCCCAGGGGAAGGGGCAGCCGGCCACGTCGGCGCCGTGGGGCTTGATCCAGCGCGGATCCGTGGCGCCGCCGGCCCAGTTGCAAGACGGCGTGACGTAGCAGGCGTCCGCGCCCAGGGAGCGGCATCGGCGGCGCAGCGTCTCGCCGTCGCCGTGGTTGGAGACCAGGTCCGTGCCGCTGAGCACGATGAAGGGCGCCCGGGTTCCGGCGCGGCGTCTGGCCCGCTCCAGGCGGCGGACGCCGGCCAACACGGCGTCCAGCTCGACGCCGCGCAGCTGCAAAAAGCGAGCGGGGTCCAGGGAGTCCACGCTGACGCTCACTTTGCCCACGCCGGCGGCCACCAGCTCCTCCGCCGCGGCGCGGTCCAGCAGGGTGCCGTTGGTGATCATGTCCACAAAGAGCCCTCGCCCCGCGGCGTGAGCCACCAGCTCGTATACGTGCGGGTGCAGCAGCGGTTCGCCGAAGTTGGCCAGCTGCAGGTGCCGCGTCCAGCCAACGGCCTGGTCGACGACGCTGTGGAAGGTCTCCCGCGTCATGTGCCGGGCGGGTCGCTGCATGGTCTGCTGGAAGCACATGGCGCAGCGCAGGTTGCAGTGGTTGGTGAGCTCCACCTGCAGCGTGACCGGGGCCACGGCGTCCACGCTGCGACGCACGGACGCCATCCATCGCGCCCTGGTGAAGGACGCGGCGCGAGAGACGAAGTATCTGAGGCCGCCGCTGTGCATGGCTCCGCTGGTAATTATACGGTGAGGACATTATTATCGCACCGTGCCATAGGGAGGCCGCGTCATGTCGGAAACAGGAATGTTAGTGCTGCTCAACGGTCCCGAGGAGGGCACCGCGTTCAAGCTCGGGAAACGGAGCCTGTCCATCGGGCGTGACAAGGGGAACCTGATCCAGCTCATCAGCCACGGCGTCTCGCGCCGCCACGTGATGATCCGCTGGACGCCGGGGGGGTACCGGCTCTCGGACCTCAACAGCACCAACGGCACCGTGGTCAACCACAAGAAGGTTGAGAGCGTCGTGCTGGCCGTCAACGACCTGCTCCAGATCGGCGACCTGGAGCTGCGGCTGGCGCCCGAGCGCCCCGAAGTGCTGGACGCCACCTTCTCGCGGCCCAAGGTGGTCCATGGCCGCCAGCACCACCCCACCGAGACGCTGGACATGGTCACGGAGGACGCGCCGGAGGAGGAGCAGGAGGAGGAGA
>PVBE011252717.1_pt1 | contig 14200 bp, 18 predicted proteins | sample 1631181 | NCBI WGS metagenome assembly PVBE01 (sample SAMN08397723, study PRJNA350692) | Marine metagenome, whole genome shotgun sequencing project. | isolation source: water | place: Pacific Ocean | collected 2012-04
CCCGGCCTACTGTCCGTTGAGGTTAGAAGGGTGAACCACTCCGGTTTGGACAGCAGCGCTGCAGGAGCTGGCGGTTTGTAACCGAGGGCGCTATGTGGGCGGATCTCGTTGTACAGCTTGCGCCATTGCTCGATAAGCACCTGCGCCTCCTTGAGGGTGTAGAAGATCTCGCGGTCTAGGAACTCGTCCCTGAGTTTGCCGTTGAAGCTCTCCACATAGCCGTTCTCCTGGATCAACCTCGCCGCCTGGGGTCCCCCAGGCTGGTTTTGCCCACGTCCCGTGCGGGTCCTGGACACGACCGAGCAGCACTCGCTGATCGCTATCTATGATCAGCAGACACGCCCGCTCGCGAAGTGTTTTCTTACCCACCCGGCTTCGACCACTCTTCACGCAATAGCCTGTAGGTCACGAGGTCGAATTGCTCCCCCGGAAGTACGCATTGTCGAGGCATCGTTCCTTCAAATTGCATTCCCACCTTTTCCAACACCCTTCGCGCGGAGCAATTGTGCGCATCCGTCACGGCACAGATGCGGGATAGCTCGTCGATGCTTCTAAATGCATTTTCCACAACTGCAGTCGCGGCTTCCGAGGCCAAACCGTTGCCCCACTTTTGTCGTGCAATTCCAAAACCGAGTTCAGCCCCGTGGCGCCCGTCGTCGAGGCTCAGACTGATCTCTCCGATCAACTCGCGTTGCATCTCGATTGCCCATTTGGGCCGTTTGTCCCAATCGCGCAAAGTGCGCGGCGAGACCATGATTTCTGCATCCGCGCGTACATACGTGTGCGGGTCCGGACAGAAGGCAGACCATTCCGGATCAGAGTGGTAGGCGAAGACTTTGTCCACATCCCCCAGGCGGAACGGTCGAAGAACGAGCCGGTCAGACTTTAGTTTTCTATCCACTGCCACATCCGTCGCCCCGATCACGCAGCCCGAAACTCGCCGCAGGATCATATTGTCGCAGGAAATCTCGGGTCCCTTGGCGATGCTGCAACTCCTCCCCAAGAACCCCTATGATCGGAACCCGGACGCCTCGCCGGCGTTCAAGAGGCGATCGAGCGCTTTGGCATATGCACAGGAGGTCGAATGACGGCTCGAATATTAGTCCTCGGAGGCGGCGTGGGCGGATCGATCGTCGCGAATCGTCTCGTCCGCAAGCTGCGAGCCAGCGAAGCTCAAATCACGGTCATAGACCCGGCCGATCAACATGTTTACCAACCCGGTCTCCTCTATCTGCCCTTCAACAAGAAAAATCCTCAAGGCATCACCCGGCCCATTCGTCGTCTGCTTGATAAGCGTATTGAGTTGATCGAAGGCACGGTGGATTCCATAGATGTGCCCGCCCAGTCGGTTTCCGTGGGTAGTGACTCACGTCCGTAGGGCGTTCACAATCCACCGGAACATGTCAGTTACGAACCTGCGCGTTCAGGACGCTATCGGCCACCGATAGCGTCCTGCGGTTCGGAGCCTCGTTGCTGACCGGGCCGCCTCGACTTCCGCCAGACAGTCTGGAACATTCGCCCAATGATTCTCCGAATCCGCGTGGCGGCCCGAGCTAGCTTTCGGTCGCGTCCCAATCGAGCAGAACGCCGAGCGCGCTGCCGGCCTGGTTATAAAGCAAGTCGAACGCGTCGGCGGCCTTCTCAAACGGGAACCGGTGGGTCGACATTCGCTCCGTATCAATCGCGCCCGTGGCCAGCAGGTCCATCGCCCGCCGTGCAGACCATGCGTTGGTCTGCGACAGGTATCCGAAATTGCCTTCGACGATCCGCCGATTGCCGCCTTTGCTCGTGAAAAGCGGAAGCGGCTCGCTCTCATACCGACCGAGGATGTGCAACAACCCGTCCGCCGCAAGCATGTCCTGGCACTGCTCGAATGCCTTCGGACCTCCCGGTCCCCCAACCGCGTAGACCACAACGTCCGCGCCGAATCCGCCCGTGAGCCTGCGTACCGCGGTGACGGGGTCTTCCTTGGAGGCATCGATCACAACGTCGGCTCCGAGGTCTGCCGCCATCTGGCAGCGTAGATCGAGGGCGTCTATGGCCACGATGCGTCCCGCTCCATTGGCCTTGTGTACCTGCATCAGCAGACTGCCAACAAGACCCTGGCCGACGATCGCTACAACGTCGTCGGGCCGTACCCGTTCAACCCGAGCCCAGGTCACCGATGCCCCGGTCAGAAACCAGTAGGGCGCCTGATCGAACGTCACGTCGGCATCCAGCGGGAATACGAACGGTTCGTGGTGAGGCGACACGGGTCGGGCATTCCGCACGACGTACTGGGCGTGCGGTGCGCGTCCCACGACCCTGTCACCGGGGCCAAAATGGTCAATTTCCGACCCCACCACGTCCACAATGCCGGAAAATGAGTAGCCCATTATGTGAGGCTCGATTCGTTCTTCGCGCACGTATCGCCGGCCGATTTCCGAGCCCCGGCTGATGAGCGTGCGCACGGCTCTCATCCGTACTTCGTCGGGACCCGGACTCGGCATCAGCGCCTCTTCGAGCGCGATATTGAACTTCCCGGGAGGTTTGGCCACACGCTTCATTCAGGCGCTCCAATGCTGGCACCGTTGCGCGGGAATAATAATGACTGCGGGACGCCAATATCTCGCCGCTGGTCGAACCGTTCGATTCGGCGACTCGATCGGCTGGCTGAAGCGCCGCGCTCGACCGCGCGGCGGCAACGCAACGTAGGGCGATTGAACTAACATCTCTGACCGGCCAGCATCGCCACCGCATCTTCGGCCAGATGGCGATCCCCTTTGGAGGGCAAGCTCGTGAACGTTGCCTACGCGCGTGACAGGATTTACAAAAGCATCGGAAACCGGCGGCAGCTCTTCATTGACGACGATGTAATCGCCGCGGTGCACAACATTTCCAGACGGCAGCACACTCCCGTGAAGCATCCAGACAATCCGCTTATCGAACGCGACAAGCCATGGGAGGTCGTTCCGTACTTCCGCACTTCAACGTTCAACGTGATCAAGGACCCCGTCGACGGAATGTTCAAGTGCTGGTACGAGGACTACTACGACTATTTCGGATGGGATCATTCGAAGGAAATGCAGAGCAATCGCGTCTACTTCGCCCGGTCCAGGGACGGACTGAACTGGGAAAAGCCGGCGCTTGGGAAATTCGCCATCGACGGTCACGACACCAACACCGTGTTCAGCTATCCGCCCTACGCAATGGCATCCTGCAATTCGGTCCTTCTCGACCCAAAGGAGAAGGACCCGGCGCGTCGATTCAAGTCGGTGTACTACCACCGCTCGTGGAACGTAAACGTTCCGAAGCGATCAGCTGCCGGCGCTCATCGCGATGGCCTGTGCATGGCGTTTTCGCCCGACGGGATCGACTGGACGCCGTGGGAGGGTAATCCGATATTCGCGGACTGGCTGGGCGACGTGGAAATCCTCACCTATGACTCTATTGACGATAAATATGTTCTCTACGGCCGGTACGGCGCCAGACCCGGCGGTCCAATAGTTCCGAGCAAACCGGACGGCGTCTGGAGCACTCGCCGCCGCATTTACAGGACCGAGAGCAAGAATCCGCTCAATTGGCCCGAGCCGGAACTGTGGTTCGATCCCGACTCGCGAGACAATCTCGACGATCACCTGTACGGATTCGTGCCCTGGCGGACGGACGAAATGCATCTAGGCCTGTTGAACGTCTTTCATCTTGTCAACAACACTCTGGATATGTACCTGCACCAGAGCCGTGACGGTCGGAGTTGGAGCCGGATGCTGGAGCACGGGCCGTTCGTACCGCGCGGAGGTGAAGGCAGCTACGACGAATTCGGTATCGAAACGCCAAGTCAGCCGTTTGAAGTTGGAGACGAGATCTGGTTCTACTACGGTGGAATGAACGTGCATCACGATTGGTGGATCTGGGGTGTTTCCGAAGGACTCGACGCCCCGGAAACCAGAGATCCGACAATAGCCCAAAATGCACATCACCTGTGCCTCGCCACCCTCCGTCGAGACGGCTATGTTTCGCTTGACGCATCACTCAGAGAGGGATGGATCGAGACGAAGCCCTTATTTTCGCCTGGCGCCAATTTGCTCATCAACGGACGCTGCGATCCGGATGGTTACATCCAGGCGGAAATAATGGATGCGCAGGGCAACGTATTGGATGAGTATTCGCGGGAGAACTCCGAACCCTTTACCGGCGACAGCGTAAAGCACCGGCTGAAGTGGTCCGGACGGACCACCGTCAACGAGATTCCCGGCGCGGTAAGGCCAAAATTCTTTCTCCAAAAAGCCGAACTTTACGGGTTTCAGTTTGTGGATTAGCAAGAATTCCACATCCGCTCAGCGCAGCCCAGATGGCAAAAACGTTCGACATGTCCGATCATTCGATGTCCGCAGTCGGTTCAGAGTGCTTGCGCTCAAACCGCCAACGAGGTTGAGTCCGTCGCCACGGTCATAGGGAGATATAGATGATTCGAGCAGCAACAATTGGAGCCGGCGGGCGCGCCACCCGCACACACTATCCGGCGATAAAGCGACTGAAGGACGTTGAAGTCGTGGCGGCCTGCGATCTAGACGAAGACCTGCTTCGCGAGAACGCGGATCGATTCGAGATCCCGCTGCGGTTCACTGACTACAAAGAAATGCTTCAGTCCGTCGATATCGATCTCGTGTACGCCATAACCCAGCCAACGCATATCACGCGGATCGCCATTGATTGCCTCAACGCCGGAAAACATATCTTTGTCGAAAAGCCGCCGGGTGCGACCTCCGACGAGGCGAGGCAGTTAGTGCAGGCCGCCGAGTCGAACGGCAAGCTGGGCATGGTGGGCTTCCAGAGGCGTTACGGTCCTGTTATTTCAGCCGCGCTCGAGCAAATCCATGCCCGTGGAGGTCCTTCGACCTTTATGGTGGAGTTTCACAAAAACTACGTTACGACGCCCGGTCCAACCGTCGTCCACCCAATGGTCGACGACGGCATTCACGCGGCGGATTTGCTGCTGTATATTGGCGGCACTGACCTCAAAACCGTGACGACCTCGCGGCGCGAACACTTCACGGATTGGGTCAGCACGTTCTCCGCCCAGATCGAATTCGCGGGCGGCGCGCTGGGAGTTTTCTACTTCGTTCGCTCGGCGGGGGCTCGATATCTGCGCTACGAGGTGCACGGCCGTGGGATCTCCGCCTACATCAGACCCCCGGAATTCGGCGAAGTATTCATCGATGACAGCGCCGAACCGATGGTGCTGAACGCCTCGAAGATAACCGGCAGCGAGGAGAATATCGTCACCGACGGGGTCGTGGCCATGCACGAGCACTTCGTGGAATGCGTGCAGACCGGGGCCGAGCCCCGCAGCAGCCTGCAACGCTCCGTCGCGAGCATGGAACTGATGGAACGGATTCTGGGTCCGAACTGAGCGAGTCGTCGCGATGAGCAAGGACCAGCGGGACCGTCGCTCGGTCGTATTCTTGCTCCGCGCTCACTTTTTGGCCACCGCCATGATGTGAATCGAAAGCCCCAGAATCGACGGCTCGGTTTCCATTGACCTGACCACTTCGAGCAGATGCTCGCGCTTGTGCGCATCTTCCCAGTGATAGTCGAGCTCGGGGCCTGCTAGCACTCGGGCCACGCCCTGCACGCCAATCAGCTTAACCAGTATGAAACCGGCCTCCTCGACCTCGGCGGTGAGATCCTCGGTCCGGTGAAAGTAAGCCGTCGTGAAGTAGCCCGGATGCCTTGTTTCGTTACGGTGTTGCCCGTCCTTGCGGTCGCGAGCCGCGATCTCCTCGAACGACGGATCGTTGAAATAATTGTATTTGAAGCCATCGATGGTTGACGCGTAGCGCTAAATCGCCATCGCCAACAGAAGACCACCCTCAGCCAATACTCTGCGCGCCTCGCGCAACGCGGCCAGACGCTCGCCATGTTCGGTCAGATGGTAGAGCGGTCCGAACATCAGTACTGCATCTGCGCTGCCGTCGGGACGGCTGATCTTCCGCGCATCACCAACTTCGCACGTCGCCAGCGGCGCTTCGGGCTGCCCTTCCGACGCTGCTCGGGCGGCGTCGACGTGCGGCTCGTGCGCGTCGATCAGGTGGACCTCGTATCCCTCGCGCGCGAGCCAGAGAGCATGTATTCCGGTGCCACCGCCAACGTCGAGGACAACCGAAGGCTGTTTCGGCAGAAATCTCCCAAGAAGTTCACGAATCCGGACTAATTCAAGCCGTCCGGATCCGCTCAAAAGCCGACTGCCCTCATCGCGCTGTCTATAGTGTTCGTCGATATCCGGATCGAGAGTCCCGGCGTTATCCATCAGCTTTGTCCACCGCGTGCCTCACAGTTCCTTTTACGTCGGCGCACCGTCTTCAATTTCACGCTCCTTCGCGCTTCAGATAATTGAAAACTGCAGCCTCAAGACGCTCTGGATAATCGACGCCGTGGCGATCGGCAGCATCACGACCAACCCGACCAAAGGCGTCAAACGCGACCGTGTTCCCAGCAATTAGACCCATACGAGTTCCAGCTCCGTATTCTTGAAGCGCACCGTTTATTGTCGCTTTTTCATTCTCGGCAAGCTCAAGCTCCGGCCAATCTGGGCTGTGGTCTAACCGGTCGTGGGCCACGGCGAACATCAGATCCACGGTCGCGCGAACAATGAGTTGCGATCCCATCATGAATCCCGGTATGAGCCCGCGGTTGATGTAAGCCGCGTCGACCGGCGCGTGCAGGAGAATGCTGAACAAGGCCCGGAGCGAAGCCCTCATCGGACCGTTCGTCAACCCCGGCGGGGTGACGGCCTCGCCAGCACGGCTCGGTCGCGAAATCCCGAATCGCCGTTCGCATTCTTGTATGGCTGGATCCACTAATGCCGTCGCCGCAAGATAGGCATCGGTAAGTCCTTGTTGGCTCGGATCTTTCAGATGAGTCACCGCCGCAAAGAGCCAGTCCATGTCGATAGCTCCGATGACGTCGGCGTGGGCCGGCCACCGATCGCAGGGTCAATCAGAAACAGTTGCATGCGTTCCCAGGCGCGAAACAGGCGTACCTGAGCTTCAAAGACGCCCAACGCAGAGCCGATTTCGATGGCTCTCTCGCAATAGTCTTTTGCATCGTCGACATCCGCGCCGACTCTTGCAAATGCCGCTTCCGGAGGAATTGGCGGTGGGATGGGCAATCTTTCTATTTCTGAGGCAGTCCCGTCTCGATCGAAGAGGATCTTTACCCGCTCGCCCGGCCGTCGAATGGCGTTAGAACGCCGATATTGTCAGACCAGCCGCGGAAATCGCAAGGTAGACCGCCGACAAGCTGCCCGCGAAAAACGCGAAGAGCACCGCGATCACCGCTGTCACCGACCCACCCACCGGACGCTCACGCGATCTCCAAGAGCTCCGTAGCCGAGGCTTCCGATCAATTGACTGGCGATCAGAACGGCGGTCAGCCGGACGGCGTCCGCGTCGGTCGCACCCAGTTCTCGCACGGCGAAGACCGAAAGAAACGCGAAGGCAGACATGCCCCATGCGACGACGATTCTGGACGCCACGTACCGACAAAGCGCCCCGTCACGTCGATACACCTCCGGAATTCCGCTGATCGTTTGCAAGATCCCACGCGCGATCCGTCCGCCCGGAACCGACGGCTGCTCCTTAATGAAAAAGGAAAGGCTTGCCGCCGCGGCCGTCAGACTACCGGCCGCGACCATTGAGTATCCAAACCCCCGGGGGAACGCATCGTCGCCTATCATCCGCGAAGCCATCCAGATCGCCACGGCTCCAATCAATCCACCGGCAGCGTGGCTCGGCCCAATAAATCGACTTGGACACGCTCGTCGACGATCTTGCCGATGACGTCGATCCAGGCCGTGTGTGCAAGACCCATTGACCCCATAAATGCCAGAACTACCAGGAAGAATAGAGCCAGAATGATCGGCCGCTGGTCTTCCCCAACGGCCACCACCACACCGCCGAAAGCCATCAATGCGATCGATCCCGCGAGCAACTGGCGCGCTATGTACGCCTTTTTGATGGGCTTGCTTCGTAGAATCCCGGTCCCAGCGCCTGCGGAAGCGCGAAGCTCAGGAACCAGACCGCCGACACCGCGCCGACGAGGACGAGCGAATCCGTCAAATGACTCATGAACAGCGGCATGATCGTGACCGCCGAAACCAGGCTTAGTCCCACCATGGATATCGAGCCGCTGCCGAACAGCAGCGCGAAGTTGCGGGTGCGGTGCTCCGCTGCCGCGCGCGCTGCTTGATCGCCTGAGCCTGCCATCGGGTGGCCGCGCAGTTACCTGGTGCAGGTCAGGGGTTGGAGGTCGACGGGCTTATTAAACGGGACTCAGCATCTGCAATGCGTCGCGGACGGTTCCGACATGAACCTTCTCAGGCTTCGACCGCGCCCGTTCGAGCAGCGCCGGGAGCATCCGGTTCTGAGGATCGTGCAGGTAATGCGAGTACGGATGCCACGTCGGTACCCATAAAAGTCCGTTCTCGTATGCGAAGTCGAGGGCCGCGAGGTTGTATTCGATCCAACCGTCCAGCGCGTCATCGTCCGTCCACGGACATTTCCAATCGCCTGGCACCGGCTTGTGGCCGTGCTCAGCGCGCCAATCGTCATAGGCCTCCTGATCGACGCATTTGAAGCTATCGAAGTAGCTGCGATCCATCCAGCCCTGGATCGGCAGCTCGATCAGACCGGTCGGGTACGTGTACGGTAAGAGGCGCGAAGGCGCCGCGGCATCGTAGTCAAGACCGTCCGTACCCATCGTGTCGTCCTTGTGGCACGTGACCCAGCGAAAACCGTTCGTCAGGATCGCGCGCTGGTTGTCCTCCAGACCATTTAGTCCGTTGGATTCGCCGCCTGGTCCGCGGAGTACAGTCGAAACGCAGCCAAGCCGCTCATCCAGAAGACGATTTGTAAGTTCAAGCTCGACATCCAGCTTCTTGAAGTCGGGTGTCCCGAGGCGGAGATGGCTATAAGTGTGGCTATCGACCACATTCCCCCTGCGCAATATCTCTTCCAGATATCCAACGTCGTCCTCCTCGAGTCCGTTTCCGACGTGGAAGAAATGAAGCTGCACGTTGAACTCTTCGGCTGTCTGACAGAGGCTCAGCGCGTACTCCTGCACCGGCGGCATGATCCGACCGTGATTGATCCCCACCGGCGAATAGCCCGCGCACATTTCCAGGTCGTAACTCAGTGCGACGGCGCACCGAACGCCATCCGGTAACTCGACGCGAATTTTCATTTGGAATGTATTCCTCGCTCAACGTTGGGACACGAGCTTATATGCCGGACCGGTCTACCCCGTCAAACGGGTAGTCAGAGGGGGTGGCGGACGTATCAATCCGACAACCCGCACCGATTCCTACGTGCCCCCGATCTGTCGCCGGTTCGCATCCGACACGCCCTTGGAGACGGGTCGCAACGTGATCCATGCCAGAAGCACAGCTGCCAGCAGAAGCGGCGCAAATGTGAACTGGAATACCGTAAGTCCCACCCGCAGCGAGTGCGCGTCCACGAGAAAGCCGAAAAACGGGCCCGTGAATATGGTGACGAAGCTGAACGTCATGTTGACGATCGAGAGGCAAGCCGCTCGGTGCTCGGAAGGAACGCGCCGGTTCAGGCTCGTTTGAATCAGCGGCTCCCGAAGACCCCAGTCGAGCGAGAACATCACGAACACGGCTGCGACGGCCATCCATGTGGCGGTTGCATTGACCAGAGCCAACAGACCGCCGACTCCAACCGCCATCGTGATCGTAATCAGCTTGCGTTCGTCGGACCCAAACGCCTCGTCGAGCCGGTGGGACACCTTTGCAACCACAGCCGCGGCGGCCACGAAAAGTGAGTACAAGTAGCCAATATGGCCCGCGCTGAATCCAAACGAAACTAGATATGGCTGGATGAACGGACGCTTCGTTATTTCGGTGAAATCGAATATCACCGCTCCGATCGCCACAATGGCCAGAAGCTGACGGTTCCGCGCCACAATGCCCAGGCTCGTCTTCAGGTGGCGGAGATTCCCGGCGAGCTTGGATCGGATCGACGACTCCGGCGGCCGGGCAACGTCGAGCGTAGGCGGATCGATCAACGACGCCGCAACCGGCGCCGACAGGAGATTGAATAGGAGTCCCGCCAATAATGCCCAGGACATCCCTCCAATTCCCACCACTACGCCCGTGATCAACGGCCCTGCAACCTGACCCGATAGCTGCCAGGTCAAAGCCGTGCCTATGACGCGCCGAAACGAATCCTCCTGGCCGGAGGCCTTAAGCGAGTCATAGAGAAGTGCGGAATCGGCGCCCGAAGTCAACGCGTAGCCCAGGCCGAAGATCAGATAACCCATGGCGAGGAGCGGAAAGTTCGAAGTGGAAAGAAATACGAACAGCGCGATAGCGCTGAGCGTCACACCGGCAACCAAGCTCCACTTCCGGCTAAACCGATCGGCTACGACACCGGTGGGAATCTCGAACACGAGAACCGCGACGCTGAACAGCGACCACAGGACCATGAACTCGGTAACCGAAACCCCGCGATCGGCGAAGTACAGAAGGGCTACGGGAAGCCAGACGTAAGCGCTCAGCCCACTAACGAGCCTGTAGACGTAGAACTTACGGACGTTGCCTCGCAACGACTCCAGATTCGCCGCCGATTCAGATGGAACGTCGTGCAAAGGCACAGCCTCGAAGCCTGAACGGGTAGTTCCAGTGACGCTAACCGGCAGCACGCCCGTATTCCAAATTGCACGACGGACCGGCGGTCGGCGTAGCGTCAACCTAACTTGCAGGACTCAGCGTACGAATCGAATCGGGTCGCCCGCGAACACTCCGACGCGTAAACGATTCCCTAGACGTCCCCGCCACACCGACTTCGCTAATCCCGTCATTTGGGCTTTGGCGTTCGAGTCAATACTATGAGCAGCCTCAGGCAGGGATATTTGAGAGTTTCGCCGCAGGAGTCCAGAAGTGAGGAAGCTATGACGCAAGACCGCCGGTTTAAGGTCGTTATCGTCGGCTCAGGATTCGAAGACAACTCGGCGGAGTCCGAGCAACTCGGCGACGTTGCCGACATAGTGCTTGACGATGGCGAGTCCCGTGACACGCTCCTTGACCAGGTTTCCGACGCCGACGCCATCTTGGTTGATGCCGCGATGATCGATGACGAAGTCCTTGCGGCGGCGTCGAGACTGAAGGTCGTGGCCGGTTACGGAGTCGGCGTCGATCAGATCGACGTTGCCGCGGCAGCCCAACGTGGCGTTGCGGTATGCAATTCGCCCGAAGGAATGTCTACGGAAGTGTCCGAACACGCAATCGGCCTCCTATTCGCGCTAGCGAGGCAGTCCACGTTCTCCGACGCCGACGTGCGGCTCCGTCACCGGTGGGATGGCTTTAGCAAAAGCTATCGGCCCGTCGTCTTACGGGGTAAGACGTTCGGGGTCATCGGGTTCGGTAGGACGGGTAGCCGGTCGGCGGCCATAGCTGCGGGCATCGGCATGAAATTACTCGTTTTCGACCCACACATAAACACCGACGAGCTGGATATTCCAGCGGGCTGGGACATCCGCTTTGGCGCGTCCCTGCAAGATGTGGTCAGCGAAGCCGATGCCGTAACTCTGCACGTGCCACTCACCGATGAAACAAAGCAAATGATCGACGCCGAGACGCTCGCTGAGTTCAAGCGCGGCAGTCTGCTCGTCAACGTTTCGCGCGGCGGGGTGGTTGACCAGGAAGCGCTATACGATGCTCTTCAGAGCGGTCAGCTTGCGGGAGCCGCCCTGGACGTATTAGTGCCCGAGCCGCCGAACTGGGACGAACCGCTCCTTAAACTGCCAAACGTTATCGTCACGCCACATATGGCTTGGAGATCCGAGAACTCCGGACGCCAGATGCAATCGGATGCGGCGAGCGAAGTCAGACGGGTGCTCGTCGGCGAACCGCCTAGATGGCGACTGGTGTGAAGCAACTCCGCGCCGGACCTGATCTCTGACAAACGCCGCGGGCACACGGTCGCAAGGATCAGGCGAATGATCCCTCTGAAGGGGCGAGTTCGGCGAGGCGAAGATGCGGCACGACTACGCGGACGAAATCGCTGCCTGCTGACTTCAAGCCTGTCCGTTCATCGGCATATCGGACATCTCCATAACGAGCGGATAGTGATCCGACGCGAACTGGGAGTCCTCGGTCTGTAGCACTTCGATCGACGCCAACGAGTCTCGCAGGTCAGGCGAAACATATATGTAGTCGAGCCGCGCGGGTGTGAATTTGGATACCTGTGCCGCGGCGGTCGGTATCGTTGGCACCGGATTTCCCTGATGCAGGGCCGCGTATGCATCCACAAAACCGGCGTCTTCCAACGATTTGCTCACCCGGAAGTCGAGCGCCCCTTTTACGACGTGGCGCGACCGCGTTTCATCGGACAAATCGGACAGTTCAACATTGTCCAGATGGCTCAGAGAATTCATGTCGCCTAGTACGATCGTCCGCTCGCCTTTGTTGTACTGATCGAGAACCTTGCGAATCTCGCGGAGTTTCACTCGGGGATCGCTTGGATGCAGGTGAACGTTCAGGAATCGAGTCGTTTGATTGTCCGCATCGGCCACGATGACGTCGATCATCCCATGCCAAAAGCCCTTCGTAAGCGCGTCGGCAAAAACGATTCCGTACTCGGGCCGAACGAGCAATCCAACGGGAAATCCGTCCGTCACGGCGAGCAGCGCGAGCATCCCGACTTGCTCCTCGAAATCGTGAAGGGTCTTTTGACCTTGATCATCCCAACCTGTGCACTCCTGTAGGGCCACCACATCGGGATTTGCGCTCCGAATGATGCGGGCGATGAGGTCCAGGCGGTACGTTCGATTCCTCAAAAGCGAATCGCCGCCCTCAAAAATGTTGAACGTCATTACCTTCATGCTTCGACCCGCGAATCATCCAGGACGGCGGTAGCTTCACGCGAGGATGCCCGATGACACGACCGGCTCACCGTTCGTGACCGAAGAGTGCGATTCGGCGGCGGCGCGTCTTTGACGGCCGACGGAGCCACGCCCGCGCAATAGACGCCGCGAAACTCGTGGCCCACCCGACTGGGGCGTGCACGGAACAAGAACCACACGTTACCTTGCATGTTTTTCCAACCCGTGCCTGAGTTAATCCGGGGGCGTCCAGAACGGCCCCGCTATTGCTTAACCGCCCGCACGATCAACTTTTCGCTCTGCCGCGTAATCGGCCGCAGATCGTAGTCACCGAATACTTCAGCGATCTTCAGGCCGCTGATATCGAGCATAAGCTCCAATTCGCCAGGGAAAAGGGGGCGCGTGGCGTAATCAAAAATGGCTGTTTTGGTGGGGTCGTGCGGGGCACGGGGACTTGCAAATTCATGGTGCCGCATCGTCCGCTGAAAATTGGGGTCGATCGTAGTGGTTCCCCGATAGAGCAGCGTTTCGCCCGTTGCACGATTGAATACCTGTCGCGGGCGCTCGCGCTCAACTCTATATTTCCCGGCTGCAGCCAGATACGGGCTCGTTTCGAACGCCACGTAGAAGCTGCCACTGTCTTCGAGATGGTCCCGGCAACGCTCAATGCACTTCAGCACCAGCCGGAAGTCGAGTAAGTGAATTAGGGAATTCCCTCCGGCCACGATCAGGGGAAACTTTCGACCGAGATCGAAATCAACCATGTCCGCTTCCACGAACGAGATGTTTCGATGCAGCCCCAGCAACTTGGCCTTCGATTCCGCAAGTTTGACCATGCCGGCGTCGAAATCGATGCCAACAACGGAGTGACCCGCCTCCACCAACGGTATGGCCACCCGTCCGGTGCCGCAGGCCAGTTCCAAAATCGGTCCTTCGTGACGCTTGCCCATTTCGAGATACATCGGCACGTCGCCGCGGAAGTCGCCCGTCAGCGCCTCATAAAGAGCCGCAAAATCGAGTGCCCAGCCCGCTAGTTCCGTTGCCCGTTCCTCACCCGATATCGTCGTCAAGAGCCCTCCTTGGACGCTGGATGAAAAGTTCCCGCAGCCACATGGCTGGCGGGACTTCGATCCGTCAAGCGCGAATTGGCGTCACGTTCGCAGGAATTCGGTCACCAGATAATAGCGGGCTGGGACTTAATCTGATGGTGAACGTTCGGACCTACCGTCGCCGGAGCGCATTTCGCTCCGGATCGGCGAGCCGCAATCCCGGACTCACAATCCCAAAGCAAGAGGGTAAGGACTCAGTCGTCGGTATC
>PVBE010384948.1_pt1 | contig 14196 bp, 13 predicted proteins | sample 1631181 | NCBI WGS metagenome assembly PVBE01 (sample SAMN08397723, study PRJNA350692) | Marine metagenome, whole genome shotgun sequencing project. | isolation source: water | place: Pacific Ocean | collected 2012-04
CTGATACGATCCTGAAAGTAATTGTGGTAATGTACCAAATGAATTTCTAAAAGATTTAAGTTCTTCAGTAAAAGTTCTAAGATCAGCTGCGCGCCTTACATCCCTTCTAATTTCGTCTCCCTCAGCGTTGAGGCACGTACCGTCAAGAATAGGATCACAATCGGCATCAATGGTGCATGATTTACCAGATAATGAGCAAGTTCCAAGTCCATAACCAGAAAAAGTACCCGGCGTTGCGGTAAATTTCAAATTTTCTTTTATGCGATTAAAAATTTCACGAGTTTTTCCATCGGGGTCATTCAAATCATAAGAAAAAACATAAATATTAGTATACAAAACTTCCCCAGATAAATTTGCAGCATTAACATATACTGAACGGCCATCCTCAACTGCTTGATAACCATCAATAATAATTTCTTTGGGATCTCCCTGCTTTACTATTGGAATGTTTTGCTTATACCAATCGAGTGGAGAAAGTCTTTCAGGATTTGGAAGTATTTTAAAACCTATTGCGCCCCCAGGAGCCTGCAAAAATCCTGTGTTGGGAAGCACGAACAAAAACAATAATATAAGTATGCTAAATACAAAAGTATGCCTAACAAATTTCAACATAATTTAAATAAAAATTTTATTTTAGTTACTTTATTATGACACAAAACGCAAAAATAAAAAACCTCCCTCACAAAATAACAAATTAGGGTTTCAGAATTGGATGTAATGTGAGATTTACTCTTAAAAATATTTAAAGGGTTTCAAATTTCGAGCTAGATTATATTTTCTTCTATTAAAGAAGTTACGAAGTGTTTTCAGGCTTCGAGGCAATTTGGATTTACTTCTAAATATAAAAATGGGCCTACGGACTTGAGCGCTATGTGCTAATTCTCCTTGAGGAGCGAAACGAGACGTACTGATAAGTACGTTAAGTGAGCACCGCAAAGGAAAATCGTGCAGAGTGCCAAGAAGCAAAACAGCATTGCTGGCTCTGCCAGCAAACAGGTTTTGCTGGTGCATAGGCCCAACGAAGTCCCCTAAAAAGAGGTTGCAACCTGGTAGATAGGTAGAATAATCGACGCCACCAACAACCCAACACCTCCACCCATTACAACAATAATAAGTGGCTCAAGCAGTGAAACGAGATTTCTAACAGTATTGTCAATTTCTAATGTATAAAAATCAGTAATCTTATCAAGAACTTCTTCGAGACGCCCTGTTTGCTCACCAACTTGCATAATTTGGGAAACCATGACAGGAACAAGGTGTGACTCTGAAAAAACCGTCGAAATAGAATTACCATTGGTAACTTCCTCAGAAGTTTTTAATAAAATTTCTTTATAAATTTCATTTCCTACTGTCTCAGAAGTAATATCTAACGCTTTAGTAATATTTACCCCTCCAACCATGAGGGTATTAAGAGCACGACTGAAACGTACGATATAAATTTTTCTAAATAATTTCCCAAATACAGGTATATATAACTTTATCATATCAAATTGTCTTCTACCGGAATTTGTTCCTGCATATATTCTTGCCATAAAAAATAACGAAATGGTAATTGCAATCAAAAGTACCCAATAATTAGTAAGGGCATTAGAAGTAAATATAAGAATGCGAGTTGAAATAGGTAACTCACCACCAGCTTGGTCAATAATATCAACAAGCTTAGGAACAACTGAAATCATCATAAAAACTGCTACCCCAATAAGTCCTGATAAAATAACTGCTGGATATATAAGAGCGCCTCTAATACGACTATTAAGATCAAAATCTCGCTCAAGTTGATTTGCAAGATACGTAAGAACTTCATCAAGTTTTCCTGACATTTCACCGGCTCTAACAATATTTATAAAAAAAACACCGAACGCCTTTGGATGTCGTTCAAGGGCATCTGAGAGTCTTAAACCTCCATTAACGTGATCACCGACATCTGCTAGAATTTTTTGTAATGTAATATTTTCAGTTTGTTTAATCATTATTTGAAGTGATTGCACAACAGGAATTGTAGCTGCAATTAAAACTGCAAATTGACGTGAAAATATCATTAAATCTTTTTGTGAAACCCTATTAAGAAATGAGACGCTCGTATCAAAAACATGCTGCTGTGCTTGCTTAGCAAGATAAAGAATAGTATACCCCTTATCATTCAATATATCTGCAGCAACATCTGAACTAACAGCTTCTACTAGCCCCTCTACAATCTTCCCATGAATATCTTGTACGCGAAATTTAAACTTTGCCATCTTGGTTTTCTTTTACTGTGTATTCAATATTCTCCTTAATACTTGATGATTGTATAAGATTTTGAGATTGTGTTGGCCCACCTATCTTTTCATTACTATGTGCAGTAACACGCCATACCTCATCAACTGTTGTGTATCCTAGCAATACCTTAATCATTCCGTCCTCACGTATAGATATCATATTTTGTCGTTTAAGCTCCTCTTCAAGTGCTTTACTGTCGTTGCCATTAACAATAATTTCTTTCAATTCATTTGTTGCATATATGCTCTCGGACAATGCGAGCCTTCCTTTATACCCTGAACCACCGCACTTAGAACATCCCTTTCCTTTTTTAAATGTATAAGGGGCTTTGAGATTGGGAGCATTCTCTTTCAATGTTTTCTTGTTTATTTTTGAAAATTCAGATAAAAAACTTTCTCGTACTTTCGGAGGTATATCTGTTTTTACTTTACAATCGTTACAAATTCTTCTTGCTAGGCGCTGTGCCATGACTACACTAATAGTTGATGCGACAAAAAAAGACTCCGTACCCATATCTATCAAACGAGGAATTGTTCCGGCTGCGTTATTAGTATGTAATGTAGTAAGTACCAAATGCCCAGTAAGCCCTGCGTGTATTGATAGCTCTGCCGTCTCTTCGTCACGAACCTCACCTAACATAATAATATCTGGGTCTTGTCTTAAAAACGATCTTAGACCCCTCGCAAACGTAAACCCAATTTCTGGCTTAACTTGTGCTTGATTAACACCTTTTACAAAATATTCAACAGGATCTTCTATAGTAATAATATTTACGCCTTCCTTATTCAGTGAACTTAAAAGTGAAAACAAAGTTGTTGATTTTCCTGAACCAGTTGGACCCGAAATAATAATCATTCCACCAGTTGGGTTTTCAATTAATTTTGTTAAAATTTTATTATCGTGCGGTAAAAAACCTAGCTCTTCTAGTGTTGGTGCCTTTGTGGTCACATTCAAAATACGCATAACAACCTTTTCATCAATAACCAAAGGCAGTGTAGAAATACGAAAATCAACTTCTTTTCCATCCACAACCAAACGAATACGACCATCTTGCGGCAGTCTGGTTTCATCAAGTTTTAATTTTGCCATAACTTTCACACGTGCAACAATTGCTGATTGCACATAACGTGGAAGTGTGATTGATGTATATAAAATTCCATCAATACGATATCTAACGCGTGTTTGATTTGCCATAGGTTCTATATGAACATCACTGGCACCTCCCTCAACTGCATGACGAATTATTACTGATACAATCTTAGAAACAGGAGCTCGTTTCAATGTTTCTCCACTAGCTCCCTTCGCTGCCTCACCTACCGCAGTATCAAGATCAACTGATTCAGATTCTTTTTCAAGACCTAATTGCTGTTTTGCAGAGGTAAGTGCCTCAGTTACTTCACTTTCTAATTCACGGTATTGCTTAAAACCATATTTAAAACTATCTATTGAAATAATATAGCGAGTTACCTGCACTTCGCTTTCTTTCGCTAAAAAATCTATAGCTTCAACTGCTTTAATATTTTGTGGATTTACAAAACCAACATACAACACATTTTCTTGTTTTTTAAATGCAATAACTTGATAATTTCTTGAAACTTCCTGGGGAATAATATTAATGACATCTTTTTCAATCTCAAGCCCAACCAGATTAAAGTAAGGGGTTTTAGAAGCAGCCGCCATAGCTTCAGCAACATCTTCTTTACCTACTTTAACATTATTACTTTCTAAAAATTCATAAACACTCTGATGGGGTAGCATTTTAAAGTTAACAAGTTCGCGAAAGCGCTCAGGCGTAATTATATGCTCTGCTACTAAACGTTCAAGGATTTTTTGTATATAACTTATCTCTGGCATTTTTATTAGTTTTAAATTTATTAATTTATTGGTGGTGCAATTTCAAGCTCATCTTCAAACTCTTCTTCAATACTCTCTGCAAATGGTATTGCTTTCCCAAAGTATGTTTCTCCATCAGATTCGTTACCAGCTCTATCAATAGCGGTGACCGTATAATAAAAATCTATAAATGGTGGAATTGAGTCAGTAAAATCTGTAGAGGTTAGGTTGGAAGAAATAATATACCCACGCTCACCTAATATACGTGAACGGTACACCCTATAAAATGATACCTCTCCTTCTGGAGGCAGCCATGTTAATGTAGGTGTTATTGGATTACTAAATGTAATATCAAGAGTTGTGGGTGGAAATGGTGGGATAGAGTCCCTTGCTCTTCCTGGAAATTGCTTTAAAAGCCCAGTTTCAACACCAGATGTATTTACTGCTTTAATGGTGTAATAGTATTGAATGCCTGTGCTTGCTGTGGAGTCAACAATAAATGTATCTGAAGCTCCTGCGTTAACTATTAGCTCGCCCAGCTCTCCTAATACTTCTGAACGGTATATACGAACATTACCAAAATCTGTACTTGTCGTAGGAGCATCCCATGAAATAAATAATCCACCATCTTCAAAAGCTTCTGAGGTTGTGATATCGGTAATAGGATATGGTTCATTTAAACTTGCGATCCCTTGTGCTTGGTTAAGTTCTGAAGGGAGTGTATTGTCAGATTCGTTACCAGCAAAATCAACTGAAGTAACAATGTAAATATAATCAACACCAGACTCAACGGTGATATCACTGTATGTATTACCAGAAACATTATCGGAAATCAAAGAAAGGCCTCCTCCTGGAACTGTTCCACGATATACGCGAGAAAATGCCAAATCAGTTGAAATTGAATTTGTCCATAAAAGGTTTACTTCTGAATCAGAAACAAGAAAGGTGTCTACAAATGTTGGAGGGTCAGGAATAATAGTATCAACGATATGGACTGGATACTGATGCAACACTTGAAGCTCAGAACCATCTAAACGTATAGGCCTTAATGAATAATAAATATTTATTGCATTATCAATATTTTCATCACGCCACGTCTTACTGTTTATATCAACTTTTCCAACAAGGATTCCTATTTCACCCACTGTATCACTTTTATATATTGCCACTTCTTGAAATAGTGTTTGTTCTGATGCCTCCCACACGACAGTAACAAGAGAGCCTTCGAGTGATTGTACTACACCTACTTTGTCAAATTGAAACAATGATTCATCTTCAATTGTAGTATTATCAGGATATGGAAAATGTATGGGCTGAATAGGTGTTAATGATACAAAAATAGGATGGTCAAAAGCATCATCAGATAACTTTGAAGGTATGCTCGGAAAAGGAATATCACTAACAGACTTAAACGTAAAATCGCTAATAATATTTTTTGATGATAATCCCAATAACAAAACACTGCGCTCAAACCATGTATTTTTTGCAACAAAATAATTTCCTATAATCGTAAGTATTATTATGGAAACGAGAATGTAATTTCTGTATTGAGTATAAATCTTCATATCTATAAAATGTGACGTATATCCATATTGAGTGTAAAAATAGTTAATCCTTCAGGGTATACTACTATACTTATATTATTAACATCCATAAGCGGAAGCGCATCTTCGATATCGTCTAATACTCTTTTAGCGTCATAATACGAATCAGCAGTAAAAGTGATATCAACTGGAAGATTGTAAACATCTATAGGATTAATAAAATTATTAATTAAAACATCAGCTTGATTTATTTCTGTATCACTATCAATTTCTGAAGCATCATCTGTTTTAGGTTCTTGATCGAAAATACCTTTTAAGTCTAGGCCTTTTACGTTACTAGAGGTATCATCCTCTGTTCCATCTACGACACCCTCAACATTCGGACTGTCTAATGTTTGTATTCCTATTACTAACTCATCAATTTCAATTCCTTTTCGCGAAATCATTTGTCTTAGCTGCTCTTCAAAAATAATAGTCTCGGGTAATTGTCTAAACAACTGTCTAAGCCTATCGAGATCTTCTTTTGGTAAATCTTCAGTCGCTTTAATAAATGCTTGTAAATCAACAATATACTGAAGCATCACATCATGTTTTTCTGTTAATTGTTGAACTCGTTCGTCTTCTTGCACAGTAATAAGTTCTTGATATTGTGGAACAAGTACTAAACGCCATCCTGAAAAAAGAAGTAAAGCAAATAAGAAAAATGAAATAATCCATACATACCGTTCTATAACACGACAAATACCTAAAAATAATGTGAGTATGTTGAGATTTTCTTTTTTTGATGCCATACTAACTTCTCCTCCATATAGATGTATTAAAGGTAACTTCAAGCTCAAAATTAATAAGATCGGATTCAAATTTTTTGCTATAACCAATTAGCTTAACATTACTAACATATAACGACTCCATAAATATTTGTCGCTGTAATACAATCGTTTCAATTGAGTCGGCTGTGGCATTTAGTGTTATAGGTGAATCAACCGTGCCAACAAATTCAATATATTGCACAGAGTCTAGTGTTGATTCTTCTAAAAAATTTAAAAACTGAGTCCATAAAATATGATTATTTAAAAGTTTCTTGGCAGTTGCAAGTTCTTGTTCAGTAGCGAAGGCTTTTTCTAACTGTTCTGAAAACGCACTAATTTGTGAGCTAAGATCTTCTATTTTTAATTGTAGATTATTAAACGATTGCTGCTCAATTCGAATTCTTGATAAAATGCCGGTATAGCCAGCAATAATAATTATTACAGAAATAATTATTACACTTAACATATTAGTAACAATCTTTTTCCAATTTACCTCACTTAATCCCACTACCTGTTCGGGCATAAGATTTACTTCTACCCTTTGGCTACCGTATCGATTTAAAAGTTTTTCTAAAAATTTAACTATTGCTGATTGTATTTTTTTAAGCTTAGAAAGAAGTGAATCTTTTTTATCATCTTTTTCAATCAATATTTTTGGAGCCTTCTCCTCGTCTTTTTTTAAAACTTCGCCTTCCAGAATAGGTCCTCTTTTTCTTAAAGTTTTAGCTTGTTTCTCCCCTTTGGTTTCCTCAAGTATAAAATCACCATCTAAAATATCATTAATTTCACTTTCGGAAATAGAAGATTTTTTTTCTTCACCTGAGCTTACTTCCTTAGTTAAAAAATTTGGGGTTTGACGTGCTTTTTTAGAAAATGACTTTGCAACAGCTTGTTCAAGAGGCGTTCCTCCATGAACCTTGACTGCATCAGATTTTTTTTCAGAGTCTGTGCGTAATACTTTTTTCCAAAATTTGTTTGTTGTATCTTTGTCACCATTTTCAGGCTCAGTAAGACGAATTTCTTCATCTGTGCTTTTCTTCTTACGAGCACGTTCTTTTTCACGTTTTTCATCTCTTCTAAAATCGTCTGGTAGTAGATTTATATCCGCCATATTATTCTATGTTACGCATGGCTAGCCCCAGTGCCACAGACAGTTTAGTCCCAACTTCGTTTAAAACAGGTTTTAAATCCTCAGGGTATGAAACTCTAGCCCAAGGATCTCCTAAAAAGGTTTTTATACCTATCTCTTTTGTTAAATAGTCGGAAAGCCCAGGTAAATTTGCAGACCCACCAGTTAACACAATTTTATTAATGCTTTTACCAAACTGACTTTGCCAAATATTTTTTGCATAAATTATTTCACTGGTCACTGGCTCCAATGCATCAACAATGATTTGAGGGGCTTTTGAATTTGGAAGAGTTAAATCTGCAATACCAACATCTTGTTTAAAATGAGAGGCTTTATCCTCACTAATTTTTAAACTATAAGCAATTTTTTTAGTAATATTTCTTCCTCCAATATCTATACTTCGATTTAGGAGAGGGATGGCATGCTCAATTACAGATATAGTGGTAGTCATAGCTCCAAAATTAACTAGCATTGCAGGAGTTGGATCATTTCCTATGAGAGACCGAACAAGTGCAAATGATTCTGTTTCGAGGCTCATAAGACGGAGTCCTGCCAATTTAAAAACAGTCACATATTTTTGCACTAATTTTTTTGGAGCGCCTGTTAAAAGTATTTTTTGAAATTTACGTTTTGGACTTTTTTTATCTAATTTTTTTTCAGAAGAATCTAAAATTTTTTCTTCTTTTTCTTCTTCAGTCTGAATAAGCGGTTTCCAATCAAGTATCATTTGATCAATTGGGAGTGGTATGACTTTCTTGGCCTCCCAGCGAATTGCGGTAGGAAGTTCTTTTTTACCCAATCTAGCAGGAAATGTAAGAACAGAACTAAAAACCGCATAGGTAGGTAATGCAGTAACAACCGCAGTGCTAGTGGCTCCAGATTTTTTTATAATGGCTCTTATTAACTCGGCCCTTCCTTCGGGGTCTTTTTGAATATCGAAAGCATTATTATCGTTCTTAAGTTCACTATAACCGTATGTAACAAGTCTTCCACGGCCTCTATCGTTAACTAATTCAACTAATTTAATGCTACTCGCACCGATATCAACCCCTAAATAGGAGTTCGTTGCTGATGAAAAAAGATTCATGTTATTATTTGCCTATGTTGTTTTTATATAGGTGTTTGGTATAATTATTTTACAAATTCACGAGTTTAATATACCACAAAAGTGAGTTTTTTACAAAGTAATAATATTATATGAGCACAACAGTATTATATGTTATAGGAGGAGTTGCCGTTGCTGTGGTTCTTTGGATCATCGCTGTGTATAACGGTCTTATAAAAAGTAAAAATCGTGTCCAAGAAGGGTGGTCGGATATAGACGTGCAATTAAAACGTAGGTACAACCTAATACCAAATCTTGTAGAAACCGTGAAAGGGTATGCTAAACACGAAGACAAGGTATTAACCGCAGTAACTGAAGCTAGAAATAAAGCAATGGGACAAACGGGAAGCCCAAACGAACGTGCTGGAGCAGAAAACATGCTTTCATCTACTCTTAAGTCTCTGTTTGCAGTTAGTGAAAGCTATCCAGACTTAAAAGCAAATGAAAATTTTGCTAAATTGCAAGACGAACTAACAGATACAGAAAATAAAATTCAATCCTCCAGGCGCTTTTACAATGGAATGGTAAGAGACTTCAACACAAAACTACAAGTCTTTCCTACTAACATGATTGGAAAACGTCTGGGCTTTAAAGATGCAGACTTTTTCGAAGCAGGTTCCGAAGAAGAGCGAAAAAACGTTAAAGTAAAATTTTAATTAAACGAAAAGCAAATCGTTTAATTTTAGACGTATGTATAATCAAATTACGTCAAATAAGCGAAAAACATGGATACTTGTTTTTCTCTTCATGGCTGTTATAAGCTCAATTGGCTGGTTTCTTTCATATTACTTCGAAGGAGGTATTGGAATTTTTCTATTTGCTCTTGTATTTGCGCTAGTAACGTCATCGGTTGGATACTTCAAAGGTGACGCAATAGCGCTTGCAACACATAAGGCAAAACCAATTCTGCAAAAAGACAATCCATATGTATATAGAATGGTAGAAAACTTAGCAATAACTTCTGGGCTTCCTATGCCAAAAGTTTATATTATAGAAGATCCTGCACTAAACGCATTTGCAACTGGAAGAGATCCTGAACATGCATCAATTGCGTTTACAACAGGAATCATCGAAAAATTAGAAAATGAAGAACTTGAAGGAGTTGCAGCACACGAATTATCACACATACAAAATTATGACATTCGAGTAATGACGCTTGTGATTGTTCTTGTGGGAATTATCACACTCATTGGAGACTTCTTCTTACGAATGCAATTCTATGGTGGAATGAAAGGAAAAAGAAGAAGCGGTGGGGATGGCCGTTTACAACTCATTATTCTTGTAATAGGTGTTTTATTTATAATACTCTCCCCCATTATTGCAGAATTAATTAAACTAGCAGTATCAAGAAAACGTGAATTTTTAGCAGACGCTTCTGGCTCATTACTCACAAGATATCCCGAAGGTCTTGCAAATGCTCTTAAAAAAATAAGCGCATCTCCAATTGAGATGAAAAAAGCAAACCATGCAACTGCGCATTTATTTATTTCAGCACCTTTTAAACAAAAAAAACTTATGAATAGGTTGTTTAGCACACATCCACCTGTAGAAGAGCGTATTTCTGCACTTAACAAAATGGGAAACGCCCGGGCCTAAAGCATAAAATTAAAGTTACAAAAATATACCCTTTTATGGTATAATTGGTACTGCAAACAAAATATATTATTGACATGGAATTTTAAATATGAACATAGAAAAAGTGAATAGCCAAATAAAAATTGATACTGAAGAATTTTTTGAAGCCATAAAAAAAGATGAGGATAACGACATTGTAAGAAAACTAGAAACCCTTATTAAAAGTTTGGGGGAAAAATTTATTTTTGATATAAAAGAAATCGACAATAAATTAAATTTAGCAAATTCTGATCAAAAAAAGGTGGGATTAAAAAAAGAAAGATTTGCAAGAGCAGAACAGTATAAACAAGCTCTGGCATCATTAGCTGATAAAATCAAATAATAATGAAAAACTCAAATTTAATTGATGCTATACCAGTTGGTATGATAATTAATGCAATGGCTAGAAGCGCAGGTGTTAATTTAACTGGTCTAATAAGTAGCACCGACACTCTCGGAAGCTATAAGGAGCAGTTTAAAATGGCAAAAATGGGTGCTTCATATTTAGGTCACAAAATTTTAAATAAAGCTGACAAATTAAAATCGTCAAAAAATAAAACCGCCCAAGAACAAGCAGAAGCCAGTCGCCTTAAAGAAGCCCGTCGCCAAAGTAGAATGCAAAACATTGGGAGAACAACCCCTGGTATGCCACTTGCTACTGGGGGAGAAACTGGTGCAATGCTAACAAATAAAAGCAATCTTAGAAAATTTTTTAAAAAAGGAACTGCAAAAACGGTTATTCCTAGTAAATCAATTGCTAGTAAATTCGGACCAACCGGATTCCTACGGTGGTCATGGTGGACGTTAATTCCATCTTTTGGGATATCAACCCTATATTTTCCTATTCATGCAATAGGGCATGTTGTCATGCCAAATACATTCTGCAGATTCGGAGATGAATGGTTTGGGCTATCAAGCGCTCCCGGGACCGGAAAATTCATAAATTGGATTGAAACTGGCGCGGCTACGATTCTGATAACAATACAAATAATTATTTTTCTTGGATTATTAATGTTTACAATATTTATAGTAGATATAATAGAAAACAGTTGGATTTTTAAAGTAATTTTATTTCTAAAGTGATACTTTAGGAATTTCAATATCAAATTCATGAACATATCTCCTGAAAAATTACGTCGTATTGGAATAATTATTGGCTTTGCTCTAATTATCATTATTTTAGGATGGTTAATATATATTATATTTTTTAAAAGTACTCCTACAGTAGAAGTTCCCGATATAACCCCAACATCGACCACTGGAATACTGCCAGGACCTGGTCCTGGTGTAATAACTCCAATAATAGACGCTGGTGCTCCTGAAAGATTTCCTTCAGCAATTGCGCGTGGGGGTCTTACCGAGACAACAACGCTAGTCAATTCAATAACACGCGGTGCAACGCTTGGAGAAGACGGAAGGGTAAATTATTATGACGATATTGAAGATAAATTTTTTACCATAGCACCTGACGGAACTATAACTACACTATCATCTGAAACATTTCCTCAAGTACAAGTTGTGACATGGGCACCAAGTGCAACAAATGCAATTTTAGAATTTCCAGATGGAGCAAATATATACTACGACTTTAATACAGGAGAACAGGTAACTCTTCCACAACATTGGTCTTCATTTAATTTTTCCCCTGACGGAGATCAAATTGTTTTTAAAAGTCTATCGCTAGAACCAGAAAATAATGTACTTGCAATCGCAGACCCAGACGGCAATGGTTCAAGGGTTATTGCTTCAATAGGTGAAAATGCATACCGCGTACTTCCTGATTGGTCACCTAATAGGCAAATGGTGGCTTCATACGCAGAGCCATATGACGGTGATAGACAAGAATTATTTTTTATAGGTCTAAACGACGAAAATTTTAGAAAAATATTAATTAATGGATATGGATATCAAAGTTTATGGAATCCAAATGGAACACAATTACTCTATAACGTAAGTGCAAGTTCTTCTGGAAATAGTCCGACGTTATGGTTAGTAAATGCACAAGGAGAAGCAGTGGGAAGTGGAAGAAAACCGCTAAATATAAAAACTACCGTGGATAAATGTACATTTGCTAGTTTAACTGATATATACTGTGCTGTTCCACAATTTTTACCAGACGGAAGTGGGCTACTTCCAAGTATAGCAGATGGTATTCCAGATGAAATATATAAAATTAATGCAATAACTGGTGCTTCTGAAAAAGTAGCAGAGCTTGATTCTCTTTCGATTGTAAGTACGATTTCAATATCACCTGATGGAAAATATCTTTATTTTACTGATTCATTTACAGGAAAGCTCAAAAGCATACGTTTAAAATAAAATGGCATCTTCAGAAAAAAAACTATTTATTTTAGGTACACTATTAACCATCTTAGCTCTATTAACATTAATGCTACTACAAAGTAGTTTCAAAAAAAATTCAGAGCCCATAAACGAAGCAATTATAGCAGACTCACCAGACTCACTAATTAGTAAACAATTAGCTGCAAAAGATATTCTTCCAGAAGACAAGCCATTAATAACTTTTATAGATCCAAAAAGAGGTGCAAAAAATCCAAAGGTAACTATTGTAGAATTTTCAGATTTCTCATGCCCATTTTGTAAATCAATACAAAATACATTAGACAAAATTATTGAAAAATACCCTGGAGATGTCATGCATGTTTGGAAAGACGCACCTCACGGTACGCTATATATTGAAAGTATGAATGCCCATATCGCTGCAAGATGTGCTCAAAAACAACAAAAATTTTGGGAATTTCATGATGAATTATTTAAAAACCAAAACACACTATCTGACTTTGCATATCAAAGCATTGCATCTGGTATCAAAATGGATTTGGATTCATGGCAAGTTTGTTTTGAGGAACAAGATGAACGTGCTAAAGTAGAAAGAGATTTAATTGAAGCTGAAGTCTTAGGAGTAGACTCAACACCATATTTTTTTATAAACGATAAAAGAGTATCCGGCGCAATAACATTTGAAGAATTGGATTTAATAGTAGCAAAAGAATTGCAAAAAATATCTAACAGTAATGAAAACCAATGAAATACAATAACAAAAAAATCTACCTATCGATAAGCTTAGCATTTTTTTTCTTTTTAATTCTTATAAATCCTCTAAACGCTCAGTCTAATTTAACAAAAGATACTTCCGAACTTGCTACAGCCGCAGCGCTTGCAGAGCTTCCTGCTTATTTACGTGCTCTCTATAAAATAGGGATTAGCGTTGTTGTTGGGCTAGCTACAGTTGTAATGATGTGGGGCGGGTTACAATGGATAATGGCAGGTGGAAATATGAGTAGAGTAGAAAATGCAAAAAATCTTATATACAGCTCGGTCTTAGGACTTGTTATAGCACTCTCTTCATTTGTATTACTAAATACCATAAATCCTCAACTAGTAACGCCTAATATTGAAAAATTGGATGATGTTACAAGTGAAAATCTGGACCTTAAAAATCGAGCGCTTTGCTGTGAAACACCAGATGGTGATTATGTTGCATTTAGACAAATTATTGCTTTTAAGGGCTGCGAAGACTATGGAGATTTTGAAGCTGTAGATCAAGAAAAATGCCCAGAACTTGTACCAGGAGGGTGCCTTAGTCACTCAGAATGCAAAGATGCGTGTTTTATGGATAAAAGCAAAACCCCAGATAGATTAATACACATGTTTTGTAATCCAGACACAAATAAATGTGAAAAAACAAGTCAAGTTGCCGCATTTGGGATTGTCGACCTTGAAACTCAATTTACTTATTGCACTAACTGTAGTATCGGTTCGCTATCTTGTCCTGAACTATAATAACTTAACTCAACACTCTTTGAACTTGTTTTATAGTTTTAACATCTCCAAGACTTGCTATTTTCAAATTTAAGTAACCAGACTGCTTTACCCCCTTTA
>PVBE011231152.1_pt1 | contig 14196 bp, 12 predicted proteins | sample 1631181 | NCBI WGS metagenome assembly PVBE01 (sample SAMN08397723, study PRJNA350692) | Marine metagenome, whole genome shotgun sequencing project. | isolation source: water | place: Pacific Ocean | collected 2012-04
AAATCGTTAAATTTGGTGTTGACACCCAATACTGAAATTTCAGAATACAGGCTGGAACCGGAGTTCCAGGGCGGATACCAGGCGCGGCCCAGGCCCTCACCGGAGGAGCGAGGCTTGAACACGTGCACTGCGCCACCGAGGCCGACGTAGACGGCCTTGGCCTTGAAGACGTAGAACTTCTCTTCGCGCACGGAGAAGCCGACCGCGCCCGCGACCTTGTCACCGTCCATCAGCGGAGCGACGATGAACACGCGCTCGATGATCTCGGCGCCGATCTCGTTCAGAGCGTTCTTGGCGGCCTCGGCCACGATGACCTTGTAAGACTCGCCGTTGATCATCAGCTGCCACCGACCCTCGTGGACGTAGCTGCCGTCGTCGGCCTTCCAGATCGGCAGGCCCCACTTCTCGAACAGGTGCACGGAGCTGTCCACGTGGCGGGCGATGCTGGCCACGAGGTCGTCCCGGGCGATGCCCATGAGGTCCTGCTTGACGTAGTTGACGTACTCCTCGACGGTGTTGTCCTTCTCCATCAGGCCGACGTACTGGTTGATGGCGGACAGGCCCATGGCCACGGCGCCGGAGCGGTCCACGGCGGCCTTGTCGACCAGGGTAACCTTGATATTGTGCTTCTTGGCCCAGTGGGCAGCCTCAACGGCGGCGCCGCAAGCGGACATGCCGCCGCCCAAGATCAGCAGGTCAGTGGTGACCTCTACAGTTTCCCAATTCATTATAGTGTCTCCTTCAAATACCGTAGATGGTTACTTGGACCACAGGGTGTTCTCGGGCCCGATGCTCCCGGGCTGCGTGAACAGCATGTGATCGTTGATGTCACCAGCGGTCTCGAAGCCGCCATCCGGAACAGCAGTGCCCTCATCCGTGGTACGGATCGGGAACTTGAAGCGCTTGACCGTCCCGTTGCGGAACTTGACGGTCCACATGATGTCCTTGGAGGCCCGCATGGGGATGACCGCCGCGCCCATGGGCACGAAGTCAGCGTAGCCGCGGCAGTCCACGGCCTGCTGAGCGCAGATCTTCACGCAATTGTAGCACTCCCAGCACATCTCGGGCTCCCGGTTGTAGGCCTTCTCGGTGGCCTTATCCAGGACCATGAGGTCGTTGGGGCAGATATGCTGGCAGGCCGTCTTGTCGAGAGCCTTGCAGCCGTCACACTTTTCTGGGTTCACATAGCTTGGCATGTACCGCGCTCCTTTCAGTTTGCGGTGGGCCTGACGGCCCTTGGTCAACAAAACTGACTTTTATTGTCGAAAAAAGGTCAAAAATCCTGAACAGTTAGGATTCGAAACCCGGACTCCTTTTATCTCGTCAATTGCTATTTATTGTGGAATATCACTTCTGCCAATGGTTATTTGGGAAAAAACAGCAAAATTCTCGTTTAATTTCAACATGTTACAAGTTAGGCTGGGCTAACCAATGCCGTGCTGGCTACGTCCGTTAGAGCTTGCGATACACCTTAGCTCGAGCGTTTGATCGACTTTTCATTGAACGCGATAAACACATGTAATTATATAGTTTTATCCTGTAGCGGTTTTAGCTACAGAGAAGTTTTTCCATGGGGGCATATTTCTCTTCCCGCTCGATCAGCTCCTTGACGGCGTCTCCGAGGTACTCGTTAGATCTCTTTTTGAGAAAACGGGTGGCGGCCTCGGCGTTGCGATAGGAGCCGGAAGATCGGAGCAGCAGCCCGAGGGCGGCCAGGTTGGCCAAAAGATCCCTCAGCGGATCCACCTGGAAGCTCCTGGAGGAGGCCAGATCCTCCGGGGTGGTGGGCTCGTCGAGCTGCTCGAATAGATCCAATTCCAGGGCGGCGAGCACGTCCCGTGACGCCCGGATCCCGGCCCCCAGCCGACGCATGAGGGTCGGCCCCGAGATGCCGAAGCCCTTCTGCTGGTGGTCATCCCGGCGCAGATCCCGGTGCAGCGTTGTGAGCTTGTCGCGCATCTTGACCACCTCCCCCACCACGATGGTCGCCGGGGGCTTGACCCTGGCCTCCTCCGAGCGTTGGGCGATATCGCGCAGCTGCCCCACCACAACCTGCTCCTCCGGCCAGTAGCCCATCTGGATGATGGCCACCGGGGTGTCTGGTTTGCGGCCGTGAGCCATGAGGCTCTGGGCGATCTGGGGCAGCTTGCCCACGCTCATGAAGAAGACCAGGGTGTCCATGCGCGCCAGCGCCTCCCAGTGCGGCGCCTCGGTGTCCTTGTCGTCCCGCCGGTGGCCGGTGACCAGGGCCACGCTGTGGGAGTAGTCGCGGTGGGTGACGGGGATGCCGGCCGCCATGGGCACCGACAGCCCGGCCGTGACGCCGGGCACCACCTCGAAGGCGATGCCCGCGGAGGCCAGGTGTTCGGCCTCCTCGCCGCCCCTGCCGAAGAGCACCGGGTCGCCGCCCTTGAGCCGCACCACCACCTTGGCCCGGTGCGCGGCGTCCACCAGGATCTGGTTGATCTCCACCTGGAGGCTGTGGTGCAGGCCGGGCTTTTTGCCGACGTATATCTGCTCGGCGTCGGGCCGCACCCCGGCCAGGGTGTCTTCCTGGACCAGGCGGTCGTAGATCACGATGTCGGCCGCGGCGATGAGCTCCTGGGCCTTGATGGTCAGCAGCTGAGGGTGACCCGGGCCGGCTCCGACGAGGTAAACTTTGCCAGTGGACATGATGCCTCCACAAGTGGTGCATCTCCCATAGTCCATTAGCCGGCCCCTGGCAAGAGGCGCCGCCTGCCCTTTTGGGGGACGGTGCTGTTATGTTGGGATATTGCTAATTCAAGGCGCCGCCAACCTTATAACTCCCGGATGAGCCAGGGCGATGACGGCCCCGTCCGCCGCCACGGCCAGATCGCGCACGAAGGTGCCAGCGGGCGGCTTGAGGCTGGTTGGCGGCGTGACGTCGTGGGTAGCTCTTGCCGCCGTCCATGGAGCGGTACACCTTGCTGGAGGTGCCGGTGAGGAGGTAGACGTTTTTCGTGCCCTTGCGCGGGTCGAAGGCGATCCTCTTGGCGTACTGCGGCGCCCCGCTGGCCAGCGAAAAGGTCTTGCCCCCGTCCCCGGACCAGACGGCCTGCTTGACGCCGGTGGCCACCACGCGGTTCGGGTCGTGGGGTGACCAGCGCACCCGGTTGGGCTTGAACCCGGCCGGGATCTTGGCCTGGACGCAGACCTTCTTCACGCAGCGCAGCAGCGCGGTCTTGCAGACCATTATAAAGACGTTGTCCTTGACCCCGTCTCCGGGACGCACCGAGAAGTGGCCGTGGGCCAGGCACTTTTTGGAGTCGTCGAACACGGGCTTGAGGGGCTGGGTCAGCTGGTCCGAGATGTAGAGCAGGTGCTGGGCGCGCACGGCCAACCGGGTCTTTTTTCCCGGGATCAGCTCCATGGCGTCCGCGGCCAGGGGTTGGTCTTGAGCTGGGCCACGTCAAAGCTGGCGCCGCCGTTGGTGGAGGTGGCGAAGACCACGCTGTCGTAGTCCGGCCCACCGGGGTTGGTGGAGGGCAGCTGGGCCAACAGGGCCAGGGTGTTGCCATTCGTAGGGTCGTAGGCGAAGCCGAGGTGGGTGTCGTAGTGGCCGGGCCCGGGTTTTTTGTAGGCCTTGACCGTCACCTTCTTGATGCTCTTGCCCAGGTCGCCGCTGGTGGCCACCACCACGTCGGGATCGAAGGTGGAGATCTCCAGCCGCACCGCCAGGGTCTTGGGCTGGGTCGGGTGCAGGGCCAGGCGGCCGTTGCCCCAGGCCACGTCCTTTTGCTCGGCGGCCACGGTCCAGGTGACCTTCGGCTTGGGGCCGGTGTCCTTTTTTGTGGCCGGCAGGTCCGCCCGGGGGCCGTCAGCCCGGGGGCCGTCCGGGGTCGCGGCCCCGTCGGCCGTCACCGCGCCGTCGCCGGACGGGCCGGCGTCTCCAGCGCCGGAGGAGCTGCTGCAGGCGGCCACAGTAAACATCGCAAACAACAACAACGTACGTCGCATCGGTAATACCCTCCCGTGTGTCGGTACTGCCTCTGTTGTCGCCAGGGGGGCGACCGTTCACGCTGGTACGCCGGTCTGGCTAGCGCCGGGCTCGGTGGATCCGCCCGTTGACCATGAAGTCAGCCCGCCGCGCTCCGCTGCGGGGTACGAAGAGCCAGCCGCCGGGCATGTGGTCGAAGCGGAAGAAGGCGCCGTTGACCGTGCGCTGACCGTCCAGGGTGACGGGGATGGTGGCGCCGGCCAGGGGCCGCTGACGGGTGACGGGCCGGCCCCAGCGGACGTCGCCCTGGCCATCCACGGCCACCATGTCGTAGCTCAGCCGCTGTCCGGAGGGCTGGTGCCAGTAGGCGGCGTTGACGTTCTGGCCGCGCTTGTGGAGCTTGATGTAGTTGTGATCCGAGATCCACTTCGTGTCGCAGTAGCCCATGATGTCGGTGTGGGTGGGCGGGATCAGCTTCTTGGCGAAGATGTCGAAGCCCCAGACGCCGATCTTGCCCCCGGAGTGGGCCGTGTCCGTGGGGTACTCCGGGTCGATGGAGCTCGGCATCAGGCCGGGTCCGCAGTTGGCGTGGGCCCGCCCGTGGGAGTGGCCGATCTCGTGGGCCATGGTGTCGGCGGCCTTGTCGGGGAAGCCCACGCCCAGAGCCAGGCGCAGCTGCACCATGCCCTTGTCCGGCGGCTGGTTGTTCAGCAGGGTCACGCCGAGCATGCAGCCGAAGCCGCAGTAGCCGATGAGGGTGGCCGCCGGGTTGAAGATGCCGTAGAGGTAGGTCTCGTCCGGGACCTTGGCCTCGGTGCGCACCTGCAGCAGGCGCATGCCCACCTCCTGCCAGCCCGCCCCGTTGCCGGCGATGGCCTTGGTCCAGTCGATGGCCTTGTGCACCGTGATCTCGACGTCGGAGACGGGGTAGAGCTGCAGGAAGCGCTCCTTGAACTTCTTCACTGCGGCCTTGGACAGGTCGGGCAGCCGCCCCGAGCCGTCGGCCTTGTAGGCGAAGGGCACGATGAGCAGGCGGAAGGTGTTCTTCTTGCCCTCCACGGTAAACTTCTGCGTGCCCTCGGCAGGGAAGCGGGCCTGGGCGTTGGTCACCTTCTCGGTCCGCTCCTGCAGCAGCTCGAGGGAAAACTCCAGCGGGTCGGTGATGTAGGAGGCCGGCGGGTAGAAGTTGAGGGTGCTCTCCAGCTTGCTGTCATCGGTGGTGCCGAGGGCGCCCTTGATCTCCAGGGGCTCCTGGCCCTTGAAGGTCAGCCGCGCGGTGACCTCTTTTTTGTCGTACTCGCCGCTGAAGCGACCGTAGACGCGGATCATCGCCGCCCGCCCGGCGATGAGCGGGATCTTCGAGGTCACGGGCTTGCCGCCCTTGACCAGGGTGCGCTTGATGCCCTGGTAGATGGCGATCTCGTCGATGGCCACCCCCGGGGCCGCGGTGAGTTCGGCCTTGGATGAGTCGCAGGCCGCCAGGGTCAGTACGAGGGGGAACAGGATAAAATAGCCATGCTTAGTCATATGAACTCTCATACCACGGTATTGTATACAGTCACCTCGACCTGCCAAGGGCCGTGTGCTGTATCCTCACCCCCTGACCTGCTTTCTCAGCTTCTCCAGGTTGTCCCGGGCGAACCCGAGGCTCCTGTCCAGCGCCACGGCCTTTTCGTACATCTCGATGGCCTCGTCGACGCGGCCCAGGTCCCGCAGATTGGAGCCGAGGTTGGCCCAGTCGATGCCCGAGCGAGGATCGATCTGCAGGCAGCGCCGGAAGCAGTCCACCGCCTCGGCGTGGCGCCCGACCTTGTAGTAGCAAAAGCCCAGCAGGTTGTGGTTGACGATGTCGTCGGGGTCGACGTCCACCGCCCGCTCCAGCACGTCGATGGCCTCCTCGAAGCGCTCCCGCTCCTTGAGGCAGGCGCCGACGTAGAACAGCACCCGGCCCAGGTCCTCGGCGGCGGGGCCCAGCTCGAGGGCCGCCTCGAAGTGGGCCAGGGCGGCCTCGAAGGACCCGGCGCCGTGGTCGCACACGCCGCGGTAAAAGCGGATCACCGTGGAGCTCTCCGCTTCCTCGTGCCGCAAAAGGTACGCCCGGGCGTCGTCGAACTCCTCGATGTTGATGTGACACAGCGCCATCTCGTAGAGCAGGTCCTGGCGAGGCACGCGCGGCGAGCCCTGCTCCAGGGCCTCCTCGAAGCGCTCCAGGGCCTCGATGTAGTCTCGCCAGACGAACTGCACCCGGCCGCGTAAAAATGCCACGTAGGCGTGGTCGTCGGTGTGGGCGTCGGCCTGGATCAGGGCCTCCTCGGCCTGCTCCAGCCGGCCAAGCTCCTTGAGGCAGAGCCCTTCGTGGATCAGGGCGGCGGCCCGGTCTGCGTCCCCCGCGGACAGCGCGTGGGCCTGGCGGGCCAGCCCCGCGGCCGGGGCGTGCTCTTTGGCGCCGGCCAGAGCCAGGGAGAGCTGAAAGAGCACCTGCCGCCCCTCCCGCTGCCGCCCGTTGGCCTGCAGGTTATCGGACATGGTGGCCATGGCCGAGGCCATGCAGCCCGGGCATTCCGAGAGCGGAACGCGGAGCTCGGAATGCGCGGCGGAATCTTCGATGGAGCCCACGGGTTTGTCCTCGCCGTGGGCCCAAAAGCAGGGGTAGACCTTGCCCGAGGCCTCGTCCACCACGAGGTGTCGCTGGCAGGGGGCGAGGGTGTCGGCGTCGGGCTGTTGCACCCGCTCGAGCAGGGTCTCCAGCACGTGGTTGACCCGCAGCTGGCCGGCGACGCCCGCGCCGTCCCCCTGGCCCGGGTCGAGGTAGGCGCGGAAGCCCACGCCGTCGGCGCCGGGCGCAAGATCCCGGGGGAGCCCCGCGGAAAAGAACAGGCTCGGCTCGGCGAAGCGCGCCCGCAAAAAGGCGGTCACCGTGTGCACGTCCCGGGCCGACAGCCCGTCAGCCTCCACCACCGGCAGCACCAGCAGCCTGGCCTCGCCCTGCTCGTGGTAGGCCTGCAGCTGGTAGGCCCGGGCCGGGGCCAGCGCTGCCTCCAGCCGGGCCAGCTCGGCCGGCTCGCCGGAGCCCACGCGCACCAGCGGGTGGAGGTAGGTGGTGGCAAACTGGCAGGCGCGGACGTGGCGGCTGGCTGCCCGGGCCAGGGCCTCCCAGCGGCCGGGCTCGGGGCTGCGCTCCCGGCCAACAAAGAACAGGTGGGAGCGCCAGTTGAGGGCCGGCATCGTCCCCTCCAGCCAGCGCACCAGGGCGTCGGTGCGGGTGGGCCGCTCGTCCAGCACCACGAACACCGAGGAGGCCGGCGTCGCCCCTGGCAACTCCAGCCGGCTCACGACACCACCCGCTTGCCGCCGTCCTCGGAGCGGGCGCGCCAGGCCTCCTTGACCTGTCGGATCTCGCCCGCCGACATCCAGTCGGTCTCGAACTCGGCGCCGATGGACAGATACGGCGGCAGGTCGTCCCGCAGGGGCAGGATGCCGTTTTGCCCCAGGTCGTCGCACAGGGCCGAGCCGAAGTAGAGCTGCATCTGCTGGGCATTGGAATTCCCCCGGATCGGCACGCCGCACTCCTGGACGAAGGCCAGGGTCTCGAGGGCGTCGTCGTAGGTCTCGTTCGGCAGCGCGTACTGCGAGAAGAGCTCCACGTCCAGGCCGGCGCCGAGCATGGACCGGGCCGCCTGGCCGATGGCATCGGGGGAGATGTCCTTGTCCAGGTCGGGGTAGACCCGCTGCGAGGCGCTCTCCAGGCCGAGGGCCACGGTGTGCACGCCGGCGCGTTTGAACAGCGCCATCAGCTCGTCGTCCAGCATGTCGGCCCGAGTCTCGACCCACATCTCCGGCTTCAGGCCCCTGCTGAGAATCCCCTCCAGGATGGCCACCACCCGGCGCCGGGAGAACGAAAAGTTCGGGTCGGCGAACCACAGGCGACCGCAGCCGCCCTGGCAGACCCGGGTGATGTCGTCGAGCACTCTTTCGACGGACTGGGCGCGGATACGCCGGCCAAAGGCCCGGGGCGTGTAGCAGAAGCTGCAGTCGTTGCAGCAGCCCCGGGAGGTGAGCATGATCGATTCGTCCAGGTCCGCCGGATCGAGCACGCCGGTGAGCCAGGGCGACGGATAGCCGTCCAGGTCCGCGGGTAGCTCGGGCTTCGGTCCGTCCACGCACTGGCCCTCTCGCGTGCGCAGGGTGGCCCCGGGCACCGGCTCGAAGGGCGGGCCGCCAGCTGCCACGGCCTCGGCCACGCTCCGGATAACCAGCTCGCCCTCGGCGCGGCTGACGTAGTCGATCTCGGGCATGGCCTCGAGGGCCTCGTCAGGCAGAAACGTCGCCTGGGGCCCGCCGATGATCACCGCGGCCTCGGGCAGCACCCGCCGCACCAGGGCCGCCAGAGCCCACACGTGCAGCAGGTTGCGCTGGTAGGTGCCGAAGCCCACGAGCCGCGGCGCGAAGTCCTGCAGAAATGTGGCCACGCCCCGGGGCGAAAACGCGCTCGTCGCCCCCAGGCTCTTGACCTGCACCTCGTGCCCCATGGCCTGCAGCACCGCCCCCATGTTGCCCAGTGAGATGGGCGTGACAGCCGGACCGAAGGGGGAAAAGTCGACGAGCAAGACACGCATGGATGGAGCTACCAGCCAAAAGCTAAAAGCCAAAAGCTAATAGCTAACAGCCGGGCGGCGAAGCCGCCCTATACCGCTGCCTTGCGCACGGTGATCGCGATCTTGTACAGCACGGTGATGATCAGAAAGCCGAAGGCCCAGATGGACAGGGCGATGAGGGCCTCGGGGATGGTGGGCCAGTACTCCACCACCTCGCCCACCGGGTTCGGGATGAAGCCGGTGATCACCATGCCGAGCCCCTTGTCGATCCACAGCGAGAGGAAGACCATCAGGCAGGCGGCGCCCATGAAGGTCTCGCTCTTGCGGAACTGCGGCAGCAGCAGCAGGATCAGCGAGCCGATGGCCATGGTCACCGAGAGCCACATGAACGGCACCAGCTTGGAGCCGCCGCCGTAGCCCATGAACATGTAGACGAAGTGATGCTCGTGGTGCGGCATGTCGCTGTACAGCGCGGTGAACAGCTCGAGGGCCACGAAGAAGACGTTGGCGATCATGGCGTAGGTCACGATGACCGACAGCTTGCGCAGGGCCTCCTTGCCCACGTCGTAGTCCGCCACCTTGCGCAGGATGAGGCAGAGCAGGATGAGCAGCGAGGGGCCGGCGGCAAACGCCGAGGCCAGAAAGCGCGGGGCCATGATGGCCGAGAGCCAGAAGGACCGGCCGGCCAGGCCGCAGTAGAGGAACGCCGTGACGGTGTGGATCGAAAAGGCCCAGGGGATGGACAGGTAGATCAGCGGCTTGACCCACTTGGGCGGCTCGACGCCGCGCCGCTCGGCCCCGAACGACGTGAACGCGATGACCAGGTTCAGGCAGAGGTAGCCGAAGCAGACCACCGTGTCCCAGAACATCATCGAGTTGGGCGACGGGTGGAGGAACACGTTGTTGACGCGCGCCACCTGCCCCATGTCCACGCAGATGAAGCAGATGCACATGGTCACCGCGGCCACCGCGATGAACTCACCGAGCACCGCCATCTTGTGGAACTTTTTGTAGTTGTGCAGGTAGTAGGGGATCACCACCATCACCGCCGAGGCGGCCACGCCGACAAGGAAGGTGAACTGGGCGATGTAAAAGCCCCACGGGACGTCACGGCTCAGGCCGGTGACGCCCAGCCCTTTGTGCCACTGGTAGAGGTAGCAGAGGCCACCCACGGCCATGACGCCGAGCAGGATGGCGACCCAGCCGTAGTATTTTTTGCTTCCGACGAGTGCTTTTTCCAACATGGCTGTTCGACCTCACACGATGTAATAGACCTGGGGACCAGTGCCCAGGGCCGGCTTGCGGGTGATGGTGTGGCGGGCGTCGAGGACCTGGTGGATCTCGGAGTTCGGATCGCCCACGTCGCCGAAGCCCAACGCCTTGACGGGGCACGAGGCGACGCAGTGAGGGGTGTAGCTCTGCTCACCGCGGGCCGTGGCGTCGGCCAGCAGCTCCGCGCAGAAGTTGCACTTCTCCACCACGCCCTTGCAGCGCGTGGGGTAGTCCCTGCTGGGCGGCGCCTTGTGCCTGGCGTCGAAGGTGTTGTCCTTGTTGCGCGGCCACGGCTCGAAGAAGTTGAACGAGCGGGAGCCGTAGGGGCAGCCGACCATACAGTAGCGGCAGCCGATGCAGCGGTGCATGTCCATCATCACGATGCCGTCCGACTTGCGCTTCCAGGTCGCCTTGGTGGGGCAGATCTTGGTGCAGGTCGGGTTCTCGCAGTGGTTGCACGTGATCGGCAGCACCGCCTTGGCCAGCTTCTTCCGCGGGTAGCTGTGCTGCTGCTCCGGGAAGGCGCCGTGGTAGTCCTGCAGCCAGAGCCACTTGATCTCGCGCTTCTTGACGTCCTCGGCCTTGAGGCCGAAGCGGGCCTCGGAAAGGTCGGGCACGTTGTGCGCCGAGTGGCACTTGGCCTTGCACGCCTGGCCGCAGTTGTTGGCCTGCCCCTGGAGGCAGCGGTGGATGTCCACCAGCATGGCCCACTGCTTGCTCTGCTTCTTCTTGCCGGGGGCGCCGGCCAGGGCGGTGACGCCGGTCCCGCCGAGCACCGCGGCGCCGGCGATCTTGAGAAATGTTCTTCTTCCCTTGTCTTCCATGACTAGTTCCTCCCCTGGGGCAGGACGTGGCAGTCCCAGCAGTAGGGTTTGACCCCCGCGTAGGCGTGGCACCTGTCGCAGAACTTGGTCCTGTCGGCGTGACACCCGAGGCAGGTCTTGGAGAGGCTCTTGAGCACCGGCTTGCCGTCGGGCCAGCTGGAGAACTTGCCCTTGTGCACGAGCTTGCCCTCACGGACATACTCGTCGCGCCAGTTGTCCAGCAGGTCCATGTGCTCGCTGCGCATGTCCTCGGCCGAGGACATGATGCAGTTGTCCTTTCGGCCGGCCAGCATCTTCTGCATCACGGAGCCCGGGGGGTGGCTGTCGGCGGCACGCTGCAGCCTGGGCCGCTCGCCCGGCTTGCCCAGGGCGAGGTTGTAGACCACCGGCAGGGCCACGACACCGATGAAGATGGCCAGGCCGGCGACAATTTTTGTTGTGTCGTACAAGCGCGTTTTCTTCTTTTCCATTGGCCGTCTCCTTACTCGTCGTCCTCGTCCTCATCCTCGAATCCGGGGAGAGGCTCCTGGCGGAGGTCGGTCTCGCGTTTCTCGCCTTCCATCATCAGGGCGTTGCCGAGCAGCTCGTGCACGCCGGCGATCTCCACGTTGGAGGTGCCCATGCCGTCATCACCGATCCAGTAGTCCATCAGGCCCGGCAGGGTCGCCTTGTCGATGGCGCACATGCAGGAGAGGATGTTGACGCCGTGCTTGTCGTACACGTGCTTGACCGCGTTGGCCCGGGGGAAGCCGCCTCGCAGGCGGGCCTCGAGGTTCTCGTCGGTGCCGATGGCCGAGCCGCTGCCGCAGCAGAAGGTGTGCTCGCGGATGCAGTTCTCGGGCATCTCGTAGAAGTGGTTGCAGCACTCGTTGATGATGTAGCGCGGCTCATCGAGGATGCCCATGGCCCGGGCGGTGTTGCACGAGTCGTGCAGCGTCACCTTGTAGTTGTCGTTGCGGCTCTTGTCGAGCTTGAGCTTGTTGTGCTTGAGCAGGTCCGCCGTGAACTCCGCGATGTGGACCATCTTGGTCGAGCGGGCGTGGGTGAACTCGGTGCCGGTGGCGTGGGACTTGGGCGTCTCGAGGTAGTCGGCCGGACCGTTCATCGTGGCCATGTACTGGTGCAGCACGCGCCACATGTGGCCGCACTCCCCGCCGATGATGTACTTGACCCCCAGCCGCTTGGCCTCGGAGTAGATCTTGCTGTTGAGCCGCTTCATCATCTCGTTGGAGATGAAGAGCCCGAAGTTTCCGCCCTCCGAGGCGAAGGAGCTCATGGTGAAGTCCAGGCCGATCTCGTGAAAGATGGCCAGGTAGCCGAGGAAGGTGTAGTAGTGCGGGTCGCCGAAGTAGTCGGCCGAGGGCGTCACGAAGAGCACCTCGGCCCCCTTCTTGTTGACCGGGCACTCCACCGACACGCCGGTGATGTCCTCGAGGTCCTCGGCGGCGAACTCCACGTTGTCCTTGAAGGTGTGGGGCTGGATGCCGAGGTGGTTACCGGTGCGGAAGCAGTTGGCCGCCGGGGTCATGGCCCAGTCGATGTTGAGGCCGATGAGATTGAGCAGCTCGCGGCCGATCATGGTGATCTCGGCCATGTCGATGCCGTAGGGGCAGTACACCGAGCAGCGGCGGCACTCGGTGCACTGGAACATGTAGTAGAACCACTCCTTGACCACGTCGATGGTCAGCTCCCGGGCGCCGCCCATCTTGCCGAACACCTTGCCGCCCAGGGTGAAGTACTTGCGGTAGACCGAGCGGATCAGCTCGGCCCGCAGCACCGGCATGTTCTTCGGGTCGCCGGTGCCGATGAAGAACTGGCACTTGTCGGCGCAGGCCCCGCAGCGCACGCAGATGTCCATGTAGATGCGGAAGGAGCGGAACCGCTCCAGGCGGTCCTTCATCCCCTCGAGCAGGATGGCCTGCCAGTCGTCGGGCAGCTGCCAGTCGTCGTCGCGGGGCTGCCACAGGCGCGGGTTCGGGAAGTCGACGTACTTCAGCGAGTCGGCCACGCCGGAGTAGTTCCAAAAGCCCTTCTTGGCCGGGAAGTCGATCTTCGCGTCGGTCCAGTCCTTGCTGGGCGGGGTGTAGTCGATGGAGCCTGACAGGTCTTCAGGTTTGATATCGTCAGCAGACATGACTTACTCCTTGTCGGGCGCTTCGGTCTTGGGAAGCAGGCCGCAGTCTTCCATCTTGTCCTTGAACTCCTCGCAGTACTCCTCGTAGGAGTGCAGCTTGACCTCGGGGTTCCAGGGGTTGATGTGCCGGCGCCAGCGGTTGTTGTTGGCCAGGTTGCGCGTGGGGCTGAGGAAGACCCCGGCGGCGTGGACCAGCTTGCTGAAGGGGAAGTAGGCCAGCAGCACACAGACCAGAAAGACGTGGGTGTAGAAGATGGCCCCGATGCCCGCGGGCACCGCGAAGGCGCCGCTCATCAGCCCCATGGTCAGCGCCTTGACGCCCACGATGTCCACCTTGAAGAAGTAGCGCATCAGGATGCCCGAGATGGCGATGGCGAGGATGAGGAACAGCGGGAAGAAGTCGGCGGCCAGCGAAAAGTAGCGCAGCTGCGGCGAGACCACCCGGCGCATGAAGAGGAAGGTCGCCGCCACCACGATGCCGACGTCGGTGAGGTAGAGCAGGGGCAGGCCGATCTGAAAGAAGCTGTCCAGGCCCTCCAGCCCGGTGATGAAAAACGGCACCGGCTCGGCGAAGAACCGCCAGTGGCGGATGACGATGAACAGGAAGCAGTAGTGGAAGATCAGCGACGCGCCCCAGAGCCAGAAGCTGGTGCCGTAGGCCAGCCGCTTGCCGTCCACCAGCTCTGCCTTGGAGTTGCGAAACAGCGAGCGGAAGAGGACCACCTCCAGCACCATGCGGCCGATGACCTCCAGGGTGGTGAAGGGGTTCTCCAGCCGGCTGTGCTTGATCCACGGCAGCGACTTTTGCTGGCCGCAGGTGGTCGGGATGCGAAACGGCACCGGGGACATGGCCCACTTGACCACCTTGTAGATGATGCCCCCCACGAAGGTCAGCATCGCCAGGTAGGGGAACACCACGCCGAAGAAGAACTGCAGGCCGGCGACCTTTCCTCCCACGTACCCGAGCAGGCTCAGCACGAGTACTGCGACCAGGGCTGAAACGATGTTCATGATTACTCCTCTTCCGCCTGTTTCCTGCTCATGCGATTCCATCGCTCCAGGAGCTTTGCGGTCTGTTTCTTCGCTTCGTTCACTCGGATCTCGTACATCTTCTCGCGGCACTTGACGAAGCAGGTGAAGGCCGACATGAGCAGGGCCTCCACCATGCTGTCGAAGGCCTTCAGCTCCTCGAGCACCTCGGGTTTGGTGGCCTCGCGGCCCAGCTGCTCGCGCACGATCCCGCGCAGATCCAGCACGAAGCCAAGGGCCCTGGCCGGCTCCGGCTGCTGCACCGCCCGCACGCGGATCAGGTCCAGCATGGACTCGGAGGGCCCGGTCTCTCCGGCCACGAGCCCGTCGAAGATGGCCGGGATCGCGCGCCTGTAGGTCCCACCCACGGGGTTGGCGAAGGGG
>PVBE010285264.1_pt1 | contig 14195 bp, 11 predicted proteins | sample 1631181 | NCBI WGS metagenome assembly PVBE01 (sample SAMN08397723, study PRJNA350692) | Marine metagenome, whole genome shotgun sequencing project. | isolation source: water | place: Pacific Ocean | collected 2012-04
AGTGCGTCTGAAGAGTCCCATAAATTATTTTTGAGGTGCAATTCAAAAATAAGGGGCTTTTCAGAATTTAAACTTTCGGATAGTTGTGTGTTGAATAAGAATTTATCCGCGCAGTTTGTCCAATAATTGATTCAGTACTGTTGCTTCTTCAATTGACAGGTTTCCTTCTAATTCGGCTGCACCTTTAAAGTGTTGATTGAGCGAGTCGAGTACTTGTACTCCTTTACTTGTAAGTACAATGTCCACCATCCGTCTGTTGTCTGGATTGGTCTGACGGTCAACCCAGCCTTTCTTTTCCAGTTTATCCAACAAACGCGTTAAGTCACCACGTTTGTTGATCAATACTTTCCTGATGTCTCCCGGGCATGCAGGATTGGGAAACCGGCCCTTCAATATGCGCAGAACATTGAAGTGCTGATCGTTGATATCGAAAGGTTTGAGGGAGGCTAACACCAGGTCTGTGATCTTGTTACCCGTATAGACAACATTGATGACAGCTTTTTTGCGCTCGTCTGAAATGGGCTTGGTTTGCTGTATTTCCTCTTCGAATTTCACCGCAGTTACTTAATTTGTAAATACAAATATCGTAAAAGTTGGTAGTTCCCACGCTTTTTCGAGATTTTCTTTGCTGTGGAAATTCAGGAACTGAAAGATTTACTTACCGTAAATATCAATTCCTGGGTAAAATGTCCCAAAGGCAAACCAATAAGCCATAAATCCAGTAACCTCGGTTAGCTATGTCGATACCATTTTGATGAGCGATTATTTTTTGAAAGAGGGGGAAACCATCTTCTTTACCGATTCGATTGGGAAGAACCCATATCCGGTTAAAGTCATTGAATTGACCAACCTGCTTCTTTCTATAAATTCAATTTACTGGCCGAATTGGTTTCCTGAAGGCGATCCTGAAATGATCGATTCCGGGTTTGTCTGGAGAACTGACCCCTGGGATGGTTTGGATTCTCTTCCTCCTTTAAAACGAAAGGTGCGATACAGACTTTATTGGAAGGCCAAATGCAACAAGAATATGCCGGGTTTCAATGCGCCTTGCATGGGTGCTTTCGGAAAACATAAACCTTTCGGCAAAAGCATGAACTGGACCGTAAACCCTTACAAGGTTTGTAGTCGTGGTCGGTTTTTCTGCCTGGAAGAAGAAACGCAGGTGGGGCAGATCAATTATCACAGGACACCAAATTGTGGGGACAGATGGCCTTGGACGATCCCGATAAGGCGATTTAACTGTAAGTGAAGTTTGAACAAAAACTGGCTGTATGCTTTTACTTTAAATGCCCAGCCAGAACTGCGGTCTTTTTGAAGTGATCCACGTTGCCGGCATCATCAAAGATTTCGACAAAAACTACATAGGCTCCAATGCGCGCCTTGGTGCCTTCATCGGTGGTGCCATCCCATGTGTAGAATCCTGAAAAACCAAGTAATTCGTTTCGAACCAGTTTCCTGATTTCACGTCCACGGGCATCGAAAAGTGTAATGTTGGCTAAGAATCCCGACTGCTCGAATCCATACTCTATGGTGAGCAAATCATCCATTCCATCGCCATTCGGTGAAAAAACCTGTGGTTGAACTGAAATGTTATCGCTTGCCCCGGCCAATTCCCCAAAATTGGAATTCTGGTAGGCTGGTGTGGCAAATCCAACGGTTTGGGCTGCAGAATGCCAGTTGTTTTCGGCCTGTGATTTTGTTGAATAGTTGATTCTTTCCAGCGAAACCCCATTTTCATCATCAATCAAAGGAAAATGCCAATCGTGTGAATATTGTAATTCGTCAATGATTTGCCCAACTTGTGTCATAACAATCACTTCATCTTCTCCATCGTCCATGTTTGGCAGATCCGATATTTCAATGAAATTATTGGGGTTAGGCGTATCGTATTGATCTTTCACCAAAGAAGGGTCTTCCGTGATAACGATATATTCGCCAGGAAAAATTAAACAGCCTACAGTGGTAATTTCTTCCACCACGTTCAATAATCCGGTTTCTTCATCGCGGCTTGCCATGCGAAGATTCAGGAAGTCGAGGATTTTGTCCGAATTGTTGTAAACCTCTACGAAATCCACCCCTCCGCTTGCCGGATTAAACAGCACTTCATTAATCACCATGTCGTTGCTGTCAATTGCAGCTGGAATACCGAAACGTGCCGAGTCGAGCAATCCAATCACGTTTCCTGAACAATCGGTTACGTTTGCAACCTTCACCGAATAAATAATGCCTTGTTGCAAGGGAGCACTGAATTTCAATCGGACCAGGTTGAGGTCTGGAATTACAACTACCGCACTGTCTGGCGTGTTAACTCCGTTGCTCACTGTATAGTTGGCGGGATTTGAGGCCAGGGATTCATCCAGGAATTCTGAAAACTGAAGAACGATATTGCGCGAATCTGAATAAATAGCTTTTATCAGATCCGGAGGTGTTTCATCCGGGTTCTCAGCCAGAACAGAATTTTCTTCCCCGGGTGTTCCACCATCAGGATTCACCGAAGCTCTCCAGCTAGCACTTCCTCCGCAGGGTTCGTTCGGATCAATCAGCTCCAATGTCCAGCCACCATCTTCTTTCAGGGCATCCTGAAACCAGGAGCCATCGTACTCTATGAAATGAATTACCTCTCCCTGGTCGTTGGTAAGAATAACCTGGTCGCCATCGTTATTCTGGCTGGGTAGGGATGAAACTGCCCGAACGTTTGGAATCGCACTGAATGCTGAAACGTTTGCAACTGCCACCAATATCACAAACTCGTTGGGAAGTAGTTGATAGTTGTCGATAGTTGTCGAAGTCCCCGCATCTGAAATGGTCCAGTCTTTTAACTCAATTGTTTTGTTGCTTCGGTTGTAGAGTTCCACAAATTCGAAAGGAGGCAAACCGACAACCGGTTCAGGAAGTGGATGAATTTCGTTGATGAGGATATCGAATCGCTCGGCCTGCTGGGGAATAGCAAATTGAGCAGTATCCGGATCGAGTGCGTTCCCAAAACAATCGGCCAGGTTGCTGATTGAAAGCGTGTAAATGGTTCCTGCCACAAGGGTGTTGCCAAAAGTCAGGGTAGCAACCGTGAGGTCAGGTGACAATGTTACTCCTGTTGCTGCTCCAATTCCACCATCGCAACTGTAGTTGGCTGCAAGAGCAGCAGCTGGTGTATCGACAGGTTCGCTGAAGATTACCTCAAGGGTGGTTGGGTTAAGAATTGCCAATGACACGATAGCAGGACTGACCGTGTCCTGAAAAACCCCTGTCACACTATTGGTTTTTCCAGGTGTTCCACCGGAGGTATCAATAGAGGCGTTCCAGTTAAATTCACCTGAACATGGGGAGTTGGCATCGATTAATTCCAACGTCCAGCCGCCATTGTCTTTTGTTGGGTCATGATACCAACCATCGGTGTAGTCTACCTGGTCTATCAGGTTGGCGTTGTCATCATACAAGGAAATTAAATCGCCTGAATTATTCAGACTGGGCCATGCAGATATTCCGGTCAAAAGGGCGTTTATGCCGTTTGCAGTGAAGGAGTCAACGCTGCTGTTTGAACAAAGAATGATGAAAGTATCCGGTGGAAGGATTACGCCCGGAATCACACCCATAGTTGTGGGATCTGTAAACTCCCATCCTGTGAGATCGATCGGCAGATTGGTGGTGTTATAGAGCTCCACGAATTCCACTCGGGGTAAATGAACTCCCGGAGTTGGATCGCACATAATCTCTGTGATAATCACATCCCCGGGCAAGGGCGTGTAAAATGAAAATTGAGCGGTGTCGTTGGAGGGATTGGTGAAAAGGTCTTCGGCATTGAGGACAACGATTTCATTTAACACACCATTTCCGAAAGCCGTTCCGAAAGTCAGATGGACCAGGGCTGGATTCACACCATCAAGTAGCGCAGTATCGGGATTTCCAATGCCATTGTTCACGGTAAAGTTTACTTCTGTTTCTGTCGTGGCCTGATCCATCGGTTCTGAAAAAGTGATGTCAAGCTCATTTGCGGATATTACTTCCAGAAGCGAAATTGTTGGAGGGTCATTATCAATAAATGGTTGACCGGTGACATCAAAGTCATCGAACCAAAAAAGATCGGAACGTGAAGAAGTGTATTCGCAATAAACTCCAAAATGCGCAGAAGAGTTGTGGGTTGCGTCCAACACTGTTCCTTGTGAGACAAAGGCTGTTCCACCAGAAGTGTCCGCCAATAACTCCCAATTTCCCAATGAGTCTCGAGTTACCTGGATTCTGGCATTAACGGGACTCATATCCACGATATCTGCATTTCCTGGAATTATTTCCGTTTCAGTTCCACCAATATCCTGTCGGAACAAACCAATTTTATCCGCACTCGATCCGCTCACACGAACATAGTATCCGTTCAGCGGTCCTTTCAAATCAGATCCGCTCGATGATAGATAAACCTTGCTAAAGTTAGATGCCGATGGGTTGAAGCCCATTTCAACATAGAACTCCCATGTTGCATTGTTGATAGCTGCACAAGGCGTGCTGAGATACATGATATCGTCAACGATAGGCGCATCCAGGTGAAGACGAAAATTGTCGATTTCATAATTGGCGGTATCTCCAGTCCATGTAGGGCCGGTGTGATAATTTCCATCGCTGAATTCATCAACAAACTGTGCTTGTAGGCAAAGGGGCATCAGCATGCAGAAAAGCCATTTCCTCATAGGGTTAAATTCGGTTAACGAGGCCCTAAAATAGTTGAAAAAACGGTTACTGCACTGGCATTACCAACAGTTGAAATTTAGAGGGTGGTTGCTTGACAAAAGGAATGGCAAAGTCCTATTTTCGCAACAAAAGTTAAATATGAAAATTGCAGTGGTTGGCGCTACCGGTTTGGTGGGTACCGTTATGTTAAAAGTGTTGGAGGAGAGAAACTTTCCTGTCACGGAATTGATTCCGGTTGCTTCGGCTCGTTCAGTAGGTAAAAAACTTTGTTTTGGCCAGTCAGAATTTCCTGTTTGCTCAATGGATGATGCTATTTCCTCGGAGCCAGATCTGGCTTTGTTTTCTGCGGGTGGATCAGTTTCCCTGGAAAATGCTCCTCGATTTGCGGAAGTTGGAACCACCGTAATCGATAATTCATCTGCCTGGCGGATGGACTCTTCCAAGAAATTAGTGGTTCCTGAAATTAATGCTGGTGAATTGGGAAAAGAGGATAAGATCATCGCCAACCCGAATTGTTCTACTATTCAAATGGTGCTTGCACTTTTACCGCTTCACAGAAAATATGGCATTCAAAGATTGGTGGTTTCTACCTATCAATCTGTTACCGGTACTGGCGTTAAGGCCGTTCAACAGTTAGAAAATGAAAGAAAGGGTGAAGATGGAGAAATGGCCTATCCACATGTAATCGACAAAAACTGCCTTGCCCATTGCGATGTTTTTCTTGACAATGGATACACCAAAGAAGAAATGAAATTGGTTCATGAAACGCGCAAAATTCTTGGGGATGATTCTATCCAAATCACCGCCACAGCAGTTCGGGTGCCGGTAGTTGGGGGCCATTCCGAAAGTGTGAATGTTGAGTTAAAGAACTCGTTTGAGTTGAATGAAATCAGGAGTTTGCTTGAATCGACTCCCGGTATTATTGTTCAGGATGATGTTTCACAAAACCATTACCCTATGGCAAGAAATGCCCAGGGGCGTGATGAGGTTTTTGTCGGTCGCCTTCGGATTGATGATTCACAACCGAACACCTTAAACATGTGGATCGTGTCTGATAATCTTAGAAAAGGAGCAGCAACCAACGCTGTACAGATTGCCGAGTATTTGCTGCAAAATGGGTTGATTTGAGCGAAGGGCTACCGAGCTATTCGCGATCGCAACTGGCTTTAAGAAATGGACAGGATCGTGATGAAATCTGGGTCGCCTATCAAGGCATTATTTACGATGTCACCATTAGCCGTTTATGGGGAAGTGGTAAGCACTATGAACACTGGGCCGGTCAGGACCTGACAGATGAATTGCCCGATGCACCTCACACCGAGCATGTTTTCGAAAGATTTAAGGCAATAGGAAAACTGGCCTGATCAGGCTTCCAACAAAATGTCAAATTGAACCAGGTCAATAAATTCCTGGATGCGTTCATCGATATCTTCCTGGGTTAATTCGGTCAATCTTTCAATTCCAAATTTTTCTACACAGAACGAAGCCATTGCCGAGCCGAAAATCAATGCACGTTTCATATTGTCGAAAGATATGTCTCCGGTTTGGGCGAGATAGCCGATGAATCCACCTGCAAATGTGTCGCCTGCTCCAGTTGGATCAAACACTTCTTCAAGCGGCAAAGCAGGAGCAAAGAAGACCTGGTTTCCATGGAATAGCAATGCGCCATGTTCTCCTTTTTTAATAACAAGGTAGGATGGCCCCATTGTAAGAATTTTCTGAGCTGCTTTTACCAGGCTGTATTCACCTGAAAGCTGCCGGGCTTCTTCATCGTTGATGGTAAGAACATCAATTTTTTTCAGTACCGCTTTCAAATCATCCATGGCGATGTCCATCCAAAAATTCATTGTGTCTAGCACAACCAGTTTTGGCCGGTTTTGCAATCTTTCAACTACTTGCATTTGAACTTGAGGTGTCAGGTTTCCCAACATCAGGAAATCGCTTTCCTGGTAATTATCCGGTATTAGCGGATCAAAATGTTCTAGCACATTCAATTCGGTGATTAGTGTATCGCGCGAATTCATGTCCATATGATATTTCCCCGACCAGAAGAATGATTTTTCGCCTTCTTTAATTTGTAATCCTTCATCAGAGATGCCTCGATCGCGCATGGCAGAGATTTCCTCTTCGGGAAAATCATCACCAACTACTGAAACCAGGTTAATCTTATCGGTGAAATAACTTGCTGCCCAACTGATGTATGTGGCAGCCCCACCTACTATTTTATCGGTTTTTCCAAATGGTGTTTCAATGGCGTCAAACGCAACAGTACCTACTACTAAAATGCTCATAAAGGATATTTTTTAAAATTCGGCTGCAAAGATTGTATTATTTCAGGTCAAGAACTAACTTTGGCCTCGCTTTTGAAAAGCGGTTCTTTTTTTACTGAACATTTATTCCTCCGTAGCTCAGCTGGTTAGAGCGGGTGACTGTTAATCACTAGGTCGTTGGTTCGAGTCCAACCGGGGGAGCAGAAGGCTGAATAATTTTATTCAGCCTTTTTTGTTTACTCCCTGCTTAATTTTAGTCACGTGGAAAATTCCGGCATTCAACTCAACAAATTTCTGGCGCACTGTGGTGTAGCCTCAAGGCGTAAATCTGCAGAAATTATAAAAGCCGGTGAAGTGCGGGTAGATGGAAAAGTTGTGTCCGAGCCTGGTTATCGCGTTCAGCCTAAGCAAGTTGTGAATTATAAAGGCAAGGTGCTAAAACCCAATCGTGATTACGTTTATATTTTGCTGAACAAGCCCAAGAATTTCCTGACCACCACAAGCGATGATCGTGGAAGAAAAACAGTGATGGATTTGGTAAAACGTGCTACCGACCAACGTGTTTATCCTGTAGGCAGGCTCGACCGCGATACGGTTGGCTTGTTATTGCTCACCAATGATGGTGACTTGGCGGAAGCACTTTCCCATCCTAGTAAGAATGTCAAAAAGATCTATCATGTTTTCCTGAACAAACCGATTTCAGAACATGATTTTGAAACGATAAAAGCCGGGGTAGAACTTGAAGATGGTATTGTGAAGCCCGATGATCTCGCCCTCCCTGATCCTACCGATTTAACGCAAGTTGGAATTGAGTTGCATAGCGGAAAAAACCGGATTGTGCGAAGGATATTCGAACATTTCGGATATAATATTGTGAAACTTGACAGGGTAGTTTATGCAGGCTTAACTAAAAAGAACCTGCCAAGGGGCAAGTGGCGTTTATTGTCGGAAAGGGAGTTACTGCTTCTTAGAAATTTCACCTAAGAAAGCGCTGATGCCAAAGTTCATGTAGCTGTAGCTACTGTATTGGCCCTCAATAAAGAATCCTACTTTTTCAGCTACCATAGAGCGAATACCGAGTCCGGCTCCACCAACAAATCTTCTGGACTCCGCGATATAGCCCTTGTTGGCTTCTTCATGATTTCCAAAAACCAGGTTGTAGCCACCAAAAGCGTGAATGTAAATATCCATCCACTCAGGTGGAATTTTTGTGCCAATCAGGCGATTGATTCCATTGGTTAAATGAATGTTAGTCTTGGCGCCTATCATGAAGTGTGCATAGCGCACATGATCTTTTATACATACATCGCTGGTTAAGTTCTTGTTGCATTCTTTCGATTTAAAATATACGAACATGGGTCCGATGCTCACATTTCGGGCAACAGTGAAATCTGTAGTCAAACTCAGTTGTGGACCAACTGCCTCGGAAGTGAGGAAAACGGAATTCCCCAGGTGCAAACCAATAGCTCCTTTTCTAAGGTAATATGGGTCACCTGGTTCCGTGGTGGTTTGGTCCTCAACCTCCTCCGACTGCGCAAACACAGCAGATGTTATCAGGAGAAAACTCAGGATGCAAATCGATAAGCGAGTCATATCTATTAAAGATTACAGCCCTGCAAGTTAACTAAAGCGGAGCCTGTGACAAAATGTGGGCCCATTACCAACAGGAAGGGCTTCACAACTTTATACTCATTTTACCTACGAATGTTCGGTTATTGAATATTTTCACCTGAGCAATTTTCAACTAAAAACCATTTGACATGTCAGCTTCGACACCCATTACATCTTTCCCCAAGGATAAAATCAAGATTCTGTTATTGGAAGGTTTGCATCAATCAGCGGTTGATACGCTCAACAAAGCGGGCTATACCAATATTGATTACCATAAACGCTCAATGCCCGAAGATGAGTTGATTGAAACCATGCAAGGCGCGCATGTGGTTGGTATCAGGTCGAAAACTCAGATGACTGAAAACGTTCTGAAGAACGCCAACCGACTTTTGGGGCTTGGATGTTTTTGCATTGGCACCAACCAGGTTGACTTGCAAGTAGCCACGGAAAGTGGAATTACTGTTTTCAACTCGCCATATTCTAGCACACGGTCGGTTGCGGAGTTGGTTATTGGCAATGCAATAATGTTGATCAGGCGAGTGCCGGAACGAAGTAAGGCTGCACATGCCGGAACCTGGCTAAAAGATGCTGCCGGCAGTTTTGAGTTGAGGGGAAAAACGCTTGGCATTATAGGCTATGGACATATCGGTTCACAGGTCAGTGTGTTGGCCGAAGGTTTTGGGATGAACGTTATTTTTTATGATGTTGAAACGGTTTTGCCTTTGGGAAATGCCAATTCCGTGGATTCGCTGGATGAATTGTTGGAGGTTTCTGATGTTGTTTCATTGCATGTTCCCGGAACCCCCGAAACCAAAAATATGCTAGATGCCAATCGCCAGGCGAAAATGAAACAGGGCAGTATTTTGTTGAATCTCAGTAGAGGTGATGTAGTTGATATTGAAGCATTGGCTGCAAACCTCAGGGGTGGCCACATATCTGGCGCTGCTGCTGATGTTTTCCCCGAAGAACCCAAAAAGAAAGGTGATTCATTCGCTACTCCCTTGCAGGGATTGGATAATGTTATTCTAACACCCCACGTTGGGGGTTCTACCCAGGAAGCACAGAAAAACATTGGCATCGATGTGGCTAACAAAATCGTTAATCTGCTGGACAAAGGATCCACAATGGGTTCACTGACGGTTCCTCCATTGAATTTACCTACGCAGGCATCTACACATCGTATCGTTCATATTCACCTCAATCAGCCGGGTGTGTTGTCAGAGATCAATAATATTCTTTCGAAATTGGGTCTGAACATTTTGGCACAATACCTTAACACCAATTCTACCATCGGATTGGTGGTGTTGGATGTAGATCAAAAAACCACGAAGGATACGCTCGAAAAATTGAAAGCCGTGCAGGGAACGCTTCGTTCCTGGATTCTTTATTAAGAACCTCACAATATGCCCTTCAAAGTTTGCTGCATACAGGATATGGCAGAGGCTGAAATGGCCATAGAAGCTGGCGCAACAGCCATTGGGTTGGTTGGGCCCATGCCGAGTGGGCCTGGAATCATTGATCTTGAAACAGCCGCTCAGATTGTTAAGGCTGTAGCCGGCAACGTTGATACTTTCTTTTTATGCAGCGCTCAATCTGTCGATGAAATATCGAGGAACATGAACCGGTTGGTTCAACCCATATTCAGTTGGTCGATCAGGTTGAAGATGACGTTTATGGAACTTTAAAGAGTCGATTTCCTGAACTGCAAATTGTCCAGGTTGTTCATGTGGTTGATAGTTTATCGGTAAAGTTGGCTGTCGGAGCGGCTGGTTATGCCGATGCGTTGTTGCTGGATTCGGGAAACCCAAAGCTTCAAACCAAAATATTGGGTGGCACAGGAAATACGCATAACTGGGAGTTTAGTTCTGATATCGTTCGGAAAGCGGGTATTCCAGTTTGGTTGGCAGGTGGATTAAATCCTGAAAATGTTTCTAATGCCCTTGAAACTGTGAGGCCTCATGGTGTAGATGTGTGCAGTAGGTTGCGGGTGGAAGGACGGCTTCAGAGGGACATGCTGAAGGCTTTCGCATCGCTGGTTCAATCTCGTTTTTGAACAAACAGCTTGGTAGATTGAATCTGTCTTCCAGATGACAGGCGAACGATATAACAACCGGAAGCCCATGCAGAAAGATCGATCCTCAGATGGTTAAAGTAGATAGAGGTTTCAAATTCCACAGGTTGTTTTTTCCCAAGCCAATCGAAAACTTCCAATTCAGGGAATCCCTGTTTCCAATTTTCTGGCAAGCCAATCTCAACCGTACTGGATGCAGGGTTCGGGAACAGCCTGATACCTTTGTCTTTTCTATCTGTTCCAATGTTTGTTGCAATAGAATCGTTGGTGAGTTTCAGTATGAATAGGTCGGTTTCGAAAGTGCCAGGAACGATTTCAACCAAACCGCCAACCAGCATGCTCTGATCTGCGGATTCCTTGATAACGCTTGCTTGTATTTGACCAAACCCCGATTCGTTGAAGCGAACCCTACCATTGTCCCCAAATTCAGGATCAAGATTCCAGGCGTTGTTACCTTCCAATTTCAAGATTGATAAATAGTCCCCAATGTAACCGGTGTAAAAATTGGAATCTGCAGATGAACTGCCCACCACAAAAAGATCACCGGCTGTTGTTGCCAATAAGCCTCTGGCCACATCCTGTAAGGTGTTGAAGTCAACTTCGTAAGGAATATCAAATTGACCGTTGCTCATCAAATTGAGTATGGAAAAGTCGTGGCTTACGGCTGCATTATCAATAAACGGCAAAACCATCATATCGCCATTGGGCATTGCAGTGGATTGCAACAAGTAATTGTTAGATCCGGCTTCGAAATCGAAATGATAAAAGCCATCCCCGAAGAATGAACTATCTGGTGTTCCATCGGATAAAAGTCGAACTATGGAACATTCATAATTTGTGGAGTTGAAGTAGGAGCCAACAAACACAATTTTTCCATTTGGCAAAACAGCCAGGTTGTGAGCGGTTCCCCCATCCAGATGGCGTGCGCCACCCGATGAGCTGGAGAACGAATCAATCGCATTTTGGCCGGTGGTATAGTTAAGCGCTAACTTTCCATTTTTTGCAAAAGTTGAGTCTAATGAACCATCCTGATTGATGCGCGCCACAGCAGGAAGTTCCTGGTGAACGGCAGTTGTGTCGAAGGCAGCCCCTGCTGTTAAAATTTTTCCATCTTGCTGAAGGGCCAGGGTTTTGGGATCGTTGGTTGGCCCTAAAAATGAAAACTGCAATTGGCCATTTATGCCAAAACTTGAGTCCGGAATTCCAGTTGAACTAAACATGGCTGTGCAAAAAGGCTGGATGGTTTGATCCGAATAATTAAATGCCTTGCCCAAAACGATCAGCCGTCCATCGTCCAATTGCAGGAGATCTACCACAGAGGAGTATTCAAAATTGTAAAAGTCCTGAACTACCGTGCCATTCTGACCAAAAGATGAATCGATGGAACCATGTTCATTGATCAGCATCAGGCCAAAATTCATATCAAACAAAGAATCGGAATGACCAGCATTGAAAAGAATGACCGCCTTTCCGTTATCCAGAGTTTCGATATCCATCAATTCATCAAACCAATCTACGTTTATCCAGGCTTTTCCGTTTACTCCAAAAGAAGAATCAATCCTCTCTACCTGGGCAAAAAGCTGAAATGAAAGTAAACTCAAGCACAATATGAGGATTCGTGAATTCATTATTAACCGGTTTAAACAAATTCGGCCTTGCACACTTGCAAAGCCGAATTTTGGGGTTAATGATAAGCATTCATTTGAAACATATGAATTGCCTCGGTTCAAGCGGCTATTGAATTATCAGCCTTTCAATAAGACCTTGTTCTTTTAAACGAATGATATATAATCCTGCTTGAAATAGCTCTCTGACCAGAACAATTTGTGTTTGATTGGCCGTTGGGATTTCTGAAATCAGCTGACCGGTTGAGGTATAAACCTGTAAAACGTCATTGAGGTTGGTTGGCAACTTCACCTGTACATTTCCAGAAGACAAGGGGTTTGGGAACAGTGAAAAGTTCTCTTCCACCATATCCTCTTCCACTTCCGACAACCTTTCCTGGGTGTTGGTTGTGAAGTTGGTCAGATTTGCGAAGTCAGATTTGGCAGATCCATTGGAAGTACACCATGTTCGTATGGTCCATTCGTATTGGGTGCCAGGCGTCAGGCCAAACACATTTTTGTTGGCAGAAGGGGCCGCTACTAAAAGCGTAGTCCAGTTTGACGCACCAACTCTTCTTCCCTTGATTTCATAGGCCACAGCTCCAGCCACCTGGCCCCAATTCAAGGAAGCGGCATTAGTTGTAACCGGATTTGTAGAAAGTGTTGTAGGGATTCCGCAAGCCAAGGTAAAAAAGTCGAGAGCAGACCGTGGCGATACCAATGAATCGTTGGCATCACAAACAGCCTGTATCTGCCACTCGTAAGTTAAGTTAGTGGTAAGGCCAAAGACGTTTTTAAAATTAGGGGCACCGTTTGGAATGTTTAAGGTCGTCCAAGTGGAACTGCCTGAAACTCTTCCCCGGATTGTATAGTGATGAGCACCATCCACAGTATCCCAGTTTAAGGTAGCCGAAGTTGCTGTTACATTTGTTGTGCTGATGTTGGCCGGAGCTTCGCAAGTAAATCTGCTGGGTACAGTTCCATCCCAAACAGTGGTGGTCTCTGTGATGGTTACGTGCCCACCACCCGGGCCGATGTTAGCGGTTTCTACAACGCCATAATATGAAGGACCAATGATGTGAGGGTAGACGCTTGTTCCGGATGCTAAAATCGTTACGAAATAGGCGTAGGTACCGTTTGGATATTCTGGTGTTACGCAAATTCGGCCGTTGTATTCATCGAGGTCTCCGCTAGCGTTTACGTGCTCGTAATCCTCAGCAAAACTTCCGAGCGGGTACTGACCGCCAATGGTTGGCCCATATTGGGGTGGTGAAAGGTTTGTTCCATCCGGTAATGAGGTTCGTTGGGTAATACTTCTGTATTGATAACCAGACTGCATCCTTGCGATGCCACCGGTTCCATTTGGATCAGCAAATCCGAATGGTCCGTAGATTGGAAACCCATCGAAAGAATAACCAATTATTGGCGAGTGTTGCGAAGAATCTATGTTGGAAAACAACTCCAGGGGTCCTTGATGATAATGGTAGGCTCCCTGTTGTTGGGGATGACCCCCGGAAGCTGTGTTTGGGTTTCCTGCCCATGGACCAATGTTGTAGTCCGGTATTCCTGTGGCACTCACATAAGTGAAGTTGGTGGAATATTCAACCTGTTGAACATTTGCCAATTGATTGTTGTAGCCGGTTGCACCTGTGGTGTTCAATAAATACGAATAAATATCTGGGGTTGTTTGTGCATGTGCTGCACAAATGCAAAAAAACAAAACTTAAATGAATAAGTCTTTTCATAGCGATGTACGGTTTAGGAATGAAAAATATGAAATGGTGGTTAGATTCCTTGAAATCTATTATGTAAGAAACCATTAAAATCGAAAACTTGCGTTCTGACAAATTTTCGGCCAGAGAATTGTCACAATCTTCAATGGAATTCGATTGTGGATAATAAACCGTTTTTTCTGTCGTAATAGAACTTGCACCTTTGCGGAACGTATAGTTAAAAGAAGAC
>PVBE010745615.1_pt1 | contig 14194 bp, 21 predicted proteins | sample 1631181 | NCBI WGS metagenome assembly PVBE01 (sample SAMN08397723, study PRJNA350692) | Marine metagenome, whole genome shotgun sequencing project. | isolation source: water | place: Pacific Ocean | collected 2012-04
AGCATCAACATCGTTTGAATATAAAGAGATTACATCAGAATCACTGGAGTCAGTACAAGTTGCTGATACTTCAGGTACTGTGTCTGTCCAGGTTAACTCACAATCTGGTAAAGCATCAACATCGTTTGAATATAAAGAGATTACATCAGAATTACGGGAGTCAGTACAAGTTGCTGGTACATCTGTAAACTTACCAGTTGGAGCTATATTAAAAACAAGAAATAAAACCACGAGTGCTGCTGCACCAATTAAAAAATATTTTACTGTGTCATTAGAGTTTTTAGCTCCACGTTTACTGGCCATTAACTATAGATATGCTTACTCTAATATAAAGATTTCTTAATATAAGCGCTGAGAGAGGGATTCGAACCCCCAACTCCCGAAGGAACCGGCTCTCAAGGCCGGCGCAATACCGGATTATGCGATCTCAGCGTAGATTTCGATACTTTCAACCATTTAAAAGTCTTATCACGGAGTTAAATCAGACGCTTCATCTTTCTAAAAATTCGTTTGTAGATTCTATCCTTTTTGATATGTCCCTGACCCATATTATACCTAAGTAGCTTTTCAGCAATACCTCGCTTTGGACCTCTATCCTTTGCTATGAAAACTAGCGCAGCGAGCATGTATCTTATGGTTACCCAAAGAGATCCTTCTGTATTTAATCTTCTAGTTGAGACTACTAGTTTCTTGGATTTTAGAACTCTAAATCTGAAACGCAATCTTCTTCCCCGAACAATAAATGTTGTATCTTCACCTAAGAAAATGTCTGGATCGAAACCTCCAATTTTCTTGAATGACTTCTTGCTACAAATTATGCAGTGTCCGAACGCCGCAGGAAAGGGAGTGAATTGGAGAAAAACTAAACTTCGATTCATGAAAATGTGAAAACTCTTATTTTTCAATCTGCGATCTGATGGGATTGATTTTACAGTCCCCATTGAAAGCTTTCTTCGTTTTAATTCAGTAATGGTTGATCTTATAAAATCTCGGTCTGGATACACATCTGAGTCGAAAAAATAAATATATTTTCCGCGAGCCTTTTTAGCTCCTAGATTTCTTCCAATTGCAACACCTTTCTTCTTAGTTGAAATGAATATTAAATCAATTCCATTTTTTTTAAATTTAGGAATCTTGGCTTCAACACTTGCTTTTGTTTTGTCTGTGGAATTTCCGTCTGAAACTATAACTTCAAAATCATTAAATGTCTGATTTGAAAGATGATCTAAAACTGGACCGATATACTTCTCTTCGTTCTTAGTTGGAATAACAATGGAAATTTCAACCATAAATTATGTTCAAGAACAATCTATAAATACTTAATGACACGTTCCAAATTATGAAACTCGGAGTACTTTTCTCTGGTGGAAAAGATAGCACATTAGCAATGCAGCTTGCTAGTGAACACCATGAAATTTCTTGTTTGCTTTCCATGAAATCTGAAAATGATGCTAGTTATATGTTTCATACCCCAAATATTGGACTAACTGAACTTCAAGCTGAAGCATTGGATATTCCTTTGATTACTGGAATTACAAAAGGAGAGAAAGAATTGGAATTGTCTGATTTGAAAGACTTGATTAAAAATGCAATTGAGTTGTTTGGAATTGAAGGTATAGTTACTGGTGCGGTTGAGTCGGTTTATCAGGCGCAAAGAGTTCAGAAAATTTGTTCGGACTTAGGACTTTGGTGTTTCAATCCTCTTTGGCAAATGGATCAAATTGAATTGTTAGAAACTTTAGTTAGGAAAAAATATAATATTATTATTTCTGCAATTGCTGCTTATCCGTTAAATGAATCTTGGCTTGGTCGGAAGCTTGATTCAAAAATGATTTCTGAATTAAAAGCATTAACGGGAGTAAATCCTGCTGGCGAAGGTGGGGAATTTGAAAGTTTAGTTTTGAATGCACCTATGTTTAAACGTGAGATTAAAATAATTGAATCAGAAAAAGAATATGATAATCACGCAGGCGTTTTTATTGTAAAGGAGGCTGATTTGAGATGAAAGTTTTGATAGTTTCTACTTGTTCCGATAAATTAAGTGAAAGAGAATTTGTAAATCCTATTGTTAATCAAATTGATTCTTCTGTTGAATATGAAATTTGTAATATAACTGATGTTGAAAAAATGTCTTCTAAGTTTGACAAAATAATTATTTGTGGTACTGCGCTTGCAGATAACGAATATCTTTTAGAAAATTTTGAATGGTTGAAAGAAACAAAAAAATCTGTTCTTGGAATCTGTTCAGGAATTCAAATTATAGCTAAAACTTTCGGTGGTGTAATTGTTCCTAAAAAGGAAATTGGAATAGTTGAAGTTAAAGGTAATTTATTTGGTCAGAAGAAATTCAAAGCCTATGCTTTACATACAAATGGAATTTCAAAATTGTCAGAGTTTGAGATTTTAGCTCGGAGCAAAAAAAGTGTTCAAGCTATTAAACATAAATCAAAAAATATATTTGGTGTTATGTTCCATCCTGAAGTTAGAAATGAATGGGTTATTTCTGAATTCATAAAAACTTGAAATCTTTAGTTACTTTGTCAATCTTTATTGGAGTATCTGGTCCGATTGCTAGTGCTGTTTTTGATCCTGAAGGAATTTCTGTTCGTCCGGCATCTGTAACAAGATAAGTTATTAGTTTTTCTCGTTTTGCTTCTCGATGTACTTGAAGTAAGGTTTTCAAATCAGGACATTTTAATACAATCTTTTTCATACCTCTCTTTCTCCAGTCTGAAAATTCTTTTCTATTGATTGAACGAAGTGATGCTTCGACTGCAGCATGTGCAACTTGTGCTGCGATTTTTCCTCGGCTCATTCCAAGTTCCATATTTACTAGAATTACTTGTTTTAATTCGCCCATAATTTTTATTGATAGTTTTAGTTTATATGCTTTGGGAAGATATATAATTGAGTAAAGGCAGATTTTACTATGGCTAGAAAACGCAAGTCAAAAAGTAATATTTTATCGCGAATAAAATTTGCATCTGATATGAGACCCATTTTAATCTCTTCAATTGTTTTTGGTTTTGCTATAGCTTATTCTAGATTTTTTAATACAAAGGATATGTCGGTAGCGCTTCCATTAGTTCTTTTGGGAATCGTACTGTCATATTTCTTCATAATTTTTGTGTATAGAATAATAAGTAAATTCTTAGTAAACGCGGATGCTGAATTAATTAAAAATGCAAATCCTACAAATTATTTTTTAATAATTGCTATGGCTTTTTTGAGTAATGGACAATTCCTTTTTCTTGATTTGATGAATTTTGATTTAAAGTTTAAGAGAAAGTACAAACCATTTTTGCGTATGGGTTGGCGTGCAGGTTTGGGTTATGAAACTTATTATCGTAGCGCAATTTTATTATTTTTAGTGGCTTTTTCAGCTATTGTTTCAATTGTTCATAGTGCTTTCGAGGGAATTGCTACAGCATATTTGCTAAACTTACTAATCTGGAGCATGATAAGTGGAGTTATTCCTATTGCTGGAATATTTAGTGCATTATTAATGATTCCGGGTGGATTGGGTCTTCCTGGCGGTTCAAAATTATTAACTCGTACAAGGGACTTTGTTCCCGAATCTGGTGGAACTAAAATGTTCTTTGCAAACCGAAGATTGTGGAGTTTCTTTGCACCGTTTGTTGGTATTTGGAGTTTTGGATTGTTGGCCGGAACAAACTTATTTTACAACTTTATATTTTCATTACTTATTGGAACTGCAATTTTAGTTCTTGTGTTATTCTTTTGGGATTTTGAATCTAAGAAGAATGTTGTTGGTTGAACACTTTTTTGTAGTTTGAATATATTTTTTGTGCAACTTTCTGTTCATCCAGTTTTAGAACTTCAGCAATTTTTGTAATTGATTGTGTAATGTTTGATGCATCGTTTCGTTCTCCAGATTTTGGTGCTAAGAAGGGTGCGTCAGTTTCAGTTAATAATTTATCCAGTCCCGCTCGCTTTACAAGTTTCTTGAACGTCTTACTTCTGACAATCATTGTTGGAATTGAGAAATAGAATCCTGCTTTTATTGCCTCGTTTGTTGGTGCTAATTTTCCGCAAAAACAGTGCATGATAACTGGAACTTTTGCTTCTTTCATAACTTCAACTGTTTCACTTTCTGCGTTTCGTGAGTGAACGATAATTGGTTTTTTTATTTTATTTGCGAGTTTGATTATTTCTCTTAGAACTTCTTTTTGTCGGTCTTTTTTTTTCTTATCTTTTGTCCAATGATGATCTAAACCAACTTCTCCAATTGCAATAATATTATTTTTATTTTCTTCAATTTGATTAAGAATTTCTTTGAGTTCTTTGTCAGACATACTTCCGGCCTCTGTCGGATAAATTCCTATTGCAGCTTCCACAATTTTGTATTTGCTTGCAAGTTTTAGAACTTCTTTGTTATCTTTTGGATTCAACCCATTGGTAATTACTTTCTTTACTCCTGCTTTTTCCATCTTCTTGATAGTTTTATCTAGATCTTTTTGGAAGTTCTTGTATGTGTAGTGGCAATGCACATCTACTATGTTCATAGTGATTTCAATGTCGTTTTCAGGCTTTTAAGGTCTTTTGCTTTGTTGATTTTTCCTGCGTGTTGTTTTAGAAAGTAAGTCATATGACTCTTGACTTTTGAGAATTTTGTGTCGTACTTCTTTGCAAGTTCTAAGTATTCGTTTGCGAGTTTCATGCTGTCTTCCTCTTTGTATTTTCCATTTTTTAGGAAATCATTACATTGTTTGAAAATGGTTGGATTCTTTGCTGCTGCGCGCCCAATCATTACATAGTCGCATCCTGTTGTATTAATTAATTGGAATGCTGATTCGGGAGTTTTAACATCTCCATTTCCTATTACTGGTATGTTGAGTTTGTTTTTTAATTTTTTAATATGGTCCCACTTTGCTTCCCCTCCGCTTTTGGTTGCTGCAGTCCGTGGATGAAGTGTTACTGCTGCGCAACCAACATCTTGAGCGATTTTTCCGATTTTTAGATAGTTAATATTTTTGTCAGAATATCCTGAACGGATTTTTGCAAAAACAGGTTTATTTGTTGATGAGACTATTTTGCTTAGTATTTTTCTTACTAATCGTGGTTCTTCAAGTAAAATTGCTCCGACTTTTTGCTTTTGTGCTTTTCCTACTGGGCATCCGAGATTATAGTCAAAAACATCAACTCGGTCTTCTATGAATTTTACTGCAGATTCTAATTCTTTCATATTGGTTCCTGCTAATTGAATTCCTACTGATTTTTCTCTTCGTCGATCAATCTTTACTCTGTCAACTTCTCTTGCTAATGCTGCTGCAAAGGTCATTTCAGTAAATACTAATCCTGCACCATATTTATAGCACATAATTCGGAATGCTGTGTCTGAAACTCCGACCATTGGCGCTGCAAAAAAGGGTGATTTGAACTTCATTAATTAAATAAAATCTAGTCATTTAATAAGGTTTATAAACGAAAATTTGAAGGCCTGAGTATGACTTCTATTATTGGGACGCATAATGAGAATACTGTTGCGCTAGTCGGAGACCTACAAATGAGTGGTCTTGGAAGAAAATCATTTAACGGAGATAAATTATATGTTGATACTTTTCCTGGAACAATTTCCGGTATAACTGGACATTATTTCTTTATTGATGAAGCAATTGGAAATGTTAGCTTACCGAAAGATTATACTCCAAAACAAGTTTCTGAACAAATTTATTGTAGTTTAAAAGACTTGAAAAATCAGAAGATTAATTGTAAATTAGATTCTGCATTTGGTTTAACTATTGAAGATGTAGTTAGGGGTCATAAAAAGGAAGACAAAGTTGATGAAAATATAATTAAAATTTTACAACAATCATTAACGGACGAAAAGGGCCAGTTTAAAGAGTATTTAAATAATGAAGTAGTTACAGTGGGGTTTAATGGTGGAACACCTGAAATATATACTGCTACTCCTCTTACTCACGATAAGGTTGCTTTAAATTTTATGACAGTTGGATCTGGAAGAGATTTATCATCTCAAAGTCTTAATGAGTTTTATGAAACAATTAAAGATCCAAATAGTCTTTCTACGTCCAAAATGATTGAACAATCAGTTCTAGCTAAACTTAAATCTGAAAAAAATATGGGTGTTGGTGGAACTTCCGATATTGTGTATAAAAAACGTGGTTGTGAACCTGTAATGATTGGTAAAGATGAATCTGTTCTTTTTGAAGAAATTATTAAAGGTAAATGTAATAAATTGATTGGAACAAGAGTTGCTAATCGAGGTCTTGATGATATTATTAATGGTGCGACTTTTGAAGAAGTTGAACCGACTATTTTTGATGAAAATCCTAAGCGTAGAAAGTTAGAATTATATTTACGCGGTTATTGATGTTAGTTATTTTTCAAGAACAACTATTTGCCGAGTTAATCCTCCGTGAACATACCAATCAAATTTTCCTAATCGTTTGAATTCTTTTGGAATTAATCCAGGAATCTTTAATTTGCTGGGAATTATTATTACCAATCGCCCTTTCTTTTTTAGAACTTTGTGGGCTTCGTTCATGAACGATCTGAAAAGATTTCTTAGATTTTTATCTGAAGTAGTTGAGGATTGTCCATATGGCGGATCACAGATTATTGCTTCGATTGAATTCTTTCTGTAAAACTCTGAAAGTTTTGTTGCGTCAGCATTGATTATTTGTTTTGGCTTTATTTTGTAATGTTTGAGGTTTGTTCTTGTTTTTTCTAGCATTTTATCATCATAATCTGAGCCTAGTACTGATAATCCTAAAACTCCTGCTTCGATTAGTGTTGCACCGATCCCGCAAAACGGATCAAGAACTTCTTTTTTTGTACCAGTTAAACTTACTAACATTCTCGCCATTTTGGGTTTCATTCCTGTGGGGTGGAATGCCGGTCTTGCAGTTGGTACTCGAAGATTGAATCGTCCACTTGTTACTTCCCAGATTTTATTATCTTTAGAATATATTTTTTTTATCATGGCAGACTTTTCTGCAATGTTTCTTACTTTTGCTGGAGAAATTGATAAATTACAAATACCGATATTTCCTTTTCGTGTACATTTAGTTTTGAATAGAGTCTCAACTTCAAACTTTGATAAATCTAGACTTTCTCCAGATAATTTAAACTTATAAATCATAATTAAAAATGGTTTAAGAGAGTTTTATCTCTTTCGCTTTCTTATTGGTAATGCTTTTTTAATTGCTTTCTCAAGAGATTCGATTTTTCTTTCAAGTCTGATAATATATCTTAGTCCAAAAACTACCCCGATTAAAAGACCAATAATTGCTGAAAAAAGGACAAATTCTTCTGTAGATAGCACCATAAGTAATTATGTGTTATGTACTATAAATAAGTTTTGTCTAATAAGTTTGTACTGATCCTGTACCTTCCGCCGTCGGTTCATTTCCTTCTTGCGGTGCTGTTCTTGCTGCTCGATAAACTCTTGCAACGCTAGGAGTAACGACTAACCAATGTTCACCAAATGCTGCAATGTCTCCATTGTTTGCATCGACTGTTTTCTTCAATTTGTCAATTGCTCGTTTCAAACCGATTGAATCTTTATCTTTCAGAGGCAACATATTTACAATACAAATTGTGTAGCCTTCTCTTATTGAAGCCAGAATATCCTTTACTGATTCAAATTCTTCAAGTCTGAACGTTCTAACCATCATCTTTGGTGCATTTTTCTTTCGAGCTTCAGGACTTAGTTCAACATAATCTTCAGTTAGAATAACATCTCCGCTGTTCATAATATTTCCAAATTTGTTTTTCAAAGCTCGTAGTGGCATAAGGTTTTTTATTATTATCCAGTTATAAAGTTTTAGATAATTTGTTAGATATAAAGAATAACACTATACTTCTTCTAATGCGCTTGCTAGATTCCAAATTTGAGTCCTTGAAAATGTTTGTAAATTTGGATCTTCAGATAAATCTGAAATTTTTTGTTTTGCAGTATCTAGAATAATTTGTACATCTCGCGAATTATCTTGAAGTATTGTTTTAACTTCATTTAATACTTCTTTTACATTTCTCGGCATACCATGTTCTTCGCAAATTTCATCAATAAGCTCAATTGCTTCATTTAGACTTGTCATCTTTCAAACCTTTAGTTACTTCAGTCTGTATTTTTAGTGCTCGGTCTTTTAACTTTTCTTCTTGCTTACTGACTGTAGTTAGATGTTTATCGATATCCTTTTTTTGACTAATTAATTCGGATTTCAATTTTTTAGCATCTTTTTCAATAATCACGTTTCCAGTTAGAGAATATACTTTTCCTTTTGCTTTTGATACTTCGTTTGCAGATGTCTCTATTTCACTTTTAGACATTTCAAGATGTTGTCTTTGTTGTGTAAAAATACCTAATCTTTGTTGTAAAACATTAAGTTCATTTAGCTTTTCTTGTAGTTGTTCCGGTTTCATTTTTTAGTTTCCACATTTTCCAGACGATTGACATCAAACCCGTTAACGTGTTGTTGACTGCACGGAATGATGTTGCGTCATCTGCTGTTATTTTGATTGTTAATTTACCTTTTGAAGGTTTTAATTTGTAACCTGCGCGTTTAGTTTTGAAATTTTGCTCAGGTTCGAGAGCTGAATTGAAGGCTTCAAGTAACTCTTTCTTGCATTTAATTTCTATTTCTGATTTAAACATTATCGTGCTAAGACTGGTTTTGATTCCAGACTTCTTTGTTTTGCAAGAACTCTTGAACTACAATAAGGGCAAATTACTCTAAATTTGACCTGCTCCTGTTTTATTTCTTCTGCGCATCTTTGACATCTATAAGCCATTATATTACCGCCTTTTGTTCTCCAGGACTATAAGCTTTTCCTGTAAATTTAACTTTGCAAGATCGGCATTCCCAGATACCTAAAGAAACTCTTCTAACACTCTTTTTCATACAGTATTGACATTTATGTTTTGCTCGTTGCGGAATTTCCGAAGTAAGTAATCTTTGCTTAATTCTTCTACCATATCGAGGTCCAAAACGTCCTGCTGATGCTAGTTTCTTAAGTTTCATGGTTCTTTTGTGTATGTAGCCTTTAAAAGACTTTTCAATGATAAATGCGCCGACCGGGATTTGAACCCGGGTCACCAGCTTGGAAGGCTAGAATGATACCAGACTACACCATCGACGCGCTAATTCTCTTCTATTATTTTAGTTTAAAAAGTTAACCTTTAAAACGAAGAAGTGTTTGTTTTTATTATGCGAATTCTTATTTGTGTTGCACATCCTGACGATGAAGTGTTGGGTTGTGGTGGTGCTGTTGCTTCATATGTTGAAAATGGAGATGAAGTAATTTCAGTTATTTTTACATATGGTGAGAATTCTAGTTTGTTTCAATCTCCAAAATCGCTCGCAAATGCTAGAATTAAGGAATCAGTAACTGCAGGAAAAATCCTTGGTGCGAATAAAATTCATTTTTTGGGTTTGCCAGATAGTAATTTGAGTAGAGAAATTCAAGATTCTAAAATTCAAAAGAAAGTTGGCGATCTTTTGAAGAAATATAACCCAGATATAATCTTAACTCATTCGCTTGATGATGGTCATCCTGCACATATTAGTGTGGCTAAATTGATTAAAAAGAAAGCTACTCGACGCAAGCTAAATGCAAGAATTTATACGTTTAATAATTGGTCTCCAATTCGATCTAAAAATATTCACAAACCAAAATTAGTTATCGACACCAGCAAATATTTGAATAAAAAAAGAAAGGCATTAAAGGCATTCAAAACTCAGGATCCTACAGTTGGTTGGAAGTATAATGTTGCACTGGCTTTGCTTAAAGATTATTGGAATGGTGTGAGACATGGTAAATTAAGTGCAGAGGTATTTTACAAATGGTAAGAAAAAAAATCCTTTTTGTTTCAGATACTTTTTATCCTCGAGTTGATGGAATTGTTCGTTTTATGGGTGAAACTTACAAATATTTGAATAGCGATTTTGATATTAAATTTTTAGTTCCTAAACTTGATGGTGTTGAGAAGATTGTAAGAGATAAAAAGATGAAAGTTATCTATTCTCCAACATTTAATTTTACAATTGCTGAATTTAAACCAAGTAGACCTGTCCGTAAAACAATTCGTGATGCTGTTGATTGGGCAGATGTTGTTTTTGTGAATACTCCTGGTGGAACTCTTGGTGCAAGTTCAGTCTATGCGGCGCAAGGAAAGAAAAGATTGATTGGATATGCACACACGATTGATTGGGAATTGTTTCCTTTTGCAATTGGTAGAAAAAGTGTTGCAAGATTATTAAAACCAATATTTAGGAGAATCTATTCAAATCTAGATATTATTCTTGCTCCAGATAAAATGATTGTCGATAGCTACAAGAAGGCGGGAGTTAAATCTGAATTTAAGATTGTTCCTTTGAATGCTGATCAGAATAGATTCAAGGAAAACTTATTTGATAGATTAATAATTAGAAAGGATTTGGGAGTTAGTGGTAATTTTGTAATTGGATTTCATGGTCGTTTGAGTAAGGAAAAAAATATAAAATTGTTAGTAGATTCTTTCAAAGTATTTAGAAAAAAAAGACCTAAATCGGTATTATTGGTTTTAGGAGATGGTCCCGAACGGGATAAGTTAGATGGCGAAGGTATTATCTCGACAGGTTTTGTTTCTGATCCTGAAAAATATTTGAGAGCAATGGATGTTTATGTTTTCTTATCTAAAACTGAAACTTCTGCTTTAAGCTTGATGGAAGCTATATCTTCGGGAGTTCCAGTGGTAACATCTGATGCTGGACTTATTCCTACCTATGTAAATTCTCGAACAGGGATCGTTTTGAAGAAATCTCAATTGAAACGGGAACTTGTTGTTAGAGCAATCGATATGGTTTACAAATCCCCAGTTAAATCTAAATTGAAATCTGTTGGTGCAAAATTATTTACAGATTCTCGCAATTGGGAAGATATTGCGAACGACTTAAAAAGAACTTTTGAAGATTAATATTGGACCTGTAGCTCAGCTTGGATAGAGCGACTCCCTCCTAAGGAGTAGGCCGAGAGTTCAAATCTCTCCAGGTCCGTTAAATTGAAACACTTTTATACCTAAAATTCTGTAAAAAATTATGACTGATATATACTTTAGCAAACACATGAGTAACAGAGAAGTAGAACTAGAAGAGTGGTTATTTAATATAACTTCTTGGGACGAATCTATTGAAAAGAATGATCTCTTGGAATTTAAACTAAGAAATCGTGGTGTTTGGTATCGTGATGAAGAAAGAAGTGAAGAGCTTGGTTCTGATTACTTTCTTTGTATTATTAATAAACTAAGTACATATTGTGCAGTTCTAGATGAAGAAAAAGGAGTAGTTATTACTACTTATTGGCCATACAAAAAATCTGATCATAAAAAATTGGATTCTTTAGAGTATGTTGGTTGTTTTTCTAATTTGGAAAAATTTTAACTTTAGTTATTCAAACCTAACTTCTAATCTGTTTCTGAGTGCGTGTCTGATTTCTTTTCCAAGTCGTGACTTTTTCATTATTCTTAATGATCGTCCTTTTTGTAGAGGAAGTTTTGAAACTAGAATATTATCAATTACAACTGAAACTCTTTTTGTTGGAGTGAAGAATAAATATTCATAATATTTGGAAGTTTCAACTAATCTATATCTTAATTCAACTCTGCTACCTTTCTTGCTTTTTTGTTTCAATTTCTTGATTGGCATTACGACTGTTGAATCTCCGAATGAATAAATTTCATATTCAAGATCTTCAGTATCAAAATCATAAATATCTACAACTGGTCGAGCCAAATCTTTTTCCTTTAAACCTGATGGAACTTTTACTCCCATTCTTAATCCATACACTTTTTGCACTTGACCCTCTTTTATGAAAATTACTGTATCAATAATTGATGGGATCATTCCAACTTCTATCTTTCCAATAAATCTTTGAATTGAATCAATTGGATTTGATGCATGAACAACTCCTGCCATTCCAACTCCTGCCAATCTCATATCCGCAAATAGATTGAAATCTTCGAGATTTCTTACTTCATCGTAAAGTGTGTAGTCTGGTCTTGTTAATAATAGAATATCTCTAAGTTCATTGTGTGATGCTTTGTTCAAAGAATATTGTGTTATTGAAGGTGGTAGTTGCATGTCTCTTGGAGATTCCAAAGATTTAACCACTTTATTTAATTCTGAATATTTTTTTGCCAGTGCTTGTGCAAAAGTTGATTTACCTGAACCTGGACTTCCTGCAATTAGCATTCCTTCAGCTCGTTCACTTAATCTATTTTGAACTCTTTGAGATAAATTATATTCATTTAAATCTAATTTTTTTACTGGTTTAACAATAGTTATTTCCCAAGCATCTGAAAGTGGTGGGCGAGTTATTACAATTCTATAATTTCTTATCTGTGCAATTATGTGACCTCGCTTTGAACGCTCAAGAAATGATTGTGAAAGGGTTCTTGCTGCATCAACAATTTCTGAACTTATCTTTTCAAGATCTGATTCCTTTAGCTTCTTCTTTGCTAATTCTAAAAATTTCCATTCTCCTGGTTGACCTGCTTTTGCTTTTGGGACTTCATCTTCTTTCAGATGTAATGACATGTATCCTTCCTTAAAATATTTTTCAAAAGTTAACTTCCCGTCAGACTGGATTGATCCAACATAAATTACTTTTATGTCTGATGCTAATGCAACTTCTGATTGAACTCTGTCTGAAGTAATTAGTGTTCCATTTTCATCAAGCGCAAGATTTCTAATAATCTCATCAATTGCTCCTCTTTTTGCTAGCTTTATATTTTGTAATGATAAGGTATCTCCTGCATATATTATTTTGAACTTGTATTTCTTTGATAGTTCTTTTAGAAGTTTCAGTTCATTGAATCCTAGAAATCCTGTGTCTCTTCCTTGGTTTGCTTGATTTTCTAATTCAGAAAGAAGTGCGCGATGGATCAGAAGTTCTGAGAAACTTATCTTCTTTTTTTCAAGTTGTTCACTAAGCGTCTGATTAATTATAGCGCTAGTATCTGGAATAATTTTATTTAATTTGGCGATTTTCTTCCACCTGATTAACGAAGTCCTTCACAGTTTTTAAGGCATTCGTAGAAACTTGTAGACTGTTGTACTCGGAATCAATCATCTTGAAATATGCCCTATGAAAATCTTTGTAGGGCGTATCATGTAATTTATTGAAATGTTGAGTAATCATTGCCTTACTTTCAATTTGTACTGAATTGAATTGAGTCAACTCTTGTAGCGTTAGTTTTGCTGCATCAAGAATATGTTTCATTGCGCCTACTGCAAAGTCTTCTGATTTATCTTGCGAAAGTAAATACTCTGCAAATGTTAATTTCTTTCTTGCTTCTTCAATCTTGTTCAATAATCTCACCTACCTTTTCTACAAATGATTTCGCATCTGAAAAATATGATTTAATTGTTTGAAGTTCTATTGCTTGTGTTCCGAATTCTTCATCTGCAAGAACATATGTTTCTCCTCTTCTGAAATTCAAAGAACTTGAATCTATAGTTTGTTCCATCAATACAAGCTTATTCAAAAAAACCAGAGTACTAGTTTCGAACTCTCTTCGTTCTGACACTTTCTTTTTGAAAGTATCAACCATGAAATTGAATTGTTTTGGATAGGGTTCAATCAATTTTGACTTTCTTTCGAATTCCAGTAAAGCTTCGAGTGCATACTTTACTGCATCAATTAATTGGTTTGTTACTGAGAATACGAATTTTGAATCTTTGACTATATTATACGTTACAAAAAGTAAGTGATCTGAAGAATCTATTTCTTTTTTTGCCTTGTTGAGTAATTCATGATAGTTCTCCATATGTCTCTTTTTTGAAATCCAGATATAAAAACTTATATATGGCTGAGAATTGGATTTTCCAAGCCTCAGTAGCTCAGTTCGGTAGAGCACCTGATTCGTAATCAGGGGGTCGCAGGTTCAAATCCTGTCTGGGGCAGTTTTTTATATTCTGCTTGTTTTTTAATTTTATGAGAAAGCATCTTAGCAAACATGCAAGCAAATATTTACTAACGTTAATAATTGTCATTGCCAGCGTTACTGTTGGTCTTGGTTATTCTTTAGATCAAGAATATCAAATTAAATTTACACAACTCGATAATCAAAATATAGCACTCAGTGCGAGTATTAATTCGCTTTCCGAACAATTAGGATTAACTACTACTGAATTGAAAAGTTCAATCGAAGGTGTTGAATCTGATCTTG
>PVBE010759727.1_pt1 | contig 14193 bp, 8 predicted proteins | sample 1631181 | NCBI WGS metagenome assembly PVBE01 (sample SAMN08397723, study PRJNA350692) | Marine metagenome, whole genome shotgun sequencing project. | isolation source: water | place: Pacific Ocean | collected 2012-04
CAACTACACGGTGGGCGACACCTGTGGCGCGACGTCAAACATCGCGCCCTGCCAGGTTTTCATCGGCGAAGGCGGCGGTGGTGACGGTGGCGACGATGGCAATCACATGCCCACCGCAAACTTCGATGGCGCTGAGACGGCGATGGAGACAGCGGTCACCATCGACATCCTCGCCAACGACACGGACCTGGATGAAGATGAGCTCGACACGGCCTCGGTCGTGATCACGCAGGAGCCCCACAAGGGGACCGCGGTGATCAACCCTGACGGGACGGTCACATACACGCCGGACGAAGGCGTCGCGGGGACCATGGACACCTTCAACTACACGGTCGATGACGTGCACGGCGCGACGTCGAACATCGCGACGGTCTCGGTCGCTATCGGTTTCGAGACGGACTCGGATGATGCGTCTGGCGGCGTCGGCGGCAACTCTGGCCGCAGCGGCACTCCTGGAGCGCGCGGCGGCACGGGGAACACCGGCGGCGTGACCCAGGGCGGGACCAGGACTCTCTGAGCCTCAATCACTGCTAAGGACAAAGCGAGACCTCCGCGCACTCTCTGAGTGCGCGGAGGTCTCTTTTTACCAAAGCCGACACCAAAGGCCGTAATAAAGGGAAAAGCAAAGAACGTTTATTAGGGATGGGAGCTGTGGAGGGAATGTAATCTCCTAAAATGCGCGCTCAAGGCGCTCCGCTCGCGCCTGGGCACAGTCATCAAGGAACCGCAACCATGTTTGATCGCAACCTCCGCGCGCTCTTCGAGCGTCTGCTTATCCTCCCCGCTCTCGTCCTCTGCATCGGCTCTCCCGGAGCCTTCGCTGCCTCCTTCGATGCCGGGACCTTCTACATCTCTGGCTCCGGTGATGACTACACGGGAGATGGTACCGAGGCGAATCCTTGGCGCACGATCACGCACACCTTGGGGAAGAAGGGCGACTGTGGACCGGTGATCGTGGTCGGGGCCGGCACCTACGACTATGCGGCAGGTGAGCGCTTTCCGATCGACGTCGACGTAGCCGGCGAGCCCGGCTTCACCCTGCAAGGTCCTGGTGACGGGAGCGCAGTCATACATCAGGGCGGTGACACGTATTCGGCGGTCGATTACCTCTTACAGGCAGACACCTATGTGAGCGGTGAAATTACGATCTCCGGGCTAGATTTCGAGGGCAGCTCCGCTGCCGTCCTGGCTCTCGACCAAGGCGCGGCGTCTGTCCAGCTCTCGAACAACAACGTCACCGGGTTTGGCTTGGTCGAGGTTGATAGCGCTCCCCACGGCGGAGACTACGCCATCTCGGGCAACACGGTGGGGGGTGACAGCACCGTTGGATATTACACAGGAGTGGTCAACATGGCGTTCGGCTTGTCAGCCGAGTCCTCCACGGTCACATCGAACCTGACGGTTCAGAACAACACGTTCATCAACAACTCTGCTTGCGTCCATTACAGCTGCCCGGCCGACTCGAACGAGTGGTTGGACGTCAACGTGCTCATCGAGGGGAACACGTTTGAGGACTGCGTGACCGGGGTCTGGATGAGCGGCGGGGCGTATTCCGGGGCGCACTACAACGTGAACGAGGTGATCCAAGACAACACCCTCACGAACTGCGAATATCCGATCTGGTTCTACCTCGATGCGGGCTACAGCGCTGTGGTCAACCGAGACATCGAGATCGCAAACAACAGCGTCTCGGGTTCAAGCAGCGGGATCTTCTTCTCCACGACCATCGGCGAGTATTTGGACTACGAGGAGACTGTCCTCATCGCAGGAAACTCGATCACAGGGGTCGGGCAACCGGGCATCTATCAGTCCATCGAGAAGTCCTATACGTCCTCATATCTGGAACGCGAGTGGAGCATCCTCGGCAACACGATCGAAGGCTGCGCCTCGACCGCTATCTATCTCTATCAAGATGTCTCGTGGGAGATGCCTGAGGACGAGGACGGACTCGAATTCGATCTCACGATCGACGGGAACACCTTGAGGGAGAACCAGGCGGGCATCTACATAGAGCAGTACGCCTCCTATACAGGCGACAGCTCATGGAACCACGTCATCACGCGGAACCATATTCACGACAACGCTGACTTCGCGGTGTTCATCTCAGCCTCTGCATCGACCGTCAATATTGACCACACGGTCGTGCTAGGAGGGAACGTCTTCGAGGGTAACGAGGGGCTCTCGAATGAATCCGTTATTGAAGTCAACATTGGCTATGACCAAGAGGGTGAGTACAACCTCGCCTTCGACATGGGGACTGCTGGCGCCTACGGCTACAACACGATCGTCGCTGATGCGTCGAACCCCCTGAGTGGTTCCATCTCATGCGATGTGTACATGAGCTCGATCACGGCCGGTGCTGTGAGCATGGTCGGCAACTGGTGGGGCACCCAGGACCTCTTGGAGATCGGTGATCGTGTATGGGATCAGGCCGACAGCTCCAACTTGTTCGCTGCTGATCACTCGAGCCCGCTCCCGGACTCGCTCAACTTCACCGCCACCTATCGAAACAGCATAGGCCTCATCGTCTCCGCAGGCGCTGACGCAGGCTTCGTCCCCTACGCGGGAGATCTCATCATGACGGGATCGATCTCCGGACCGGACGGCGCATCTGATGGGGGAGACATCGAGCTCTCTTGGGTCTCAGATGATTACAAGACCATGGTCTTGCCTGCCGAAGTGTTCGATGGCGCTCCTCTGGGAGACTGGAACATCTGTCTCGTGAACCCTGGCGGCCAGTCTGGCTGCGCGAACTTCACATACCCGGAGGACTGCTCCCAGAACCAGAGCCCGGTCGCGGTCTCTGACAACGCTGAGACGTCGCAGGGGGCAGCGGTCGTGATCGACCTCACGGGTAACGACTCTGACTACAACGGGAACATGGACCCCACTGCGGTCACGATCACGAATGACCCGGACAAGGGCACTGTGGTCAACAACGGCGACGGGACCGTGACCTACACTCCGGACGAGGATCAGGAGTACACCACCGACACCTTCAATTACACGGTGGGCGACACCTGTGGTGGGACGTCGAACATCGCGAGCTGCCAGATCTTTATTGGTGAGGGAGAGAACCACGACCCGGTCGCGGTCTTCGACTCCGCCACGACAGAGATCAACGTCGCTGTCACGGTCGACATCTTGAGCAACGACACCGACTACGAAGGTGACGCCCTCGACGTGGGCTCGATCGTGATCACGGAAGATCCCGACAAGGGCTCCGTGGTGGACAACGGCGACGGGACGGTCACCTACACGCCCAACGAGGGCGTCGCGTCGACCACCGACAGCTTCAACTACACAGTGGATGACGTGAACGGCGGCACCTCAAACATCGCCACGGTCGAGATCACGATCGAGTTCGGTGTCGACAGCGAGGGTGTGACGGGCGGCATCGGCGGCAACTCCGATCGCAGCGGCACTCCCGGAGTCCGCGGCGGTCTGGGGAACACCGGCACCGTGAGTCAGGGGACCAGGACTCCCTGAGTCTCTCGTCGACCCCGAGACAGACCGAACCCCTCGCGCTCACTGAGCGCGAGGGGTTCGCTTTTAAGTGAGGTCGTGAGCGGGTCCTTTGGCCCGATCTGGCCTCGCGCTAGGCCGTCTACATCGGTGAATGGTGCGCTCTCTTTCCTCGCACAGAATCCTGGATCCTGCTTGAGCGATTACCCACTATGGCCCTGCGGTCGCCTCTGCTCGAAGGGTCGGCTGTTTCCCACCGACCCTAGCCCCTGCGTCCATGCTTAAGCCCAAGCTCCGCCGGCTCCTCGACCGTCTGCTCCTCATCCCCGCTCTCGTCCTCGTCATCGGCCCCGTCCAGACGGCCGCTGCCGCTGTCTTGGGTGACGAATACTACGTGTCAGGCTCCGGAGATGATCTCTCGGGAGATGGCACGGAGGGGAACCCCTGGCGGACGATCACATGGGCTCACATGCAATCAGGCGGGGGCGCACCGACGATTCATGTCGGGGCAGGCGACTACAAATTGGCGGAGGGCGGACCGGGCACCGGCGAGCTCTTCCCCATCCCGGTAGACGTCTTCGATGACCAAGGGCTCAGCCTCATTGGTCCTGGGGATGGAACAGCGCGGATCCTCAACTACACAGGGACAGAAGAGCTCAGCAAGAAAGGCGGGCTTTCCTATGCGGGGATCCTGGAATCCAAAGCTCGGATCAACGGGGCGGTAGAGGTCTCGGGCCTCAGGTTTGAGTCCGTCAACGGAGGGCTCCCCCTCCCCGCCGGGAGTGATGACAGTCAGATCCTTGTTGATTTCGTACACGGGGTCGAATCACTCACCATCTCGAATAACGAGATCTCAGGCCTGGTCCCCTTGCATTTGAACGTGGTCGGTGGCGGGAGCTACTTGATCGAGAACAACTACATCACGAACGACGGTTATACGGGCGTTTACATGACCTTCGATCAGACCAGCTCTTCCTCCGGGGATCCGATAGAGGCGTCCATGGTGATGCGTGGGAACACCTTCCTCGGCGTCGACTACGCGTTCTCCTGCTACATGAGCGTGGACGAGAGTGAGCACGTAACGCTGGATGTCCTCGTCGAGAACAACACCTTCACCAGCTGTTCCTCCCCGGTCTATCCGCAGTTCGATGTGGAGGAAGGTGCGACCCTTGATTACGAGAGTGTTGTGGAGGGGAACACGTTCGATAACTGCGATTTCCCCTACTATCAATATATCTCCGCTGAGGGCATGGTGACCGCTGATGTCTTGGTCGGGAACAACCATATGTCACTCTCCTACGCATCCTGGTATCCCGCGATCTACTTCGACACAACCGTCGATACCTCTGCAGCGTGCGACCTGACCATGCTCATCGAGGAGAACCACATCAGCGGCTTCTCACAAGCCATTGAGATGTACTTGTACCTCACCGAAGAGGGCGCCTCTTGTGCTCGTGACGTCTCCATCCTCAACAATGTGATCACGGACTGTGGGTCCGGAATCTATTTCTCAGTCTCCATGGAAGAATCGAGCGCGAACACCCTCAACGATCATGTGGTCATCGATGGGAACTCGATCTCTGGCGTGAACAATGGGATCGGCCTCTATCAATACGTGGACTCTTCTGCTTCCGCGTACTTCGATTATGAGGTGACGAGGAACGGCATCAGCTTCGATGATTCAGGGAGTAGCAAGCTCGGAAAAGGCTATAGCTATAGCAGTAGTGGCTTCGCGCTGTACTTGGATGGATATCAATCCTCTAACGCAGTCGTCAGCAACAACTTCGAGCTGAGGGGGAACGTCCTCTCAAGAGACCTGAGCTCAGATCCTCCCATCGCCGCCTTGGGCGGGCTCAGCAGCGGTCTCATTTTTGTGGGGATGTACGGCTCTCCAGGAGTCAGCAAATCCTTCACCTTCGACGCAGGTGATGCCTTGCTCCCTGGCTACAACACGATCAACTCGCAGGAAAATGCCGGCTCCTCGTCGATCGCCTTATCTGTCTATGACAATAGCTCTGCGGCCATGAACTTGATCGGGAACTGGTGGGGGACGACCAGCCTCTTGGACGTTGAGTCACGGGTCTACCACTCCGTGGACAACCCATATCTGTCGCTGGCGAACCTGGGAGGGCTCTACGCAGACGAGCTCGAGTTCGAGGCCTCCAAGTCCGGCAACAAGATCAGGCTGACAGCGAGCGAGGGCTCAGGCTTCGTGGCATACGCCGGGAGCACGCTCATCGAGGTGACGGTGGATGGAGTCGTTGAAGATGACGTGACGGTCGCTGACGACTACGGGTCCCTGACCTTCCCCAAGTCTGGATACAGCGGGAGCGTGACGATCTGCGTCACAAACCCCGGTGGGCAGGCTGGGTGCACCACCTTCACGGTCCCGAGCAGCGGCGGCGGCGGCTGTGGGGTCATGCCTGTCAGCGGCGGCACGCCCAACGCAGGGCAGTTCTTCGCGCAGTACTTCCTCTTGCTGCTGCCGATGCTCCTCCTCCTGCGTCGCAGGATGCGCGGCGTGCGCCCGCAGCCCGTGGGCTACGCAGCCTGAGTTCGGGGCTCTCCTCAGAAGAGCTCGGCGAGGAGCTCCTCCCACGCTCCGCGCTCGCGGGATGGGGAGGAGATCCACGCTCTAGCCCGTGAGCGTTCTCTTAGCGCCTCAAGGAAGCCCTCCTCTGTCTCCACGCGCGCGAAGAGCGCGGCGAGGGCTTCGGCGTCACCTGAGGGGAAGAGCCCTGTGTGGTCTTCTCCGAGGAGCCCGACGTTTCCTGGCGCGTCGCTCGCGATGACGGCCGTTCCCACGGCGAGGGCCTCCGTGATGAGGCTCGCGCCGCCCTCGTTCACAGAGGGGAGGACTGTCACATGAGCGCTGGCGAGGAGCGTGAGCGCCTCGCGCCTCGAGCTGTGGCCGCGCCACTCATAGCGCGGGTTCTCGTCGGACTCTCTCTTCACCTCAGAGGTGAGGACCGGATCTAGGGGGGCTCCTAGGTGGGTGATCTGGACACGTGAATCCTCAGGGAGGTAGCGCGCGGCGCGGGCCGCGAGCAGCGGGTCTTTCACCGATCGAACGCTCGCTATGAGCGCGACGCGAAGGTGGTCTGTGGGAGCTTTGGGGGGATCCTTGAGGGGAGGCGCGGACTGGTAGATCACGCGCGCGCGCGCTCGCTGCCCCTCGGTGAGCTCTTCGAGCGCGCGGTCTTGGAAGACGATGATCCTGTCAGCCCGCTCGAGCAGCGCCTGTGAGTCCCCGTGAGCCTCGTAGACGTCCGTGCCGGTGCAGGCGACGACGAGCTTCGCTTGAGGGTGCCTCTCGAGGAGCCTCTCTACCTCCGCTCGTGTGTGGACCGCGTGCAGGGCGAGGATGAGCTCGGCCTCTGCGCAGTCCCGCTTTGCTGTGCGGACGACCTCCCACCCGAGCTCGCGCAGGATCTTGGCCCAGCGCAGCGCGGTCGTTCGGTTTCCACCGAGCGCGCCTTGCGGCAGCGAGAGGAGTGCGGTCTTCATATCGTGGGGCTTCTTTCAGTCTCTCTTGGGCCCGACGGTCTCGGTCCAAGTGCCGTGTCCGAGGTCCAGAGTCTCAGTGACAGTGATCGCCTCGCCCCAGTACCAGTAGCGCCAGAAGTTCTCGACCTCCTCATTCCGGTCGAAGCTCACTGAGACGTACTCGTTGGGGAGCTCCTCGAAGCTCGTTATCCCGAGCTTGGTGAAGAAGGGATCGACGCGGACCCAGCCCCGCTCGGGGAGGTGCACCTCGACCCAGGAGTGCTTGGGTGTGTCCTTCGAAGAGAAGGGGCGCGCGAGGACGCCGCGCACGTGCCGTGCCGGGAGCCCGCGGCCGCGGCAGAGGGCGACGAGCACGTCCGAGAAGTCGGTGCAGTCGCCGCCGCCCATCTTGAGGGCGCGGTTCGCGCCGCGCTCGGCCTTGATGAAGCCGTGGTTCTCGAGCTCGAAGAGGGTGCCCTCGAAGAGCTCACGCAGGAGCTCGACGCCTTCTGCCTCCTTCGGCGCGAGCTCTCTGGCTGCGCGCGCCACGCGCGGGGAGTGCTTCTCCAGGAAGGCCTCGTCTCTGAGGTAGGTGGCCAGGACGACGGGGTCGGTCTCCACGTCTTCGCTTGGGTGCGCGAGGTCGAAGGGGACAAGCTCGACGGTGAGGACGCAGCCGAGCTCGAAGCTGCCCTTCGGATCATCGAAGATCCACTCGGCCTCGAGGCCGCCCGCGCGCTCGTAGGTCTCTGTGGGAGGGAGGATCCACTCGAGGCTCTGGACCCGCTGGCGGCCCGGGAGATCTCTCGGCACGAGCAGGAGGAAGCGCGCGCGCTGGGTGTCGCCCGGCACCTCAACCTTGTAGCGCATCTCCATGTGGACGACGCGGGCGCTCTCTGTAGAAGAGTCTGAGGGCTCGGCGGCCCGAAAGTAGGGATACGGGACTCCGTTCTTCGTCCAACCCTCCCCTGTGGCCCAACGCCACACCTCGGGTACTTCTGGTCTGGGGCCGAAGGGGTGTCCCGTGGGCCCGGGGGCGCTCTCAGGCGTCGCGCAGGCTGCGACGAGGAGGCCTGCGAGGAGGATCAGTCGAGGGGGCATGTCCCGCAGGCGAAGTCGATGAGTTGGAGCTCGAGGTTGGTTTGGCCGCGGAAGGTGTTCCAGCTGTGGCGGTAGACGGCGTGGAGGGGCTGGCCCATCTCGAGCTCGTCGAAGCGGTGAGCCATGCCGAAGGCCATGGCCTTGATGGTGTAGTCGCCGCTCCTGAACTTGAGCATCATGTGGCTCTTGTCAGCGCCGATGACGCGCGGCGGCTCGGCGAGGCGCAGGTCGCGTGAGACGAAGACCGGGGCCTCGTTCCCTTGTCCGTAGGGCTCCAAGGCGTCGAGGCAGAGGATGTTGTCTCGGTTGACCTCGGTGATGTCGAGCTCGGCGTCGATCCAGAGGGGGCGCTCGGGGTAGACGCCGCCTGGGTAGAGCTCCAAGGTCTTGGCGTAGAGGGCCGCGCGCATCTCGTCGATCTTCTCAGTTGGCACGGTGAAGCCCGCGGCGGCGGCGTGGCCGCCGCCCTTGGTGTAGATGCCCTCTGCGCCGCGCAGGATCTCTAGGGCGTCGACCCCGGGGACGGAGCGGATGCTGCCGCTCGTGCTCTCGCCTTCGACGTGGCCGATGAAGGCCGGCCGGTGGAGGGTCTCGGCGACGCGTGCGGCGACGATCCCGACGAGGCCTTGGTGCCAGTCTGCGTTCGCGAGGAAGACCACCGGGTCTTCGCTCGTGGAGCCGAGGTCACTGGCGGCCTCGAGCACTTCGGCGGAGAGCGTGGCCTGCATCTCCTTGCGGGTCTGGTTCAGGTCTTCGATGCGCCCGGCGAGCTCTCGCGCTTCGGCCTTGTCGTCGGAGAGGAGGACCTCGACGGTCTTGGCCGCGGTCTCGAGGCGGCCGGGGGCGTTGATGCGCGGGCCGATCTGGAAGCCGATGTGGTCGCCGCGGAGCTTGCGCCCGTCGTCGAGGCCCGAGACTTGGAGGAGCGCGCGCAGGCCAGCGATGCTCGTGCCGGAGAGGGAGCGCAGCCCGAAGTGGGCGAGGATGCGGTTCTCGTCTTCGAGGGGGACGACGTCGCAGAAGGTGGCGATGGCGACGTAGGCCATGCTCTCTGTGAGGAAGACCTTGAGGTCTTCGCGCACGCGCTCGGCGCCGGTGATCTTTTGGCTGAGGCCCCAGGCGAGCTTGAAGGCGACGGCGCCGCCGCAGAGCTCGCGGCAGGGGTACTCAGTATCCGGGAGTTTTGGGTTCACGATGGCGACGGCGGGCGGGAGGGCCCCTGTCGGTGGCTCGTGGTGGTCGGTGACGATGGTGTCGATGCCGAGCTCCTTGAGCTCGGTGATCGTCTCCAGGCTGGAGGTGCCGTTGTCGACGCTGATGACGAGGGTCGCGCCGGTCTCTTGTGCTTTCCGGACGGAGTGGTCGCCGAAGGCGTAGCCGTCGGTGAAGCGGTTGGGGATGTGCCAGGCCACGTCTGCGTCGAGGTGCCGGAGGAGGCGCACGAGGATCGTGGTGCCGGTCGTCCCGTCGACGTCGTAGTCCCCGTGGATGAGGATGGTCTCTCCGTCCTCGATGGCCTTCACGAGGCGGGCTGTGGCGGCCTCCATGCCGGGGAGGGTTCCAGGGTCGTGGAGCCCGGCGAAGTTGGGTTTGAGGTGCGCTTGGGCTGCCTCAACGGTCTCAATTCCCCTGGCAGTCAGGAGTCTCCCCACGAGCGGTGGCTGGCTTGTACCCCGCGCCAGCTCCTCTCCGAGGGCGGCATCGAGCTCTCGGAGCTTCCAATTCTGGGAGGTCGTGACAGACGACATGGCACGAGTGTACTGATGCGTCGTAGACTTCGGATGTCATGTCTTCCCCGAACTCTGATGCGCGTCAGGCCGCCTTCCGTCTCTTGCCCTCTGTGGACGAGCTCCTGAGGGACGAGGCCGTGGCCCAGGCAGGCGCCAACATGCCCCACGAGCGCCTCGTGCGCGCCCTGGGCGAAATCCTTGACGGCTGGCGTCAAGAGATCGGCTCAGGCCGCCTCGACGCGGAGGGCCTCTCCGCGTCCCTCGCCGCGGGCGGCGCTGCCGCCGCGCTCACCGAGCGCTTGGCGACAGAGGCCCGGGCCGGGGTCGTCCCGGTCGTGAACGCGACGGGAGTCGTCCTGCACACAGGCCTCGGTCGTGCCCCGGTGCACCCGGAGGCTGCGGAGGCGATGCGTCGCGCGGCGGCTGGTTACTGCGTCCTCGAGGTCGACCGTGAGACGGGCCAGCGCAACCGGCGCGACGACCACCTGGCCTCGCTGGTCTGTGAGTTGACGGGTGCGGAGGCAGGGATCGTGGTGAACAACTGCGCGGGCGCGGTGTTTCTCGTCTTGTCGACCTTCGCGCGTGAGCGTGAGGCGATCGTGAGCCGCGGCGAGCTGGTCGAGATCGGCGGCTCCTTCCGTGTGCCTGCCGTGATGGAGCGCGCGGGCGCGAAGCTGGTTGAGGCTGGCACGACGAACCGCACGCGCCTCTCGGACTACTCCGAGAAGCTGAATGAGAACACGGGCCTCCTCCTGAAGGTCCACACGAGCAACTACCGCGTCGTGGGCTTCACCGAGGAGGTGACGCCGACGGACCTCGCTGCCTTGGGCGGCGAGCACGAGGTGCCGACGGCCTTTGACTTGGGCTCTGGGCTCCTCGAGTCCGAGGGTCTTGACCCGCTCCCCTTGGGAGACGAGCCGCGCGTCTTGGATGCGGTGGCCTCTGGGATCGACGTCGTGCTCTTCAGCGGCGACAAGCTCTTTGGTGGACCGCAGGCGGGCTTCCTCGTCGGCAAGCGCCGCGCGATCGACGCCTTGCGTGACAACCCGGTGTACCGGGCGCTGCGCTGCGACAAGGTGACCTTGGCTGGGCTTGAGGAGACGCTCAAGCTCTACCTCGCCGGTCGCGGCAACGAGGTGCCTTCGCGCGCCTTGATGACCCGAGACCTGGAGGAGCTGCGTTCCATGGCGCAGGAGATCGCGGACGCTGCCGGAGCCATCGATGGCTTCACGGCGACGGTGGTCCCTGAGCGCTCCCAGCCTGGGAGCGGTTCTGCGCCGGACATCTTCATCGACACTTATGCTGCGCGGCTCACTCACGCGAGCCTCGCGCCGGACGCGCTGTCTGCCGCTCTGCGTCATGGCGAGCCCTCGGTCTTCGCGAGGATCGCAGATGACGCCCTCGTCCTGGACCCAAGGACCCTGTTGGAGGGGGACCTCGAGCGACTGCTCACCGCGCTGCGCGCGGTCGGCGGCTGATTCCCGGGAATCTCGCGCTCGAAGCGTCGTCTACTGACCTCATGGGAGAGGAGCTCCGCACACTCAGCACGCCGCTTGAGGCGCTGCGCGACCGCATCGCTTCGCGTGAGGCGAAGGTCGGCGTGATCGGCCTCGGCGCGGTGGGCTTCGCCGTCGCGCGCGCCGCTCACGCGGCCGGCCATCCGGTCATCGGTCACGACATCGACGAGGGCCTCATCGCCCGCCTGGGGGAGGGGACCTGTCCTCACCCGCACATGGCCTCACCCGAGACGAACGCCTTCATGGAGAGCGAGCGCTTTGAGGTGACGGGCGACGCGGCGCGGCTCTGTGAGGCCGAGGTGATCTTGATCTGCGTGCCGACGCCCTTGGACGAGGAGGGCGCACCTGACCTCTCGATGGTGGAGGCTGCGACTGACGCCGCGTCCGCCGCCTTGCAGTCCGGCCGTCTCGTCGTCTTGGAGTCGACGACCTGGCCCGGTACGACGCGCGAGGTCGTCTTGCCGCGCCTGGAAGTCTTCGAGCAGAAGTTGGGTGAGGACTATGCCCTCGCTTATTCGCCCGAGCGCGAGGACCCCGGCGGTCACTCGACGGAGGACATTCCGCGCTTGGTGGCGGGGATGGACGAGTCCTCTTTGGAGCTGGCGCTCCTCTTTTATGCGGCGATCGTCCCGACCGTGCACCCGGTGGAGACGCCGGAGATCGCCGAGTGCGCCAAGCTCTACGAGAACACCTTCCGTTCGGTGAACATCGCCTTGGCGAACGAGCTGAAGGACATCTGCGACGGGATGAACATTGACGCGGGCGCAGTGATCCAGGCGGCTGCGACCAAGCCCTTCGGCTTTATGGCCTTCCAACCGGGCCCCGGCCCCGGCGGCCACTGCATCCCGATCGACCCGCAATACCTCGCCTGGGCCGCGCGCAAGGCCGGTAAGACGGCCGACCTCGTGGAGCTCGCCTCCAAGAAGCACAAGCTCCAACCCCTCAAGGTCGTGGACGAGATCCGCGAAGTCGTCGGCGGAGACCTCGAAGGCAAGAAGGTCCTTCTCCTCGGGATCGCCTACAAGCCCGGCGTCGCCTCGACCTGTGAGTCACCCGCCCTCGTCATCGCGCGTAAGCTCACCAAGGAAGGCGCCCTCGTCTCCTTCAGCGACCCCTTCGTCCGCCGCGCCCCGAGCGAGCACGCTGCGGACTTCGTGGACGCTCATGCGTGTCCCCTCGACGCGGAAATCCTCACAGCCCAAGACGTCTGCGTCCTCGTCACGAACCACGCTGAGTTTGACCGCGATCTGATCGCGAAGACCGCGACTCGGATGTTGGACACCCGCGGTTGCCTGTTGCAGTAGCTGACCGGTTGGTCGGACGCCAGGTTGGCTCCACCTGGAACTTCCAGTTCTGGTACTGCGACCCAAGTGGCGGTCCCTTCGGCTGGAACCTCTCGAACGGGCTTGAGGTCACGTTCTGCCCCTGACGGTCCCCTTCAGCCCGAGTCACTGCGTTCGGTAGGGATCGGGGCAGGTGCGGGTCGCGAAGTCCTCTAACTCGCCGAGGATGCCGCGGGATTCGCAGCTGCAGTCGGGGAGGGCGAGGCCGGTGCCGAGGATCGTCGCGGTGACGCAGTCGCAGGACTCGTACTCGATCGGCATGGCCTTCTCGAACTCGCAGCGGCAATCGGGCGCCGACTCGCCACGGCAGGTCTGGTGGGCGGGGTAGTAGATGCGCTCGGTCGGACACTCAGGACCAAAGGCCGAGAGGGTGAGGCCGAAGATCTGGATCCCCAGACCACAGCGGCGGTCGTTCGGGTTCACCTCGTCCACGCGGGCGTCCACCTGAGTGGCGCGCTCGTCAGGGCAGGTGTCGTCAGATGATCGGCCGACAAGGATGAGAGAGGCGAGGGCGCAGAGCGTGAAGGTCATGGGGTCTCCTGGGTGACGGGGTCGATGGACATTTGCGGGAGAGAGAGCGAGAGCTCGGTCTCTAGAGCGGCGTGGTCTACATCAGGGAGCCAGCGCCCCAAACGAAGACAGGCGTCCCAGCGCACAGGAGCGGGGAAGCTCGGGTCGAGGGCGAGCGAGCGGAGCAGATCGACCGCCACAGGCCGCAGCTCCTCCGTCGCGTGCAACGCGGCGTTCGCGCTCGCCCACACGAGGTGACGGGGCGCGACCCCGTAGTAAGGGTCCTCGCCGGACTGCCAAGCAGCGCGCAAGACATCCAAGGCCTCCTCCGACACGCCAGCCGCCGTGGCAGAGAGCAGGGCCTGGCCGCGCACGCCAGCGTCCGGGTCCGTTCGCGCGATCCCCAGACACAGGTCAGGCTCGCGCAACAAACCCGTCACCAAGGCGCGGCGGCCGATGGGATCGTCCTCCGACAAGAGGCGCTCCTCGTAGAGATCCGCCAGCTCCTCCACGCCGCCATCACGAGCGGCCAAGACGCAGAGCTCGGCTGCGAGCTCGGCGTCGGCGACGTCCGCGAAGAAGCGGGCCGCCTCTTCCAGTGGCGCCGAAGAGGCCACCGCAGAGGCGAGGGCGGCGCGTATCTCCAAGTCTGTCGCGCGGTCAAACCAGTCGCGCGCCACACTCATCCAGTGCACCGGGTCCTCCAACAAGAGGCGGCCGAGCGCTACGCGCAAGAGACCCGGGTCCTCCTCGCCAGAGAGCAAGAGCCGCGAGAGCAAAACGCCGTCCGCCGCCTCGTCCGAACACGCCGCCTCCAACAAGAGGTCAAAGAGCCCGCTACGCTCCGGGTGCTTCCAGCGCAAGTGCAAGAGACGCGGCAACCACCTCGCACCAAACACGCGCTCGCCCTCGACCTCCGCGCGGGCGAGCTCGCGGGCCATGAGCTCTGCGAGCCCTGGGCGCATCTCAAGGAGCGCCCCCAAGGCGTGACCCAGGAAGCGTTCACCGAAGGTCGCTTCGGTCGGACTCTCGGCGCTCGAG
>PVBE012402382.1_pt1 | contig 14193 bp, 11 predicted proteins | sample 1631181 | NCBI WGS metagenome assembly PVBE01 (sample SAMN08397723, study PRJNA350692) | Marine metagenome, whole genome shotgun sequencing project. | isolation source: water | place: Pacific Ocean | collected 2012-04
CTGCGTCCGGCAGGACCGGTCCTACGAGGAGCGGCTCCAAGAACTGGCGCGGTTGCTGGGTCTCGCCGCGGTCCTGGGCGAGCGTGTGGAGGGCTACTCCGTGGGGATGAAGGAGAAGCTGGGTTACATGGCCCCGTTGCTGGCCGGCCGACAGGTATTGATCTTCGACGACTTCGGCAAAAACCTGGACACCGGCGGCCTGGAGCAACTCTGGGGTCACCTGCGACAGGGCCTGGAGACCGGGCGCTTGCGGTTGGTGGTCATCTCCTCGCCCAGGCCAGGCCTGCTCAAGCGGCTGGTGGACCGGGTGTTGGTGGTTGACCCGCATGGCCGCACCCTTAAAGGGCTCCATGGTGAATCCGTATAGTCAGCGCCTGGCGGCCATACTCAGCTTCCTGGTGGCTGATCGCAACGGCCTGTTACGCTTCCTGTGGGTCAACGTCAAAAACGCCATCTTCCCCCTGGCCACCATCTACTTCATCCTCCAATTCCTCTCCATGCGGGGCAGCGACCGCAGCGAATACCTGCTGTTCGTCTACCTGGGAGTTTTCTACGTGCTGTTTTCCATCTCCCCGGCCGAGCGGGTGGCGCACTGGTTCCGCGCTGAGCAACTGCGGGGTACACTGGAGACCGTGGCCCTGACCCGGCTATCGGTGGCCGGCACTCTGCGCCTGCTGTTTGCGGCCCACCTGCTGGTCTACCTGCTGTCGGAGGTCCCGCTGTTTTGGGCCGCCGCGTACCTGCTGTGGGACGCAAAATTGCAGATGGCCGCGGCCGGCGACCTGCTGCTGCTGCTGCTGCTCAACCTGCTGCTCAGCTTCGGTCTGGCCCAGCTGTCGGTAGCCCTCACGCTGTTTTTCGACGCTTCCTTGATGGACCTCTCGCTGCGCAAGTATACCTTCAACATCCTCTCCGGGGTCTTCTGCCCGGTGACGATGTTCCCCTGGTGGCTACAGCCGGTGTCCTACGCGATCCCCTTTACCCACGGGCTGATCCTGCTGCGGCGCGTACTCGACGGTGAGACCGGTATCCCTCTGGTAGACTTTGCGCCCCTGGCAGCATTTTCCGCGGGGCTGGTGATCGGCGGGCACCTGGCCCTTGAGGCCGTGCTGCTGCACATCCGCAGGCGCCGGAGCCTGTGCCGCTACTGAGCCCATGAGGACCACTCTCTACACCGTCCCCACGTTCTACTTCGAGCAGCCCCAGGGGGTTCCGCGGCTGGTACCCCATCTGCGCCAGCGGGGACACGACGTGGACCAGGTAAACCTCAACTATCTGGTCTACAGAGAGGCCCTGTCCGCGGCGCACCTGCGCCGGGTCCTCGAGGAGCGGGGCGCCGAGCCCCGGCTGCGGGAGTTCCTCGCGGAGTATGATTCGGTGGACTTGATCGGCCGGGTGGACGAGGCCAACCGGGTGCTGGACGAGCGGTTTGGTACGCTGCCCCACCGGGACTTCTCACGGCACCTAAAGACCCTCGACCGGGGCCTCGCCCTGCTCGCGGCGGCGTACCACCCCACGGTGCTGTCGTTGCGCACCGGGCTCTCCATGGCGCGCTCACCGTTTTCCTCGACCGACATCTCACACGCCCTGGAGGACCGGCGAGAAAACCCCCTCATCGCGCTTTACGAACGGCTGGTGCTGCCCCGGCTGAAGCAGCGGGCCCCGGACGTGGTGGGTATCTCCATGGCCCACATGAACCAGTTTATCCCCGGCTTCACCCTGGCCCGGTTGATCAAGCGACACAGCCGGGCTGATGTGGTGCTGGGCGGCCCGGCCGCGAGCCAGCTATGCGCCCACTTCGCCGACGCGCCGGGCCTGCACGGCCTGTTCGCCTCGTTGATCATTGGGCCCGGCGAGGAGGCCTTGCACCAACTGCTGCGCTGCCTGGAGCAGGATGGCGACCTGTCGGACGTGGCCAACTGCCAACTGCATGTACGTGGACCGGCGCAGCGGGGACCTGAGGCGCAGCCGACGCTTTGCCAACGTCCCCTTGCAGGAGACGATGATCCCGGAGTACATCGAGCCCCGGCCACGGCCCATCATCGCCGTGGAGGGCGCCACGGGCTGCTACTGGGACCGCTGCGTCTTTTGCGACCGGACGCTGGACCACCGCCACGCGGGCGGGCTCCGCGAGCGGTATCACCAAAAACCGCTGGCGCTCCTGGCCAGGGAGCTGGAGTTGCTGCGGGATCGTCACGACCCGCTGCTCTTCCGGCTCACCGACGCGGCGGTGCCACCGGCGAGGCTGCAAGCCATCACTCACCGCATGGAGGGGCGCTGGGACGGCGCCGGCCTCCTGGCCTACGTGCGGGCCGAGCAGGAGTTCGCTTCGCGGCGCTTCTGCAGGCGCCTGGCCCGGGGTGGGCTAAAGGCGGTGGCCCTCGGCCTGGAGAGCGGTTGCCAGCAGGTCAACGACGCCCTGGACAAGGGCGTTTCGGTGCGCCTCGCGGCCAAAGTCCTCAAGAGCTTCCATCGGGAGGGCATAATCACCGTGCTGTTCGCCATGGTGGGCTTCCCCTGGGAAGGGACGCGACAACTGCGCCGCACCGACGCCTTTTTGGCTCGCAACCGCCGGTACATCGACGCGCCCCTGGTCTCCTTCTTCGGCCTGGTGCGCAACACCCGCATGTTCCGGGACCCTGCCGGCTTCGGCATGGAGGCCGTGGACGCGCCGCCCGGCAACGACCTGCCTTTTTACCACCGGTTCACGTTACAGGCACCCCGGGACCCGGGGGCGGGGAAGCTCGCGGAGCAGATCAAGGCCCAGCATACCCCGCCCAAGGACCAGGTGCTGCTGGAACTGCTCAGGCGCCGCGACGCGCGAGCCCGCTGACAGGTCAAGAAAGGGATCGGCATCACATACCAGCGGGTCTTCGAATCCGGGTCGTTTGCATGGCCTCGGGCTGGTGCGTGAACCGGCGGTACCTGCCGTCGGGGTAGTAGTTGCCCAGGGCCGCCAGGGCAAAGGCGGAGCGGTCCCTGCGCCTGAGCGGGTGCTGGTGGGTAACCCCCATGGCCCGGTCTCTGAAGCGCACCTCCAGCGCCTCCTGGCGGAGTTGTCCGTCGCCAAAGAAGTAGCGCGGCCAGTCGCGCTCGAAGCGCCGCACCCTGCCCCGGTCCGGGTCGTAATCCGGTGTGAGCATGATGGCCTGCTGGAAACGCAGCAGGTCAGCCAGCGTCGGGCTCCCGGGGTCCAGGCCCAGCTGGGTGAGGAACACCGCGAGCTGCCCATAAAAATCGTCCATGCCCCTGTTGATGGCCAGCCAGGCCCAGTCGTGAGGCCACCAGACGAACTTGTGCGGGCTGCTGTAGGGGAGCAGAGAGCACAGCATGTCGGGCTCGCTGCTCACTCGCCCCTGGGCCGGCAGGTCGTGATCGCGCAGGTAGCGCTCCTGGAAGCGCACCAGCCGATGCAGCAGGCCGCCCAGCAGAGTGTCCGGCGCACGCTGCGCGACGTCGAAGAGCCGGGGATAAAACTCGTCGAAGCCCACCCCCTGGTCTGCCAGGTAGCGGGACACAAAGCGGGTGTACCCGCCGCAGTGGAGCGCGGAGATCAGCAGATCGGAAAAGACCGCGCAGCGCACCCAGTCCCCCACCGGCAGGGTGGCTGTCTCCACCACCACGTCCACCATCCCCACCTCGTCCGAGGGGAGGTGCGGGTTGAGCCGCTTGCGGATGGTGCGCAGCCCGTACTGCTGGCGGGCGGCAGCGGATCCCAGGCGGGCGTTGGGCAACAGGTAGAGCTCGAACAGGCGGATGTCCTCATGGTGCCCTCCCCTCAGCAAGGCGCAGTTCCCCTGCATCCAGGAGTCGAGGGTCTCGCCGGGCAACCCGAGAATCATGTCCACGTACGAGGGGATCCCCTCGCCGTCCAGGCGCTGCTTGAGGAGCGCCAGGTCCTCCAGGGAGGCCCCAATGCGGTCCACCTCCGCCAGCACCCGCTCGCTGGCGCTCTGGGCCGCCAGGGTGACGCCCTGCAACAGCAGCCCGCTGTGGTGTAGGACCCGAGAGATCTCCAGCACGCGGTCCGCGGGTCGCTGGGTGAAGTTGGCCTTGAACTGGGCCGGGTAGCCGGTGCGCCGTTGGGTCCCGGCCAGCCACCGAGCCAGATCGACGTCCCGGGACAGCAGGCCAAAGTTGGCATCCGCGCAAAAAATCAAGTCCACCCGGACCCGCGCCAGGTAGTCCAGCTCCGCCTCCACCCGGGGCCGCGAGAAACGCTTGATCTGGCTGTAGGCAGCGTCGCCGTAGTCGCAAAAAGCGCAGCGGTTGGGACAACCACGGGTGGTCTCCCACAGCGCCCAGAGCCGGGGGACCCGCCGTCGCGCGCGCCGGATGATGTGGTCGAAGTAGCCGGCCAGGTAGGGGCTGGGCAGCCGGGCGTCGCTGATATCTCGGGGCAACGGGGCTGGATCGGGCCCGGTATAGATGGCCTCCTGGCCGCGGTTGTAGGTGATCCCGCCCACCGCGTCCAGCCGCGGGGCCGGCCGCAGCAGCTGGGCAAGCAGGCGCCGGAAAGGGCCCTCGCCCTCGCCGTGAACCAGCACGTCAACGTAGGGATGGTCCTGGAAGAAGCGGTCCGCCTGGCGCGGGATCTGGGGCCCGCCGGCCACCGTCACGCATCCGGGGTGCCGCTTCTTCACCAGCCGGCATAGCTTCATCTGTAGCGGAAGGTTCCAAACAAAGCAGGACAGGCCGAGCACCGCGGGCTTGCGCACCCGGCGGGCCATGGCCTCGGCCCGCTCGGGCAGGAAGAAGGGGTCCTCGAAGCCATAGGCCGCGGCGACCAGGGGATCAGTCTGCGCGGCCGCCCGCAGCACCCCCCACTGGTATGGCAGGACGGGGAACACATTGGAGACGCAGGCGAAGTATACCTTCCGTCGCTTCATGGGCACCGGCTCCGCGCTGGAGAGGCCGCAGGCCCGCGGTCGTGCCGCGTATGGCCAGGGGTGGCAGCCACGGGCCCACCTGTTGGCAGCACCAGCCGCTGCTTGCCCGCCGCGGTCCCTGGGATCCGCGAGACGAAGGCGATCTCCAGTTCCAGGTCAGGGTGGATGCCATGGCGCAGGGCGGCGCGAAGACGGCGGGTGTCCGCCTCGGAGTAGTCAGGTCCACGGACCACGCTGACGTGCAGCCCCTCGCCCTGCCGAACGAACTGGCACTGCTGGATATGGTCCAGGTCCTCCAGCAGCACCGCCAGCGTGGCCGGGTAAAGCGGACGACCTTTGAGGTGCAGCACCTCGCTACAGCGGCCCTCCACCGCGGCCAGCAGGGGCAGGCCGCGCCCGCAGCCGCACGGCTCCCCGGACAGCCGGCCCAGATCCCCCAGATCGTAGCGAATCAGGGGCATCAGGTGGTTGTCGAACCCGGTACAGACGATGCGTCCAGACTGCCCGGGGGGCAACTGCTGGCCATCTTCTCCGAGCACCTCGAGCACCCCCCTGCGGACATCCACGTGCAGCCCGGCGTGCCGATCGCACTCCATGGCGTGGACCAGTCCCTCCTCCGAGGTGTAGTAGTCGAAGACCTCGCAGCCGAACTGCCCCTCGATTGCCCGGCGCTGGCGGGGGTAGAGTTGCTCGTAGGCGCTCACCGCCACGGGGAAGCGCAGGTCTCCATGACGGCCTCCGTGAGCCTGGCGCGCCAGCTGATGCAAAAAGGAGGGCGGGGCGATGACCAACGCCGGCCCGAAGCGGTGGATCTGCTCCAGGTGAAGCCCCAGGTCTCTGGCGGCGGCCGGTTCGCTGGACAGCGACAGCCGGCGCTGGCAGGGCTCGTGGAGCACCGGGCCGTCCCCCCGGGTAACGAAGGGCCGGGACCAGACCTTGACGTGCCGATCCCTGGCCCGGTAGCCGGTCATGCCGAGGCGGTGGTCGAAGTAGGCCGCCCGCCGGTAGCTGAACTCCAGATCCTTGACGAAGCGAAAGGGCGTGCCGCTGGAGCCGCTGGTGCGGCCCACGCCGCGCCGCCGCCGGTGGAAGCGGGAGCCGCGGAGCCCGTCCACCAGGTGGGTCGCCACCAGCCGGTGGGCGTTGCGCAGCGCCGCGACCTTGCTCAGCACGGGCAACCGCTGGAGGTCGGCGATCGATGAAAAGTCGTCCGGCGTCAGCCCCTCCGCGTCCATGAGGTCCCGGTAGTAGGGCACGGTGGCATGGGCGCGAGCCAACAGCGCCCGCAAGCGCGCGGCCTGATAGCGCTCGAGCTCCGCGGTGGACCACCACTGGGAGCGCTCCAGGAAGCGCCAACAGGCGTGATAGCGCCGCAGGCCATAGTACTTGTAGGGATCCAACAGCACGGGCCAGAACCACCCGACGCCGTAGGAGGCCGACAGCATGGGCGGCCACCCGGCCAGCCGTCCCAGCAGCCTGCTGGCCAGGCCCATCAAAACCCCTCGCCGATCCGGCCTGCCAGCGGGCCCGAGGCCAGCGGCAGCCGCACCGCGCGGCCCAACAGGCTCATCGACAGCACCAGCCCCAGACGCCGGAACCGGAGCTTGCGGCGCAGCACATGCAGCGCCGGGCCGTTGGCCACGCTGACCCCTACGAGGGCCCGCCGGCAGCCACGCTGGCCCAGGTAGCGTAATCGGTGGGCCACCATGGCCGTGTGGACACCCCGCCCGCGGTGACGGTTGACAGTGTATGAGTCGAACAGATAGCCCTCGTCGTGGCCCACGCGTACCAGCCCGCCGCGGCCGACCCGCAGCCAGGTATAATGGGCCAGATCTCCCTGTAGCAGGCCCAGCAGACAGACGTCCCCCCGCTGTAGCCGGCCAGCGAAACGGGCTCTGGTGCGCGGGCCGAAGAGGCCCCCGGGCAGCCGGGATGTGGCGCCCTCGAGGATCACCACCTCCAGCGCGGCCGGCCCGTCTTGGGGCGCGCGGCGGTCCACCGTGGAGGCGGCGTGGACCTCGTACAGGCCGACGTGAAAGAGGCGGACGCGTAGCGCCCGCGCGGCGCGGCGGGCGGCCCTGGCCCCGCCCTCCCTGCGCGTCCACCAGGCCAGTTCACTGGCGGCGGCCATGAGCCACGCGAGGCTCACCGCGCCCCCCCCGCAGCCCGCCGGCGCGGCTGCGCCAGGTGGTCGTTGTGCACTACCCGGGCGGGCGGCCGCACCTCGCCCCGGGGATCGTCCCGGCGCACGAAGTTGGCGTTGCCTGCCACCAGCACCGATCGCGCCATGCGCGAGTGCTCCATGAGGGCCAGGGTGTCCTCACAGACCGGTTTGCAGGGTTCGTCGGGAGCCTGAAGGTAGCCGGCATACCCTCCGGGGGCGCCGCAGTAGCGGGTGGTGTTGGTGTAGGTGTAAGGGTGGTAGACGTGGCCCTCAAGCCCGCGGGCTATCAACTGCTGGCGCGTGAGCTGGTAGTGGCCCAGGTCGTTGAACTCCAGCCGCGTAATTCCCAGGCCGCAAACGAGCTTCAGGAATGCTTCGGGGAACAGGTGGCCCGGGGAGCGCGTATGGGAGCGGTCGCCGGCCCTGGCCGCGGTGCCAGTCTGGTAGTGAGAGACCAGCAGGCGGCCCAGAGTCAGCCGGGCGCCGGGCAAGGCCTCGCGCACCACCTCCAGCGCGCCCCAGTCGTTGACCACCACCTCGTCCACTCCGCCCCGGGGCGCGGGACCGCACAGCAGCCGGTTCAGAGCCGCAATGCCCCGGCCGGTGAGGTAGGCAGTGGCCAGGACGAGATCCCTGCCCTGCTCCCGGCAGCGCGCCGCGGCGCGCTGCAGTTGCCGCCGACCGGGCAGCCTTCGCTCGCAGAACTCGTCCCCCAGATAGACCCGATCAAAGCCTTGTAGCTCGGCGGCCGGACGCTGCGCGACGTGAAACGTGGCGTTCTCTTCGCCACGTAATCTGGTCATGGACCGCCCTCCTTTCCGCTGGCCCGGTCCACGGTCGCGCGCACCGCCAGCACGTCCCGCAACTTGCGCCGGGAGGGGCTCCCGCGGCCGGGGATCTTCCCCGCGTGTACGCCGGCCTCCAGCAGCGCGAAGATGCTGGACAGGCCGCGGTGGCAGGCCGCGAAACGCCCCTCGGGGGCCGCGCGCAACGGGGGGCGGCGAACGATCCCTTGGGCCGTGGCCTGCACGATGGAGATGTCGAGGGGGTCCCGGCAAGCGCGGGAGGCCCCCCGTCCCAACGAGGCCAACGTCTTGCCCGTGGCCTCCCGCGCAGAGGCGGGCAGGAGCCGGACGGCAGCGCGCAGCAGGGCCATGTTGCGCCGCTGGCGCCTGGCGGAGCGCTCACCGAAAAAGGCCTCGATGCCCAGGTTGTGGTAGCTGCAAAACCCGCCGACGTTCTTGCAAGTGGTGTCGGTGACGAAGGCCTCGAACTCCACACCCAGCGGTCGGCTCCCGCGCACCAGGTCCCGCACCTCGTCCTGGGCGAGCTGGCCCATGGGAAGGACGATGCGGTCCACGCCCAGCCCGCAAAAGAACCGCACCGCCTGCAGGTTGAAGCAGGGCGCCAGGGAGCTGAGCACGATCTTGCATCCGCTGTCCAGGCCACGGGCGTGGCAGATCAACGCCGGGTCGGCCAGGATCAGCCCGTCCACACCGGCCTCCAGGCCCCGGACAATATCCTCCCGGACCAGGGCGTCCATCTCCTCGGGGTAGTGGTCGTTGAGGCACAGGAAGAGGTCCGTCCCACGGGCTCGCGCCGTGGCCGCCACCCGGCGTAGTTCGCCAAAGTTGCGCAGGTTGCCGTAGAACGTGTGCCGCGCGTTGGAGAAGGCCCCGGCGCGGCGCCAGCGCTGGTCCAGGACTCCGCAGTACAGTTCGCTTGCGCCGGCCTCGATGAGCGGGACGGCCTCTCGCGGGCGATCCAGGGGGGCGGTGATCTTCACGCTGCCCTCCGGCGCGCCCGATGGTAGGCGATGAGACCCCGGAGCAGGCTCAGGGGGCCCGCATCGTAGATGCGAAAGTAACTACAGTAGTTATCCCAGATGAAGTTGGCCAGCACCAGGGGTCGGCCCAGGGGCAGCCTCAGCAGCGGCCGCAACACGCGCAGCAGGGGGGGGGCGGCCACCACCAGCGGGAACAGCTTCTGGAGGTTGTCCAGGGCCGCAGCCTCGGCCACGTCCCCGGCGTGGCCGCGGCGCAAAAAGAACATGTTCTCCTTACGCTGGTAGCGACCCAACTGGTTTCGCGACAGTGCGCCCAGGATCCGCACCGCCAGAGGCGGCGAGACCTCCTCCAGCTCCCCCCAGCGCTGCCCGCCTGCATCGTCGCCTGGGTCCATGCCGGTGCGGGGGTAACGGGCCAGGGCGCCCACCTTGGCGAAGTCCACGCCGCAGCGGATGTTCAACCGGATGGAGGTCAGATCGGCGGCCAGCGATCCGGGACGCGCCGCCACGATGTTTGTAGTCCTGAGCCGGATCCCGCGCGCCCTGAGCATCCGCGCGCTCTCCACAATCTGTTGGTTTTCCATGGGACGATCCAGCACATCCGTGCGTGTGCTCCGGTCCCCGGACTCCAGGCCGAAGGAGACGCTGTGGCAACCGGCGCCCACCAGACAATCCACCAACTCGGGCGTCACCTGGTCGATGCGCACGTTACAGTTGAACGGGATGCCCACCTCCCGGCGGTACCGGCGGGCGAACTCCTCTAGCCAGAGCGGGTCCCGGGCAAAGATATCGTCATGAAAGAGTACGAAGCGCACCGGCAGATCAGCCCTGGCCCGGCAGATCTCCTCGATCACACTGTCGCAACTGCGGCGGCGGTAGGTGGGGCCGAGCCCCTGGTAGAGGCTCTGGATGGTGCTGTTGTAGCAGTAGGGGCAGCTGTGATGGCAGCCGCGGCTGGTGATCACTCCGATGCGCTCCTGGAAGAAGGGCGCGCGCACCGGGAAGAGGGAGCGGTCGGGGAAGGGGACGCTGTCCAGGTCCTGGATCAGAGGCCGCGGCGGGTTGCGCACGATGCTCCCGTCGGGTGCCTTGACCCACAGGTTTTCCACGTCGTCGACGCCTTCTCCGGCCTCCAGCCGGTCGCACAGCTCCGCCAGGGCGAGGTCGCCTTCCCCCAGGCACACGGCGTCCACCCCTGGCTCATCCACCAGCTCCGGGCAGCCGGTGGGGTGGTGACCGCCGAAAAGGGAGAAGACCTCGAAGGAAGACCGCACGCGCCGGTTGAGCGCCAGGAAGTTGCGGGCGTAAAAGGCCAGCGTGCTGAAGGCCAGCACGCTGGGCTCGCCGTCGGCCAGGCGCCGTGTAATGGCCCCCTCCGTGGCCTCCACGACCTGGGGCCGGTGCCCTCCGGCCCGCAGCCGGCTGGCCAGATACATCACGCCCAGGTTTTCCTCCTCGGGGTGGCAAAAGGGGAAGAGCACGCGCACCTCAACCCACCCCCCGGGGGACGTCGCGGGCTATCTGCTCATATCCTGGACCGTGACGCCTCAGAGCGCCCCCCAGCAGCGCCCCGTACTTGCGCAGACCTCCGGCGATCCCTCGCGGGCCCACGGGGTAGAGGCGGGTGCTCGCCGCGAAGCCCTCCCACAGCAGCCCGACCAGTCTGTAGGGTCGATCCACGGGCAGCCGGATGAGGAGCCGCCACAGGGGCAGCAGCCGGGGCCACTCCACGGCGATACCGAAAAGCCTCTGTAGGTTCTCTGCGGCGCGCCTTTGGCGGAGGTCGTCAAAGCGCATGGAGGACCGCCAACTCGAGCCCGGGAAGCGCCGGGTCAGCCGGCCCTCTCGCTGAGCCCGGCGGCGCACCTCGGTCCCCGGGTAGGGGGCCAGCAACTTGGCCGCCGCAAAGTCCACCTTGCAGCGAGCGTTGAGGCGCACTGTCTCCAGGTCCGTGTCGGGTGGGGTGCCGGGGATGCCCACGATGTTGAGCGCCTCGAGCCGCATCCCAGCGGTCTTGACCAGCCGGGCGGCGCGAAGGATCTGCCGGTTGGTGGTGCGCCGTCCCAGGAGATCGCGACGTAGCGCCTCGTTTGCCACCTCGATGCCCATGGAGATGGTGACACAGCCGGCCCCCGCCAGCCCATGCACCAACTCCGGGGTCACCTGCTCGGGGCGCAGGTAGCAAAAAAAGGGGATCCCCACCTGACGGTCGTAGCGTTGCAAAAACTCCTTGGTCCAGCGCGAAGAGGCGGCGAACAGGTCGTCCTCGAACATCACCAGACGCGGCCGGGGCCCGGCACAAACAGCGGCCCGGAGCTCGGCCATGACATTGTCCACGCTGCGCCAGCGGACCGCCGGGGTCCCGCTCCCGTACAACCGCCGCTGAGCCGGGTTGGCGCAGTAGGTACATCCGTGTGGACAGCCCCGGCTGACCATCACGTGCATCTTGCCCCTGGTGTAGGTCTCTCCCCGGGGGAAGCAGCCCCGGTCGGGCCAGGGGATGGTGTCCAGGTCCGTGATCAATGGGCGGAGTGGATTCTTATGCACCCGGCCGCCCTCCTTGACCCACAGGTTGCGCACACCGCAGACGCCGGCCCCACGCTCTAGCAGATCCGCCAACTCCACCAGCGCCTCCTCCCCTTCCCCACGGCAGATGGCGTCCACGCCTTCCTGTTGGATGACCCCGGGATCGAAGGTGGGGTGCGGACCGCCCAGCAGCGACAGCACGCCCGGGTGGCGCCGCTTGATCTGCCGGTTGAGGGTCAGGTAGTACTCCAGGTCGAGAGTCGGGACGCTGTAGCCCACCACCCGGTAGCGCCCGCTGCGGAGTTTTCGGTCCACCTCGGTTGGCCGGGCCGGCACCACGTCTGCGTCGTGCCCCGCCCCTCGCAGGACGCTGACCAGGGTCATCACTCCCAGGTGTTCTACGTCGGCGCGGCGCACGGCAAACAGGATCTTCATGGTGTTCAAACCTCCAGCGGCAAGGAGGCAGCGGCCCCGTCCCCCGCCGCAGACGCCAGGCGCCGCCGCACCGCATCCTGGCGCATGATGCACTCCTCGTGGCCCACCCCTTGAAAAAAGGAGTGATCACGCATGCGGCGCCAGATGGCGCCGAGAGGCTGGCGGCGAATATTTCCGAAGCTCACATGCACAAAGCTACAGGGCTGGACATCACCGTAGGGTGATACGTAGAGGAACCGGCGCTGCGCGGCGCTACAATGGCCGCCGTGGCTGCGCACCCCCTCCATGAACACGAACCGAGGATCCAACAACTCCTCCACGTGGCGGCGCTGCTCGGGAGTCATGGTCCAGGGGGAGCACGCCAGACGCCGGCCGGCCGAGGCCTCGGGCAGCAGCCGGACGCCCCGCGCGCCCAGCCGTCGGGCCAGCGCAACCACGTGATCGAGATCCCTGGTGCGGATGCTCTCGGCGTCGAAGCGGGTGGAGACGATGGCCGGGACGCCGGCCGAGGCGCAGGCACGCACGGCCGCGGTGGCCGCGTCGAAGGATCCGGACAGGCCACGCGAGGCGTCGTGCTTCCCCCGGTCGGCGCTGTCGATGCTGACGTTGGCGAAGCTGAGCCGGGCAGCGCGCAGGCGGGCCGCCATGGACGCGTCCAGTAGCAGCCCGTTGGTGCTCAGGGCTGCCATCATCCCGCCGGAGGTGGCCTGTGCCACGAGCGGGACCAGCAGGGGGCTGAGCAGCGGCTCGCCGCCGCCGAACACCACCAGCCGGGCAGCAAGGCCGCGGGCCTGGCCCATCACGCGGGTCACCTCGCTGATGGTCAGATCCCGGCCGTCACCGCGCTCCTGGCCCACGACGCCACAGTGGCCACAGCGCGCCTGGCAGCTGTATGTCAGGCCGATCTCCACGGTCCGGGGGCCGCCCGTGCGCAGCAGCCTTCCCCGGGCGGCGCGGCCGGCGACCCGGATCTTGGAGACGACGCTCAGAGGCCGCAGCAACAGGTCATAGTGGTACAGGGCGGTGCGTAGCCTCTGTTGGCCTCGACTGGCCCAGGCCATGGGCTCCAACGCCGGTCCGCTCCGCTGCCGTCCGATCGTCATGACGGTGGCAAGAGAGGCGCGCACTCCAACGCGATGAACCAGCCGGTGCGGCGGCGCGTCAGGGGGCAACGATCCAGCAGGTCGGACAGCCCCAAAACCCCGCCGGCCAGGGTGTCCACGTGCCGGCCGGGCAGGGATCGGGCGGCCACCCTCAGGGTGCTGTTGGCCAGGGCCGGGACGTGGATGATCACGTCCTGCCGCAGCACCTGGAGGCCCTCTTGCCCGAGCAGCGCGACCACCTCCAGCGGTCGATAAAAGCGCACAGGGTAGCCCCCTCCCCGGGCCAACTGCTCAGCCTTCCAGAGCCAGCGGAGCGCCAGGTTGTCGCCGTTGTTGAGGGTCAGGATCATCCGCCCCCCCGGAGCCAGGACACGGCTGAGTTCGCGCAGGGATCGGCCCAGATCGGCCGTGTCCTCGAAGTGATCGAGGGTGGAGTTGGACAGGATCAGATCGAAGGAGCCCCGGTCGAAGGGCAGCGCGCGCACGTCAGCGGTGACGTAGTGGTGGGCCAGCCCACGCCGGCAAGCCTCCTGGCGGGCCCGCCGGGTTGTGAGGGCCGCGATATCCATCCCGCATACCGCCGCCCGTTCCCCAGGTTCGAGGAGTGAAAAGAGCACCTCATCGGTGCCGAATGCCTCCTCCCGCAGGTCGGTCTTGAGCAGGCGGATTCCTTCCAGGGAGGGCACCCAGCGACGGACCAGCCGACAGAATTGTCCCGACTTGTAGCGGCCAAGCGAGGGGTGGACGTGGCCGGACACGGCGTCTTTTTCGGCCAGCCGTTGCCACCGCGTGGGACCGTCAACGGACATCAGCCGAACCCCTTCTGTCGGGCTGCGTGGGCCAGTCCTGGAGGCCCTCCTCGACACGCCCCGGGACCAGGTCATCGTCGGTGCCCAACACCTGCGCGTAGAACCGCTCGAGGGCCCGCACCTCCACGGAGGATTGTAGGGTTCTGGCCGTGCGGCGGGCCCTGGCGCCGAGTCGCGAGCAGTACGCAGGATCCGTGGCCATGTCAGAGATGGCCCGGGCCAGGGCTGCCACGTTCCCGGGCTCCACGAGGTGGACATCGTGGCCGTTGGACAGCACCCGCTGTGCACACGGGAGGTCGCTAAACAGGGCGGGCTTTCCGCAGGACATGGCCTCCAGCAACGCCAGCGGAAGACCCTCGTAGTGGGAGGGAAGGACAAACAGGTCGCAGCAGTAGAAGTAACGGCTCACCTCGGCGTAGGGCACCTCACCCACGAACGTCACATGACGCGCGAGCCCGTACAGTGCGGTGAGACGCTCCAG
>PVBE010111868.1_pt1 | contig 14192 bp, 10 predicted proteins | sample 1631181 | NCBI WGS metagenome assembly PVBE01 (sample SAMN08397723, study PRJNA350692) | Marine metagenome, whole genome shotgun sequencing project. | isolation source: water | place: Pacific Ocean | collected 2012-04
ATGCTTTTTGTATTAACGTCCATCCACCAAAATCAATAAATTGTTTTGCTTGATGATTTTTTTGATTTGGCCAGAGACGTGTTCCTGCACCACCACAGAGTATTACAGGTCTAATTTTCATTAAATATCAGCGTAAGTTCTAACCTCGTTTTTTCCACCTGGGTGTGTTGGAGCACCTTTGTAAGCAGGTCCAACTGTTTGAGCATATTTCCACAAAGTTCCATTACCAAAATTCATTTTCTTTGGTTTCCATTTTTTTCTTCTTGAACATAATTCCTTTTTAGAAAGCCTTACATTTATAGTTCCTTTTTTGGCATCAATATCAATAACATCTCCATTCTTTAAAAGAGCTATTGGACCTCCTACAGAAGCCTCAGGGCCAACATGTCCTATGCAGAAGCCTCTTGTTGCACCAGAAAAACGTCCATCAGTAATAAGTGCAACTTTTTCACCTTTGCCTTGTCCATAGATTGCACCTGTAGTCTGTAACATTTCTCTCATACCTGGACCTCCTTTTGGTCCTTCATATCTAATTATAATTATATCGCCGTCTTTATATTTTTTTTGCTTCACTGCTTTATATGCAGATTCTTCTGTATCAAAACATCTAGCTTTTCCTGTAAATTGTAATTTTTTTAATCCTGCAATTTTTACAATTCCTCCCTCGGGAGCAAGATTGCCTTTCATTCCAACAACCCCACCATCATCGCTTAAAGGATTGTTATATTTTCTCATTACTTTTTGCTTAGGATTAAATTTAACTTTTTTTAAATTTTCTTTCATAGTTTTGCCTGAAACTGTCATACAATCTCCATGAATATAACCACCATCATAAAGTGTTTTAAGAAGCATTGGAACGCCACCTGCCTTCCACATATCTTTAGCAACATATTTACCTCCTGGTTTTAAATCTGCAAGATAAGGAGTTTTTTTAAATATTTTTGCAACATCCATTAGATCAAATTTAATTCCGATTTCATTTGCAATAGCTGGTAAATGTAAAGCTGCGTTAGTTGAGCCTCCAGTTGCAGCTACAATTGTTGCTGCATTTTCTAAAGATTTTCTTGTAACTATATCTCTTGGTCTAATATTTTTTGATAATAATTTCATTACAGCTTTACCACTTGCAAGAGCATATTTATCTCTTTGTTCATATGGTGCCGGTGTTCCTGCTGAATATGGTAGAGCTAGTCCAATAGCTTCAGAAACGCATGCCATAGTATTTGCTGTAAACTGTCCACCACAAGCTCCAGCACTAGGACATGCTTTTAATTCTAATTTTCTCAAAGTTTTTGCGGTCATTTTACCTGAAGAATATTTTCCTACACCTTCAAATACGTCAACTACGGTAACATCTTTACCATTAAATTTACCAGGAAGAATTGATCCACCATAAATAAAAACACTTGGAACATTTAATCTTACCATTGCCATCATTAATCCAGGTAAAGATTTATCACATCCTGCTACTCCAACTAGAGCATCATAACAATGTCCTCTAACTGTTAATTCTGTAGAATCTGCAATTACATCTCTAGAGATTAAAGAGGATTTCATTCCTTCGTGTCCCATTGCAATTCCATCTGTAACGGTAATTGTGCAAAATTCTCTTGGAGTACCTCCTGATAAATGTACGCCTTTTTTTACAGATTGAGCTTGTCTCATTAAAGCAATATTGCACGGAGCTGCTTCATTCCATGTAGAAACAACACCAACAAATGGTTTTGCTATATCTTTTTCAGTTAAATTCATTGCATAATAGAATGATCTTTGTGGAGCTTTGTCAGGACCTAAAGATGTATGTCTGCTAGGTAATTTTTTTTTATTGAATTTTTTCATTACAATCTTTCTAATATTAGTTGTATTTTTTTAGCATCTTTTTCTAAGTTATCAAAGTTTGTTTTTTCTTGATCTATGATATTTTTAGGAGCTTTATCTGTAAAATTTTTATTAATTAATCTACCTTTAATTTTATCCATCTCTTCTTTAATTTTTGAATATTTATTTGTTAGATTTTGCTTAATTTTATCCAAATCAACATCTTGATCAAAATACAATTTATACAATTCTCCATTAATTACTAAAGATGCTGAAGATCTATCAAGTTCTTTATCTAAAATATTCTTAATTCTTCCAAGCTTTTTAAGAACAACGCTGTTTTTATTAAAAAAATTAATTGAATTTTTACTAGTGTTTTTAAGAGAAATATCAAATGATGAGCCGGGACTAACTCCCAGTTCATTTTTAAAAGATCTAATTGAAGTTATTATGTTAATTACGTTATTTACATCTTCATAATCTCTATCTTTTTTTGGTTTTTCATTAGGCCAGTTTGCATACATTAAATAATCACTGCTATTTTTATCTAATTTATTTTTCAACCATATTTCCTCGGTTATAAAAGGAATAAAAGGATGAAGAATAATTAGAATCTCTCTATATATATAACTAGCAACATTTCTTACTTCATAAATAGATTCTTGGTCATCAGAGAATAGTATTGTTTTTGATAACTCCAAATACCAATCACAAAATGAATGCCATACAAATTGATATGCATTTTTAGCAGCCTCATCAAAACGATAACCTTCAATGCTATTTTGTATTTCATCTTTAATAGATAAAAATTCAGAATAAACCCATTTATTTATATTAATTTTTAATTCAGTGGGTTTTTTTACATTATTAAAAGTACATTTGTTTTGAATTAAAAAATTATTCGCATTCCATATTTTGTTCAAAAAATTTCTATACCCTTTAACTCTATCTTCGGATAATTTTACATCTCGGCCTGGTGATGCCATTGAAAGTAAAGTAAATCTTAATGCATCAGCACTATACTTTTCAATTAAATCTAATGGATCAATAACATTGCCTTTTGATTTAGACATTTTTTGACCTTTTTCATCTCTAACTAAAGCATGAACATAAATATCTTTAAAAGGTTCTTTATGTAAAAATTCTGTACCAAACATAATCATTCTAGCAACCCAAAAAAATATGATATCAAAACCCGTAACTAATACCGTTGTTGGATAAAATTTTTTAACATATTCTTTATCGTCAGGCCAACCTAATGTTGCAAATGGCCAAAGACCAGATGAAAACCATGTATCTAAAACATCGGGATCACGAGTTAATTTTACATCTTTATTATAATATTTTTTAGCTTTGGCTTTTGCTTCTTTCTCACTAATTGTTACAAAAATTTTTTTATCTGGGCCATACCATGCGGGTATTTGATGGCCCCACCACAACTGTCTAGATATACACCATGGTTCTATATTATCCATCCATTGGAAATATGTTTTAGACCAATTTTCAGGAAAGAATTTTGTTTTTTTTCCATTAACAACTTCTTTTGCTTTAATTGATAGTTTTTTTGCATCTGCAAACCATTGTTCTGTTAAAAAAGGCTCAATGATAGAATTGGATCTATCTCCATAAGGTATTTTGTTTTTAATAGATTCTTCTTTAACTAAAAAATCCTCTTCTTTAAGTTTTTTTAGTAATTTTTTTCTAGCTTCAAATCTATCTAAGCCAATAAATTCATTAGGTGCATTTTCATTTATTTTACCATCGGATGTAAAGACATTTATAATTTCTATATTATTTCTTTGTCCCACTTCATAATCATTAAAATCATGTGCAGGTGTGATTTTTACTGCTCCAGTACCTTGTTCTGGATCAGCATATTCATCTTGAATAATTTTTATTTTTCTATCAACAAATGGAATTATAACTAATTTGTTTATTAAAGATTTATATCTATCATCATTAGGGTTTACAGCTATAGCAGTATCACCAAACATAGTTTCGGGTCTTGTAGTAGCGATAGTAATAAATTTTTTAGAATTCTCAATTGGATATCTAATATAATATAATTTTGAATTTACTTCTCTTTGATCTACTTCTAAATCAGAAATTGCTGTTTTTAATACTGTATCCCAATTAACTAACTTTTTTGACTTGTAAATTAAACCCTTGTTATATAGATCTACAAAAGCTTTAATTACAGATTTAGATAAATTTTCATCCATTGTGAATGCATTTCTGGACCAATCACAAGAACAACCTAATTTTTTAAGTTGATTAATTATTATATCTCCAAATTGATTTTTCCATTCCCATGCTTTTTCAATAAATTTATCTCTTCCTAAATCGTTTTTCTTAACACCTTCTTTTTGAAGTTTTATTTCAACCAAAGCTTGGGTTGCGATTCCAGCATGATCCGTTCCTGGTTGCCATAAAGTTTCATAATTATTCATTCTATGAAATCTTGTTAACAAATCTTGAATGGAATTATTTAGAGCATGACCCATGTGAAGACTTCCTGTAACATTAGGTGGTGGTATAACTATAGAAAAAGTTTTTTTATTTTTTTTAGGCTTAAATAAATTATTATTTTCCCAATAAGAATAAATCTTATTTTCTACTTCGATATGGATATATTTATCTGAACTCATTGAATAATATTTTATAAATTAATCATTTGAATAAACAATAATGAATTTAAGATTGAAATTGATAGACTATTTGAAAAAAACAACTATATAAGAACAACAATTGAATATTGAGCATATTTTGGCAACGTGGCGGAATGGTTACGCAGAGGATTGCAAATCCTTGTATCCCGGTTCGATTCCGGGCGTTGCCTCCAAAAAAAATTCTTGAGTTAAAGTAAAAAAAAAGTAAGTTGCAAGTTTACATTCCTCGGTAGCTCAGTTGGTAGAGCAGTTGACTGTTAATCAATTGGTCGCAGGTTCGAGTCCTGCCCGAGGAGCCAAAAAATTATTAATTTATCCTACTTTAGAAATATTAGTACCGGCTATTTGAATACTTTTATTAAATTTAATTTTTTGATCCTGCGTCAATTCAGAATAAACTTTAACTAAAAAATTATAGTTAACAGACATATGAGCTTCTATTGTTTTATCAGAATTTATTAAATACCCTGAAAAATCTTCAAAAAAATAATTAATAGGTACTTTTAAGTAGTTTGACAATTGTAGTAGTCGATTAGAGCTTACTCCATTAGTTCCTTTTTCATATTTTTGAATTTGTTGAAATGTTACGTTTATAGCTTTAGCAACTTTTGTTTGAGTTAAACTTAGCGCTAATCTTCTAAGTTTAAGTTTATTTCCTAGATGTTTGTTAAAATTTTCTTCCATTTAAGACCCCTCTTTAAATAAAATATTTCCCATAGTTAATAGAAATAGATATGTTTATGCAAGCAAAATAATTATATAAAATTAAATTTTATTCAAATATACATTAGTATGTCAAGATGCTTTTTAACTATTTTCTAAAATAAATTTAAAGAATTTGGCTCAAAAATAGCTTGGTTCTATCACTTTTAGGGTTTGCAAAAAATTCTTTTGTATCGGCTTTTTCAATAATCAATCCTTCGTCCATAAAAATTACTTCATCAGCAACTTCTTTTGCAAAGCCCATCTCATGAGTAACTACAATCATTGTCATTCCAGCTTTTGCAAGATTTACCATAGCATCCAATACTTCTTTAATCATCTCTGGATCAAGAGCGGATGTTGGTTCATCAAAAAGCATTATTTTTGGCTCCATGCATAAAGCTCTAGCTATTGCACATCTTTGTTGTTGTCCTCCTGATAATTGACCGGGATATTTGTGCGCCTGATCATCTATTTGTACTTGTTTCAATTGTTTTAAAGCAAATTCTTCAGCTTCTTTTTTTGGCATTTTTTTTACCCAAATAGGTGCGAGTGTACAATTATCTAGTATTGAAAGATGAGGAAATAAATTAAATTGCTGAAATACCATGCCAACCTCAGCTCTTATTTGTTCAATATTTTTTGTTTCTTCTGTTAATTCTGTTCCATCTACTATGATTGATCCCTTTTGATGTTCTTCAAGTCTATTTATACATCTTATTAAAGTTGATTTTCCTGATCCTGAAGGACCACAAACTACAATTTTTTTGTTTTGCTCTACTTCTAAATTTATATCTTTTAAAACCTGAAAATCCCCAAACCATTTGTTCATATTATTAATTTTTATAATTGGATCGGACATTTTTATCTTTCTGTTTTATATTTTTCTTCTAAATTATAACTATATCTACTCATTGCATAGCAAATAATCCAAAATACTATTGCGGCAAATACATATCCTTCCATAGCAAAACCAAGCCACTTAGGATTTGTTTTTGCAAGATTAAGCATACCAACAAGCTCTAATAAACCAACTACAAATATTAGAGGAGTATCTTTTACGAGTGCCAAAAATGTATTAGCTATACCTGGAATTACCAATTTTAACGCTTGAGGTAAAATTACAAAAATATGCATTTTCCAATATCCCATGCCCAAAGATTTAGCAGCATCATACTGGCCTCTTGGTAATGCTTGCAAACCTCCTCTTATAACTTCAGCAACATATGCGGCTTCAAATAATGAAATTGCAACAATAACTCTTACCAATTTATCAATAAATAAATCTTCAGGTAAAAACATGGGAAACATAACTGATGACATAAATAAAACTGTGATTAGAGGAACGCCTCTCCAAAATTCTATAAAACCTATTGATATATATTTAATTATTGGGAGATCAGATCTTCTACCTAAAGATAAAAAAAGACCTACTGGAAAACAAAATATTAAACAAAAGAATGATACGATAAATGTTAATGATAACCCTCCCCAAGCACCCGTTTCAACCCAAACAAGAGCCTCTAATTTTCCTAACTCAATAAGTTCTTCATAAAATAAAACATATTTTAATAATATATAGAGAGCTATTGGAACTATTAGGAAATAATACATTTTATATTTAGAAGGAATAAAGAAACCCGCTATAATTGAAATAACGGCAGCAATAATTCCATAAGAAAAATCAAAAAATATTGGTCCTCCAGAAATAAAAAAGAAGATAAATAAAAAAGCTATAATTGGATAAATAACAACATAATATAGTGTCAAATATTGTTTAAATTTTTCTGTTGCAAAATATCCAACTGATCCAAGAAAAACTAATGCTATAAATGATAAGTTTATTCTCCATTGTTCATCATTTGGATACATTCCATAAATAAATCTTTTTAACCAAATTTTTATATAAGTCCAGCAAGCACCGCTTCCGGTACATGCCTCTTTGTTATCTCCAGAAATATTAGCATCTAAAAACATCCAGCTAATAACTGATGGAATTGATTTAATTATTACAAATATAATAAATAAAGATAAAATAGCATTTAAACTGCTTGTATTTATATTCTTATTCAATAAATCTAATTGTTTTATTCCTGAATATTCAATTCTTATAAAATGTAAACCAATGAATCCTAAAACTAATGGTAAAATAAAACCTATAGAACCAGGTAAAAATGAAGTTATGTTTATATTAAAAAATGAATTTAAAAATACATCAAAGATACTAATAAATAATAAGAAAATACCTACATATAAATATGTATATAAATTATTTTTACTTGGTGATAAAAAATTAATTTTATTCATTATTTTTCTTTAATTGCTATTTTTTTATTGTACCAATTCATCAATATAGAAATTGAAATACTTAGAGATAAATAGGTTAACATTGTAATAGACACAATCTCAATTGCTCTTCCAGTTTGCATTAAGGCAGTACCAGCAAAAACTAAAACTAGATCTGGGTAAGCTATAGCGGCAGCTAATGAAGAATTTTTTGTAAGATTTAAATATTGATTAGTAGTCGGTGGAATTATTATTCTTAAAGCTTGCGGCATAACTACTAGTTTTAAAACTTGATTTGGAGTTAAACCTATAGAAGCCGCAGCTTCTTTTTGACCTTTTCCAATTCCTTGAATACCTGCTCTTACACATTCTGCAATAAATGTTGCTGTATAGAGAGACAATGCAAGAGCTAGTGCAATTAATTCAGGTGGTAATCCAACACCTCCGTCAAAAGTAAATGAGGTTATTGCCAATTGTTTTAGAACGGGAACCTCAAATGACAACCTAGTTCCGCCTATTAAAAAACTTAAGAGTGGTAAAATTAATAATAATCCAATTGAAATTAACAAAACTGGTGTTTGTTTACCCTCAGTTTCTTGTTTTTTTTTAGAGTAAATTCTAATGAAAATGATAGATATTATTGCAGCTATTAATGAATAAATAAAAATATCTAAATTATTCCATACAAATGCAGGTACAAAAAAACCTTTTATTGTTAAAAAAAATACACCTAATATAGGTTCTGCTTTCTCAGGTAATGGCAAAGCTCTTAATGCAGCAAAATACCAAAAAAATATTTGTAATAATAAAGGAATATTTCTAAAAAATTCCACATAAACAGTTGCACTTTTTTTAATAAGATAATTCGGAGATAATCTTGCAATTCCAACAATAATACCAATTACAGTTGCTATTATTATTCCTATAACCGAAACTAAAATAGTATTCAGTAAACCTACTAGATATGCTCTAAAATAAGAATGAGAACCATCATATTCAATTAAAGAAAATTGTACATCGAAAGAAGATTCTTGAGATAAAAATCCATAACCAAAAGTTATTCCTCTATTATCCATATTTACTTGCGCATTATAAGTGAAAAATCCAAATACCAGGATTACCGCTAGCAATGTAAGTAACTGAGGTAATATTTTTTTATAATTAAAATTCACAATTCAATAAAATTTATAAAAAAAAGGGCTAGAAAAATCTAGCCCTTTTTAATTAATTATTAGATATAAATTATCTAGCAGGTGGTACGTAAAGTATTCCGCCTTTAGTCCATAATTCATTAGGACCTCTGTCAGGTAGAATTCCTGTGTCAGCTATATTTCTTTTGTAGCTTTCACCGTAGTTACCAACTTGCTTGATAATTCTTAAACTCCAATCGTTATCTATACCTAAAGCAGCACCTAATTCACCTTCTGCACCAACTAATCTTTTAATAGCTGGGTTTTCAGAAGTTTTCATAGCATCTGCATTTCCTGAATTAACACCATATTCTTCAGCTTCTATCATAACGTTTAGAGACCACCTTACGATATCTTCCCATACAGAATCACCTTGACGAACAACAGGACCTAAAGGCTCTTTTGAAATCGTTTCAGGTAAAACTACGTGATCATCGGGATTAGACAATTTAGTTCTTTGAGCTGCTAAACCAGATTTATCAGTAGTGTAAGTATCACATCTTCCAGAGTCATAAGCGGCAACAACTTCGTCAGCTTTTTCAAAAGCTACTGGCTCATACTTGATTCCTTTTGAATTAAAGAAGTCTCTCATATTAAGCTCTGTTGTTGTTCCAATGTTAGTGCAAGCAGAAACTCCATCTTTAAAATCATTCACTGATGTCATTCCTGAACTTTTTCTAACCATGAAACCTTGACCATCATAGAAGTTTACTCCTACGAAAGTAAGACCAATGTCAGCATCTCTAGAAAGTGTCCATGTAGTGTTTCTTGATAAGATGTCTATCTCGTTAGATGTTAAAGCAGTAAATCTTTCTTTAGCACTTAGCGGAGTAAATTTAACTTTACTTGCATCACCTAGTACTGCAGCAGCTACAGCTCTACATACATCAACGTCAACACCAGTCCAATTTCCCGCAGCGTCAGCATTAGAAAATCCTGGAAGACCTTGAGAAACTCCACATCTCACAAAACCTTTTTTCTGAGTGTTTTTTAGAGTTTTAGACTTCCCAGCGGCCATAGTTTCAGTTGTAAAAGCAAATAGAACCGCAAATACAGCAACTAAAGAAGTTAATTGTTTTATTAATTTAAACATTATTTCTTCCTCTTGTTATTATTTATTTGTTAACAAATAATTCAAAACTTAATTTGAATTGTCATAAGTAAAGCAGAAACTTTACTTTTCATCAATAACAAAAAATGGACTAAACTAGTCAAAAATGGCGCGCCCTGGAGGATTCGAACCTCCGACCCTTGGTTTAGAAAACCAATGCTCTATCCAGCTGAGCTAAGGGCGCAATTTATTAGATTTATAATACTTAATTAATTTTTGAAAAGGAATTTTTTAAACAAAATAAATATTGTTAATAACTCAATTCTTCCAACTATCATAAATATAATTAGAGTAAATTTAGCAAAAATACTTAAATTGTAAAAATCAAATTCACTAACTCCATACATTGGTGAGTTTACAGTATTCATTATTGTAAGTATTCCAATTTTAAAAGCATTTTCTAAGTGAATTTCAGAAATTGTTAGCAATAAAGTTATCGAAAATAAAGAAATAACAAAAATTATTATTGTTAAAAAATACTTATTGATATCTGTTTTATTGGTATTTGAATTAGTTAACGAAACTTTATTCAAGTAAATCTGATTTGGTTTTGAATGAGAAAGTAAATTATTTAACGAAAATTTAATTAAAGATAAAACTTTAATTACTCTTAATCCAGAACTTGTTGAAAAGAAAGAGCCACCAATAATAACTAAAATCAAAAAAATAAATGATAAGTTTTTAGGTGAATCTTCAAATGAAATTCCTAAATTTGATACACTGCTAGTTATAGAAACCAATATAGTTAAAAAATTATTATCAGAACTAAAAAAAATGAAAATAAATGAAATAATAATAAAAAGATAAATAATTAAATAAAAATCTTCGTTTAAATAATTAATATTTCTTTTCTTAAAAAAAAATAAATTATATGTAAAAAATAAACTAAAATATGAAAATAAGATTGTTATAGATAATATAATTTTGCTTACGTCAGTAACAAATAAGTTGTCAAAATTGTTCATAGATAAAAATCCACCTGATGAAATAATGGTTAAAGAAAAATTAAAAGCATCAAAATTTCTTAGATTTATTAATTTAAGCAATAAAAAGATAACTAATGTAAGAAAAGTATATAAAATTATTATTTTTAATGACTGCTTTGAAATTTCAGATGAATTAAAAGATATATAATTAGTTACTGATTTTTTTAAATTTTCATCAAATATATCTATTAACAAGAGTAATGAAAAAAGGAAATATAATCCTCCTATCCACTGTGATGTAGATCTCCACAAAATTAAACTTGTATCGATTTGTTTAATATTATCAAAAATAGTAAATCCTGTTGATGTAAATCCCGATATTGCTTCAAAATAACAATGTAAAAAAGATGCATTATATAAGCTAAAGTTGAATGGTATTGAAATAATTAATGGAAAAAAAAAGAAACCAAATAAAACTGTAATTATTTTTTCATATATTGTAATTTTTTTAAATTTAATTTTTTTAAAAAAAATAGAAAGTAATCCTAAAATTAAAGAAATTAAAAAAGTATAAGTGTAAGAATCGACATTCAATAAAATATTAAAATAGTAAGAATAAATTATATTAAAAAAAGAAAAAATACTTATCAATATTAGAAAGCAACCGATATATATTAAGCTAAATCTACTCATTAAAATTAGATCGAGCTAATTCTAAACATATTTTCTACTGTTGGTAATTGGTCTCTTTTAGATAAAAGAATGACTATATCATTTTTTTTAAAAACATATTTAGATGAAGGTAAAATTATTTCTTTTCCTCTGACTATGGAGCCTATTCTTATTTCATCAGGTAAATCAGAATTTTTTAATTCTTTATTAACAAGTTCGGAAGATTCAATTATTTCAGCTTCTATAACTTCATATTCGCCGTTTAAAATAGTATAGGCATTTTCAATAGTGCCTTTGTGGACATGTTTTAAGATACTTGAAACAGTGTTCATTCTTGGGTCAATTAAGTCGTCAATATTAAGCGATGATTGTAACAATGAATAGTTTGGTTTGTTTATTAAGGCCATAGTTCTTTTGTCTTTAGAGAATTTTTCTATCAAAATACTAACCATTAAATTATTTTCGTCATCATTGGTTAGAGCCAGTACTGTTTCAACATCCTCTAAATTAGCTTCATTTAAAACATCTTCATCCAATCCATCACCGTTTATAACTATTGAATTATTTAATTCATTTGCAATTAATTCTGCTCTATTTTTATCTTTTTCAATTATTTTTACTCTAGCGTCTTCAAATGATTGTTCGATATTTCTTGCCAAATTAAAACCTATATTGCCACCTCCAATAATAAGAATTTTATTAGAAATTTTTTCATTGTGACCAAATACTTTTAAAGTTTCTTGTATTTTGTTTGAATTAACCATTACATAAGCTTTGTCATTGTGTTTAAGTGAATCATTTTTTTTTAAAATAATAAACTTATCTTCCCTTACTACGCCCAATATATAAGCATTAAGTTTTGGAAATTTTTTAGTTAACTCATTCAATTTTATTCCGTATATTGCGCATTTTTCATCAATCAAAATTTCTAATAATCTGATTTTATTATCAGCGAAAGGAATATTGTCTAAAGCTCCTGGGGCTTCTAATTTTCTTTGGATTGATTTCGCTATTTCAATTTCAGGTGATATTACATTTAATGAATTATTAAGAAAAGAAAAAACTATAATTGTTATGTATTTTGGAAATTAAATAAGAGTATAATATTAATTGATTAATTAAAGCTTTAAAAGCGAAGAACTAACCTGTATATTGCATAAATCATTTTTTTATTTTGTATTGCGAGAAGTTTTTATTTTTGGAGTCAAATTGTAGTCAAAACATCTTGAGACCAAGTCAAATTTTGAAATTTAGACACAGCGCCCCCAGGCCCCCATTGTTTGTCAAGGTGCCGGGGCAGCACTCGAGAGGGTTTTAGGTGGGCACTAAACTTTGAGCAGCTGTAATAAAGTCATCTTTATGTGGATGAGTAGATGAGATAAAGAAAGTTATGCGGCGAGAGTTTTTAATTATAACAGCCCCAATTTTGATAAGTTTAAGTCTGAGTGTTCCGCAATAAGCTTTAGCTAGCCTCGTTAACTTTAGATGAGAGGTTTTAAGTTCTGTGAGTAGTATGTACGCAAGACTGGAGAGTAGAACGCGGAAGTAGTTTGCATAAAAGCCTTTGCAGCTGTTTCTATCTGAGTGTAAGTCTAATTTTAATTGTTTGATCTTATTCTCCATGTCACCACGTAAACAGTATTTTTTTGAATAAAGCATGTCGGGAGAGTCGGCAAGATTAGTAACAACAAATCTTGTATTTGAGCCCATGGCGTTGTGCTCTGCCTTCACAATGATACGCCGCTTGTTCTTCCAAGTGCCTGCCTCATAATAGAATTCTCCAAACAATTTTTGTTTTTCTTTAGTGGCACTGAAATTTATTTTAGCTTGTTCGGCAAAATGTTTTGCGTTATTTTGCAACCGAGAATTGGCAGGCATGCCAACAAGGTAATCTACGTCATTGTTCTCACACCAGCACAGGAGGTGTCGCCTTGCAAAACCACTGTCTCCTCGAAACATTATTTTGACGTTAGGCCAAGTTTCTCGAAATCTTTTTGTCAGCAATTTCAAGATGGCTCCAGCATACTTTGCTCCGTCTATATCACTTGGCCTAAGCATACTCACTATCAATTTATCTCCACAAAACACATGTAATGGCAAGTAACAATACTCTTTGTAATATCCATGATAGTGTCTCTTATCTTGATGGCCATGAATTTTATTGTCGGTTGGATCAAAGTCTAGAATCAGTTCTTCAGGAACTCCTTTGTGACTCTTTATAAATGACTCCACCATCTCTTCGCTTATTTTTTTTATTGTATCTCGGCCTATTGAGTTTTCAAATCTTGATATTGTTGAACCGCATCCCAACTGTCTATCCTTGCCTACACAGGTTTGAAAACATAAATCATCTCGCAAACTATCCTGATCGTTTACGTCTTCATAACCAGCAGCAATCCCATATACTCTTTGCCTCAACAATGTCGATACTTCGTGCTTTACGTAACTTGAATGACGTGTGTCACAAATACAGTTACTAACTCGCTTTGTTAGGTCTGTCTGGTTATCTACTTCTCGTAACAACAACAATCCTGCGTCACTACTAATTGACCCTCCATTGAACTTCGCCTCTACTTCTTTGTGGGTTAATTTTGAAAATTTTATATTTTGTGTTATTGTACAATTTGTCACAGAAAAACCTCGCTATTTATTTGCTTGTATCACAAACAGTATATAGCGTTCTGTGACTTTAGGGGGAAGCTTTTATGCAATATGCGGGTTAATAGTTCTGTAAGAGCAGATATTAATTTGCAATACACTAAAATAAATTATAAAGCTACCGATATAAAACAAAGTATCAGAACAACGTCTACATTTG
>PVBE011318459.1_pt1 | contig 14191 bp, 7 predicted proteins | sample 1631181 | NCBI WGS metagenome assembly PVBE01 (sample SAMN08397723, study PRJNA350692) | Marine metagenome, whole genome shotgun sequencing project. | isolation source: water | place: Pacific Ocean | collected 2012-04
AGGCGGTTGCGGCGCTGGAATCGGCACGGCTCGCCGAGCACACCGCGTCCGAAAAGCTTGCAGAACTAGAGGCAGCCGACCCGCAAGTCGCCGACGACTGGGCAGAGGAGGCGGTCGAGGCTGCCAGGGTCCAACATCGGAAATCTCAGGCAGCGCTCGAAGATTCTCGTTCCAAGTTCGCGGAGTCCTCCGCCGAGTCGCGGCTGGCGCGTCAGCAAGCAGAGTTCGAGGACCGCAGAATCGCCGAGCTGACCGCGCGCGACCAGGAAATTGCGGCTCTCATTGCGACTGCCCAGAGTGGAATTGAGCGGGATCAGTCATCACTTGAAGAAAGCAGATCTCGCGCAGGCCAGTTGGAAACGGAGTTGGCGAGTGACGGCACCGAACCGACGACGGTCGCCGATCTTCAACGCCTCCAACAGGCGGCCGTCAAAGCCCGTCGCGAAGCCACGAAGCTGGCCTCGGAGATCGCTCGAATTCAAGAGTCAGATCGGGGGCTTTCGGCGCGCGAGGAAGAGGCCAAAAAGGATGTAGCTCGAGGGCGGTCGGGTCTGGCCGAAATCGAGCAAACGTCGCGCGGTCTTGAGAAGGACCTCGGTCCCTCCCGAAATGCAGTCGCGGACGCCGAGGATCGTGCAGTCGAAGCGAAGAATGCGCGCGCCGCTGCTGCGAATCAGGTTGAGGCTGGGCGGGCGGCCGTGGAAGCCGCAGCATCCGAAGTCATGCGTTGCAAAGCGGAAATCGCGGGAGCGCGTGCCGAAGTCGAAGCTCTATCTGCCGTCAGCGCGACCTCCCAACCGGACAAATCTGCGGTTTCCGGTCTTTTAGCGAATGCGGATTCGCTTCACATAAGAGGCGTACTGCGTTCGGGAATCGAGCGCGTACCGGAAGAGGTGGCCGTCGCGTTCGACGCTGCGGTCGGTCATCTGCTCGACGATGTCGTCGTTGAGAGCGTGTCGAACGTCGATGCGGTGTTGGAGTTTCTCTCGGGCCAGGAGCCGTCGCGGATTCGGATCAGGCCGACCGAAGGCTTTCAACTGAGAAAGCGCAGACGATTTCTTGGCGGTGGGCCGCCCACGGGTCCGGGCATTCTTGGAACTCTCGACGGCATGGTCGGCATGTCTCCGAACTTCGAGAAGACGCTCGTACCGCTTCTGGAGTCCGTGCTTGTCGTCGACATGCTTCATACCGCCATCGATCTGCGATCTTCGCAAAGTGACGCGGCCGATTACCACATCGTTTCTCTCGACGGTGACCTTGTGGATCGCGACGGGTCGATTGTTCCGGGCGCGGGTGTCGGCGACTCTTCGATCGACCTGAACGAGCGGGCGGCGTCGGCGGGTGAACGGCTTTCGGAAGTTGAGAAGTCACTCGCCGGCCTCATGCGAGACGAGGCGGAGGCCAGAGCGAATCTAGCCAATTTCATGAACGCTGAGGAAGAGGCCATTGGAGGATTGGAGTCGGCGACCGTAGCCATAAGTCAAGCCAAAGCCCGGTTGCACGGGATCGAAGAGGAGATCTCGCTCGCCAGCCGGCAAATGAACTGGTGGCAGACTCTTTCTGACCGGTCCGACGAAGCGCTCGAAGAAATCGCTTCGAGGAGGACGGCTGCTCGAACCAGGCTGATCGAGCTCCAGCCATCAATCGGGCCGGCCAAACAGGCGGTCGAATCCGCCGATCAGGCGCTGTCAGAGGTTCACGTCGCGCCGCTCGGCAGTCCCGGCGCACGACTCGAGCTGGAGCGCGAGCGGATATCCAATCAGACGGAAGCGCTCTCGCGTCAGGAGCGCGAAATCGCAGTCCGGCAACAGGCGCTGGAAAACGCAAGAGCCGATCTTGACGACGCGACCCAACGCAGGGATGAGGCGCTTGCCGAGGCCGATCGCCTTGACGAAGACAACGTCAGGCTCCGACTGGCTCAATCAAGTCAAGAGGAAGAGGTGGAGCGCCTCCGGGCGGCGCTGGGGAAACTCGAATTGGATCGCGCGCGCGCGGCGCTTGAAGCCAGCTCTCGCGAACTCGAACTAGAGCAACTCCGGAGCACCATTGAAAGTTCCCGCGAGCGAGTTGAGTCCGCCAACCAGCGTATCGCTGAATTGCGGGAACGCGCTTTCGAGGAACTGGGCGAGCGGGATCTGGAGCCGGGGAGACTCTCGGGGGCCGTGAACGACGTTGTTGCTGAAATCGAACGCCTGCGTCATTTGGTGGAGGTAATCGGGCCCGTCAATCCGCTGGCTCCGCAGCAACACCGGGAGGAAAGTCGGCGACTGGAAGATCTCGGAATTCAGGTCGACGACATGGAAGAATCCGCCGCCGAGCTGAAGAAACTGTCCCGAGAACTGGAACGTGCCGTTCGGGGCGAGTTTATGGACGCATTCGAGGCGATTCGAAGCTCTTTCCAAAAGTATTTTGAGCTGCTCGTGGGTGACGGAAGCGCTCGAATGAGTCTTACGGATCCAGAGAATCTAGCAACCAGCGGGATCGAGATCGACGTTCGAATTCCCGGCAAACGCCGACAACCATTGAACGCTCTGTCGGGTGGTGAGAGGGCGATGGTCGCGGTGGCTCTGCTGTTTGCAATGATCGACTCTCGCGGCGGCCCTGTTTGTGTGCTTGATGAGGTGGATGCCGCGTTGGATGAGGCAAACATCGTCCGATTTCAAAACCTGCTCGACGACTTCGCGGATCGGATGCAGATGATCATGATCACCCACAACGGGGGTTCCATCGAACGCGCTTCGTCCGTGTTCGGCGTCGCAATGGCGGCCGATGGGATCTCTCAGGTCGTTTCGCTGCGGCTTAACGGTGTCGAGCAGCCGAGCGCGCGGCGGGAAGCCGAGGCGGCCGTCCAGAATTGATCAGTCGTGACGCAATCCCGGCTTGATACCTCCGACCTAGCCGACCGCATTTCGATTCTCGAAGAGACGGGGTCGCTCGCCGACGTGCATTTTTTCAGGTGCGTCGACTCCGCGAACGGCACTGAGTATGAGGCTGCTCGATGGGATTTCGGTTCCCACTCCGGCGAGTCCGTTCGAGCAGTGCTGGACGGCCTGCGCAAATGCCAGCCCCTGGATTTTGAAGGTATTCAACGACCGATCGCGTTTTCCACGTCGGATGACGGATTGCTGGTCGTCTCGGAGTTGCTCCACGGGCGCGATGCCATACGAACGAGCGAACACGGCGCTCCGCCGAACACGGAGAGAGCGTTTCACCTCGCCCTGGAACTTTCACGGATCGTCGCGCACCTCCATTCAGCGGGAATTCCGGTCACGATATTGCCGACTTCCAGTATCGCTGAGACTCCGATCCGAGGGACCGTGCTTCGGCACCCGTGGCTGCTCGCGGCCCTGTCCGATTTGGTCCTTGACGTTGAAGACGACTGGCCCGAACTGCAGGCCGCGATGCCTCCGGAAGTAGCGAGGGGCCGCTCGCCCACCGCCCGATCGGGCGTGTATGCCATCGCATATCTAATCCTGTCGATCCTTGATCGGGATGAAGCCGGTCCTAACAGATCGTCTTCGCGACTCGTGATGCCACCGGCGCTTGAACGAGTGTTGAAACGAGCGGTACTTCCCAACGCGAGAAATCGACATGGCGACATGCGCGAGTTTGCAGCCGACCTTGAAGCCGCGCGCCCCGGTCACAGGTCCGAGTTCTCCCCGGCTCGACGCGTCACCGTTGAACGTCGAAGAGAGTTGGTCGAGCTGGACCGCCCCAGATTGCCCCTACCGGAAAGACCCGTTCCGGAAAGCGCTCGTCCAAAGGTCCGTCCCTGGATGGTCGGAGCCGTGAGCATGGTGGGGATTATTGCTTTTCTGGTGATATTGCCGCGAATTACGAACCCGCTGACGCCGCTTGAAGAGACGATCGACGAGGTCCGCTCGATATTTTCCGCCGGACGGCCATCGGATTCGCGGACCGAGCCGGCTACATCGACGCTGGTGATCCCCGGTCAGCCGTTTCAGATTCCTGACTTTCGCGGTCGGCAGCAGGCCGAGGCTCAGATTCAAGCGGAAGCCATGGGGCTCGAGATCGAGATTGGCGAAGAGTTCAGTTCCGACGAGCTACCGGGAGCCGTGATTCGCCAGGAGCCCGATCCGGGTGCGGTGGTGACCGAAGACTACCGAGTGACACTTTTCGTCAATAGAGGCGAGGCGAACGCATTTTTGATTTCGGTCGTCGGCGAAACGGCTGTTGAAGCGCGCGACATTCTGGCGAATCTTGGTTTTCTGGTTTTGGAAGTGCCGGTGTTTGACGAAGTCAGGCCGCCGGGTGAAGTGGTCGGTCAGAATCCCACGGGCGACAAGGTTTTTCCCAAAGGGCAGCAGGTCGTCCTAGAGGTAAGCCGGGGCCCGGAGCGAATCATCGTGCCGTCCCTCGTCGGTTTGTTTGAAGCCGGCGCCGTCCAGCGGACAACGGACGCGGGGCTCAATCTTCGGTCCGAATTCAAGACAGAGGCCCCGACGGGCTTTCTGGCGGGAGCGGTGTACTCGCAGGAACCAGAGGCGGGGTCGCTGGCCAAACCGGAGGCCGAGATCGTCATCAAGGTCTACCGACCGGAACCGGTGACCGTGCCCAGAGTCATCGATATGGACCCCGACGAAGCCTTCGCGCTGCTGATTTCGTCGGGTCTTACTGTGAGCTCGCTCGTGGAACGTGAATCGACAGCAGTCACGCGGCGAACCGTCGTCGATCAAATCCCGTCTTCGGGCATCAAAGTCGCGCGGGAATCCGGCATAAGGCTCATCGTGGAGCGCCCAGCGGAATCGCCGATTCCATCGCCGACCGCCACTCCCTTACGAATGCATCTGTCCTCTCACGCGCCGCAGGGATCGGACCGCGTAACGTAGGGCTAGAATTTAGCGGGAGTCGGTCAGAAGCGCGTCGGGAGAATGACAATTGCCACAGCTAGCGATCGCCGGTGGCACACCTGTTAGGTCGGAGCCATTTCCAACGTGGCCGGTTGTCACCGAGTCGGACGTTGAGGCGGTAGCGGGGGCAGTCCGGGACGGAGCGTGGGGTCGCCTTGCCGGGTCGCACGCGCTCGATTTCGAAAGGGAGTTCGCGGCGTACCAGGGAGCCGAATACTGTTTGGCGCTCAACAGCGGGACATCTGCCCTTGAAATAGGCCTGCTGGCCACCGGCGTCCAACCCGGCGACGAGGTGATTCTTTCTCCGTACACGTATATCGCGAGCGCGGCCGCAATACTCATGGCCGGTGGCGTGCCGATATTCGTCGATATGGATCCCGACACGTACAACATCGATCCTTCAAGAATCGAGTCGGCGATAACCGATAGAACAGCCGTGATAATGCCAGTTCACTTTGCTGGTATCGCATGTGACATGCAGTCGATTCTTGAAATTGCCGCGAAGCACGGGCTCAAAATCATCGAAGACGCCGCGCACGCGCATGGCGCCAAGTGGAACGACGTTGGCCTCGGCACAATTGGAGACGTCGGGGCGTTCAGCTTTCAGTCCAGCAAGAACTTGAACTCGGGCGAGGGCGGCGTGATTCTCACGAACGACCGCGAGACATTTGAAGGGGCCGTCAACTTTCACGATGCCTGGACCGGCGGCCTTGTCGAGCGAGAGGGTGACGCAGGCGGCGGCAGCTTCCGGGCGGGTCCTAAGTGGGACTTTCCCTTCGCTTGCCACAACTTTCGGATCAGTTCCTACACTGCGGCGCTGCTCAGGTCTCAACTAAGAAATTTGGAGGCTCAGACGGTTACGCGGGCCGAAAATGGCAAGTATTTGGTCGACCTGATAGATCGCACGGAAGGACTGCAAAACCTCCGCCGCGAGAGCTTCGTGACGCGGGACTCTCATCACCTCTTTATTTTGAAATACAAGAAAGAATCGTTTGATGGCCTCTCCAGGGAGACTTTCGTGGAAGCCCTGAAGGCTGAGGGCATCCCCGCGAGTCTCGGCTATCCACGCGGGTGCCACGAGCAAGCGCTGTTCCTCCAGCCGGAGGTCCACCTATCCCGGATCTGGCCCCGGGGACCAGGCGGAGACGTTGATGTCGACTACGCATCTATGCGCTGTCCGAACGTGGAGTATCTCTGCCGGAACGAAACGGTATGGCTCCCGCAGTACGCGCTGCTCGATACCAGGCGTGGTATGGAGCAGATCGTCGAGGCGGTGGATAAAGTTCGCGAGCACGCGAGCGAACTCGTGGGCGTTGAGGTTTCGGTCTAGCTCTGAGCGGCCTGGCTAGGGCGATAGCCGTCCGGGGGGCGGTTCTCGGATTTTCTCTGTTTCTTGCTCTTGCGACGGCCGTTCATCCACTCCGCGCAAGCGCGAATCTGTGCGGTGTCGACTTCCAGGTGCCTGACGGCCATTTCTACTCGCAAACCGGCGAGGATACGGGCCGCGGTTTCGTGGTTTTCGATGACTCCGAAGCGGAGTTCTGGACGGCGTTTCAGAACGAGGGAGGCGTTTTCACACTCGGTTTTCCGGTATCGAATCGATATCGATTCAAGGGCTTGCCGACCCAGGCGTTTCAGAAGGCCATACTTCAGTGGGATGCCGTCCGGGGGCGCGCAAATTTCCTGAACACGCTCGACGAACTGGGTCTGGCGGGCCGTGATCCAGAGTTGGGTGTGTACCGTCAAACGCCTCCCCACGTCTCGCTGATCGAGGACTCCGGCCTTGATCCAGCCGTCCCCGCCGACTTTGCGAAGGTCGTGGAAAACCACCTTAAAGTCCTCACGCAGAACACCATCATTCAGGAAAGGTTTATGTCGGAGAGCCGCTGGCTCGATCTGTACGGCCTGCCCGTTTCTTATGCGGACTTCGGCCCCGTGCAGGTTTTGCGCGCCCAGCGCCAGGTGTTTCAGGTCTGGACCGTTGATGGCGGAGGCGGTCCGAAAAACGAGCCGGTTCTGGCGAATGCTGGAGACCTTGCCAAGGAATTTGGATTGGTGCCGTCAGCCGCAATCGAGCCGGTTGAGCCCGATCAAATCATCGCTGGGGAGCCGGAATTGGCGCTGTCCAACTCAGATGTCCGTCAAGGCGACGTTCTGGTCGTATCGATTCTTGGAGCTTCGGAATCAGCGACCGTGACCCTCGGATCGGTCGTGGCTCCGGCTGTCTGCGATTCGGGGAGCCTGGTGGCGCTGCTGCCGATCTCGAGCATTACCGAACCGGGGAACTACATCTTGAATGCGAATGTGACCGGCGGCCCGACCCCGGTGCAACTTGAACGGACTTTCTCGATTGGGACTGCGGTCTATCCTTCGACCCAGATCGAGCTATCCGCCGACGTTCAGGCCCTGCTGGCGCCGGAGATAGTTGAGGAGGAGCGTATTTTGCTCAATTCGATCTTCGGCGGGTTTGCAGGCGAGCGCCGCTGGGACGGGCCGTTCAACATCCCGGCTGCCGGACCACCAACATCGCCGTTCGGCGAGAGACGTTCGTTCGGTGAGGCGGGACCCTACGACTACCACCGCGGACACGATATAGCCTCGCCGACGGGAACCCCGGTCCTGGCGGCGCAGCGGGGTGTGGTCGCCTGGGCCGCGCCGCTGCGGGTTCGCGGAAACACCGTGATAATCGACCACGGGCGCGGCGTCTATTCGGCATACCTCCATCTATCGGCCATCGACGTAAACGTCGGCGACGAGTTGCGAACGGGCGATCGACTGGGTGCGGTGGGAAGCACGGGCGTGTCCACCGGCGCGCATCTTCACTGGGAGATCCGGGTCCTAAACGTCCCGGTCGATCCGTTGCAGTGGACGCGGCCGGGGGCTTTTACGGGCTGAGCCGGCGATTTGCGCCGTGTTCGAGCTGTCCGACGATGTCTCGGCATTGAACGTCGCAGGTTCGAGGCCGTGTCCGTCTCGCCTGAATGCGTCGTTGCTGTGCCTGGGCCACATGTCCTAAGCGCGGACACTACTAGCTCAAATAGCGCGACGAGTGTCCCTGGGGAACCCGGCGGCGATAAGATTTCCCGGGAGTAATGACCGGGGGAGAGGCTACGAGATTGCTTGTCCGCGTCCCGGTTGAACCCCGCCTAGATCTTGTTCGGGGTTGCGGGCGGCAGCGGAAACCATAGTCGCGGTGGGAAACGTAGAAGCCGATGGCTGATGAAACCGAAAACGCTGATCTTCTGTGGCCTCGCGGTGAAATGTCATCGGATCCTAAGACCGGGCGTGTCCCCGCGTTGAGTGACGCTCCGATCTTTGCGCCTTATGAGAAAACTCGACCAGGATTTGAGCTGGTCAGGGCGGAGGTCTGCGAGGAAGGTCTTCCCGGTGAGGACTTCGAGGATGTTGGTGGCGGCTACTTCGAGGTGTGCGAATGGGACATATGGCACTGGGCCGTAGGTGAGAAAAACGGCACGCCCAAACCGGACCCTGCGGAAACGGACCCCGAAAAGCAGGCTATCAACGCGATGCAGCGTGCTATCGGAGAGTTGAGTGAGGACGACCGAATGATCCGCATTCAGTCGGCTTGTCTGAACCGGTGCTACATCACGTTTCCGCGCAATATCGACCTGGTCATCGAAGGCATTGCTGCGGGAAAACCCAACATCAGCGAGCACATATCCTGCGAACCGCCCTGGAATCACAGCCTGCTGCCGCTTCTACGTCACCGGCGCAAGCACACGGGCGGAAGCGACGACCGCAGTCACGAGCGACGGCCGTTGGTGCGGGCATATATGACGATCCTCGATTCCTACCTTGCCGGCGCATCGCTGGATGACCTCCAGGAGCAATTGCCGACATACGCTGAACTCGCTCGGACGAGCTATCACCGGCTGGGCTCCGCGACTGGATTAAAGCGCCTCCAGGTGACGCGTCTTCGGAACGCGCTGACTTTGCACGCGTTTCCGACACAACAGTGGCGTGAAGCTTTCGAATACGTTCAAAGGATCGACGGCGTTCTCTCAGAGGTGGTCCACGCTGAAGTCGATGCCGAGGATGATGAATTCGCAGGACTGATCGAGAAGCTGCACAACGGCCTATGTCATCAATTCTTCTTTCGACGTATCGATCATCTGATCGCCCGCTGCGCGAATGGCTGCGGTGTGGTGGCGTCCGGCCGTTGATACTCTGCGTGCCGGGGGAGCAACGGTGCGGCAACGGCCGGTACTGCTGCTGATCCTCGTCGTCGTCGGAATCTATGCCGCATTCGGGGAGGGGATGGACAGGCTGTCGGCGGCCCACTTCCTGCGAGATCTGGAAATCCCAGCGATCGGAGCGCTGCGGCCAGTGGTCTGGTCCGGAATCATGGCAGCGGTTGCGAAGCCGCTTGGCCTCGGGGCCTCGGAAGTGATGCGCCGCACAATCGACACTGCGCGATCGAGTTCGGTTTCGATCGGCTTGCTGGCTGTTACGGCCGTAGTCGTGGTCGCCGGTGTGGTCTTCGCGCTGGCGCCAAGTTTCGCGGTCGCGCTGGGCGCATTCTGGGTAGTGCGATCACTACGCAACGCCAGTGATCCGATCATCACCGCGTGGCTGAACCACCAGGTTGAATCGCGGGTCCGGGCTACCGTCTTTTCGCTGCGAGCTCAGACCGACGCCGTTTCGCAGATGACGGGCGGCCCCGCGATCGGAGCGGTGGCAACGTTTGTCTCGCTGAGAGCCGGTCTCGTCGTTGCGACGCTAGCGCTGTTGCCGCTGATGGCGATCTTAGGCATCAGCGCACGCCGGGGACGGCTCGAAACCTACCGCTGAGGCAGATCGCACCGGTTATCGGGGAGAACGTCGTCCTCTATGGCGATCGATTAGTGTTAACCGCTCGATGCCGGACGTCGCTCAGTCCTTTGTGGCTGTCGCAGTTTCGAATCAAGTCTCGGCGTCCATCATTGCGCAGAGCGATCGTGTCAGGCGAACTGGAACCCGTACAGCTCGGCATTTCGCAAATGGAACCTCAGTTTCAAGGCGCCAGGCACGTCGCTTACCGTCTCGCGCCCCGACCACTTGACTTGGTGGCGGACGCTATCACCGGTAAACGTCTCACATTTATCCCGAGCGTACTCCTCCCAAACATTGTTCCAAGAATCCATAACTTCGACTTCGATGTACCCGTCGGATTCGCAGCGGCCGTTGATGTACAGGCGCTTTGCCGCCGAGAAGACCGGTTTGGTTTCGATCCAGCCTTCGCGGACGGTTGCATCGAGTGATACGTAACCGTCTAGTCGCATGGTGGCCAGGCACAGATGGTGGCCATTTTGGGCCTTGCTCGGGTCGTGGGCCTCTGGAACGTCGAGACCTTCTTCCTTGCCGAGGATCCACCAATCGTGGTGGACGTTCATGCCCCCGTAGTAGATCCAGAGTTCATCGCCCACGACCAGAGGCTGTGTCGGGGTCTCAATATCGAATCGATCGTAGCTTCCTTCACCGCCACGGCGGATGAAAGGACGGTGGTCAAGAAAACGCTGCCAGTCGATCCCGTCTCGACTGAAGTGCAGGTACATGTCCAACGTATCGTCGACCTGGTGCAGCACGTTGAGGAGCCCCAAATGCATCTCGTCAGCCCGCCACGGCACGAATCCATAGTGCGAATCGTCCAGGTTGTCGTTCTCGTCCGGGTCCCATATGAGTTCGGCCTCCGACCACTCGTAGAGGTCTTTGCTCTCCATCCGATAGATACGGCGCCGTGTGCCCCAGATGCCCTCGGGCTTGCTCGGCCAGACCGGGGCAAACCAGCCAGAGCCCGGAAACCCGCCATACCGGCCCCAGAGCACGTACTTCTCGTCATCGGGATCGTAGGTGAGTATTTGGACGTCACTAAGCCACTCTGAAATGACGGGGTTGCGCTCGTCTGGGGTCCAGTCGATCCCGTCAGGGGACACGGCCATGCAAAGTCCACCCGCTCGATAGCCGTAGGGTGAAGCCTTCGGATGGGTAGGGTCCTTGAACCTGGCGAGGTAGACAGTCTTATAGCGTCGTGACGGGTCGGAATCGCGGGGATCGGTGAAGACCGATGGGCAGAAGATCAACTCGTCGCGCAACTGGCCAAGAACCGTGTTGGTGTCGTGGCCGTCGACAAAGTGTTTGCCCAAGGCAGGCTTTTCCCAGTTCAGACCGTCTTCCGATTGCGCGTAGTAAATCCGATATAAAAGGGTGTCCAGAGTGATCTGTTTCTTGCTGAAGTATTCGTAGAAGTCGGAGTACCAGCACTTGAACAGGCCATCGGCCGGGTCCCGGAGGACGTTGAACGTACTACTGCGGAAGTAGGGAATTCCCTCCCAAGGCTTGTCGCGTTGAATCAGCGGATTGTCGGGATGCTTCTCTGGACTGTGCTGTCTGCGGGTTACGTTCTTGACTACCGCTATTACATCGTTGTCGATGAATAGCTGCCTGCGGCTTCCGACGTCTTTGTAGACCTTGTCCCGGGAATACGCCACATGCATCTTTCTGACCTCCCCAATCCGTCGCCGTCCGGGTTGAATCCGTCGTGAGGCCCAATCAGCCTGGCCCAGGCGCTCGCTCGAATCACCATGTTAGTCCTACCCGCGGCGGTGAGCTTCGGGACGCTGCTGGCGCAATTCTTGCGTCGTACACTCACGTTTGGTGGCGAGGCTGGCGACGTCAAGGTCAGGCCCCGATGTGGCCAGATGCGGTCGCCAGCGAGCCCAAGTCGCCCGCGGGGCCAATAATCCGCCCCGACGCGCTCAGTCGGGCAGCAGTTCGGCGCAGTCCAGGTCGACGACGGCGGTGGCCACACGCTCTGCGAGTGCCGCGAACACGGCGCGGCCGTGCGAACTGCGCGGGACGAGCCCCACCGTGAGGACCGAGACGCGGGCAAGAATATCGATCATCGCGATTTGATAGTCCTGGACGCATTGCCGGTGCGAGTATCCGCGCACGCCGCGGGTCGCGAGCGTGGCCGCGTAGGCCTCAAGCGCCTCGCTCTCCAGCTCGCGTCGGAGCTCCGCCGGTCCGCAGGCTGCCAGGAAATACGCCACGTCGCACACGCCGGGACCGCGTATGGTCACCTGCCAGTCCACGGCGGCGATCGTTCCTCCGGCGTCAGTCGAAGGAAACAGCAGGTTGTCTGGCCGGAAATCGCCGTGAAGCAGGGTGGGTGGCAGCGCCGAGAGCCGATGCCGCGCATGCTCGAGTCCGCGCCGCAGCCTGTCGCTCACGGCCAGGAAGCTGGAGGGGAAGTGGCTGCGGTACTTTCTTGTGAACACATTCCAAAACTGCCCGCTCAACGCATGGCGTTTGGTCGCGAGGGTCTCGAACGTCGGGATCCAGTCGATGGAGGCCAGCTCGGGGCTGTTCCACGACCGCGCGTGCAGCACGGCGGCGTGCTTGAGGGCGTCGAGGATCTGGTCGGCCGAGCAACCGACCACCGGATCTCCGACGCGAGCCGGCGCCAGGTCCTCCAGCAGCAGGATGAACGCACCTCCGACAGGGTCCACGCTGCCGTAGTAAAGGCGCGGCGTGCGCAACTCCAGTGTTGGGGCGAGCTCTCGGTAGAACCGCAGCTCGCGCGTCGGCGCTCCGAGGTCTCGGAGGAGTTCGCGCGTCGAGCACACCGGACTGTGGAGCTTGGCGATGAGCGAACGGGGTGCGTCAGTGCGAGCATCGCCGTAGTCGATGTGCATCCGCCGAACTTGGCCCGCGAACCCCTGATTTCCGGCAATCGCCTGGACACGAACGCGCGCAACGGAGCCGTGCCCTAGAACGCCCGACGAGCGCAGCGCTTCGGTGAGCCAGTGAGGCGTGATGCCCTTCGGGCCCGCTGGGATCTCGAGTACGGCCATCGCGGGCTCCCGTGCTGAGTGTTCACTGCGATAGTACATGCGCCGGCGGGACGGGATCGGGTGGCGGGGCGAAGGCGCGTCCACGACTCGTGGCGCAGATACAAGCTAAGCCTAAGAACGGGCTCAGCCGGAGGTCGTTCGTGGAGCCGGTAGCGAAGATATGATGGCCGAATGACGATTTCCAATCATGCCCGCAACGTGCTCGAGTTGTCGAAAGTGCTCGATCAGCTTGCGGAATTCGCTGACTTTTCCCTTAGCCGCGATTGGGCGCTAGAACTTGAACCGCTGACGGATCAAGCTTCCATAGTCGCCGCGCTTGACGAAACTGCTCAGGCGCGGAGTGCGCTGGAGTTCGCCCCGAATCTCAGCGTCGGATCGGCTCGAGATATAACTTCCGAGCTCGATGCCGCCGAAAAGATGGCCCGATTGGATCCGGTCGCTCTTCTTCACGTGGCCGACACCATTCGCAGCGGAAATCGCTTGCGGGACACGCTGGAACGCAATGTCGAGGCTGCACCTGAACTGGCCGCCAGGGCCGGCCGCATCGCACCGTTGACCTCGACTCTGGACGCGATAGCCAGCAGCATCGCAGACGACGGTTCTATCTTGGATTCCGCTTCGCCGACGCTGGCGACGTTGCGGTCTGAGTCGAGAACCGTTCACAACCGTCTGCTGCGCCGGCTGCAGAGACTGGTGGCGTCGCCTCAGTACAGTCGCATTCTTCAAGATCCGATATTCACCCAACGCTCAGGAAGATATGTGCTGCCGGTCCGGCAGGACTCGCGATCGGGATTCGACGGGGTGGTTCACGATGTGTCGTCGTCCGGTGCGACGGTGTTCATGGATCCGCTCGAACTGGTCGATTCGAACAACGATTGGCGCCGTCTTCAGATCGAAGAGAAAAACGAGGAAGAGCGAATCCTGCTGTCGTTGTCGAGTCAGGTAGGCTCGGTCGCCGCGCAGGCTCGGGAGAATCTGCAGCTTATCGCCGAGCTCGATTTGGTGTTTGCCAAGGCCCGCTACGCGGTCGCGATCGGTGCGATTGAACCCGCAATCACAGCGGAATTCTCGTTCGGGCTACTGGGCGCCAGACATCCGCTGCTGGGTGACGACGCGGTCGCTATCGACATCCGAATCGAGAGCGGCGACGGAGGATTTCGGGCGCTCATGATCACCGGACCCAACACCGGCGGAAAGACGGTTGCCCTGAAGTGTGCTGGCCTGATTCATCTTATGGCCGCCTGCGGGCTGCATGTGCCCGTCGGCGAAGGCTCCAGTCTGGCCGCCTACACATCGATGTATGCCGACATAGGCGACGAGCAGAGCATCGAGCAAAGCCTCAGCACCTTCTCGTCGCACATGACGAACCTGGTGGAAATGGTGCGCGTGGCAGATTCCGGATCGCTCGTGCTGGCCGACGAAATCGGAGCCGGCACGGATCCGATCGAGGGCGCATCGCTGGCTCAG
>PVBE010217770.1_pt1 | contig 14189 bp, 13 predicted proteins | sample 1631181 | NCBI WGS metagenome assembly PVBE01 (sample SAMN08397723, study PRJNA350692) | Marine metagenome, whole genome shotgun sequencing project. | isolation source: water | place: Pacific Ocean | collected 2012-04
GGCTGCCCTCCGGGTCGCATTTTCCACCCCCTCGGAGCGTCGGGAAGGCTTGACGATGCGCTGGCATCGCCTGCACCTCCCCTCTTGCCGAGAGAACGGGAAAAGCGATTACAAGGGATCAATATCAAGGACCGTTGGTATGAAGGGGAACAGGCGCCATGAGCACGTGGAGGTTGGGCGATATCGCGGTGGATCGCGTCGTCGAGGTGGAAGGGCCGGCCCTGTCCCCCGACGTCCTCTACCCGGACGCCGCGCCGGAGGTCATCGAGGCGCACCGCCACTGGCTTGAGCCTGGCCTCCTGGACCCCGCCAGCGGCCTTCTGATCATATCCTTCCATTCCTTCGTCATCCGCACGGCCCATCACGTCATCGTCGTCGATACTTGCGGCGGTAACGACAAATCGCGGCCCGGCAAAGTGCGCTACCACATGAACAGCCACCCCTACCTGGACAATCTAGCGACCGCCGGTATCGCCCCGGAGGACGTCGACTTCGTGCTGTGCACACACCTGCACGTCGACCACGTGGGGTGGAACACGCGGCTTCTCGATTGGCGCTGGGTGCCGACCTTTCCCAACGCCAAGTACCTGTTCGGGCGCGTCGAGTGGGAGTTCTGGGAGCGCCAATACCAGAGCCCGGCGTTTACCGATGATCCCTATTACGAGGATAGCATCCTGCCCGTCATCGAGGCCGGTCAGGCCGAGTTCGTGGACACCGACTATCAGATCGACGACGGGGTGTGGCTGGAGTCGACGCCCGGCCACACGCCGGGACAGGTCGCCCTTCACATCGAGGGCGGCGACCGCCGGGCGGTAATGAGCGGAGACTTGATGCACACCGCCTTGCAGTGCGCCGAGCCCGATCTCAGCAGTTGCTTCTGCGTCGACCCGGCGCTCTCGGCGCGCACCCGCCACGCCTTCCTGGAGCGCCATGCCGATACCGATATCCTGATCATGCCGGCCCACTTCCCGACCCCGAGCGTCGGCCTGATCAAGCCGGCCGGCGCCGCCTTCCGCTTCGCCTTCGCCTGAAACCCCTTGCCGCGGTCTCGGTCCCGCGTTATGTGAACGGGCATGATCTCCAGGCGGCAATTTCTGGCTACCGGCGCCGCGATCGCCGGCGCTGCTGTGCTGGCTCCACCGGCCCCCTCCCGAGTGTGTTTCAAGCCCCTACTCGTAGGTGGTTTATCGATCCAGTGGTTATCATTTGTATGCTCCAGAACACTAGGCGAACACCGTGACGCCACCGCGGCGCGGGTCGCCGGCCCCATCGAAGTGTTTCGTCGCCGGTTCGAATCGAACCGCATGGACGCCACCGAAGAACATGTTGCGCTCGGCCCATAGTTCGGCGTCCGGGAAGGCTTGCGCCAGGGCGGCACTTTCCGCCTCGCCGAATTCGTCCTCGATGCTGAGCAGCCCGTCCTCGAAATGAAGGCGCGGGCTTCCCACCGCTTGGGCCAACGGCATGGCGAAGGCGCGCAGGTTGAGCATGACCTGGAGGAGCGCCGTGCGGATGCGGTTGGATCCACCTGAACCCATGGCCACCATGTCGCCGGCGTCGCCGACGATCAAGCTCGGCGCCATCATCGAACTCATGCGCGCGTCTTCCGGCCACTGGTGAAATCCGCCGACATTGATGTCCGCCTCGCCGAGCATGTTGTTGAGCATGATGCCGGTGCCGGGGACGATGTAGGCCGAGCCCTCGCCGTTGGAGAGCGACAGGCTTGCCGCGTTGCCTCCAGCGTCGATGATGCTGATATGGGTGGTGCCCCGGGACGACGCTGGATGGCCCTGCACTTCCCTGCGGTAGACCGCGAGCAGGTCGGGGTCCAGCAAGGCTTCGGCGGCGGCCGCCGCGTCATGTTCGTGGAGGCGGCTTTCCAGGCGCGCCTTGTTGGTCATCGCCATGACGTCGGCCAGCTTCTTCACGTAGGCCGCCGATCCGAATCCCAAGGCACGCGGATTCTCTTCCCTGAGTAGTTCCAGGGCGAAGGCGGTGAGTATGCCGCCCGAGGATGGCGGTGGATTGGTGTAAAGGCGCGCGCCCAGCGCCGCGATCGTCAGCGGGCGGCGACGCTCCACGCCATAGCACGCTAGGTCGTCCATGGTCAGGAGGCCGCCGCCGGTCCGGCAGTCCTCGGCGATGCGCCGAGCCACCTCGCCCCGGTAGAAGAGGTCCTCGCCCTCGCGTGCCAACGCCTCGAGGGTGTCAGCGAAAGCGGGCATGCGTAACTCTCCACCCTCGCCCGTCGGCCTGTCGTTCTCGTCGGCGCCACCGAACAGGGCGCGGCACTCCGCGTTGCTCACGTAAATCCTACCCACGACCCCAAGGATATAGGCCTGAAGGGGGTTGATGGCGACGCCACGGCGGGCCAGGGAGACAGCCGGCTCGACGATGCGGGACATGGGCATGGAGGCGAGCGCCCGGTGCGCCTCGAAGAGCCCCTTGACGACGCCTGGCGTCGCCATTGACCCCATGCCGATATGAAACTCCTGGGTGGCGGTTCCGAAATCGGCGAGGACGGGAAAGAACTCGACCTCCACCTCGGCGAGTTGGTGCCTCGGGGTGTGGGTGAAAAAGTCGAAAACATCGATTTCGCCGGCACCGCGGCGGGCTAAGAGAAAGCCGCCGCCGCCGAGGGAGGCCAGAACCGGTTCGGCCACGCACGCCACGCACATGGCGGCGAGTGCCGCATCAAAGGCGTTGCCTCCTTCCTCCAGGATGGCGCCGGCGGCGCGAGCGGTTTCGGGATGGCCGGCGGCGATCGCACCTTTCGTTTTCATGGCTTCACACGGATTCAAGGCGGACACGGGACGGACGAGCCGCTTGCTCGACTCTGCTTCGACCGAAGATGGTGGGGTAGCGGCTCGCCCCCGTCCCTGTCAATCGGCTTGGACACGGCGGGCGCCCCTTTGTTGACATTCGGGCCTGAAATAACCATCCTTTTCACCAGGGTGCCGGCGCCTCTACACCGGACATTAGTACACGTGCGTGGGATTTATGCAGGTGCGTGCTGTAACCGCGAGGCGGTGATGATGCGGATAGTCGGCGTACTCTTGATCGCCATGGGCTTCCTTGGTGCCGGTGGGCTGTTTCCTGCCGCCGCCCAGCAGGGATTGCTCAATACCGTGGCCTACGGCGAGATCGCGCCGGGAGCACCGATTGCCGTACGCCCCCTCGATAACTCCGACCAGAACCTGGTCCTGCAGGAGCACTTCGAACGCCAGCTCAGGGCCAAGGGCTATGCGGTCTCCGATGACGCTAACCTGGTGCTTAGTTTCGATACCCGGGACGTGGTCGGGGCATGGTCGGATGGCGGGGTGCGCACAGTGATCGAACTCAAGAACAACCGGCACCGTACCGGACAAGACCCGCCGCAGATCAACCTCAACATTTATAACAGCAGCCGGGGCGGCTTGCTCAACAGGGGGCAGAGCGGCGGCACGTTGATCGTGACGCCAAGCCAGTACCGGCTTGACGCCGTCATCGACAACCACTCCAACGGCGAACGTGTATGGCAGGCCTGGGCCACGGCAGAAATCCGCGGCGCCGGAACCGGCGTCCTCGGCCAGACGATGGTGCCGGCGTTGGTCGCTAACCTGGGAGGCACGGTCAAGAACCAGCCCTTCTCGGCACGCTGAAGGCATATTCGGAATTCCCCCGACGGGAAGCGGCGCTCATTTCCGATTGCCGTTTGCCGAGAATCCGGTTACTAACTGTGGTGGAACTGGAGCGGGGTCGTGGCGGTCTGCCGCGGCCCCGTTCGGCGTTCGGCCTCGTCATTTTCACGAGCGGCCCGAGATAATGAGTGTTGATTCCGACGTGGCCCTGTTGCCGACCGGTCTGAGCGACCGGCTGCCTCCCGACGCCGAATTCGAGGTGCGGACGGTCGAACGGCTCTTGGCGTCGTTCGCGCAGCACGGCTACGCGCGGGTCAAGCCTCCCCTCATCGAATTCGAGGAAAGCCTGTTGTCCGGCAACGGAGTGGCCATGTCGGCAAGCACCTTTCGCCTGATGGACCCGATTTCCCAACGCATGATGGCCCTGCGTCCGGACCTGACCCTGCAGGTGGCACGCATCGCCACGACCCGGCTTCGTAATGCCCCGCGCCCGCTGAGGCTGAGCTACGCCGGCCAGATTTTGCGGGTCAAGGGCACCCAACTGAGGCCTGAGCGGCAGTTCGGCCAAGTCGGTGTCGAACTCGTCGGTTCGTCGGTGCCCGACGCCGACGCCGAAGTCATCCTCATGGGAATCGAGGCATTGGCGGACATCGGCGTCGAAAACCTCTCGGTCGATCTCGGCCTGCCGACGCTGGTACCCGCGGTTTCTGCGGAACTCGGCCTCGACGAATCGGCCTCGGCCCGGTTGCGCCAAGCGCTTGACCGCAAGGATGCCGCGGCCGTTGGCGCCATGGGCCGACAGCTCGGCGAGGATGCGGCCGCCATGCTGGTCGCCATGCTGGATGCGGCTGGACCGGCGGAGAAGGCGCTGCGGAGCCTCGAGCGGCTCGACCTGCCGGCGGAGGCCGCCGGCGAGCGCGACATCCTGGCCCGGGTGGCGGACCTGGTGCGCGCCGCCGCGCCCGAATTGAAGCTGACCATCGACCCGGTCGAAAACCGTGGCTTCGAATACCATACCGGCGTCACCTTCACGTTCTTCGCCCTCAACGTGAGGGGAGAGCTCGGATGCGGCGGACGCTACGCGGCCGGCAACGGTGGCGCGGGATCGGAACCGGCGACGGGTTTGAGCTTGTTCATGGATTCGGTGTCGCGTTCGCTCCTGACGCCGCCATCGGCCCGGCGCATTTACCTGCCCGCCGGCACCGCGGCGAAAGAGGGCAGCAGGCTGCGCGGCGAGGGCTGGGTCACCGTCGCCGGCCTGGGCCACGCCACAGATGCAACAAAGGCCGCAGTTGCCGTCGCCGAGGCGACGCGCATGCGCTGCAGTCATGCGTTCGTGGACGGAACGATTCGGGAAGCGGCAACGGACAAGGCGGATTGATCGGCAATGGCAAACGTAGTGGTCGTGGGCTCTCAATGGGGCGACGAAGGCAAGGGCAAGATCGTCGACTGGTTGTCGCACCGGGCCGACGTGGTGGTGCGCTTCCAAGGCGGCCATAACGCCGGCCACACCTTGGTCATCAACGGCACCACGTACAAGCTCAGCCTGCTGCCGTCGGGTGTCGTGCGCGAGGGCAAGTTGTCGATCATCGGAAACGGTGTCGTCGTCGACCCCTGGGCGCTGCTCGAAGAGATCGAGACGGTGCGCGCCCAGGGCATCGAAGTCGGCCCCGAAAACCTACGCATCGCGGAAAACGCGCCGCTGATCCTGCCGCTCCACCGCGATCTCGACAACACCCGCGAAAAAGCCCTGAGCGGCAGCGACAAGATTGGGACCACGGGCCGCGGCATCGGTCCGGCCTATGAAGACAAGGTGGCGCGGCGCACCATCCGGCTCGGCGACCTGGCCGAGCCCGAGGTGCTTTCCCAGGCCGTCGAAAGGTTGCTCATGCACCACAACGCCCTCCTGCGCGGCCTCGGCATGGCGGAGGTCGAGGGCCCGCGCCTGATCGCCCAGTTGCAGGAGATCGCGCCGCGCATTCTCCCCTACGCGGGGACCGTCTGGAAGCAACTCGACGACGCGCGGCGCGCCGGCAAGCGTATCCTGTTCGAGGGCGCGCAGGGGACCATGCTGGACATCGACCACGGCACCTACCCCTATGTCACCTCGTCGAACACGGTGGCTGGCCAGGCCGCCATCGGCAGCGGCCAGGGACCGGGAGCGATCGACTACGTGCTTGGCATCACCAAGGCCTACACGACGCGCGTCGGCGGCGGACCGTTCCCCTCGGAACTCACCGACGAGGTCGGCAAACGGCTCGGCGAGCGCGGCCTCGAGTTCGGCACCGTCACCGGGCGGCCGCGCCGCTGCGGATGGTTCGATGCGGTGCTCGTGCGCCAAGCCATCAAGGTCAACGGCATTCATGGCATCGCCTTGACCAAGCTCGACGTCTTGGACGGAATGTCCAAGCTCAAAGTGTGCACCGGCTACAGCATCGATGGCGAGACCATCGACCACCTGCCCGCCTCATGCGCGCGCCAAGCCAGGGTCGAGCCGGTCTATCGGACGGTGGAAGGGTGGTTGGAGAGCACCTGCGGCGCCCGCTCCTGGGCCGAGCTTCCGGCGACCGCGGTCAAATACATCCGTTTCATCGAGGAGCTCATCGAGGCCCCAGTGGCCCTGTTGTCGACGAGCCCCGAGCGCGACGATACCATCCTCGTCTATGACCCGTTTGTCGATTAAAGTGCGATCGTTTCAAATTGACTTAAGTTGCATTGCCTCTAATTCGCTTATTAAGCATATAATATCATGCGGTAAATCAATGTTAAATAAAATTCTTGATTTCCTAGACGGATGAACGAATCCGATTAGACGGGCGTTCAAGGCTTGGCGATCCAGGGTCGGAATCACGGCGTCCCGGGGGGCCGGCAAGGGGCCGGCGCGGCGCCGCCGCGCACCTCCGTAGAGGGGGTCGCCGATCACCGGATGGCCGATGGTTGCCATGTGGACCCTTATCTGGTGGGTGCGCCCGCTGGCCAGGCGACACTCGACCAGGCTGGCCAGCGAACCGAAGGTGCGCGTCACCACGTAGCGGGTGAGCGCCGCCTTCCCTCCCTTGGGCACCACCGCCATTTTCTTGCGGTTGGCCGGGCTGCGCCCGATGTTGCCAGCGATCTCGCCGCGTCGCGGGCTGGGCGCCCCCCATACCACCGCGTCATACACCCGCTCGATGCTACGTTCAGCCAGTTGCCGGGACAATGAGCGGTGCGCGGCGTCGTTCTTGGCCACCACCATGAGGCCGCTGGTGTCTTTGTCGAGGCGGTGTACGATTCCGGGGCGGGCGATCCCTCCGATACCCGACAAGCTGTCGCCGCAATGGGCGATGAGCGCATTGACCAGGGTGCGGTCGGGGTTGCCCGGCGCCGGATGCACGACGAGGCCGGCCGGCTTGTCGATGACGATGAGGTCGTCGTCCTCGTAGACTACGGAAAGCTCCATGGCCTGGGCAGCGGGCGCCGCGGGCGCGGCCTCGGGCACGGCGACGGCGAAAACCTCCCCGGCCCGCACGCGGGTATCGGCTGCCAGCGGCGGCGGTGCCGTCCCACCGCCACCGCTCCGGCTCCGGCCCTGCCGCCTGACGTTCCCCGCCGCGATGAGACCCTTCAGCCGGGTGCGGGACAGCGCCGGCAAGGCGTCGGCCAGCAGCCTGTCGAGCCGCGCCCCGGCCTTGTCCTCGGGCACCGGAACGGTATATGTGGAAGCGCTGGGCATTTCGCTCATGCGGGGAAGACTGGACCGAAATCATGGCAGCACTCAAGGCCCTCGTCATCGCCATGGCCCTCCTCATCGTGGCCGGCATGGCCTTGATGGCCTGGGGCCTTTACGAAAAGGCGGCAGATCCCGGCTTCAAACCTTTCCCCGGGGGTGGCGAGGCGGCGGCGCCACAAGCCTCCGTCCGCCCCTTCGGGCGCCTCGATATCGACCTTCCTTCGGGGTGCGCCATCGCCGACAGCCGCCCCGACGGAGAACGCCTTTACGTGCACGTCGGGCCGCCCGGGCCGTGCGCGCGAATCGTCGTCATCGACATCGTCGGCGGACGGGTGCTGGGCACCGTCGCGGTGTCGCCGTGATCGGGCTGCCGCGTCCTTTGTTGCGGCGCATCCGCGCCGCCGCCGAGGAGGCCTACCCGACGGAGTGCTGCGGCCTCCTGATCGGCTGCCGCGACCCACTTGGCGATGTCGAGGTCACCGCCATCGAGCCCAGCCCCAACGTCGCCGCCACCGGCCACGACCGCTTCGAGGTCGACCCGCGAGTGCGTCTTGACGTCATGCGGGCGCTGGAGGGTGCACCCGAGGGCATCGTCGGCCACTATCACTCCCATCCCGACCATCCGGCCGAACCCTCGGCACACGACCTGGAGATGGCCTTCGAGCCCGACCTCGTATGGGTGATCGCCGCCGTCGAGGGCGGGCGCGCCACCGAGGTCAGGGCGCATGTTCTGGATGCCTCCGGCAATCGCTTCCACGAGCTCGAGGTGCAAACCGGGGAGCGCCGCGGAGACCAATACCTGTGAATTTCTGTTCCGACAACACCACCGGGGCGTCGCCTGAAATACTCGCCGCCATCGTCGCCACCAACGATGGCGCCGTCATGCCCTACGGTAACGACGACTATTCGCGCCGCGCGGAGCAAAGGATCGCGGCATTCTTCGAAACGCAAGCCGACGTCTTCCTGCTGGCCACCGGCACGGCGGCCAACGCGCTGTGCCTTTCGGTGATGACGCCGCCCTACGGCGCCGTCTTTTGCCATCCAGAATCCCACGTCAACGAGGACGAGTGCGGGGCGCCGGAGTTCTACTCGGGCGGCGCCAAGCTGGTGCCGCTGCCCGACCGCGGCGGCAAGATCGCCGCCGACGACCTGGCCGCCGCGTTGGCCAGGCCCGACCACGGCGTGCACTCCGTACAGAATGCCGCCGTCAGCATCACCCAGGCCAGCGAGGCGGGCACCCTCTATACCATCGCCGAAGTGCGCGCCATCGCCGAGGTGGCACACGCCGCCGGTCTCAAGGTACACATGGACGGGGCGCGTCTCGCCAACGCGCTCGCCGCGCTGGGCTGCGCGCCGGCCGACCTGACCTGGCGCGCCGGGGTCGACGCGCTCTCCTTCGGGGCCTCCAAGAACGGGGCGTTGGCCGCCGAGACTGCGGTACTGTTCGACCGTGAACTGGCCCAGACCTTCCCCTACCGGCGCAAGCGCGGCGGCCACTTGTTCTCCAAGATGCGCTTCCTGGCGGTGCAGTTCGAGGCCTACCTGGAGGACGACCTGTGGCTCAGGAACGCGCGCCACGCCAACGCCATGGCGCGGCGCCTCGCCGACGGCCTCGCCGTCGTGCCCGGGGCGCGCCCGCGCCACACCGTCGAGGCCAACGAGATATTCATCTCCCTGCCCGAGCCGGTGATCGCCGGCCTTGAGGCCGACGGCTTCCTCTTCTACCGCTGGCCGGGGGATGACTCGACCCTGTTGCGCCTAGTCACCGCCTTCAACACCCAGGAGGGCGACGTCGACGCTCTCGTCGCCCGGGCGCTCGGCCACGCCGGGGTGGACGTCGAACAGGGTGCCGCCAGGCAAAACACTTGATCGCCGCGAACACCATCGGCTAAGACAAAGAGGCGGCCATCGTCCCCATCGTCTAGTGGCCTAGGACATCGGCCTCTCACGCCGAAAACGGGGGTTCGAGTCCCCCTGGGGACGCCATTTTCTTGGGTGACAGAATCCTAGGCTATCTGCGGCCTTGAGAAGCCCAAAAGCACCTGGATTATAGCAGAGATCGGAGCAATTTCGGAGTAGTCGGGGGTGACAATTTTGGCCCTGGCCAATTTACCGTGTGACTCATTTTTGGACTCGTCAGAAAAGTCGGTGCCTTCTTGGATGCCCCCAAGTCCTCGATGCCGCTGTACGGGGCTTAAAACGCCTCCTAGGGGATGTTTAAAGGGGGTACCCAGGGGGGTGTGGGGTGGCCTTCCGCACAAGGAACAGTGGAGCGGCAGAAGTTATACGGTTGCAAACTGAAATATCGGAGGGGCCTAGAGCCTTGCAAGATCGCGTGGAAAATTTTGCAAAGGGTTTATCAAGCGAACAATGCAGAATTTACCTATCCAAGATGGTTAAAGGTGAGTTTGATTTTAAAAATAAATATCCCAATGAAGTGAAATTGCTCATGGGAAATTAAAAACTAAGATAGAGGACACGGCGCCACCGAGGCCGGCGGTGTAAACTGCCAGGCCCTATCGGACGCGGACATCGCGGCGCGGGCGCTGAGGAAGGACCAAATCCCCGGCCATGATCAACGGGTACGCATGACGTGCTCGGGATTGGCGCGCGGATCGCGCGGTCCCCAGCGCCCGGCCTCCACCAATCCGTGGAATTCGGTGACCGCCCGGTTGAAGGTGTCGGGGTCTTCCAGGTTGCAGGTATGCCCCGTCTTCGGAAGGACCAGGAGGCCGCACGCGGGGATGACCCGCTTGAGAAACAGGCCCGGCTGCAGGCAATGGTCGTCCTCGTCGCCGTTGATGATGAGCGTTGGCACGGCCATGCGCGACAAATCGGCCTCCAGGTCGTAGAGGGATGGCCGCCGGGCCTGGACACCACGCATGGTGTTGGCGGCGCCGATTTCCGAATGCTCGGCAAGGATATCGGCGAATTCCCGCCAGCCCCTCGGATTTTTTGCCTGAAACTGCACCCGCGACGCGCCTTCCGCGTAAACCTTGGCAAATTCCTTGGAGCCCTGTTCGTCGAAACCGCGCGCCACTTCGAGGGAGAGATTCTGGAAATACTCTTCGTATTTCTTTTCGGCCCCATATCCGGTGCCGGCGACGACCATCGAGAGGGCCCGCTCCGGGTTCTGTAATCCCAAATGAAGTGTCGCGAAGCCTCCCATTGACATGCCGACGACGTGGGCCTGCTCGAGGGACAGGTGGTCCATGACGGCCAGGATGTCGGCCACGGCCAGGTCCTGGGAATACATTCCGACGTCTTCGGGCACGTCGGAAGGAGGGTAGCCCCGCGCGCCGAAAGTAACGCACCGGCAACGCCGGGCGAAATACCGCATTTGCGGTTCCCAGCTCCGATGATCGCCCGCGAATTCGTGAACGAAGACGATGGGTGGACCTTCGCCCGCCTCCTCGTAGTAGAGCCTTATGCCGTCAGGCGTCGTCGCGTAGGCCATTTCGCGGCACCCTCAGTACAAGCTGCCGTCCCGGTTGAGACCGCGCGCCACCTCCACCGCTTCCGGAAACAGCGCGCACAGCCGATCGATCCAGTCTTCCGGCACGGTGGTGCTGATTTTGACGAATTTGTCGCGGAAGCGCTCCGTATGATAGGCGGCTTGACGAATCATTATACCCTGGTCGCGGAAGGCATCGCACAACGCTTCGGGGCGAAGGCCCAGCCTGACGGCAAAAAATGAGCAAGGTCGACCTTCATCCCATCCGTAACAATCCGGACCTCCCAGACTTCTTCAAGCGCCATCTGCAAAAGCGCATCGAAGAACAAAACGGCCAGTACGGTCTGGCGTGGCGGTTGATCCGACGTTACCGCGAGGGCCGATATTGCCTAGCTAAGAAAGCTGGCGGAAAGCTGTGCCTCAACAACGCCAAGGTTCCCGGCGATGGTCCCCGTGGGAGATGTGGTTGGCATGGCGGAACGGGCCGGACCGGACCATGTCTGGCCAAGTGGGTCGGGGCCGAACCGTCGCCAACGTCGAACGAGGGGCGGCGCCCGCCCGCAGCCCTTCCATGCCGTGAGACAGTGTGCGAAGCGGCCCCTTTGGTGGCTTTGATTCCCTTTGGTAGCTTTGATTTAGGTGGAGATTTAAGCTTGAATCATGAATACTGATTTGAATGACAAGCGCTAATTGACAAGAGCCAATAAACTTGAATTGGACTGCGCGTAACCTCTAGCGTGGGGTAATGGGAACGTTTTCGACTTGGGCGATCACGAAGCGGCACGACAAAGGTCGCCAACCGGATTGCAAGCGTCGATGAGGCGCGCATGGGCGACGGGGTTGGTGGGGTTATGGGAGGTTCCGCACAAGATCGTTTACGCGTACCCGGTGGCGGGATTGTCCGCCGTGTTTCTGGTAGGAGTGCTCTTCTGGGGTGCCTTCAACTGGAGCCTGGAGTTGACCAATACGGAGGCGTTCTGTATCTCGTGCCACGAGATGGAGGATTACGTCTACAAGGAATACAGAAAAACCATCCACTACAACAACCGCACCGGCGTTCGCGCCACCTGTCCCGATTGCCACGTGCCCCGGGAATGGGTCTACAAGGTTGCGCGAAAGGCGGGGGCGACCAACGAACTCTTTCACTGGATGATAGGATCGATTGATTCCCTCGAAAAATTCAATGCCAAGCGGCTTGAACTGGCGAAGCACGTGTGGGCAAGCATGGAAGCAGCCGATTCGCGCGAGTGCCGCAACTGCCACGGTATCAATTTCATGGCCTACGAGGCGCAGACGGCGCAAGCGAGTATCATGCACGGGCTGGGGGAAGAGTGGAGTATGACCTGCATCTATTGCCACAAGGGCATCGCCCACACCCTGCCCCGGGGCTTCGACAAGAACGCCGTCATGGATGATCTCCATGAACGGATGGAGAAGGAGAAGGAGAACTGCCGGCAATGCCACGAAGACATGGTCAAGCCGCCCGGCGGCGAGGACTGGTAGCGCCAGAGGGCGTTGATGGCGGAAAGGATTAGAGAGGCCGGACCCAGAATAAGTACGTACAATTCCTTATTTCGCCTTCACTGAATTTTAATTGTGATGAAACCATGCGGGCGTTTACACACTGCTTGATGACAATAGGGAGAACACGATGTTCGCTCACAAATACGTAGCTTGCGGGGTGGCGGCAATGGTCTGGCTGGCTTTCGGAGGCGCCGCGCTTGCCGAGACGGCAACGCCGATGACGCTGAAACTGGGTAAGGAACTGTTCGTGGAGAATTGCGAGGTCTGTCACCAAGCCGACGCCATCGGCGAGCCGGGGTTTGCCCCTTCGCTCACCAATCCGGAACTGCTCAGCATTTCGTCAGACAAGTTCTTCATGAGCACCATCCGTGATGGCCGCGAAGACACCGGCATGATGCCATTTGCCCATCTGGGACGGAAGAACGTTCGCGCCATCGTCGCGTACCTGCGCTCCCACGCCGTGGGAACGAACCGGGCGGAGGAAGTGGAATCCCAGTCCGACGCCCGCGGCGACCCGCGCCTCGGCAAGCAGTGGTATGATTATATCTGCTCCACGTGTCATGGCTTAGCAGGGGACGGTTATGAGGCGGGCGGCACGGGCACGGCCATCGGCCTGCCGGGTTTCCTGAACAAGGTATCCGACGGTTTCATCCGCGAGACCATCAAGATAGGCCGCTCCAACACCCGCATGTTGGCGTTCCAGGGGCCGGCCGGCTTGGCCAACCTTTCCGACCTGGAGATCGACGACATCATCGTTTACCTGCGCAGCTTGACGACGAAATAGGAGGCTTGGACCCATGAAGCGTATCAAGAACCAATTGTCGCGGCGAGACTTTATGAAGTCCGGCGCCTTCATCACCGCCTCCGCCGCGGGCTCCGGGCTCATGGTCGGCGCCAATCCGGAGTTGGAGGTGGCGTCCGCCGAGGCCGCCGAAACCGAGGAAAACCGGACAACCGCCATCGCGCAATGTCCCTACTGCGGGGTGGGCTGCGGCACCATCATCCAGGTGGAGAACGGCAAGATCGTTTCCATGCGGCCCGACAAGGACCATCCGACCAACTATGGCCTGCAATGCATCAAGGGCCTGACTGCCGCCGAGCCCATGTATGTGGACCGCATGGAGGGCGATTCATACGTGCGCAAGGACGTCTGGGCGGAATGGAACAAGTCCGGTCACGGCGATCTCGATTTCGTCAGCCAGACGAAGGGCTCGTTCGACGAGGAGCACTTCGGCCGCGTGCCCTACGAGGAAGCCTCGGAGCTGGTCGACCACAAGATCGCCCACTTCGTCAAGAAGTACGGCGGCAACTCCATCGGTCTCTACGGTTCGGGCCAGCTCACCATGGAAGGGCAGTACCTCGAGAACCTTTTCATGAAGGGCGTTCTCGGCTCCAACACCATCGAGGCCAATGCCCGCATGTGCATGACCTCGGCGGTCACCGGCTACTTCGCCACGTTGGGCTCGGATACGCCGCCGCTGGCCTACGAGGACATCGAGCTTTCCGACATGATCCTGCATTTCGGGCACAACGCCCGCGAATCGCACCCAATCATTTTCTGGCGCGCCGCCGACCACAAAAAGAAGAAGAACATCCCGACGGTGGTCGTCGACCCACGGCGCACCGGCACGGTGATGGGCTATGAGGACATCAATCCCGAGAACACCATCCATGTCCCCATCCTCAACGGCGACATCAGCTTCCTGAACGCCATCGCCCACGTCCTCCTGAAGGACCACGGCGACGTGATCGACTGGGAGTTCGTCAAGAAGCACGCTACCGGCTGGAAGGAGTACGTCGACGGCGTGCTCAAGGATGTGGGACGCCGTCCTCGAGGGCAGCGACGTCTGCTACGCGCCGGTGCTCACCGCCGTAGAGGCCA
>PVBE011701173.1_pt1 | contig 14186 bp, 16 predicted proteins | sample 1631181 | NCBI WGS metagenome assembly PVBE01 (sample SAMN08397723, study PRJNA350692) | Marine metagenome, whole genome shotgun sequencing project. | isolation source: water | place: Pacific Ocean | collected 2012-04
AAACTAATCAATAAATATTGTGACAGCTCAATCCCCTAACGACATACTGAAGATACCACGAGACGCAAGTCCTGACGAGATTGCAGCAGCAGTCAAGACTCGCACCGCACATCTAAGGGACCTTACAGACGCATCATCTCAACAGAAGCTAGCCGAAATCTATCAAGCCGCAGCATTTTTACTATGGGAGACAAAGAACAATGCTCGCTCACGGACGGCTCCAGGCAGTATGACTCCAATTACAAATGCTGCACCTCCCTTACCGTCAAGCCGCCGGCGCAAACCACATCCACGGGATCGTAAACGTAGATCTGCGCTAGCACCACTCATGATTATGGTCCCTACATTAGCAGCTGTATCATTATTCCTGCTATATCCCGACTACACAATGTCTGCCGCGTGGACACTAGTTGATAAGTTCACAGAATTAACTACCGACTCGTCGCAATCGTCTATAATCTCTACTCCACCAACTACTCCAGCAATACTGCCCATACCAACTACAGATATAGTATCCTCATCCTCAGCCTCACCCGCCGTGATAATTTCTACACCATCCACCTCCATGTCACAGCCCGATCCTACTGAAGATACATCTCCAACTAAGATCCGCGCCTGCGTCACTATATCGTCATTAAATGTCCGTACTGGCCCTAGCGCTTCTTACGAAAAATTATCTTATCTACTTGAAGGAGAGTGTGTAACCCTAGTGGCTCAAAATGACCAAGGAACCTGGGCGCTCATAGATACGCTTCCTCGTTCTACCGAAGTTTCTGGCTGGGTGTCACTTTCTTATTTGAACTATACCGAACCTAATAAACCATTGCCGGTTGCCACTACAACCAATCCGTTACCCGCACCTACAAAAGAGTAAGAATATTGTGTAAAGTCACCCGATTTGCGATTCAACAATTATCATATCGATCATAATGCAAGAAATATTCTTTTTTGATGAAGGTGCCACTCCACTTCCTTCACACGAGGTACACATTGAACATGCTGCTGCTCAACCATTCACTGATGGCACTCGCGTTCAAGTGACGATTACGCTATCTCCGTTCCAGGAAAAGCCCAATTTAGCAATTAGCATTGCCGATCAAAATGATAAAACTTTAGTCACCGCAGAAGTGCTAGAGCCCATCTCCATCACTACAGAAATTACTCTTCACATCAAGCCCAGAGAGCCACGCTTATCTCACACTCTGGTTGTTAAACTTTACTACGAGGAAAACGAGTACCAAGACACGAAAGTTGTAGAATTTTATCCTATTGCTAAAGATCCCACTTGCTAAACATCAAGATTGCGGACCTCTTTAGCATGAGTCTGTATAAACCTTCTCCTTGGCGGCACAGCACTTCCCATCAACATATCAAACGTCCGATCAGCTTCAGCCGCATCCTGTATTGTAACTTGCAATAGCACTCTAATAGCAGGATCCATCGTAGTGTCCCACAGCTGTTCGGGGTTCATTTCTCCCAATCCTTTGTATCGTTGAAGGCTAGGTTTACCATTCTTGCCCCACTTTTCAATCAGGTTATCCTTTTCGTTTTCATTATATACATAAGCACTTTTCTTGCCTTTCGCAACTCTATATAGCGGCGGTTGAGCTATAAAGAGGTGTCCTCCCTCAATGAGGCTTTGCATATACCTGAAGAAAAAAGTTAACAACAATGTCCTTATGTGACTACCATCCACATCAGCGTCCGTCATGATAATAATTCTGTGATATCTAAGTCCCTCAAGATCAAATCCGTCGGAGATACCTGTGCCCAAGGCCGAAATTAATGCCCTTACTTCGTTGGATCCGAGAATCTTATCAAGTCGTGCACGTTCGGTATTTAAGATTTTGCCGCGTAGAGGAAGTATTGCTTGAAAGTGTCTATCTCTACCTTGCTTGGCGGACCCTCCAGCCGAGTCGCCCTCAACTATATACAGCTCACATTTTGCTGGGTCTCTTTCTGAGCAATCTGCCAATTTTCCCGGAAGAGTCAAACTTTCTAGCGCACTTTTTCTTATTACTAAATCGCGCGCCTTTCTAGCAGCATCGCGAGCCCTCGCTGATGTTAAACACTTCTCCACAATAGATTTTCCCATCCGCGAATCCTTTTCTAGTTGCTCAAGCAAGTAGTCGCCCAGAGCTTGTTGCACAAGCGCAGACACCTCTGGATTCATCAACTTAACTTTCGTCTGACTTTCAAACTGAGGATCCTTATGTTTTATGCTAACTATGGCAGTGAGTCCTTCTCTAGTGTCCTCACCGCTGAAGTTCTGATCAGCGTCCTTCAGTAGATTGACCTTTCGCGCATAGTCATTCATTGTTCTAGTTAGCGCTGACCGCAGCCCAGTCATATGGGTTCCACCATCAGTAGTATTGATTGTGTTAGCAAAGGAGTAAGTAGATTCGGCAAATCCGTCATTATATTGCAACGCAACCTCAACACCAGTCTCGTCAATTTCCTTATCCACATGAAGCACGGGATGCAATGTTCGCCTATTTCTGTTTAAATATCTTACAAACGACTTGATTCCACCCTCGAAATAGAATGTCATCTCTCTACCATTTCTTTCGTCAACAAGACATATTGTGACAGCACGAGTAACAAACGCCATCTCTCGAAATCTTTGCAGTAACACTTCAAATTTATACGTATTATCTTCCCTAAATATCGAAGTGTCGCGCATGAATTTTGTTTTTGTACCACTTATACCTTTTGCTGCCTTACCGATCTTCTTTACAGCTGCCTGCGGCAAACCTTGTTTGTATTGTTGATACCATATTTTTTCGTCACGAGTAACCCAAACTTCACAATTGCTCGACAGTGCATTTACCGCACTTACTCCAACCCCATGCAGACCTCCTGATACTTTGTATCCTCCACCCCCAAATTTTCCGCCCGCATGAAGCTTTGTCATCACCACCTCTAAGGCGGAAACCTTTTCTGCAGGGTGCTTGTCGACAGGAATCCCACGACCGTTATCGGTTACAGTTATACTTTCATCGTCATGAATAGTAACCGACACATAGTCACATTCACCCGCCAAGGCTTCGTCAATAGAATTGTCTACAACCTCATATATCAAATGATGCATAGCTCGTGAGTCAGCACCACCTACATACATGCCAGGTCTACGCCTAACAGCTTCTAGTCCTTCAAGAACCTGGATGCTGCTTGCTCCGTAACTATCGACTTGTTTTTTGTTCTTTTTAGTTGTCTTCTTCTTTGTACTTTTCGCCATTATCCTTATTCCCTCTCAGTGCTCTTTTGACTACACCCAACGACTCAGAAGAACCGCTCTTAACTATTTGTACTTCACCAGTCCACCGCATTCGATCTTTGTAAAAATGAAAGGTAGAGGCATACAACCCAGTCGCCACAAATGCGTGCCCTACTATTCCTATCAGCAATACCCATGAGTCTGATGCTGGTATCAGCCACAAATATCCAAGCCCCCAAAGAAGCAATACTATCAGTCCAAATAGCCCAACGACTGACGGCATATTAAATCGCACTAGCAACAAACTGTTTCTTATAGCTGTATTTACCGTTTCGTTGTTCATAACTATCCCATGCGCTGCAAATGCCACATAGAATAGGCCCCACACCCATATCGCAACTCCAAGAGACACAACAAGCCCGCTTACACTAGAATGCACTAGCGCTCCTAGACCAGCCAGCATTGAAACAGCCACTCCAAACACTATCATGGCTAACACGATACCTATTGCGAACCCTACTATCCTAACCCATCCAGTCCATATACTTTCAAGGAGCTCTGAGTCCTCAAGTTTTTTTTCACTTGGCAAAGTGCCTTGTGCTATAACTGCAAAATATATTACTCCCAAGAACAGCCCAGCCAAACTAACTACAAACATTACAATCGCAGCAGTCAACCAGCTTGTTATTGAAATCACCAAACCTTCACCTAAAGGAGAAAGTCCAATTTTACTAATAACCATACTAGGAACACCAAGCGGTGATGTACTAAGAAAGCTAAAAAGGTTTAACGACTCCGCAAGACTATTGAAGCTCATTTCAAGAATCTGAGCCGATTCAACCGGCACATCCTCCCCTCTAGTGACTAGGCTCTCAAAATTCCTCAATAACTCAGCCACACTTAACCTAGGTCCGAGCCACAAAAACACATCTAGAAGTAGCGGTATAGATATGAGCGCAATTTGAGACATTACTGTCTCAAATCCTTTGCCAAATGAATCGATCACCCCAATGGGAGGCGTTGGTTCAACCTTCGTTCTACTTTGCACCCGCAGATTTTACCATTAACGCCTGCCTAGAAGGTCAAATTTATAGCCAGTAACTAACGAAAAGGTTGACCTTGCACGCACACTCTATTACAATTCAGGTAACATGTACGATGATATGAAATCCTACCGTGCCATCTCTGTCTATAGCTGAATACTTCACTGTGTATACATAACCTATGGAACAATTTGTAATTAACGGTGGAGTACCATTGACTGGCACTTTGACACCATCTGGCAACAAAAACGCCGCACTTCCAATTCTGGCCGCCTGCCTACTCACTGAAGAGCCTGTTATTCTACATAACATCCCTCAAATCGGTGATGTATTAACTTTAAAGCAGCTGCTTGAACATCTTGGGGTAACAATCGATGAGAAAGACAAGCACACATGGATAGTACACGCTAAATCTATAGTAGGCCATGCGCCCGATCCCACGCTATGCCGCAATATACGAGCATCAATATTACTAGCTGGCCCTATGTTAGCTCGCCATGGACAGTTAACATTACCTCCGCCCGGTGGTGATGTTATAGGACGGCGCCGTCTAGACACTCATATTCTTGCCTTAGAAGCATTAGGTTGCTCGATAGAAGGAACCAACCCATTCAAATTAATAGCAAGAAATCTCGTTGGAGCTGATATATTACTAGATGAAGCAAGCGTCACGGCCACAGAAAATGCTGTGATGGCCTCAGTACTTGCAAAAGGAACTACTGTACTTCGCAACGCAGCATCCGAACCACATGTTCAAGAGCTCTGTATGTTTCTCAACAATATCGGAGCTAGTATTACAGGCATTGGATCAAACATGCTTACTATACACGGCGTTAGCGCACTGGGTAGCGGCGAGCATACAATTGGTCCCGACTACCTCGAAGTAGTGAGCTTCATTGGCGCCGCGGCAGCTACTGGCGGCAAAATACGCATCAAGAATAGTGGTGCCAATCACCTAAAAATGGCGGAGCTCGTTTTTGCCAGGCTCGGTATAGAATGGCAAATAGAGTCAGGAGATATAATAGTATCGAGCGATCAAACCCTTAAGATAATACCTGACCTCAATGATGTCATACCTAAAGTAGATGACGCGCCATGGCCTGGTTTCCCTGCCGATATGATGAGTATAGCCATAGTGGTTGCCACACAATGCGAAGGCACTGTTCTATTTCATGAAAAACTATTCGAAAGCAGATTGCATTTTGTCGACAAGCTAAATGGTATGGGAGCACAAATTATAATGTGCGACCCTCATAGATGCATTGTGCAAGGCCCTACGATACTTCAATCTCAAACACTTGAAAGTCCGGACATCCGCGCCGGTATGGCACTATTAATAGCAGCGCTCTGCGCAAAAGGCACATCCATCATCCGAAACATCAATCAGATCGAACGTGGCTATGAAGGCATAGACGCCAAATTAAGATCACTTGGCGCCGATATCCATCGCCTGTAATCTCCTTCTGTCTAGTCTTGTTTTTCCAACCAATCCCTAAAACACAATCTCTTTTCGGGTTAGCCAGAACTCCATGCTATACCAACCCCGCCTGGCCCTACGTGTGCTCCAACCACAGGACTCAATTCAGTCATCAATGTCTCTACTGCATTAACGGCAGCGCTGCACTCTTCAAGCACAAAAGTCGCATCATCTGGCGAAGATGCATGCAAGCCAGCAAGTCTCACACCACTCTTTCCGCTCACAGCTTCTGTAACACTATCAATCAAATACTTCAGAGCTTTGCGTCGTGTGCGAACTTTACCCGCATCCTGCACAATACCATCTCCTACCGTTAGTATAGGCTTGATATTCAGGGCTCCACCCAACAATTTTCTAGCACCACCTATTCTGCCACCACGGTGCAAGTATTCTAAGCTATCTAGAGTAACCAAAACGCCTACATTTTCATTGGCCGCTCGTGCTGCCTCTACACAGGCCGTTAGACTGCCTCCTGCCTTGGCCTCTCTAGCACCCGCCAAAGCCACATACCCGGCCGCCATCGACATGGTTCGTGTATCGATAATTTCAATATTCATGTCAGGCATCATACTTTTTGCTTGTACTGCGGAATTCAGTGTTCCAGACAATTCCCCTGACAAAGTAACAACTAAGATATCGCTTGCTTCGTTACCGACTCTCCTGTACATCTCTTCAAATTCAGCGACACTTGGTTGAGTTGTGCTTGGAAACACAGGGTCATTCCTTAATCTATCGTAAAACTCAGAGGCACTCATATCAACACCGTCAAGAAAAGTCTCGTTACCCCAGACCAGGGTAAGTGGTATCACATGCATACCATATTCTCTGATCACGCCTTCTGGAATCGTCGAAGTGCTATCTACTATCACAGCTACATTACTATTACTCATCGTAAACCTCCAATGTTCACAAACGAACTTATCTTATACGCCGTTTACTCCATCCTGTGGATACTCAATCATTTGATTGATTTTACCATTATTTCACCCTATTTCTAATAGTCGCTTTATTTTATGTACAAGCTACCCAGTATTTTTATTAAAATAACCTCATAAATTATACGACACAAGCATTGAATGATATACTTGTGTCTAGAAACGCTTTAACGCCTGTACACGAAATATACACCATCAATGAATACTGAAACTCGACCCATCTCCAACCATCTTGCTACATTGGCTGGTGGCTGTTTTTGGTGTCTTGAACCCATATTCTCCAATCTTATTGGCGTACTAAAAGTAACTTCGGGCTACGCTGGCGGATCTACAAAAAGCCCAACCTATCAGGAGATCTGTACAGGAGCCACAGGACATGCGGAATGCATCCAGATAAAATATGTACCCCAGGAAATCCCATACGATACGTTACTCGACGTGTTTTTTGCTTACCACGATCCAACAACACCCAATCAACAAGGCAATGATATTGGCACTCAATATCGATCCGCTATCTTTGCCCATAGCGACATTCAATTCACTACCGCAGCAAATACTATCGACCTTCTAACTAACAACCAAATTTTCAACAATCCCATAGTCACCGAATTAACAATTCTGAAAAAGTTCTATAAAGCTGAGGACTATCATCAAGAATATTTTCTCCGAAACCCCGATAATCCCTACTGCAACGCAATGATTACACCAAAGTTGCATAAGCTTCGACTAAAGCACTCTCATCTGCTTAAGAGTACATAAAATCACACGCCATAACAGTACAGCTAAGATTCAATGCAGTCTTGTATTATTCGCCCTTTCATGTATTTAACAGCCCCACCTGATATCAAAACTCTACCACCTACGATTTTACATCCTACATCTCCACCTCTGGACGACACCTGTCTAGCGCTCATACAAGTTTTACCCAAAATTTTCCCCCAATAAGGAGCCAGTTGGGTATAAGCCGAACCGGTCACGGGATCTTCATTCACGCCTAGTTTTGGACCAAAAAATAGCGCCACAAAGTCGTATCCACTAGATTCTGCAGTAGCAATAACCCCTCGTAAAGGGACTTTATGTAGTTTATCAAATAACGGCTCCATACATCTCACCTCGCTTTCATGTCTGAGGACTACTATATAATCTTCACTCTTTAAAATCTCTACCGGACTTACACCAAGTCCTTCAAGTAACTCGCTAGGCGCATCGCATTTTAATGGTGGCTGCGCAGGGAAATCTAACACAATCTCACTTCCGTCTCTTTTGACATACAATTCTCCAGATAACGATTCAAATCGGATAGTCTCTTTCCTATATCCCAACTCATTAAACAACACGTATGCTGCCGCCAATGTTGCGTGTCCACACAAACGTACTTCACCAACTGGCGTAAACCATCGAATATGATATTTGCCTTTTGATTCAACAAAAAATGCCGTCTCTGACAGGTTGTTCTCGGAAGCCAATGCCTGCATCATATCGTCGGATAGCCATTTACTAAGCGGTATGACAGCAGCAGGATTACCTTCAAACAGATTATGAGCAAACGCGTCAATATAATATACAGTCAACATATAGGTTGGATATTCTCACTAAATATCATTGTTGCCAATTACTTACAAATACGATGTTAATCGTAATTCTGATAATTCAAATATATTAATAACATGCTAATACAACAGCGATATAATTTTACCGGTAATTATATTTATTGTAAAACATATTAGCAATCTTACACCAACCAGGTCCATATCTTAACCGCACTCGAGATACCGCCAATGGCGATTTACCTGAGCTTCAAAGAAATATGGAGGAACAGAACAAAATATTTTTTGTTTAGTTTAGTTATTGCCCTAGTCTCAGTGTTGGTGTTATTCACGGCAGGACTAGGTGAAGGTCTGGCAACGAACAACAAGGAGTATCTCGAAAAACTAGATGCAGATCTATTAGTTTTCCAAACAAATGCAAATTATTCAACAATTGAAAGTAGACTTGACTACAAAAAGTATAAGCGTACACGCCGCATCGAGGGAATAGCCGATGCTGGGCCAATAGCTTTCAGTAATGTAAAAGTAGTCCTGAGCCCAAACGAAGAGCCAGTCGATGTTTCCTTTATCGGAGTAGAACCTGCACGACCCGGTGCTCCTAAAGCATTGCTCGGCCACGATCTCAAGTCATATCCTTCAAAAATTGCTCTAATAGACCAAAACACAGCCGATCTGATAGATGCAAAAGTTGGCGATAAAATAACAATCAAATCCACTCAAGGTACTGAAGATAAGCTTTTTGAGCTTACAGTAACCGGAATTGCTGACGGTCAACGCTCCTTTTTCCGACCTTCAATATTTGTCTCTCTCAGCACGTGGGACAAACTTAGACCTAAATCCGACCCGGACAATTATACAACTCAACCTGTACTCAACATAATAGCAGTGAATGCTGAAGATATCGTTAGCACTTCCTATCTTGAAAACGCAATTCCAACCATAATTGATGACGCGGAATTAACAGATATAAAAACCGCTTACGAATCTGCTCCCGGATATTCAGAACAGCAGGGCACTCTAAATACAATCAAAGGATTCACATTCCTGATAGGAACTTTAGTAATTGGAGGCTTTTTTCAAATTCAAATATTACAGAAATTACCGCAAATAGGTATGTTAAAAGCAATCGGAGCCCCAAATCGTCTTGTCTCTGCAGCCGCGATATCCCAAATTATTATAGTAAGTCTAATTGGAGTCATTATAGGTACATTAGCTACCTTTGCCCTTGCAGTTACTCTACCTTCCAACGTCCCTGTGTATTTTACTGCCTCTTCTGTAACAGCAACTATCATCACTTTGCTACTTATAGGTCCAATCGGTGGAATGCTCTCGATTAGAATGGCCCATAAAATAGAGCCTCTCACAGCACTTGACATGTAATCTCACTATGGACACTTACATACTCAACACCATAGACTTAAGTAAGACATACAAATCAAATGAGTTAGTCGTTAAGGCTGTCAACAAGGTCTCCCTCCAAGTCAAGCCAGGAGAATTTATAGCTTTGGTTGGCCCTAGTGGATCTGGTAAAACGACGATGTTAGCAATGCTAGCTACACTTCTCGAATCTACCGAAGGCCACATCTATATTGATGGCGAACCATTTGACAACATGAACGACAAACAGCGAGCAAAGTTCCGTAGAGAAAAGATAGGATTTACGTTCCAGGACAACAATCTCGTTCCCTATTTAACCGCTGTTGAAAATGTCGAGTTAATGCTCCGATTAAACGGAATATATAATCCAGTCGACGCAACCAGAGTAAAAAACCTTCTACTCCGACTAGGATTAGACGAACAACTGAATTCACTACCATCACAAATGTCAAAGGGAGAACAACAGCGCGTTGCAATAGCTCGCTCACTTATTCATGACCCACGAGTAGTACTAGCAGATGAACCTACTGCAAGTCTTGACACCCAAAGAGCCAAACAGGTTGTTCAAATTCTTTCCGATCTGATCCACGAGGAACAACGGGCCGGAATTATGGTCACTCACGACTTAAGAATGTGCAAATATGTCGACAGAGTAATACAAATGGTAGACGGCACTATAAACCGCATAATTGCTGACCCAGCTGATATCGATATCCTAGCAGGAACTAGCGAACTCGACAAACTTAGTACACCATCATTACTTTAACGCCCATATATAAGCCAAAATAGTTATACGAGATTATACAAATGATCGGAACAGATATCTGGATAAGTACACTAGCACCACTATTAGCCTGCACTGTAGCACTCTGGGCAGTAAGTCTGCTGCTCAAGAATGCATCAATCATCGATATATTCTGGGGACTAGGATTTGTTGTATCTTTCTGGCTCACATATATACAAACATCCCGAAACAATAACATTACAACGATTCTGCTCGGTGTCCTAGTAACAGTATGGGGATTGCGTTTAGCAATACATATATTGTTACGAAGTATTGGCAAAGGTGAGGACAAACGATATGCACAATTTCGCGCAAATAATGCCCCACATTGGTGGTGGTCTAGCCTATTTAAGGTTTTTCTACTACAAGGATTGCTTATCTGGTTGATATCTGCACCAATTTCAATTATGCAAGTATCTCCTACTCCAATGAGTCTGATAACTACAATTGGCTTATTAGTATGGATCATAGGATTCGTATTCGAAGCTGGATCCGATTGGCAACTCATGCGTTTCAAATCAGATCCAACCAACAATGATAAGCTGCTTACAACTGGTTTCTGGGAAATAACTAGGCACCCAAATTATTTTGGAGATGCAACGCAGTGGTGGGCCTTTTGGCTTATCTCAGTAACACAGGCCACATGGTGGACGATTTTTTCACCTATACTAATCACAATATTACTGCTAAACGTATCCGGCGTCCCCATCACTGAGAAGTCTATGCGCAGAGACAAACCTGATTACAGGTATTATATAGATAACGTGCCATCTTTTGTGCCAAACTTTCTCAATATTTTCAGGAGTGATAAATGATTCATAGATTGGTAACCACCCAAGTAATACCGCAACACCTGGATGTAGTTTGGGACTTTTTCTCCACCCCAATAAATCTCAATACCCTTACGCCACCTGACATGGACTTTGAATTTATAGATGGAGCAGACCAACCAATGTTTTTAGGTCAGCTCATCCAATATCGCATTCAAATTCTTCCTATAGTCAAAGCCACTTGGCTAGCGGAAATAACACATTTGGAATATCTTTCACACTTTGTGGACGAACAAAGACTCGGGCCTTATCAATTCTGGTACCACGAACATAGATTCACCGAAGTCCCAGAAGGAACACTTGCAACTGACACAGTGACCTATTCCATCCCATTTGGTCCTCTAGGTGGTGATATAATTCATGCACTTGCCATCAGACCAAAACTACAGTCAATATTTTCATACAGACAATTAAGGATAAATCAACTTTTCAACGTGGGGTAACTTCCTAATGAAACCTGTATATCACTCATCAATAAATCAATATGTATTATTTCTTACAATAGTCGTACTTCTACTAACTCCAATTAGACCAGCGTATGCACATCAACCATTCTTCGAGAATCCAGACTCCACACAGACCAACCCACTTTCTATCGCAGATCCCACTATATCAACAGCACTATACGCAACCATCGACTCCTTGACTGACATCGATTATTACATTTTTGATGCTATTCAAGGATCAGATATTCTTGTTAGCATTACAATACCTCAAATAGAGGGTCAGCTGAACTTTGCTCCTACGGTAGCAGTCATCGGACCCGGCTTACCAGCCAACATTATTCCTGCGGTAATTACAACTGATTCAGAGCGGCCAAATGGATCCCTCATACTAACACCAGCGGAGCCAGAACCTTTCTTTGAGCCATTCTCACGCACCAGCTACTGGCGCCGACAACGCGAATATGTCACATTACCTAAAAGCTCACAATATACTATTGCAGTATGGTCGGAGTCTGATATACGCACCGGGAAATATGTTCTTGTCGTTGGAGATCGCGAAATACCAGGCGGTGACCCAGATTTCTCAGCTAAGCTCAAAGCATACTTGACGCCTATCCAAGATCAACCTAACGTAAAAAATTTACCAGTGTGGGAGAGACTAGTGTTCTGGCTAAGAAAAATACTCAGCAACTAACGCGCAGCCATACATACTACGTGCCACAGAACGTACGCGTAACTAGCTGATCATCACTCGGTGGAGTGGCATAATAGTCCAACCCCGACCGGTATAAATAGGGAAATTTAAGCACGTCCACAAAATCATTAAATGGTCCGTACTCCCCCTCTTCTACGGCTATATTAATAGCCCCTTCAACAATGTGATTTCTAGCTATATAAATCGGATTTACACTATACATCAATGCCTGCCTATCCTTCTCGCTAGTATCATCTCTGTTACACCTATCTTTCCACCGACTAATCCAATCCCGATATCGAGAGGAAAATTGAAACAAATCTGAAACATTACCAACACCATCGCTGCCTCCGGAAATGTCTGACAGTCTTCAAAACGCTAAAGTAAAGTCATCTTTCTCACTATTCAGAATTCCAAAAAACTTTACAAACAAATCATCATCATCCTTTTCTTCAGTCACCAATCCAAATTTTTTCCTAGCATGTTTTTGATAAGACCGCGAGTATAAGTCTGGAAAAAGCGATAGGGTGTTCTCTAGATCCCCCAAAGCTTTACCTTTATCATCTCCTAGTATTGGCAGCAAGGTCTGCGCCAAGCACGCTAGGTTCCAATGACAAATTCCAGGCTGATTACGGTAGGCATACCTTCCTCCACGATCAATTGAACTATACACCGCATGCTCGTCAAATCCATCAATAAATGCGCACGGCCCATAATCAACTGTTTCACCACTCAGCATCATATTATCTGTGTTCATTACCCCATGAACAAATCCAACTAGCTGCCATCTAGCAACCAAGTCAGCCTGTCTTGCCATTACAGAGCTTAACATTTCCAATACATACTCCTGAGACTCATTAATTTCCGGATAATGCCTATCAACGACATACTTAACAAGACTATTCAACGATTCGAAATCTCCATATGCAGCAAAATACTGATGGGTTCCAATACGTATATGACTACGAGCCACTCGTGTCAATATCGCTCCAGGCAGTTTACCTTCTCGTATCACCTTATCTCCCGTTAGTATCGCACCAAGTGACCGGGTGGTTGGTATGCCCAAATGATACATAGCCTCAGACACAATATACTCCCTCAAAACCGGCCCAAGCGGAGACCTTCCATCACCACCACGCGAGTATGGAGTCGGACCCGACCCCTTGAGTTGTATATCAAACCTTGAATGCCTTGAGGTAATAACCTCTCCAACTAGCATAGCCCGTCCATCACCCAATCTTGGTACATAATGACCAAACTGATGTCCAGCATACACAGCAGCAATTGGATCGGCTCCGTTAGGCATCTCACAACCGGCCATCATGCTTATACCTTCGTCACTTGCAAGCCATTCAGCATCAATATCCAATTCATCAGCTAACTGCCTATTAACCCTAATCAACTCTGGTTTACTAACATCGCTAGGGGAAACGCGTCGATAGAAGGTATTCGGCAATCTGACATAACTATTGTCGAAGCTAATTGGTCTCATTATTTACGTTCGTTTCTAACAAACAACCACGTACCAAAAATCACAAATGTGCTAAATAAACCAAAAATAACAATCAGGTTAATCGATGGCTCAGTCAATACAACTGAACTATATTCTGTTTTACCTTCGTAATAGATGCCTCTAGCCAAGTCTACTGCATATCGCATTGGCGACAGTCGTGAAAGAACATCCAACACTATAGGCAAATCGCCAATAGGAGTAAACACGCCCGACAGAAATATTTGTGGGAGCATTATAAAGGGAAATATTTGATTGGCTATCCTTTGACTTTTCAAGTTTGACAAAACTAATATACCAAACGAACCCCCAAACACACACACATG
>PVBE011998651.1_pt1 | contig 14181 bp, 16 predicted proteins | sample 1631181 | NCBI WGS metagenome assembly PVBE01 (sample SAMN08397723, study PRJNA350692) | Marine metagenome, whole genome shotgun sequencing project. | isolation source: water | place: Pacific Ocean | collected 2012-04
GCCGAGTCCATGGGCTACACGGTGGTGGACTCCGCCACGGTGGTCGCGACTCACCTCAGCGAGCTGCTGCGCAAGAACGCCCACGAAATCCTCGGCCGCCGTGAGGTGCAGGAGCTGATGGACATCTTCGCCCGCACCAACCCGAATTTGGTGGACGAGCTGGTGCCGAATTTGCTGCCGCTGGGTGAGGTAATCAAGGTCCTGCGAAACCTGCTGCGGGACGGCATCTCCATCCGCGACCTGCGGACCATCCTCGAGGCCCTGGCCGACAACGCCAGTCAAATCAAGGATCCCGACGCCCTCACCGAGATCGTCCGCCAGCGCATGTCCAAGCACCTGACGTCCCGCATCAAGGGCGAGGACGGCAGGGTCAACGCCTTCATCCTCGATCCGCAGCTGGAGCAGGACCTGCGCATAGCCCTGCAGTCCAGCGGCGGTGAGACCGCGGCCTTCGACGGCCAAGCAATCCCACGCATCCTGGACGGCCTCGAGCGCATGGCGCAGGCCTTCCAGGAGCTCCCCACGCTGCCGGTGTTGGTGGTGGCCCCGGACATCCGGCCCCACCTCGCCGCGTTCGCCAACAGACACGTCCCTGGGCTGTCAGTTTACAGCTACAGGGAGATCGCCCCCGACACACCCATCACCACCATCGGCGTGGTGGGAGGACCGGAGAACTAACCGATGTTGATCCGTAAGTATCGCGCCAAGAACCTCAAGGAAGCATTGAACCGGGTAAAGGTGGATCTGGGGGACGACGCCACGGTCTTAAGCACCCGGACCATCCGGGTGGGGTTGCTGAGCAACCAGGTGGAGGTGACCGCCACGCCGGCAGAGGTCAAGGCCCGCGGGCCCAGGCCACGCCCTGCCCGGTCCACCATCGAGACCCCGGGCGTGGACCCGCGGGAGCTGCTCGCATCCCGCCAGCCCCGGGCGACCCTTACCGGCGGCCAGGGGCTCGCGCCGGTGGAGGCGGCAGAGCCGACCATGGGCGCGCAGGGCTACACCCGGGCCGCCATGCCCGTGGCCCTGGAGACGCCCATGGGCGCCCCCGAGCCTGCCCCTGAGCCGAGCGCCGCCTCCGGTGGCCAGAGCCAGATGCAGCGGATGCTCACGCCGCTGCGGAGGGACATCCGCAGCCTCACCTCCCAGGTGCGGTCGTTGACCTACGACACGGACAACTCGGACAAGATCGTGGACATGGTCAACTACCTCAAGCAGGTCCTGGAGGCGGTCAACGAGGAAGGGGAGCTGATGCCCTTCGTGGCCACCTACGGCGCGCGGAACAAGGCCCTGGCCAGCATGGCCACGAGGCTGGAGGACAGCGGCTTTCGCCACTCCCTGGCCAACGAGGTGATGATTCGCGTGGGCGAAGGCCTGCCTGACGACCCCGCCGACGACGACACCCGCATCGAGGGCGTCACCGCCCAGGTGCTCGCCGAGGATCTGCGCACCGTGGCCGGCATCGAGCACCACACCGGCCCCCGCCGGGTCGTGGCGCTGGTGGGCCCCACGGGCGTGGGCAAGACCAGCACCCTGATCAAGATCGCCGCCCGCGCCTCGCTGATCCATGACCGGAGCGTGGGGGTCATCGGGTGTGACACCACGGGCATCGGCGCCGTCCCCGCGCTGCAGGAGACGGCCCGCCATATCGGCGTCCCCTGCTGCATCGCCAGGGACGCTGCCGAGATGGCCGACGCCAAGCGAGAGCTGGCCGCCAACGAGCTGATCCTGGTGGACACCGCCGGCCTGTCGGCGCGGGACACCGGCGGCATCGAGTCTCTGGGGGACCAGTTCGCGGCGGCCGAGGTGGACCCGATCCTGCTGCTCAACGCGGACATGAGGGGCCTGGAGGTGGACGCCACCATCCAGGGGTTCAGGCCCATGGGCCCCACGGCGCTGATCTTCACCAAGCTGGACCAGGCCATGGGGCTGGGCGGCCTGTACGACGCCGCCCTGAGCAGCGCGCTGCCGGTGATGTACCTGACCAACGGACGAGAGATTCCCAACGACATCGAGGAGGCCGACGCCCAGCGCATGGCCTCGATGATCATGGGTGTTCAGTACAACTAAGGAGCCTGTTCGATGACTCACACGACCATACCATTCTCCACCCCGCGTCCCCGCGACCCGGCCCAGTGGTATAACCTCGGCGCGCGGTCGGGCGATGAAGGCGGCAAGGGCGGCACCCGCTCTGCCGACGGCGTCATCCCGCTGCACCCCGACCGTGCGGTGGAGACGAGGGTCATCGCGGTGACGTCGGGCAAAGGGGGCGTCGGCAAGAGCGTCATCTCGGCCAACCTCGGGCTCAGCCTGGCGGAGCGGGGGCGGAAAGTCCTGATGGTGGACGCGGACCTGGCCCTGGCCAACCTGGACTTGATGCTCGGCGTCAAGGCGCCGCGGACCATCAAGCACCTGCTCTCCAACGAGGCCCGCGTTGAGGACGTGGTGGTCAAGGGTCCCCTGGGCGTGACGCTGCTGCCGGCCTGCAGCGGCGAGTTCAGCATGACCCAGATGACCGAGACCATGCGCATGACGCTGTTCAACGCCATCGACACGCTGGAGTCTCGCTTCGACACGGTGGTCATCGACACGGGGGCCGGTCTCGGCTCCAACTCCACTGTCTTCGCCGCGGCGGCCCAGCAGACCCTGGTGGTGATGACGCCGGATCCGGCCTCCATGGCCGACGCCTACGCCATGATCAAGCTGTTGAGCCAGCGGGGGGTGGAGCGAATCTATTTGGTGGTGAACATGGCGCGCACGCCCCGGGAGGCCGAGGACGTGATCAACCGGCTCGTGGGATTGGTGCACCAGTTCCTCGACATCTCGGTCGTGCCCATCGGCTGCCTCTACCGTGACGAGGCAGTGGAGCGCAGCGTCAAGGGCTGCCGACCGCTGGTCACCACCTACCCCAAGTCAACCGCTGCCTCCTCTATCCAGGGGTTGGCTGGGCGGCTGCTGCAAGAGAAGACCAGCGAGAGCAACGCCGGAGGCCAGCGCCTGTTCTGGAAACGGATCATGGGGCTGGTGGACCTGGAGGGCTGACCATGAAGGGTGTACAGGAAAATACAGCAGAGCAGCCGGCGCTGATGGACGCCCCGGAATACCTGCCGTTCGTCCGCAAGGTCGCGGCCCGCGTGACCCGGCGGCTGCCGCCGTCGGTCTGTATGGACGAGCTGGTCAGCGCGGGGACCATCGGCCTGATGGAGGCGCTCCAGCGGTACGAGCAGGGTAGCAAGCGCAGCTTCGAGACCTACGCCGAGTTCCGCATCAAGGGCGCCATCATGGACGAGCTGCGCCGCCACGACCCGATCAACCGGGCCGCCAGGCGGGCGCGCAACCAGATCAACGCCAAGGCGCACCAGTTCACGGCCCTCAACGGACGCCCGCCCGAGGCCGAGGAGATGGCCGAGGTGCTCAACACCTCGGTGGCGACCTATCAGGAGAAGCTCTCCAAGTTCGAGGCGATCAGCGTGGTCTCCATGGATCCAAACACCATGGAGGTGGCGTCCCCCTGCGAGAACCAGGAGGACATGCTGCGCCGCAAGGAGATGCTGGGGCTGGTGCTCCGCGAAATCCAGAGGCTCCCCGAAAAGGACCAGCTGGTGATGAACCTCTATTATGTGGAGCAGTTGGGGCAGGCCCAGATCTCCGACATCCTCGGCGTGAGCAACTCTCGTGTGTCCCAGATTCTCTCCCAGGTCACCAAGCGACTACGCAAACGGTGCGCCCTGCAACTAGACGGAGAAGCAAATGGGTAACGGCATTTACAACGCGCTGTCCGGCGCCATGACCCAGGCCCAGGTCATGGACGTGGTGTCCAACAACCTGTCCAACGTCTCAACCCCCGGTTACAAGGCTGGCCGCATGGCCTTCGAGGAGGTCCTCGCCAGGTCCCTGGACGGCCGCCCGAAGAAGGACGCCTTCGTGCAGACTGCCACGGTCAAGACCGACTGGAGCCAGGGCGCCATGCGCCCCACGGACCGCAAGCTGGACGTGGCCCTGGAGGGCCCCGGCTACCTCAGCGTCAACAACGGCACCCAGGAGGCCTTCATCCGCGGCGGCCGCATGCGCATGCGGCCCGACGGCCTGCTCACCGACCCGTCGGGGCTGCCCGTGCTCGGCCGCGGGGGGAAGCCGCTGCGCCTGCCCGTGGACACCGACGTCAGCCGCCTGACCATCGGTCGGGACGGCACCCTGCGCGTGGGCGCGGAGGCCGTGGGCGCGTTCAAGATCACGGAGTTTGCCAGCCCCCAAAACCTCACCCGGCAGGGGGACAGCCGCTACCTCGCTCCCCCCGCCGCCGGTGCCACGCCGGCCCAAAAAACCGGCGTGTCGCAGGGTTTCCTGGAGAGCGCCAACTTCAACATGGTCCGGGGCATCAGCTCCATGATCGTGGCCAGCAGGACCTATCAGGCGTTTCACAAGGTCATGTCCACCTTCCGCGAGGTGGACACGAAGGTTGTAAACGAACTCGGCAGGACCAGGTAGGAGGAGAACCATGATACGCGCACTCAGCACCGCAGCCACGGGCATGGAAGCCCAGCAGGCAAGGATCGACGTCACAGCCCACAACCTCGCCAACGTCAACACGGCGGGGTTCAAAAAGAGCCGCGCCGACTTCGAGGATCTGCTCTACGAGACGATCAAGGCGCCGGGCACGGCCGCCGCGGCTGGCAGAGAGGTACCGGTGGGGATCCAGATCGGTCACGGCACGCGCATGACCGCCACCACCGCAATGTTCGGCACTGGCCAGATGGTCCAGACCGGCAACCCCCTCGACCTGGCCGTCGAAGGCACCGGGTTCTTCCAGGTGACGCTCCCTGACGGCAAGCGGGCCTACACCCGCGCCGGCACGTTCAAGATCGACAGCCAGGGGCAGGTCACCACGGTGGACGGCAACCTCATGGAGCCGGCCCTGAGCATCCCCTCGGACGCCATCAAGGTCACGGTCGCCAAGGACGGTACGATCTCGGTGCTGGTGGCCAACCAGACCCAGCCGACCCAGGTGGGCCAGATCAAGACGGTCTCCTTCACCAACCCCGCCGGCCTGGAGAAGATGGGCCGCAACCTCTACCAGGAGACCCAGGCCTCGGGTCAGCCCCGTGAGGGAACTCCAGGGACCAACGAGCTTGGGACCCTGGGGCAGGGATTCCTGGAGATGTCCAACGTCAAGGTGGTGGAGGAGATGATCGAGCTGATCATGGGGCAGCGAGCGTACGAGGCCAACTCCAAGGTGATCAAGACCGCGGACCAGATGCTGCGGGCCACGGCCATGCTCAAGTAGCGGTGATGGAGGCCTGAGGAGGAGGAGACGATGCTGGAATTGTATTCATACGGCGACTTTCATGGACGCGCCCCGTGGTCCGGCCAGAAGGCACCCGCGCCAGCTCGGACGCGGCGCTCCGGGGAGAACCGAATGCCGACCGACAAGAAGACGCTCTTCAGCTTGTACCGCCGCCCTGCGTCGGCGCCGTCCCTGCTGAGGCCCTGGCGCCCCGACGTTCAGGTGCTCGTCTCCATCACCGAGGTGCAGTCATGAGAACGCGTCTTGCGTTTATTCTGTTTGTCTCCCTGACCAGCTCCGCGGTGGCCGAGGCGGTCACCGTGTCCATCGACGGCCCGAAGATCCGGCTGGCCGACCTGGTGGGACCGAAGCTGGGCGGCCTGCGCGAGGTGGGACCCGCCCCCTCTCCGGGGAGCCGGCGGAGGATCTACCGCCGCGAGGTGGCCCACCTGCTGGCCGGCAAGCGCGTTGGGCGCCTGCCCGGCCACTGGGACGTGGTCACCCGGAAGCAGGAGCTGTCCTGCGGGCAGCTCGCGCGGCTGGTGGCCAGGGCCGTGGAGCCGTCCCTGCGCAAGGGGCTGTCGGTCACGGCGGTGAGCTGCGCCCGTCCCCTGACCTTGCCCGCTGGCACGGTGACGGCCTCTGCCCGGCTGGGCGGAGGCACGCGCTGGGCCGGACGGCTGCCTGCCACGGTGCGCATCACCGTGGGGCGCTGGGCCGCGCGGATCATGGTGCTCCAGTGCCAGGTGGACGGCCTGGTGTCGACGGTGGTGGCCACAAAAAGCCTCCGCTCCGGCAAGGTGCCGAAGCCGGGCTCGGTGCAGGTGGTCACGCGCCGCGCCAGCCGCCTGCCCTGGGACGCGCTGACCGGGCTCGATGACCTGGTGGGCATGAAGCTCAACGGCCACCTGCGCGCCGGCAGGGTGATCCGCCGCGGGAACCTCTCGCCGGTGCCGATCATGAAGCGCGGGGCGTCCATCACCCTGGCGGTGCTGGGCAAGGGAGTGCGGCTCACGGTCAGGGCCATCGCCCGCCAGGACGGTCGCCGGGGTGACACCATCCTGGTGCTATGCAAGGCCACCAACCGCATGCTGCGGGCCAGGATCGTGGGCCCCCGCCGTGTGGTGGTGGACCTCTAGGGAACGCTGAACGCGGAATGGAAGAAACGAGGAAAAACATGAAAAACCTCGCGATACTCTCGCTGCTTGCGGCTCTGATCACGGCATCGGGGTGCGTGCCCCACATCTCGCCGTTCAAGCCGAAGGTGCGGAACTACAAACCCGACAAGTACGCCACGTCGGAGGCCAGAGCCGAGGAGGGGAGCCTGTTCTCCGACAGCTCGGAGTCCCTGATCACCTACCGCCGGCCCAGCCGGGTGGGGGACCTGGTGACGGTCCTGATTCAGGAGTCGGCCAACGCCACGCGTAACGCCGGCACCGACCTGTCGCGCAAGAGCGAGGTCTCCATGGGCATGCCGATTCTGGCTGGCCTCATGGGCGCCCTCAAGTCGGCCTACCCCTCCCTCGACTCCAAACAGCTCTTCTCCGCGCTGTACAAGAACGACTTTTCCGGCAAGGGCGAGACCAAACGGTCCGGCAAGCTCACCGCCACCCTGACCACCCGAATCAAGCGGGTGCTGCCCAACGGCGACCTCTACATCGAGGGCTCCAAGGTGGTGATGATCAACCAGGAGGAGAGCCACCTCTACATCAGCGGTGTGGTGCGGCGCTCCGACATTCAGGCCGACAACACCGTGGCCTCCAGCGTCATGGCCGACGCCCAGGTGGAGTACACCGGACGTGGGCCGCTGGACGGTACGCAGAAACAGGGTTGGTTCTCTCGCCTGCTCAACTGGATGTCCCCCTTCTAAGGAGTCTGAGATGCTGCGATCACTTGGAATATCTCCCACGCGCGCGGCGCTCCCGCTGGCGCTGGCGGTGGCCATCCTGCTGACCTCGTTCCCCGCACAGGGCGCGCGGATCAAGGACCTGGCCAACGTGCGCGGCGTCCGCGCCAACCAGCTCATCGGCTACGGGCTGGTGGTGGGTCTCGCTGGCACCGGGGACGACAATCAGGTCTACTTCGCCCTGGAGTCGATCCAGCTCATGCTTCGGCGCCTGGGCGTCCAGGCGTCCAAGAAGCAGGTCTTCGACCTGAGGAACCTGCGCATGAAGAACGTGGCGGCGGTGATGGTCACCGCCGACCTGCCCCCCTTCGTCTCCAAGGGGACGCGTCTGAACATCACGGTCTCCTCCATGGGCAACGCCAAGAGCCTGCAGGGAGGCACGCTGCTGATGACCGAGCTGCGCGGGGTGAACCTCAAGGTCTACGCCCTGGCCCAGGGCTCCATCTCGGTGGGCGGGTACGCGGTCAAGGGCCGCACGGGCACCCGCAAGATCAAAAACCACGTCACCGCCGGCAGCATCCCCGGCGGCGCCATCGTGGAGCGGGAGGTCCCGAGCAAGTTCGTCAAAAACAACCATATGGTAGTGGCCCTCTCACGCCCCGACTTCACCACCAGCACCCGCATCGCGGCGGCGATCAACGGCAGCCTCGGTGATGGCACGGCGAAGGCCAAGACGCCGGGCTCCGTGGAGGTCAAGGTCCCGGACGCTTACAAGGGCAAGGAGATGGAGCTCGCCGCAAAGATGGAGCTCATTCAGGTTCAGCCGGACACCGTGGCCAAGGTGATCATCAACGAGCGCACAGGGACGGTGGTGGTCGGACAGGAGGTTCGGCTCAGCCCGGTGGCCATCGCCCACGGCAACCTGACCCTGGAGGTCAACGAGAAGTTCCAGGTCTCGCAGCCCCGGGGCATCATGGGCCAGGGCACCACCCGGGTGGTGCCGCGGACCACGGTGACCGCCACCGAGGGCAAGGGCAACCTCAAGCTGGTCCCCGGAGCGGCCAGCCTGGCTGACGTGGTCAAGGCGCTCAACGCGCTGGGCGCCTCGCCCAGGGACATGATCTCCATCCTCCAGTCTCTGCACACGGCGGGGGCGCTTCAGGTCAAGGTGGTGGTCCAGTGAACGTCCTGAGCTCCAGCGCCGGGCTCCCGCGCCCCAACGGCCTGCCCCAGGCTCTGTCCCAGGCCACCTCCACCAAGGAGCAGCAGCGGGCCCAGGCCGAGAAGGCCGCGGCCATGCTCGAGGGCCTGTTCATGCGCCAGCTGATGAAGGTCATGCGCAAGTCGGTGCCCGAGTCCTCGCTGTTCGGCAAGAGCACCGCCATGGGCATCTACAATGATATGTTCGACGGATCGCTGGTGGACGAGGTGGCGAAGGGCAAGACCGGGTTCGGGCTGCGCGAGGAGCTCATCCGGCAGCTGGAGGGTTCGGGCTCCATCCCCACCTCGGCGAGCGCCATGTCCATGTCCATGTCCTCTCCCAAGCGGGCCACCGACGCGCTGCGCCGCATGGCGTCTCTGGGCGTGACCGGGGCTGCTGGCGAGATGATGGCCGCCGGCGGCCGAGAGCTGGCCGGCGTGGCCTTCGAGGCGCCGCGTTCCATGAAGACCACGAGGCTGACGGATACAGACGGCGAGATGGTCTGGCCTGTGGATGGTTCCACGGGTGCCCGGGATAGCGCGGGCCACCTGGCCTCCTCCAGCGGCGCCTACGTGGTGGCGGTGGGCTCTGGTACTGTGGAGTCCGCGGACGCCACGTCACTGGTGGTGGATCACAACAACGGGCTCAAGTCCTACTATCGCGGGTTGCATGACGTCCAGGCCCAACCGGGCGACATGGTCCTGCGAGAGCAGTTCCTCGGATCTGTGGGCAAGCAGAACCTGGACTTCGGCATCCTGAAAAACGGTCAGCCGATACATTCCAATGAAATCAAAGCGTTGATGGCCAGGAAAAAAGTAAATAAACCTGATTTTTCTGCTAATGCGCGGTGATTTTCGGTCGTTGTATTGACCGGAGGCTAGAAAGTGAAAATCCTCGAAGCCAACAATATAAGACAGATAAATTGGTCAAACCGCAAGGGTGTGGCAGCAGGACGCTCGAAGGATGTACCTGCACACGCGGACCGTGTCAGCCTCAGCGACGAGCTCGTTGAGAAGCAGAAGGTTGACGCCGAGCGTGTGGAGACCATTCGTCAAGCCATCGCAGAGGGCAAGTACCAGTTCGACCTCGAACGCCTTGCCAGCTCCTTCATGGAGAAGGAGCTCCTGTGAACACCCTCGACCACCTGGAGCAGGTCATCGAGCAGGAGCGAGATGCCATCCTCAACTGGGACTGGCAAGGCCTGGAGTCCTGTGCGCAGCTGAAGCAGGATCTGGCCGAGCAGCTCTCCCAACAGGGGATCAAGAGCGACTGCCAGGAGCAGGCTCAGCGCATCCGCCACGCAACTCAGCACAACGTCCAGGTAGCGTCGAACTTGAGCAAACAGCTCAAGGGCTTGCTCTATGTCCAGCAGAAGACCCCCACATACAACCGTACGGGGCAGCTCTCCTACAAGCCCCAGGTTATGCTGAGCTACCAAGGCTGAACCCGTGGGTGGCCTATTCGACACTCTGAATATTGGGCGCTCCACCCTTGAAGCGTCCCAGGCCGGCGTACAGGTCACCGGCCACAACATCTCCAACGCCAACACCGAGGGGTTCCACCGTAGACGCCTCGACCAGTCCCCCGAGGCGCCACCGCCCGGCGGCCTCGTGATCCTCGGCGGCGTGCGAACCAACGGCTCCGCTCGTGTCACCAACCGGCTGCTCAACAAGCAGGTCAACACCAGCCTCGGGCTGGAGGCCAAGGCTGACACCACGCAGGGCCTGATGATGCAGGTGGAGTCGGCGTCCGCGCGCATCGGCTCCGACGGTCTCGGCGGGGCCATCTCCAACCTCTTTTCCAAGATGTCGTCGCTGTCCACCAGCCCGAGCGACACCACGGTACGCGAGGTGACGCTCCAGTCGGCAAAGACCCTGTCGCAGACCTTTAACCAGGTGGCCTCGGATCTGAGCACCATTCAAAAGGGTGCCGACGAAAACGTCGCGACCACGGTGTCCCAGATCAACTCCAAGACAGCCGAGATCGCCGCCCTCAACGCCAAAATCATCGCCACCGAGGCTCACGGCCACGAGGCGAGCGACCTGAGGGACCAACAAGACAAGCTGCTCAACGACCTGGCCAAGCTCTGTGGAGCCACCGGGTTCGCCGACGGTGACGGCATGATGACCGTCATGCTGGGCTCGGCGGCCATCGTGCAGCGGGAGAAGTCGCTCGACCTGGCGGCCACCCCCTCCGCCGCCCTCTCCGGCATGTCCCGGGTGGACCTGAAGACCAGCGCCAACATCTCCGTCGACATCACCTCTCAGATCACCAGCGGTCAGCTCGGGGCGTACATCGACGTCCGCGATTCGGTGATCACTGGGATCCAGACCCGGGTCGACCAGCTGGCCTACGACCTGTCGACCAACGTCAACACCCAGCACCGGGCCGGATTCGGCCTCGACGGTCTGGGCAACCGCAACCTGTTCGTAAACCCCACGGTCGTCGCTGGCGCTGCCGCGGCCATGGCCCTGGACACAAATATCACCGCTGCCCGGCTGGCAGCGTCCTCCACGGCCACCGGCGTCCCGGGAAATAACGTCAACGCCCTGGCCCTGACTGGCCTCGGCAAGACAAACCTGGCCTCGGGTAACACCACGACCTTCAACGGCGAGGCCACCGCCACCGCCGCCGCCGTGGGCCTGCAGGTCTCCGACGCCAAGGCCGACGTGCTGGTGCGCAAGGACGAGCTGACCTACATGCAGAAGCTGCATCAGAGCGAGATCGGCGTCTCACTGGACGACGAGATGATCAACCTGATCCAGTTCCAGCGGGCCTATCAGTCCGGCGTAAAGGTAATCTCAGTGGTGGACGGACTGCTCAAGACCGTCATCAGGATGTAAGCGGGAGACGCGCAGATGCTCAGAATCACAAGCAAGATGGCCAGCCTCACCACCGTGCTGGACATGGCCAAGGCGCAGAGCCAGCTCGACGATGCCCAGCGCAAGGCCAGCACCGGCCTGCGCGTGGAGAGGCCCTCGGACGATCCTTCCTCGGCGGCCGCAGCCATGCGCCATGACACGGACATCGACCGGGTCGACCAGTGCCGCGAGAACATCACCTTGGCCCAGGCCGAGTTAGGCGCCGCGGACACAGCCCTCGGGCAGGTGACCGACCTGCTGATCCGGGCCCGGGAGCTCACGGTGCAGATGGCGTCAGATACGATCAACGCCACCCAGCGCGCCACGGCGGCCGTTGAGATCAGCAAGATCCGTGACGAGGTCCGGGCGCTGGCCAACACCAAGCACAACGGCAACTACATCTTCTCCGGTTACGAGACCAGCACCGAGGCGTTCAGCTCCGCTGGCGCCTACCAGGGTGACACCAACGTACGCCAGATCTGGGCCACCCCGAGCATGAAGATGGATGCTGCCATCACCGGCTCGGAGGCGTTCACCGTCACCGGCGGCATCGACGTTCTCGGCGCGCTCCAGACCCTGTCAACGGCACTTTCCACGGATAATATCACCAACATCCGGGCTTCGCTCACCAACCTGGACACTGCCCAGAGCCAGGTGCTCAAGGCGCAGGCCAAGTCGGGTATCTACATCAACCGCATGACCGAGCTGGACTCGCTGCTCGACTCGCGCAAGTTCGAGCTGACCAGCAGCCGCTCGGACGTCGCGGACGCGGACATCACCTCTACGCTCACAGAAATGGCCCGGGCTCAGCAGGCGCTGAGCACTGCTGTTTCGGTCTCCGCCAGGGTCATCAACTCGCTTTCTCTCGTGGACAAGCTATGACGCGTACTTGGCAATCCCATGATATAGTGACGGACTCAGGAGGAGTCCTTGCTCAACTTCACACGGAAAGCAGGCCAAGCGATTCGGATAGGCGACGACATCATCGTCACGATCCAGCAGGTTCGCGGCCGACAAGTACGAGTCAGTATCAAGGCCCCACGAGAGATACCGGTGTACCGGGAGGAGCTCTATCTTCAGATCGCGGCACAGAACGAGCAGGCCGGCAAGCTGGACCCGGACATGCTCAAGCGGCTGGGTTGACCATGCGCGTCGAAAGTGAACAGCTCGGGACCTTCGAGGTCGCCGAAGATAGCGTGATCACCTTCCCTTACGGCATACCGGGTTTTTTGGATGCCAGGCAGTTCTGCATCCTCGAGACCACCGCGGGCTGCCGGTTCAAGCTCCTTCAGAACCTTGAAGAGGCAAACTTGGCCTTCGTGGTGACCGATCCGCTGGTGGAGGACGAGGCCTACCCGCTGGCTCGCGTGCAGGAGCTGGCCGAACCCCTCGGGATCAAAGGATCGGAGCCCGTGGCGGTGCTGTCCATCGTCACCGTACCCGCGCCGCCGGCCGCGCCGACCGTCAACCTGCTTGCTCCCCTGGCCATCGGGCCCAAGACCCGCCTCGGCATGCAGGTGATCCTCCACGATAGCAAGTACGAGATGAGGCACCCCGTCCGTCAGCTCGAGGCGCCCGAGGACTGAGCTCCTCCGAGGCCCCTGGCGGCCCCCCCCAGTTCGAGCTCCCCCACAAACTTTCCCTCACGTTCTCAGCACGATATCATGTGTCCATGGACGACGTGCTGAGCCGTAACCTACAGCAACTGACCAGCCCCTACCTGTCCCAACGCCTGGAGGAGGCCGGTGAGTCCCGCGCCGAGTTCGTGGGTGATCCGAAGGGGGTGTGCGGGCTGCGCCTGGGCGGCATGTCCCTCTGCAGCAAGGTCAACCCTTTGCGCGAGGCAGAGAACTGGGCCCAGAAGGAGGGCCTGTCCGATGTCAGCCACGTGGTGGTCTTCGGCCTGGGCATGGGGTACCAGATCGAGGCGTTGCGGGCGCGGATCGACGTGCCGATCACGGTCATGGAGCCGAGCCTCGATGTGATCCGCACGGTGCTCGGTCACCGCCCGCTGGCGCTGGAGCAGGTGCGCATCGTGGACAGGCCCGCCGAGCTGCGAGACTACCTCGGTGTTTCACTCGGCAGGGGGGCCATTGTGGAGACCCTGGCCTGGCCGCCGGCGCGGCGCCTCTTCCCCGACCTCTTCGCGGCGTCCCAGGAGGCGGTGGCCAGGGCGGTGGAGATCGCCACGGTCTCCAACGACACCCTCGAAGCACGCCTGGCCATCTGGGTGCGGCACTTCCTGAAGAATATCCCGCGCTGCGTGGACTGCGTACCCGCGGGCGCCATGTGGGGCCAGGTCGTCGACTATCCAGCCATTGTGGTGGCGGCAGGGCCGTCCCTCGATCACAACGTGGAGCAGCTGAGCCGCGCCCGCGATCGCGCCCTGGTCATCGGGGTCAACACGGCCATGGGGGCCGTCGACCGCGCGGGTGTTGTGGTGGACTTCATGGCGGCCCTGGAGGTCCTGGACGTCTCCTGCCAGATGGCGCAGCTCCAGGCCAACAGGCAGAGCTCCCGGTTGCTGTGCACCTGGGCCAACCCTGCGCTCTTCGAGCTCGACGGCGGAGAGGTGATCCCGTTTTCCGCGGCGAACCCTTACTTTCAGGATGTCTCCCGGGCCACGGGGCTCGGCGCCACGGTGGACATGGGCGGCTCGGTGGCCAACGCGGCGTTCAACGTGGCGCGGTTGATGGGCGCCGATCCCATCGTGCTGGTCGGGCAAGACCTGGCCTACACCAACAGCAGAGCCTACGCCTCCGGCACGGTGTTCGATGAGCTGGAAGTGGACCTGGACCAGGGCAAGGCCAGGCTGAGCAACCTGGAGGTCAAGCGCCGCATCGGCGGCTCCGTCAAGGGAGCCGACACCACCCGCAGCGAGCTGGACACCATCCAGGTGCCGGGCTGGGGTGGCGGGATGGTCACCAGCACCCAGGAGTTCAGCTACTACCGTTACATGTTCGAGGTCTACGCCCGGAACCTGCCCGAC